>OHAC01000065.1_pt1 | contig 102614 bp, 83 predicted proteins | sample 1577051 | NCBI WGS metagenome assembly OHAC01 (sample SAMEA3541499, study PRJEB24748) | human gut metagenome | biome: human gut; feature: human-associated habitat; material: faeces | place: China | collected 2012 | reverse complement strand
CCCTGTACATTCAACTTTGTAAGATTTTTGCAATCGCTAAACATACCCGACATAGCCTCTACACAAGCAGTGTCAAATTCCGTTACATCTAAGTCCTTAAGATTTTCACAGCCAGAAAACATATAGGACATAGCCTTTACTCGAGCAGTATCAAATCCCTGTACATTCAACTTTGTAAGATTTTTGCAATCGCTAAACATACCCGACATAGCCTCTACACAAGCAGTGTCAAATTCCGTTACATCTAAGTCCTTAAGATTTTCACAGCCAGAAAACATATAGGACATATCCTTTACTCGAGCAGTATCAAATCCCGTTATATCCAATTTGATGAGCTTTTTACAATCAGCAAACATACATGACATATCTATAACATGAGCAGTATCAAACATATCATTAAATTCTATTGTTTTTACTTCCGTATAATCTGAAAAAAGGCTGCTGCAGTCACTATTTGCATAGATTCTGCTCTCTGCACCTATTTTAAGAATTCTTCCGGCATCCTCGGTCCATGCCCAGATAGTTTCATTTTCATCGGATGATACATCCCAGGCACTTTCCGGCAGCTGACTCCTTTTGATTTTTACAAACTTTATTTTTTGAATACTTTTTCTCTCAATATGAGAACCCAGGACATATTGCTCATCATTATCAGCCATCAATACAGGATTTTCTTTTACCGCATCTGTGCCACCTGTTTTAAAATAATTCTTTAATTCTGCTACTGTCATATTCTCAATATCATCGGCACTATCCACACTTGTTTTTTCCAGACACTCTATCATCTTCTGAAGATATTCTCTTCCCTGTTTTATAAAATACTCTGAAGTATTTTGACTGCTTTTCCAGTTATCTGTCACAGATGAAGAAATCTGTGACAGCGTTCTGTGACCGGTATAGTCCATAGTCTTTCCATGACCACAGGCTGTACACACCTCTTCTGAATCCTGATTTTCTTTCTCACAGCGTATACATTTCCACATACTTTTCTCCCACGTCTTCAAGCATTTTTATTATTTCGATCTACAGTCAGCAATTTTGCAAAGTCTGCCCTGCCATCTCAGGACTGACTAATGTCTGTTGAAAATCCCCGATTTTTTCCTTAAATTCCTGCATTCTCCAAAGACATCGTTCTTATCCACCGGATGGTTTTCAATAAGTTCTCTTCCAGCCAATTCTCTGAGATTTTCACAGCCATAAAACATATAGTTCATATTTGTAACGCTTGATATATCAAATCCTGTTACATCCAGATCTGTCAGATTTTTGCAGCCCCCGAACATACAGGACATATCCGTTACATTTCCTGTTGCTAATCTGCTCACATCCAATTTTGTCAGGCCTTCACAATCATAAAACATAGATTTCATATTTATAACGCTCGATGTATCAAATCCTGTTACATCCAGATCTGTCAGATTTTTACAGCCCATGAACATATGGGACATATCCGTTACATTTCCTGTTGCTAATCTGCTTACATCCAATTTTGTCAGACCTTCACAGACATAAAACATAGATTTCATATCCATAACATGCACAGTATCAAATCCACTTACATCCAGTTCCATAAGATTTTTACAGCCCCAGAACATAAAGGCCATATCTGTTACATTTCCTGTATTCCATTCACTTACATTCAATTCCAGCAGACTTTCACAGACATAAAACATACCATTCATGTTCGTGACACTGGAAGTGTCAAATCCGCTTACATCCAATTCTGAAAGACTTTTGCACCCGTTAAACATATCTTCCATATTTATAACACAGGCCGTATCAAGCATATTATTAAATTCTATTTCGTTTACTTCTGTATAGTTTTTAAACAGTCCCTTACAATCAGGATTTGCATAAATTTGGTTTTCTGCTCCTATTTTCAGAGTTCTTCCAGCGTCCTCTGTCCATGCCCAGACTGTTCCATTTTTATCTCCTGATACGTCCCAGGCACTGTTTGGCACCTGATTTCTGTTGATTTTTACGAATTCTATTTTATGAATGCTTTCTCGAAGAATATCAGACCTGAAAACATATTTTTCATCATTATCTGCCATCAATACAGGCTTTTCTTTTACTGAAGCCATGCCGCCTGTTTCGAAATACTCCTTTAATTCTGCCACTGTCATCTTCCAGATATCAATTGTGTCCGTATTTGTTCTTTCAAAAATCTCTATGGCTTTCTGAAGGTGTTCCATTCCCTGCTTCCTTAAATCTTCTGAAGGATCCACCGATATTCTCCAGTTTTCAGCTGTGTACTCTGAAACTTTTGACAGGGTTCTGTGCTGAATATAATTCATCGTCTTTCCATGCCCGCAGCCTGTGCATTTTTCTTCAACATCCTGATTTTCTTTTTCACAGCGTATGCATCTCCACATGATCCTGTCCTCGTTTCATTTCTTTCTGTTTTTTCTTCAGTTTTTCCCAGTCGGCGGCCAATTCATCATTTCCTGTGCAGGACTCGTCTGCCATTTCTGCGGCGCTGTACAGAATTCTGTCCATATGTCCGATGATGGATTTGATTTCTTTGTTCTGTTTTTTCTGGTCATTTACATTTTTTTCGTATTGATCCATGGTGTGTTTAAGATCTTCCATGGTCTCCTGTCCAAGGATCTCTACACTTCCAAAGGCGATCTGGTTGATCGTGTGGATGGAATTCAGCAGGATCTGGCTTCTTTCCATAAGGATTTCCTTAAGAATTCTGTGCCTGTTATAATTGTTTCTGGCTTCTGCCAGACGGTTTACCTTGTTTACGAATTCCTTTGTGTCCGGCGTGAGCCTTTCTTTTCCGCTTATGACACGGCTGACTTTCTGTTCGTAATAAGATTTTTCATCCTGATATGCATCTACCTCTTTTTCTGCAAGATGGATTTCTGTCAGGTATTCCTCCTGTTTTTCCTGTATTGCACGGATTTTAATCTCAAGTTCATCATAATGATCCTGGAATTTGAGTAAAAGATTCAGTCTGTGAAGCGTTTCCTCTCTTTTCTTACGGATGCGCTCCTTCTCCGAAGCTGTGGCTCCCGCAACCGGAAGTCTGGCAAATCGTATTCCCTCTGTCACTGCCGCCAGAACCTGATTCGCTGTTTTGAGATTTCCCCGGATCACCGCGCTTTCAAAAAATCCAAGCATACTGATGATCTCGGCATCTATATTTCCAAGTTCAAACGGCACTTCGTCCTCTGTACTCTTCCAGAGTTTCAGCACAATCTCTCTGTAGGTTTCTGCCTGTTCTTCGCTCAGGCGCGTATCTCCATCCTGAAGTTTATGGTAGATTTCCTCCATCACTTCTTTTATTTTGATTTCTGACATACCATTCTCCCCTGTATTAATCAACTACTTCTATTCCTGAAAGGTCAATAGGTTTTTCCAGTTCTCCATTTGCCTCCATCTGTTCCATTATTTCACCCTCTGTAGGATCTCCTGCTTCAAGAACCTGTGTGGCCTGCTCAATACTCTCATCTAAATTCTTCTCTCCCAGTCCATCTAAACCTGTAACTTTATCATCCGGGATTATTTCATCCTTCTGGCTTTGCGATGATTCTGCAACATTTTCCTGCACTGCCGGTCTTTCGAATACTCTGTCCATATAAACATATTTTTTCTCTTTTGGTTCTTTTTTCCACCGGACGGATGCAATATCCTCTGCAGCTTTCTGGATCTGTTCAAAAGTAACTTTCAGTTTTTCTTCTTCCAGAAGATTCTGTACTTCTTCCATGTTTTTGTTCTGACCATCTGTCAGTTCCAGGACCGCATAGTTTACTGCCAGATTTGCAATACGTTCCAGTTCCCAGCAGTTCCGGTCTTTCAGGGCTTCCCTGATCTTTTTCTGTTCTTCTTCGCCTTCCGGACAGCAGGACGCCAGAAAGGCCTGCATAGCTTCTGTCAGTTCCTCTTCTTTAAACCTGCCGACCGGGCATATCGTAAACAGCTTCAGCATCCGTTCAGACAGTCTCTCTGCACTTTGTGCAGTAGCCAGTATTGTCGTATTTTCTGCATTCCTGCTGATCTGTTCCAGCCCAAATGCCAGCATTCTCCCTGCTTCTCTGCTTTTTATTTTGTCCAGGGAATAAAACAGAAGGATTTTTCTGCCCTCTGTCATTTTGTCATAGATTGTGTCTATCTGTTCTCTGAGTACTTCCTTATCTCTGGAAAGTTCTTCCCCGTAGACTTCATAAATCTCATATCCCTGTACCGCCCATTCACCGGCCGCTGCCCGCAGCAGCGTTTTCTTGCCAGTGTGCGCTTCTCCGATAAACAGCAGACAATTTCCACCGTCAGCTTCCGGATCCAGTGTAAATCTTAAATAGTTGATCCAGTTTTTTCTTCCTGCCAGATCGTCAAGTGTAATTTCACTCTGATATTCCTGTATGATCCTTTTTTCCCACTGCAGTCCCATATCATTTTCTCCTGGTTTATATATCAAAAGAAAACTCACCTGGAGTTTTCTTTTGAATGTAAGTATTATTTATTTTTTTACAAACTCGACACAAAAACCTATTGTATTTTCTCTCATCAGATTGTATTTTTCTGTGGAAATAAAAATCCTGTTTGTGATCTGCGTCCAGCCACCGGTATCATTAAGCCAGAAGCCGGTTACCGTTCCGTCTGACTCGCTGGAAAAACCGGCCAGCGTTACCATATGGTTGCTGTACTCCGGATAAAATGCATCCACGATCTCTTCCAGGGGAACACTGTCCGGATCCTGAGCAAGTTTGATAGAAATTTCCAGTTGCCGTATCGGATCCTTCTCACGGTTGGAAAGTTCTTCCTGCATCAGATCTTGTGCTTTCAGACCGATCATAATGCTTTCCCCTGCACAGAAGCGCTGTTTCAGTTCCTCTACATCCGGGCAGAGCATTCCCTTTGTATCAATTTCTACCCAGTCCTGTATGATTCCTTCAAACTGAAGATTTTTGCTTCGGATAAAGCATTCCCTGTTTTCCGTTGACGTACCGCCGCCAGGTTTACAGATATCTGCCGACACAAATTCTGCCACGCCATCTGCTTCTGTCATTCTGCTTCCGGTCTGCTGGTTCACCATATTGCAAGATGCAATGATTCCGCAGGTTCCCTGATACCCCTCTACAGACTGGCCCTGCTGCAGGGTAAAGAAAGGATCATAGGCCTCATCAAACGCTGTGCCGCTCATTCCACCAAACCCGGTATGTAACTCATCCGCAGGATAGTACAGTGCATTTCTGACTGCGCTCATTTCGTTATTTATCGCCTCCAGAGCCGATATATCTCCTGCTGCTTCGATCTCTTTTTTTATTTTTTCCAGTTCTTCCAGATAGCGCTCTCCGGATTCCTGGTGGGCTACCGTGGCAGGGCATCTGCATTCGTTGAAAATAAACGCATTCTTGATATCCTCAAACGGATTGCTGTTGAACATGTTTCCATCCTGCGGTATGCTGTGGAAATGATCGCTGCTTCCATTTAATACACTCTGGGTACTTTTGCCTCTGAACAAAGCTTTCCTTGTATGTGGTTGTTTTGGAGCACTCTCTCCTTTGCTGCCTTTGTCGTCATCTTCATCACCGTCATCCGCCTGTGTGGTTTTGTTGATGTTCATTTTGGCTTCCCATGCATCAAGTTCCTGCATGTAATCGCTGATCGGTGCAAAGATTACTTTTTTGAGTGCTCTTTGATAGATTTCTGCATTCAGTCGGATTTTTCCTGAAACTACTGCCTCTACCGATTCTTCATCATTTAATCCCTGCTCATCGCTTACCGCGATCAGTTCATGCTTGACGTTATTGATCAGTGCATCAATATCACGGTAGCTGCAGTTTCGGAAATCCTCTGCCATTTTTGCCCAGGACACACTGTCATCGATCTGGATCGAGGACTTGTTGAATTTGAATTCAAGATAATGGGTGATCGCCGGCTGATCCGGAAGCGGTACTCTTTCCATTTTCATTCTGCTGAGCATGGCAATATCGATCTTCTGTGGAAAGTTTGTCGCCGCCATCAAGAAGACTTCTTTTTTGGAATTTTTCATATGGTTAAACGCGGTAAGAAATGCTTCCGTAAGAGAAACCTTATGTGGTGGCAGCTCCGGTGTATTGCGGTCTGCACACAGGTTGTCGATTTCATCCAGAAACAGGATACATGGTGCCGATTCCTCCGCTGTCCGGAAGACATCTTTGACTTTCTTTTCGGATTCACCTTGATATTTGCTCAGGATATCACCGGACTCAATGCTCATGTACTTATAGCCGTCTTTCATCAGTTCATGGACAAATGCCTCAATCAGATAGGTTTTTCCGCATCCCGGAGGTCCATAGAAGAGAAAACCTGTCATGGCATCCATTCCAAACAGTTCAAAGAGACCTTTTTTGTCTGCATTTTTGACATGTTTCTTAAGTTCCTGTTTCATATCTTCCATGCCGGCAACATCATCAAAAGACTGTTTCGGCATTTCCCGGAACCATTCTTTCCGGACATTCTCGTCCACTGCATCTTCATTCTCCGGAGACTTGCTTCCGGTCGCAATATTTTCGTTTCTTTTATTTTTGAGATGATCCAGAATCTTTTTGGACTTGTCCAGATGTTCGGCTCTTCTTCTCTCCCATCTTCGAAGTTCATAAGAGTCCTCACTGTTTCCCAGAAGTGCGGTGATCTTGCGGCACCACTCTGATGCATCGGAATGCAGTCCTGCCAGCTCTGTTGTATACGGATTTTCGTCAGTGCTGATCGTGATTTTGTTGCTGACTCTCCGGTATTCTCTCTGAAGATCCTGAAGCATGTCAAGATAATTGTCTACACTCATTTCTTATCCTCCGCTTTGCTGCTGGTAATAAAATCAAAGTTCACTTTGGGAGTTTCTTTTTCCGGATCAGCCACCTGTTCAATTACTTCCTGATAGGTTTCCACGAACAGTCCGTTCTCTGCCTTTTTGATCAGAGCCTCCATTTCTTCTCTGGAGTATTTTTCGTATATTTTTTCCAGTTCCTGATAATATTCCTTCTGGGAAATCTCCGGAACAGAAGTTTTATCCTTGTCTACCGGAACGGAGATTTCTGATTTTGTCCGGTTGAGTTCCTTTCCGTCTCTGGTATCAAGAATCTCACGAACCTTTGCACACAGCTGTTCTTCGGACTTTCCAAGAGAGAAGTTAAACCACGTTACTGTTTTTTCTCCGTCTTTCATGATAACAACCGGAAGCGAACAGAATTCGGTAAGGGCTCTGTTCCTTTCCATAAGATTTCTTACATCACTGAATTTCATAGCGTTCTTCCTCCTTTTTGCGACTGTCAGTTCATGCTTTCTGCTTCGAGTTCTTTGCGGATCTGTTCGTATTCCTGATCCATGTCACGGTTCTGATATACATTGTCGAGTATGTCATCCGGTGAAATAGTTACTGCATCTCCGTTCTTCCAGCATTTTGCCGCATAGTCCGGATCCTGAATCCATTTCTCGATATCCTCCACATCCATGATATTCTGAAGCGTGGTTCGGTCTTCCTGTACCATATCCATGTTCCGGAAGATTTTGAGTGTTTTAATAAGGCTTTTGCCTGCTCCGCCGGAGGAAGAATCCATTTTGGCTGCTTCTTTTTTGATTTTTCGGATGTCCCATGTTCCGATATCACCGCTCAACTGATTGATTGCACTCAGGGCTTCCTGCATATCTGTCATGGTCTTTTTAAGTTCAAAATCTTCTCTCTGTTCTTCAATACGAAGTTTTGCTGCCTGGATGATCTGGTTGGAATAGTAGGCAACTCCCATCTTGGCACGTCTTCTTGGATTTTTTTTGCCCTCCTCTTCCTCAATTCTTGCCTGTTCCAGTTCGCTCCAGAACATCTTCTGAAACTGTTTTTCCGCATTCAGAAGTGATTCTTCTGTATCAAAGATCGTGTCACGGATGTAATCCTCTTCTTCTCTGCGCTGTTTCTTTTCTTCTTTTTTCTGTTTACGTTCCTGCTCTTTTTTCTCTGCGGCAGTCATTTTGTTTCTGTTTTTCTTTTCGAATAATCTCTCTATGATCGGTTTTCCCATTTTCATCACCTCTGCTTATTGAGTAATCATAGTACGATGGTCTTCGCTGTGTTTCTGTCTGCTGGCTTCCATCTGCTCTTCTCTTTCTTTTTCTTTCTGTTTGCGTTCTCTTTCTTCTTCCTCTTTGCGCTTCTGTTCTTTTACTGCCTTCTTTCTTTTTTCCTCTTCTTCTTTTTCTGCCTGAAGATCTCCATAAAATTCTCTCATCTTCTGAATATCTTTGTCCGAAATCTCATGCTGGAACATGGTTTCTATGGTAGTCTCAACAGCTTCATTCAGATTCTTAAGGCGTTCTTCCTCCTTTGCAGCCGCCTTTACATCTTCTTTGAAGTCTTCATATAAGTGATCCAGCTGTTCTATTGCCACATTTCCAAACAGCTCCGGCGTGCCAAATGCCACCAGATTAATGTTTGTCATCGTATCTCCGATCACCTGGAGATTCTTTCCTTTTTTGCCCTTGAGAAGTTCTGACGCTTTGAGCTTGTTTCGGCTGTCTATCGCATCATTCAATGCATTTACATACTGCTGGATTTCGCGGGTAAGCGGCTCTTTTTTCATTTTGACTCTTGTAATTTTGTCATTGAGCAGGGGATTGTTCGACAGCATTTCTTTTGCTCGCTGTTCAGATTCCTCTTTTTTGGTATTAAGCTCTTTGCTGTATGTCTCCAGCTCTTCAAGTGACTTCTGTACACGGTCCACATATTCCTGGCATCTTCCAAGCAGAAGCAGTACATTGATGTCTTTTCTTCTCCTCCGTGCGATCTCCTGTCTCTGTTCTTCGTTTGAATAAATGAACGGGGTTCTTGTAAATTTAACACCCTCTGCAATTCCTTTGAGAAGTTTGGTCGCTGTTTTTTCATTGCCGGACTCCAGTGCGATTCCGAACAGCGCCACCAGCTGTACAAGATCATCGTCTATTTCTGTAGTATCCACATCAGAGATCGTGGCATCATCCAGTACCTGCTCAATCTTATCAATAACTCTGATATACTGCTCAATGCTTCCTGTACTGAGTTTGCTTTCCTTCTGTTCTGCCAGCATTTCGTAATTTTCAATATCTATATTCCGCAGTGCCCGGCGGATCTTCTCGCCGCCTTCCGCATGCTTTGCTATTTTGGCCTGCTGCTCTCTCAGTTTGCTCTTTTCTTCTTCTTTTCGCTGCTGTTCAGCCAGTTTCGCTTCTTCCCTGGCCACCTGCAATTCTTTTTCTTTCTTGTTTCTTTTCAGAAAATCCAACATAATATGCGCTCTCCTTCTATCTTGTTATCAGATCAAATATATCCAGGATAATATGGCGTATTCCTGCAATGATCAGTACCGGTACCATGGCCAGTGCCGCTGCCAGAATCACATAAATGATCAGCTGCAGGCCGTAATAGATATATTCTCCCTGTGCTTTCTCCGGGGATGCCAGCACCGGAAGTTTTGTGATATAAAACCCTATTACTGTCAGCAAAATCCCGCCGCGGTAACAATGTCCGATATATTTCATCGTATCGTCTTCATATCCTGTGACAAAAATACCGATCATGGAAAGCACAAAGATCAGTCCGTATACGATTGCCTCTACGGTAAGTGCCTTTGCACTGACACTTTCTCCTACTGAAAACAGATACATCCATGCAAAAATTCCTATCACAAACAATGCCGCAGTAAGAATAACTGCTCCCATTCCCACCATTCCAAGCTGTGACAACCATCCTCCTGATTTTTTTCTGCCCCTCATTTCTGCCCTCATTTCTTTCCGGTAAATTCTGGTGTATGAAAGTTATTTATCAAGGATACAGAAGCTTTCTGTTTCCACATAATTATCCTTCGTTCCAAGAACAACCGCGTAGTCCATACCATCCTCTGCTTTCAGCCCTGCCTTCCAGAAAGAACGAATGTCCGGTGCCTTAAGTCTGATTTCTCTGCGTGTCTCTTTGCCGTCATTTCGGATAAACAACGTCAGTGTCATATCTTCGCCTGCTTCCATTCTTGCGAAATCTTCCTGGAACCAGGTACACTGGCCTTTTTTAAGATTCTGAAGCTGTTCTCCTACCGGAATCCGGGAGGTCTTATCAAGAACCAGCTTGTTACCGTCTTCTTTGTACTGGTATGTTTCCATCTCTATGGTTATTTTTTTGAGAATATTTTCTCTGTAATCGTGAACTGCTTTCTTGATAACCGGATCATCCTCGGCACCACCTACAACACTGATTTTGGGAAATCCACAGCGTGTGCAGACATTTCCGGTCAGTTCTTCCTTACATATCAGACATTTCATTTTCATTTCCTCCGTTTTCCATATATTTCAGAATCTTCTCGTATATTCTGCGGCTTTCTTTGATGCTCTCTTCGGTCTGTGCCAGATTGTTCTGTAGATATTTCTGCAGTTCTCCGACTCTATTACGGTCAAACATCCACTCACCCTGCAAAACAGGATCTTTGCTGAAGAATTCGTAGATTTCTTTTAATTTTGCCTGTTTGCTGCGCACTTCTGTCATCGAATCTCCAAAAGTTCCTTCCAGTTCCTCCAGTTTCCTGTCTACATGTTTCTGCTCTTCACACTGCCATGCATACTCATCCTTCTTATCTGTGATAAGCTTTTCACTTTCTTTGATCTTCTGCTGGATTTCTGTGATTTTGACTTCCATCTGGCGGATTTCCTGTTCTGCTTCTTCACTTTGCTGCTGAACAGATTCCTTTTCCTGTGCAAGTTTCTGTTTCCTGTCTTCCAGATATCTGGCGGTATCTTTCAGTTCTTCCAGATCCTGATTTCTTGCATCCAGTTCTCTGGTGTATGGCTGCATTTCCTGTTTCCTGGCTTCTAACTCCTGTCTTGCATTCCATAGATCTGCTTCCAGTTCTTTCTTCTTCTGTTCCCACTCCGGAATTTTCTGTTCTTTTATTTCTGCAATCTCTTCTTTCAGGTTCTGGCATTTTTCTTCGATTCCCTGTGAAAGCCGGAGCGCATTTTCCTTTTCTTCGGTCAGTCTTTCGTATTCTGCAATTTTTTCCCGATTATCTCCGAGGTTCTGGGTGGTCTCTTCCAGCTGTGCAAGAATTTCCTGTTTTTTGGTAATTTCTTCTTCCAGGGCTTCCAGCTGCGTCATCGCTTCCTGGAGTTTCCTGTCGGCTCCGTTCCAGACGGGACGGTAATCCGGTTCATCAAATTTCGCCTGGTTTCGGCTCTGGATCTTGGCCAGTTTTCTTGCGAGATTACAGATAAAAAGAATCGCATCCTCTTCTTCCTGTTCATCATTTCCAAGATTCAGACGAGTGAGTTCCCCGCATCCTTTCTGAAGGTCGCTGCATATATCCTGAACCACAAATCCCATGATATCCCTGACCGTGATATTTTCTTTTTTTTCAAGACGCTGCAGTGTGTCCTCTGTCAGTTTAAATTCCATACTTATGTACCTCCACTTTTCGGATTGCAAACAGCTCGTCCATTTTATTATCCGGTTCCTGCCCTGTGATATTGCTTTCTGCCATCTGTTTCTGAACCAGATCATTCAGACTGTTCAGACGTCCCAGAAGTTCTTTCATATCGGTTGTGCCGGATCCTGTCAGCTGTGTAAGTCCAAGGTTTGCCGCATCCAGCATGTCTTTCAGTTTCTGGATATTATAAAGAAGTGCCTCATTTGATTTCTGGTAACGTCTGATCCATTCCTCCGCATGTGCGATATTGGTATCAAATTCTTTCAGTTTGTGCTTCTGGTCTGAAACAAGAGGACTGTTTTCCATTCCTTCATACATGGAACTTTTGAAGTTTTCTTTCTGCTCCAGATTCTGTTTTAATTCTTCAATAAGAGTATCCATTTCCTGTTTCTGGCGGTCATAATTATTCAGGCATTCCATAAAGTTCACCGACATCCGGATCGTTGCATCGAATGTCTTTTGTTTTTCTTTCTGAATCTCTTCTGTTTCACCCGGAGTTCCACTGTATGCGATCTTGTACCAGATATCGTTGAGGATCATCGTCACCGGACTGTATCTCAACTCCGGTGTATGGAGCAGGTAGAGGTCTGCATATTTCTCTATCTGGATCACACACTGTGCTGCATAGTTTTCGATATCCTCATAGTCATTTGAAACATTCCAGGGTGTCCGGACATGGTTCATGATCCGCTGGACTTTCTTGTAGTTTTCGTCCCAGCGAATGCCATATTCCGCACTCTGCTTTTCCAGCTCTTTTCTGAGACCGTTCATTGCATTGATCGTAGAATTTTCCTTCATAAATACAGGATATCTCAGTCCTCTGATCTTGCGTATTCTTAATGCTTTTTCTTTCCAGGATCCGTCTGACTCCACAACCATCTGATTTAATTTGTCCCAGGTTCTTCCGCTGTCAAGGCTCTTTCTCATTGCCCGCAGGTAACGGGAAGCTCCCTTTTCCATGAATGGTCTCAGTTCCGCGCGCACAGCAGGGTCACTGGCATAGATGTACAGCAGATCTGCATACTCTTTCCATCTGCTTTCGTCTCCCTGAAACTCACCTGACAAAACCATTCTATGAACCATACTTAAAATAGATTCAAGATCCATCTGGTTCCATACCTGCATTCTGTCTCCGTATTTCAGTTTCATATTCTGGTAAAAAGAAAGCTTTTCTTTACTTTTGAGTATGTCTGCGATCTCTTTGAAAAGAAATGGTTCTTCCTGTGCCAGACTGCACAGTTCTCCGAACGAGTTCTCTGCTGCCTTGGATGCAGTCAGTACGATCATCATATTGTCTTTATTTTCATTGACCGCATTCAGAAGAGTATCCCGGAATGTCCCTGTATGAAGCAGGTTTTTCATCATATTCAGAGGCATCACAAACGCATAGTTCTGATCCTTTTTTATCATCATCTGTATCCGGGATGTCATGATTTCTTTCCTGCCCCGGATCCCGTACATTCTGTATTTTCCCTGTGCGGTGTCTGACCGGGCGACCTGGCCTCCAAGGTATCCTGTCTCTGCCGGAAACTCATCCACCGACTTCTGATCCAGACAGTATACAGAAATTTCTTCTTTACTTCCCAGAAATGTTTTGACCGTGTTTTCCTGCTTCAGAAAATAAATCCCATCGTATTCCTGGCTCTTAATGCTGTAATAAAGGAACTGCATCAAATCCAGTTTCAGAAGACTCTCCAGATAGTAATCATCCGGTTCCGCAAACAGAAAATGAATCAGTCCTTCCTTTGCGTCAAATCCGCTCATACGCTGCTCCTTTCCTGATTTCTGTATTTGTTTTATTTGGAAGAATATACCGGTTTTACTGCTGTGATCTCAAATAATTCCGAGAACTTGGCAAGCTCTATTGTCTTGATTTTATCCGAAAATTTCTGTTTAAAAAGATCATATTCATTCACATGAACCCGCAGTACCTCTGAAGAATCCATGGAAAATCCGATCACTGCTGTCTTGTACTGATTTGTAATAAGACCGATCAGTTTGTTGCGGAACTCTTCTCTCAACGGCACGCGGAGTGCAGTTTCCCTCTCATGTCCCATATTGATCACAAACTCTCTGACCCCTCCGGCTGCGACAAAAACAATGTCCGGCTCTCCGGTTTCCGTCATCGGAAAATAAGGAACATCATATTCAATATCTTCTCTGTATCGGAATGCGTAATTTACTTTTGGTTCTCCATCCTGTCCTGTCTGATACAGAGCAACCGAGTATGGTGCTGTCTGGCGGATGCCCACAATTCCGGAGGCAAACAGTGCTGCACCGTATGAGATTGCCTTTTCACGGTCTTCTTCTTTCTGGATGATGTCTTTCATGCTGCCGTCAAGACTTCCGTTTTCGAAGATTTCATCAACCTGTTTCCGAACCAGATAGTAGTTGCCAAATCCTCCTACCAGCGCGATCTTGAAGGTTTCATCATTGCTGGTATCGATCTTGTGTTTCTGTATGAATTCCTTCATTTCCATAAGTTTGGCGCCCAGTACATCCCGGATGACTTCATCGTAAACCTCCTGCAGAGTCGCATAGCTGATAACGACTTCTTCATCCTTGTATTCCAGGGTATCAAATTCCTCTTCCTCCAGATCCTCCAGATCCATTCCATTGTATGCGATAAACTGACTTCTGATCTCACCGGTTCTTGCCACAATGCTGTCCTCCAGCTGATTTACAAGGCGGTAAAATTTACCGTCCGGCTGTGGAAGATCATCCGGATCCCATAGTTCGTTTTTGATAAGGGCACGCTCTGCCACACTTTCCATGTAACGCATACCTGCCTGCCCGATCTTACCTTCTGTATTCTCCCCGGCTCCTGTACTTTCCAGGACTTTGATCTGCATCGCCTGTCTGCCATCCGGTCCTGGTTCTGCACTGATACTGGTCAGATTAATATCCAGTGTTCCTCCGCCGTAATCGACAAGAAGGATGTGTCCGGAAAATGGTTTTCCCTTAAGGACCATATAATTATACGCAAAAAAAGCACCTGCACAGGAAGGTTCACTGACAACCTTGACTCCCTCTGGTCTCACGTTCGGCAGCTGCTGACAGATATCTCTGAGTGTTCCTCTTCCTGATACGGTATTCATTTCCTGAAACCAGACTTCCGGTGCTCCGATTACCAGATTATCAATCTCTGATTCTCCACATTTTGCTTCTGCCATCTGTACGATATTTTCAAGAAACTCCTTTGTCAAACGTACTGGTGTATATTCCTGGTCAAATCCTCTCTTAGCCAGTTCATCCTGATCATTTTCGGAAATAAGCATCTTAAATCCACCAAACATTCTTGTTTTGATCTGACCGGTGGCATTCTTGGCTGTGACACCGAAGCTTAATTTTTCTTTTTTCAGTGCTGCGACAGTAGGAATACACGGTGATGTCATTCCACCGAGCAGCAGTGCATCCAGTGATTTATTATTTTCATCGTATAACGATGCAATCGTATAAGTACTTCCAAAATCAATTCCCAGATTCATACTGTTCTCCCCTAAAACTGCTATTTTTTCTCTGTTTTCTGAATTTTTATAAATATTCAGAGTACTTCTTTTTTATTATACCGTCTTGAACTATCAAAAGCAACAAAAGTATCTCTCAATTTCCGTTATCTTTGCACTTATCGAACAATTCTTTCATCCATATACTTTCATCCATATACTTTCATCCATATATGATAACAAAGCATTTATCAAATTTGTTTTTTCTGTGTTTCGGATATCAAAAACAGCATCATAGCTTCACGCTACAATGCTGCATTCTTAATTCTCGTTATTTCTTTTTTCTGCTGAGTTTATTCACAAAGCTTGTAAACTTGCCCGGATTTTCTTTGTCCAGTGATTTCGCGTAGACGCCCTTGATCCAGCTTGTGATCACGTCGATCAGGAGCGGTGCGAAGGTCATCAGGATGAATACCAGGATGATCATTCCAAAGTCCAGGGAGCCAAGTCCAAGAAGCTTCTGGAAGATGACTGCCGCGCTGAAGAAGATGAACTGCATGCCGTAGATGATGACCTTACGGTAAGTGTTCAGCGGTGCGTAGACAGTCTTTAATGCTGCCATGTAGTTCCATCCCGTTACCAGCACACACGCCGTACTCAGCATGTCATTGGAATGGTAAACGTTCTGACAGACAAGCATGACTGCGAATACACAGGATGTAATGGTAAGTGCTGCCGGGAACGCATTCAGGAACACATGTCTCAGGAAGGTGTGATCAATCTTGTCGTAATTGTTTTCCTGGGCAAGAAGGAATGTCGGGATTCCGACTGCACAGGCACTGATCAGTGACATCTGGATCGGCTCAAATGGATAAGCGTTTCCAAAGAAAATGGTCAGCAGCGACAGCATAACGGAAAACATCGTCTTGATCAGGAACATGGATGCTGCTGTACGGATGTTGTTTACGACTCTTCGTCCCTGATTTACAATGTGGGGCATGGATGCAAAGTTTGAATCCAGAAGCACCACATTTGCAATGTTCTTTGCGGCATCGCTGCCCTGTGCCATTGCAATACTGCAATCGGCTTCTTTGAGGGCAAGAACGTCGTTGACACCATCACCGGTCATCGCTACGGTATGACCCTGTTTCTGGAGAGCCTGTACCATTTCTTTCTTCTGCTGCGGTGTTACACGTCCAAAAACGCTGTATTTCGCAACAGCTTCCTCAAGCTGTTCTTCTGTTTCCAGTGTTGTCGCATCTACGTAGTTCTCGGCATTCTTGAGCCCTGCACGTTTCGCGATTGCGGAAACTGTGACAGGATCATCACCGGAGATCACCTTGAGGTCAACCTCCTGGCTGTCAAAGAACTGTAACGTATCCGGTGCTTCTTCTCGGATGACATCTGTCAGAAGGAGAAGTGCAGCCGGTTCAAGGTTCTCTGGAAGTTCTGTTCCCTCTGCCATCTGCGTGCTGTGCGCCAGCACCAGGACACGAAGTCCTTCTTCGGCATAGTTCTGACAGACATCCAGGATATCTTCTCTTCCCTCCGGGAACAGGAACTGTGCCGCTCCCATCAGGTATGTTCCGTTGTCTTCAAATACGGCTCCGCTGTATTTCCTGTCGGACGAAAATGGAATGATATGTTCCAGTGTCATGGAAGACTTCGCCGGGAAACGTTTACGCAGAGCGTCGATCGTCGCATTCTGATCTTTGAGAACGTACATGAGGTTTGCCATCATGTTCTCGATCTCGTGAAGATCTGGCTCATCCTCATCTTCTGTCGGAATTTCATCAGTATCTTTATTCTCGGAAGCTTCACTCCATGGTTCCACGCGCTCCACGCACATGGTTCCTTCTGTGATGGTTCCTGTCTTGTCCAGACAGAGGGTATCTACTCTTGCCAGTGTTTCAATACAATACAGCTCCTGTACCAGAGTTTTCTTGTTCGCCAGAACGAGTGCTCCGAGCGTCAGTGCCACACTGGTAAGGAGAACCAGTCCTTCCGGGATCATTCCCAGAACACCGGCTACCATGCTTACGATAGAATCCTTGAAAGTATTTCCTACTACATAGTACTGTTTGTAGAATAACAGTGCGCCCAGCGGAACGATGATGATACTGATCACTTTCAGGATCGCATTCAGGGAATTCTTAAGTTCTGAGTTATGACGCTTGAATTCCTTCGCTTCGCTGGTGATCTGTGCTGCATAGTTATCCTTGCCAACATGAATGATCTGACAGCAGGCTTCTCCTGATGTCACGAAGCTTCCGGAAAAAAGCTCATCACCCACGTTCTTTGGAAGGTTGTCGGATTCACCGGTCAGGAGAGATTCATTGACCTCTACACTGCCCTCCAGCACCTTCGCATCCGCCGGAACCTGATCTCCGGTCTTGAGACAGACCAGATCATCAAGTACCAGGTCTTCGGTAGGAACGGTCCATTTCTTTCCTTCCCGGATGACGATGGATTTCTTCGCTGTCAGGATAGCCAGCTTGTCAATCGTCTTTTTCGCACGGATCTCCTGTGCGATTCCGATCAGAGTATTGATGATGATGATCCCTACAAAAAACGCGTTCTTGTAAGAGCCAACCATCAGTACCAGGATAAGGAGCACCAGATTCAGGAAGTTGAAGAAAGTCAGGGTGTTTTCTCTGACGATCTGCTTGTAAGTCCTGGTATTCGGATTCTCGTCCGCATTGACCTTACCCTGCTCGATCCGTTCATTTACCTGTTCGTCTGTAAGTCCTGTCAACATTTCACCTCACAATTTACTGATCACTTTGTTCACAGTCAATTTCCTGCAAACAGTGATTTCTATTTTACCGTCGATGTTTCGATGTTTCTCCCCTCACAGCCGCTTTTTAATTAATATTCTTCTTCCTCTTCGCCTTCGCTGATGTCTGACTTCGGTTTGTCCAGTCCTTCGATCACGATGTTATGTTTCTGTGCGTAGTCCCACAGAGCTGCATGGATTGCTTCTTCTGCAAGAAGGGAGCAGTGTACTTTGACCGGCGGAAGTCCGTCAAGTGCTTCCATAACGGCTTTGTTTGTGATCTGCATTGCTTCTTCGATCGTTTTTCCCTTAACCATCTCTGTTGCCATGCTGCTTGTTGCAACTGCTGCACCACAGCCGAATGTTTTGAATTTACATTCTTTGATGATATGTGTTTCGTCATCAATGTCAAGGAACATTCTCATGATATCACCGCATTTTGCGTTACCAACTGTTCCTACACCGCTTGCGTCCTCAATTTCTCCTACATTCCTTGGATGCTGAAAATGATCCATAACTTTTTCACTGTACATAATATTTATTCCTCCTGTTTTCGTCTTTTATCCGATTATTGTCTTATTATTACTGCTGATGTTTTTTCATGAAATCTTCATACAGAGGAGACATGCTTCTCAGATATGGCACGATTTCTTTCAGTTTGTCTACTGTGAAGTCAATGTCTTCCTTAGTTGTCTCTTCACTTAAGGTAAGTCTCAGAGAACCATGAGCAACTTCATGAGGCACGCCGATAGCAAGAAGTACATGGGACGGATCCAGGGAACCTGATGTGCAGGCAGATCCGCTTGATGCACAGATGCCGTTCTGGTCGAGCATCAGAAGCATGGATTCTCCCTCGATGAACTGGAAGCTTACGTTTACGTTGTTCGGAAGACGTTTCACTCTGTCACCGTTCAGTCTGGAGTATGGGATCTCTGTTGTAAGACGATTAATCAAATAATCTCTCAGTTCGATCTCCTTCTCTGTACGCTCTTTCATGTTTTTCATTGCACGCTCTGCTGCTGCGCCGTATCCTACGATTCCAGGAACATTTTCTGTACCTGCACGACGTTTACGCTCCTGTGCGCCGCCATGTACGAAGGATCTGATCTTAACGCCCTTACGGATGTAGAGGAAACCGATTCCCTTCGGTCCGTTGATCTTGTGTCCGCTGGAGCTTAACATATCGATGTTGCATTCATCTACATCGATCGGAACCTGACAGAATGCCTGAACTGCATCTGTGTGGAACAGGATGCCGTGTTCTTTGGCGATACGTCCGATTTCTTTGATCGGCTGGATGGAACCGATCTCGTTGTTTGCAAACATAACGGAGATCAGGATGGTCTCTGGTGTGATCGCTTTCTCCAGTTCATCAAGGCGGACGATACCGTTCTCATCTACATCGAGGTATGTGATCTTTGCGCCTCTTTTTTCGAGGTATTCACATGTATGAAGGATCGCATGATGCTCGATCTTGGTTGTGATGATGTGGTTTCCTTTGGATTTGTATGCTTCAAAAGTAGCTTTGAGTGCCCAGTTGTCAGCCTCGCTTCCGCCTGCTGTGAAGTAGATTTCTTCTTTCTTTGCGTTCAGAACATCTGCGATCTGCTGTCTTCCTTTGGTCACTGCTTCTTTGCTTTTCTGTGCAAAATCATAGATGCTTGACGGGTTTCCGTAGTATTCTGTAAAATATGGCAGCATTGCCTCAACAACTTCCGGAGCAGTCTTTGTTGTAGCTGCGTTGTCCAGATAGATTAATTTACTCATGTTTTTTTCCTCCTGCTTAAAAATAAAAATGAATTTTACATTTTTTCTTTTTGTTTTTTCCGGCTTTCCTCGATCAACTGATCCAGCATCATGGTGTCTACCGCCTGTGTGATACTGTCGTTGATTCGTTTCCACACATATTTCGTGACGCAGATATCATGGTTCTCACAGGTACTCTCATCTTCCATCCCGGAACACTGTGCCGCTTCCAGGCTTCCTTCTAGAACCCTCAGGACATCTCCCACGGAAATCTCCTCTGCCGGTCGACCCAGACGATAACCGCCGCCCGCACCTCTGGTGCTCTCTACCAGACCTGCTTTCTTGAGCTTCGCCATGAGCTGTTCCAGATAACTGTCTGAAATATTCTGTCGGCCTGCAATGCTCTGAATGGAGACGGCTTCTGTTTCACAATGCAGACCCAGGTCGATCAGTGCTTTAAGACCGTATCTTGCTCTTGTTGACAGTTTCATCCACTCACCTCTTTAATTCCTAGTGTTTTCGTCGGATTTATTTCAAGACTTACTTTAACAGAATACATTTGTTCTGTCAAGGAGATTTCGTGCATATACTGACAAAAAAGCACCAGGTGCTTTCTATGTCAAAAAAAGCTTTTTTTAAGGGGACTTTTCTTCTCACATGCGCCGGTCTTTTGAGCCGCGTGATCGGCTTTTTTTATAGGATATTCCTGTCTCATGCGATTGGTGCAGAGGGGATCGGCCTGTTCCAGCTTGCCATTCCGCTTCAGACACTTCTGCTTGCCGTCACTGCCTCTGGAATACAGACCGCCCTTTCACGGCTGGTCGCCGCTCATCTCGCAACAGGTGAGGACAAAAAAGCCCGGGACTTTTTCTGTCTGGGGACTTTTTTTGCCTTTGCACTTTCCTGTGCAGCCTCTGCCCTGCTTTATCTGCGGGCAGATTTTTTTGCTGTGCAGATCTTAAAGGAAGCACGCACGGAGGAACTTGTTCGGATCCTTTCTTTCAGTATTCCCTTTGCCACGCTCCATTCCTGCACCAACAGTTATTATTTTGCCCGTAAAAAAACGGAATTTCCTTCCGGATTACAGCTTATTGAGCAGATCGTACGCGTCGGTTCTTCGTATCTTCTGTATCTTGTCTGTATTTCTGAAGGTACGCCTGTGACTGCCGTGATCGCTGCTGGCGGCACACTGGTCTCGGAACTCGTTGTAGCTGTTCTGGCACTGCTTATGATCTCTCTGCATTTTCAGAAATATGCGCATAAAATTTTTCACATTGAACTGCCTTTTGCCTGTCTGAAGGAAATCTGCCGGACTGCTTTCCCTGTGACGCTGAACCGCCTGCTGCTTTCTGTACTCGCCGGTATCGAGGTCGTTCTGATCCCGCAGCGACTTCGGATGTATGGGCTTTCCGTTTCGGAATCACTCAGTATCTACGGGATTTTTACAGGACTGGCGCTTCCGTGCATTCTTTTTCCGGCTACGATCACAAACTCTGCTTCCATGATGCTCATGCCTTCTGTTGCAGAGATGCAGGCGCTTGGATATCGGAAACGTATCCGGTATGTTACCTGGCAGACGATCCGTGCAAGCCTTTTGCTTGGATTTCTGTGCGCGTTTGGTTTTTACTGCATCGGTCCGTTTATGGGGACAGTATTGTTTCACAGTCCGACTGCCGGGACTTACATACAGACGCTTTCTTTCGTCTGCCCGTTTCTTTATCTGAACACAACGCTTACGAGTATCCTGCATGGGCTTGGTCAGACAGGACGAAGTCTTGTACACAGTGCTCTGGGGATCCTTGTCCGGATCCTTTTTGTAGTATTCGCGATTCCGCTTGCCGGAATCCGCGGTTATCTATATGGAATCCTTTTCAGCGAGATTCTTTCCAGCAGCCTTCATATTTATGCACTTATGCATAATTCCATTGCATTACCTATCGACAAGAAGTTTTGAATCGTTTATAATAAGGCGTTGTATACTTAAATTCTAAACAAAAGAACTCCGGTTCTTCACTGATACTGGAGTGTTGTATTACAAGGTGTTGCATAAAAACACACAAAGGAGGAACACATGGCATTTAATTTTATCAAAAAATTACCTACGCCTGATGAGATTCGCAATCAGTACCCTATCGATGCTGAGATCCAGGCCTTAAAAGAGAAACGTGATCAGGAAATCCGTGATGTCTTCACCGGGAAATCAGATAAATTTCTTGCGATCATTGGTCCATGTTCTGCTGATAATGAGGATGCGGTCTGTGATTATCTTCTTCGCCTTCGCAAAGTACAGGACAAAATAGCAGACAAGGTTCTGATCATTCCGCGTGTTTATACGAATAAGCCGCGTACTACTGGTGAGGGTTACAAAGGCATGATCCATCAGCCTGATCCGGAAAAGGCACCTGACATGCTCGCAGGACTGGTAGCGATCCGCAGGATGCATATTCATGCAATTCAGGAAAGTGGTTTTACCTGTGCGGATGAGATGCTCTATCCGGAGAACTATCGTTATCTCTCCGACATTCTTTCTTACGTTGCAGTAGGCGCACGTTCTGTTGAGGATCAGCAGCATCGTCTGACTGTCAGCGGTATGGATATCCCTGCCGGAATGAAAAATCCTACCAGCGGTGATTTCAGTGTTATGATAAATTCTGTTGTTGCAGCTCAGGCTTCTCATCGTTTCATCTACCGAAGCTGGGAGGTGGAGACAGATGGAAATCCTCTCGCACATACAATTCTGCGTGGTGCGGTCAATAAACATGGTGAGGCAATGCCAAACTATCATTATGAGGATCTTCGTCTTCTTCTTGAAAAATATCAGGAAAAAGATCTCAAGAACCCGGCAGTGATCGTGGATACCAACCACTCCAACTCCAACAAGCAGTACGACCAGCAGGTTCGTATCGCCAAGGAAGTTCTGCACAGCCGCAATGTTGATCCGGAACTTCATAAACTTGTCAAGGGTCTGATGATCGAGAGCTATATCGAGCCAGGCAACCAGAAGATCGGCGGCGACCATATTTATGGAAAATCCATCACTGACCCGTGTCTTGGATGGGATGAGTCTGAAAAACTGCTTTATACGATTGCTGAACTTTGCTAAGTATTGTTATTGTTCTGATCAGAAGCAGTAACTTTTGAAATAGTAATTTATGATGCAAAAACCCCGCAGTACAGAACCGTGATATTCTGTGCTGCGGGGTTCTTATTTCATTGCTTTGTTGTCTATTTTAATTTCAGTGTCTCGGATGTGCCTTCATATAGACATCGCGCATTTTTGCCACATTCATCCCAAGATAGATCTGTGTGGATGAAATATCGGAATGACCGAGCATTTCCTGCACGCTCTTGATGTCTGCTCCATTCTGAAGCATATGTACTGCAAAGGAATGCCGGAGTGTATGCGGCGTGATATCACGGTAAATGCCTGCCGCCTCTGCATATCCCTTGAGTACTTTCCAGAATCCCTGACGGCTCATGGATCTGCCGGAACAGTTGGTGAACAGGGATTTCTCATTCTTGTTCTTGACGAAATAATCCCGGCCGTGCTCCATATATTCTGCAAGTGCTCTCTTGCTGACGTTTCCGATCGGGATGATCCTCTCCTTATCCGTATCATGACAGATAACATACCCAAACTGCAGATTCAGATCGGACATCTGCAGATGGATCAGTTCACTTACACGCATGCCTGTCGCATAGAGGAGTTCCAGCATCGCACTGTCGCGAAGTCCCTTCGCTGTATTGATATTTGGCTGCTTCAGGAGACGGTCCACTTCCTGAACGGATAAGATCTCCGGCATCTTCTTCTCTACCTTGGGCGGTTTCAGTTCTTCGGACGGATCTGCTGTAACCCTGCCTTCCTTGAAAAGATACTGAAAAAGTGCACGGATGGACGCAATATTCCTGGAAATCGTGGAAGATGCCAGATTCTCAGACTTAAGTTCGCTTAAGTAGCCCTTGAGATCCAGACTTGTCACTTCTGCGAAATCATGAATATTCTGTCCGTCCAGATAACGGATCAGTTTCTTTAAATCCCTCTGATATGAAATTTCTGTATTATTTGATGTATTCTTTGTCGTATGTAAATACGCAATAAATTCCGCGAGTGTTCTTTCCATTTCTTTTATTTCCTGCCTAACCCTGTACCATGTCTGTCCAACAGGAGGATAATCCTGTCGATTCTTGTTATATATCTGATGTACCATGATTATACTTGCTATTTTACATAAAATCAAACCATTTTTTCGCGAAATTTAACGTAAAATCAATGTTTTTGACGATTTATACAAAATGTCGTTCCGATTATGGTAAACCATACTATATATTGTATTTTTGAAAATATTAATTTTTTATAACACTTTTTTTACCAGCCATTCCAGGATAAATGGATTGCAGTATGCTTCTGTTATCATCCCTCCCAGATACAGGATACCGCACAGAAAAACACGTAAAAAGTACCTGGAGACGCCCCCGGTAAGCATTCCCCTGTTCTTCCAGATCCTCATTGACTGTTCATAACTCTGCCTGTAAAGATAAAAAATACACGGAATATACAACAGATACTGTGGAAACAAAAGTCCCACACCGACCATCCCTCCCTGAAATCCAAACTGCAGGACAGACATGGTAAGCAGAAGCCCTATTTTAATTCCAAGATACATACTGCCTGCGACAGCAAACGGTACTCCAAAAACAGAGATTCCACAGGCTGCCCCGAGGAGATAAACACTTCCTCTCATCCCCAGCACTTGCAGAAAGTACTCCACTCCTGCTTCACTTCCTGCTGCAAAACTCCTGAGAAGGTACATTGCAGAGATCGTCTTCTGATGCCATTCCATCTTCCACGCGATATCCGGCAGGATCATCCCAATAAAGAAGCCTGCCATAAACAGGATCTGCACCGGGCATCCTGTATTCCTGTGCCAGTTCGGAATTTTTTTCATAGCTTCACCCTGTACCAGTCTACGGATCCCGGACAGGAATTAGAACAAAAAAAAGAGTGCGACACTTTATGTATCACACTCTTTGTAAGTATTTCTATAATCCAGAATTGATTACTTCGCGTAATCTACAGCTCTGCTCTCTCGGATGACATTTACCTTAATCTGTCCCGGATATTCCAGTTCAGCTTCAATCTGTTTGGCAATGTCTCTTGCCAGCAGAACCATATCTGCGTCTGTCACGTGTTCCGGTACTACCATAACACGGATTTCTCTGCCCGCCTGTATAGCAAAGGACTTGTCTACACCCTTGAATTCGTTGGTGATATCTTCCAACTGTTTCAAACGGTTTGTGTAGGTCTCAAGTGTCTCTCTTCTTGCGCCCGGTCTTGCTGCTGAAATTGCATCGGCAGCCTGAACGATACATGCGATAAGAGATTCCGGTTCAACATCTCCATGATGTGATGCAACTGTATTGATAACAATCGGAGATTCTTTGTATTTCTTACAAAGATCCACACCAATCTGGATATGAGAGCCCTCAACTTCATGGTCAATAGATTTACCAATATCATGAAGCAGTCCGGCACGCTTCGCCATACGTACGTCTACACCGATCTCTCCTGCAAGAATTCCGGAAAGCTGTGCTACTTCGATAGAATGCTTCAGTGCATTCTGTCCATAGCTTGAACGGAATTTCATGCGTCCAAGGAGTTTGAGAAGTTCCGGATGGATACCATGAACGCCAACATCCATTGCTGCGTTCTCACCATCCTCACGGATCTGTGCTTCTACTTCTCTCTGTGCTTTCTCTACCATCTCTTCGATTCTTGCCGGATGGATACGTCCATCAACGATCAGTTTCTCCAGAGCAACTCTGGCGATCTCACGGCGGATCGGATCAAAGGCAGATAAAACAACTGCTTCCGGAGTATCGTCAATGATAAGATCTACACCGGTCAGTGTTTCAAGGGTACGGATGTTACGTCCCTCACGTCCGATGATTCTTCCCTTCATTTCATCACTTGGAAGCTGTACTACTGAAATTGTGGTTTCAGCCACATGATCTACTGCACATTTCTGAATGGCATTGACCACGTATTCCTTAGCCTTTTTGTCTGCTTCGTCTTTTGCCTTGTGTTCTAATTCCTTGTAGAGTCTGGCTACGTCTACCTTGACATCATCTTCTACACTTCTGAGCAACTCGTCTTTTGCCTGGTCGGAGGTCAGACCGGAAATTCTTTCCAGTTCCTGTACTCCTTTTTGTTCAAGTTCTTCTACTTTCTTTTCTCGTTTTTGTAACTCAGCAATCTTTGCTGTGCACTCAGCCTCACGCTTCTCAACTACATCAGCTTTCTTATCAACGGATTCCTCCTTTGATAATACACGCCTTTCGTATTTTTGCAGTTCGTTTCTACGTTCCTTGGTTTCCTTCTCCAGTTCGTTTTTCGTTCTGAGAGATTCTTCCTTTACTTCCAATAATGCTTCTCGCTTTTTTGTTTCAGCAGCTTTTAAAGCTTCATCTATGATGCTTCTTGCTCTGTCTTCTGCTGTGCCAACAATTTCAGCGTCCTTCTGAGTTTTATTGTTAACAGCAACCTTGCAAGTAACAGGAACCGCAATAAGCAGTGCGACCACTACAGCGACAATTGCAACAATAATTGTGCTTGCCACAGGAGCACCTCCTTATTTAGTTTTCATTGTACAAATACAGGTACCGTCCATGCTGTGAACAGTAACCAAATACAACAATACAAGTTTAGCGGTTTTTAGGAATTATGTCAAGTTTTTCTATCCATTTGTTTGAATATTTTTACATAATGTAATGTGCAGTTCTTCCAGTGCAGAGGTGATCTCACCCTGCCTGAATCCTCTTCTTGCAAAGTATCCCAGAAGACGGCGCATCTGCCGTTCATCAATTTCTGTATCCGGCGGATATTTCTTCTCGATCTGGCTCAGAAGAAGTGCGTGTTCGTCAGGGGCTTCAAGTTCCTCTGCTTCCTCCCAGGCAGACTGGATCGTCTGTCTGTCCACCCCCTTCTGCTGAAGTTCCTGAAAAATCTTCTGGCGGCTCTTGTCATGTATCCGGTACATGATGTAATTGAATGCATACCTCTCATCATTAATATAGCCAAACTCTCTCACATAGGAGACGGCATCCTCTGCTGCTTCCTCCGAAAAACCAGCCTGGCGGAGACGGTCTGTAAGTCCCCGCTCCGTCCTGTCCATATGTTCCAGAAGGCGGAGGGCCTTCCTGCGTGCCTGCTGCTGTTCCTGATAATAGTCTGTCATGGTACTGCTTATTCTTCCTCAGTCTCAGCCGATGCTGCTGCCTTGTCTGCTTCCTTAGCGGCATTCTCTTCCTCCGGGAGCAGGTGGTACTGGATCCTTACCTGCTTCTCGATCTCATCGCAGATCTCCGGATGATCCTTAAGATAGATCTTGACATTCTCACGTCCCTGACCGATCCGCTCACCGTTGTAAGAGTACCATGCGCCGCTCTTATTGACTACGTTGCACTCTGCTGCAAGATCCAGGATCTCACCCTCTCTGGAGATACCTGTACCAAACATGATATCAAATTCTGCCTGCTTGAATGGCGGTGCAACCTTGTTCTTGACTACCTTGACCTTGGTATGGTTGCCGACCATCTCACCGCCCTGCTTGAGAGTCTCAGTCCTTCTGACATCCATACGGACAGATGCATAGAACTTAAGAGCACGTCCACCTGTGGTGGTCTCCGGGTTACCAAACATAACACCGACCTTCTCACGAAGCTGGTTGATAAAGATGACCACGCAGTTGGATCTGCTGATCGCAGCTGTGAGCTTCCTGAGTGCCTGTGACATCAGTCGTGCATGAAGACCTACATGGCTGTCTCCCATGTCTCCCTCGATCTCAGCCTTCGGAACAAGGGCTGCAACAGAGTCAACGATCACGATGTCCACGGCTCCGGAACGTACCATGGTCTCTGTGATCTCAAGTGCCTGCTCGCCGTTATCCGGCTGGGAAATATAAAGGTTATCAATATCTACACCGATATTCTTGGCATAGACCGGATCAAGTGCATGCTCTGCATCAATGAATCCTGCGATCCCGCCGCGCTTCTGAACCTCTGCAACCATGTGAAGTGCAACGGTTGTCTTACCACTGGATTCCGGTCCGTAGATCTCGACGATACGTCCCTTCGGAACGCCGCCTACACCGAGTGCGATATCCAATCCAAGAGATCCTGTCGGAATCGCCTCTACCTGCATATGTGCACTGGAATCTCCCAGTTTCATTACCGAGCCCTTGCCATACTGCTTCTCGATATGTCCAAGTGCCGCCTCCAGTGCCTTCTGTTTCTCTTCGTTTATCATACCTGTGGATCTCCTTTTTTCTAAATTTCAACTCACTACCTCATGCATAGGTAGACAAAAGATTATTCAAAATAGAATCTGATTATGAAAATATGGTTCATGCGAACTTATGTTTCACAAACCTATGTTCGTTTTTCTTCTTATATGCTATTATAAATCCCCTCTGATGTCAAGGAAAACTTTTCGCCAAAATCTCTGTTTTTTCGATTCCAGACAGAAAAAGGGGATACCGTTTTATCTGGTATCCCCCGAAAAATCCTGTTTGTTCAGATACGATTTATTTGTCTCCGATCAGCCAGTTGTACATTTCTTCATACTGTTTTGCTGAATGATCCCATGAGAAGTCTGCTGCCATCGCACGATCAACCATCTTGTTCCACTCGCGCTTGTTGTCGTAGAAGACACGCTCTGCATTACGTACAGTTGCAAGCATCTCATGTGCATTGTAGTTTGTGAAGCTGAATCCTGTTCCTGTTCCTTCGAACTCGTTGTACGGCTCTACAGTATCCTTAAGTCCACCTGTCTCACGAACGATCGGAAGTGTTCCATAGCGAAGGCTCATGAGCTGGCTGAGACCGCATGGCTCGAACAGTGACGGCATAAGGAATGCATCGGAAGCCGCATAGATACGATGGGACAACGGCTCATCATAATAGATCTGTGCTGATACCTTGCCGTGATATTTCCAGTCGAAATGACGGAACATATTCTCATAACGCTCTTCACCTGTTCCAAGAACAACAATCTGTACTGCATCCTGACAGAGTTCATCCATTACATAAGCGATCAGGTCAAAGCCCTTCTGGTCTGTCAGACGGGAAACGATACCAATGAGCATTGCATTCGGATCCTCATTGAGTCCGAGATCACGCTGGAGCTGGATCTTGTTTTTGACTTTTTCTTTGCGGAAGTTCTTTGCGTTGTATTTCTGGGTGATACAGGCATCTGTCTCCGGATTGAATACATCGTAATCAATTCCATTAACGATACCACGGAGATCATGAGATCTCGCACAGAGAAGTCCATCCAGACGCTCTCCATAGAATGGTGTCTTGATCTCCTCTGCATAAGTGTTACTTACTGTTGTTACTGCATCTGCAAAGACGATACCGCCCTTTAAGAAGTTTGCATCCTTGTAAGCCTCCAACTTGTCCGGTGCAAAATAGTAATCGGAAAGTCCTGTGATTCCCCGAACGGTCTTGACATCCCATACACCCTGGAATTTGAGGTTATGGATCGTCATAACAGTCTTGATGCCCCAGAAGAATTCATTCTGCTGGAAAGAGTCATGCAGATAAACCGGTACAAGACCTGTCTGCCAGTCATGACAGTGGATCACATCCGGACGGAAGTTGATGACCGGAAGCACAGAGAGGACTGCTTTGGAGAAGAATGCAAATTTCTCCAGATCCCAAGGTGCGCTGTCGTATGGTTTCGGTCCACTGAAGTAGTATTCATTGTCAATGAAGTAGAACTGGATTCCATCATACTCCATATGCATGATTCCTACATAACAGTTCTTATATCCCAGATCCATATAAAAATGGGTGATATATTCCATTTTGTCTTTCCATTCCTGCTTCATGCAGGCGTATTTCGGCAGAATAACTCGCACATCAAAGTAACGCTTGTCAAAGCATTTCGGAAGTGCTCCTGCTACATCGGCAAGTCCTCCTGTCTTTATAAACGGCACTGCCTCTGATGTTGCAAATAAAATATTTTTCATCTGTGATTGCCCTCCTTGCTTCCATTTCTATAAAAGCTGTACAGATATCTCAGTCCTGAAACGGCTTTTTTGTTTATTATACCCTAAAAAGTACTTATTGGAAAGAGCGATTTTTATATTCCAGACGAATTTTGTCCGCAATCAGGGCAATGAACTCAGAATTTGTCGGTTTACCCTTGCCCGTACTTACTGTATAGCCAAACAGAGCATCTATCGTATCCATCTTGCCGCGGCTCCACGCCACCTCGATCGCATGGCGGATCGCACGTTCGACACGGCTTGGCGTTGTCTGGTGTTTCTTGGCGATCGTCGGATAGAGGACTTTGGTGATCGAATTGAGCATTTCGATGTCATTTACTGCCAGGATGATCGCATCTCTTAAGTACTGATAACCTTTGATATGTGCCGGAACACCGATCTCATGGATAATATTTGTGACATCTGTCTCCAGGTTTCTTGTTCCGTATGCGCCCGGTTCTTCTCTCACAACACTCGGACGGACATTTTCGCGGATCCTGCGGTCGCTTCTTCGTCTCAGGTTCTTAATGCGGTTCAGAAGGACCTGATTGTCAAAAGGCTTCAGCATATAATATTCTGCGCCAAGGCTGAAAGCGTCCTCTGTGATCCGTTCCTGTCCAACCGCTGATACGACGATAAACGCCGGCGTTTTCTTGAGCATATGATCGTGCTGACAGTTTTCCATGACAGTAAGCCCGTCCATCTTCGGCATGATGATGTCAAGAACGACAACATCCGGTTCTCTTTCTTTTATGATATTACAGATTTCTTCTCCGTTGTGTGCTTTACCTACCAGGGTGAGGTCTTTGTCTTCTTCGATCATACGACCAAGTATTTCTACCATTTTTTCGTTATCGTCTGCGATTGCTACATTTAACTTTTCCATGAGGCCCGTTTCCTCCTAACCTTACTGCCACTTATCAAATATTTTATGTGCTGACAGGAAATATTATAGAGTAAACTTCCCTGCGAAATCAAGCCGAAACAGGGAGAAACACTGAACTTTCGTTCACTTTAAATCTACCTGTTTCGACTTTTATGATCACCAGAAATCCTTTATTTTGGTTTTTCGGCGGCATTCTCTGTGACTTTTTATGCGGCTCGTTCCTGCACGTTTTCTTCATTCTCCAGCATAGTCTCCGCAAATATTCCATAGCCGCTTGTAGAATCCTGTACAAATACGTGGGTGACTGCCCCGGCAAATTTCCCGTTCTGGATCACCGGGCTTCCACTCATTCCCTGTACGATCCCTCCTGTTTTTTCAAGCAGATCCGGATCAATCACACGGATCACAAAACTCTTGTTTGTATCCTCGTGGTTGAGGTCGATCTTCACGATCTCCGCATCGTATGCGGACACACTTCCATCCACACAGCATAGGATCTTGGCCGGTCCTGTTTCCAGTTCCTGTTTGTAGGCAACCGTCATCTTTGTCATTGCGATCTTGTCCGCCAAGCCGGTAAATTCACCATAAATGCCATTCTCCGTATTCTTTTGTATCGTCCCGATCACCCTGTCAGGATCATAGCGGATCAGTCCGGCAAGCTCCCCCGGGCTTCCGTTGCTTCCCTTCTGGATCCCAAGGATCTCTGCCTGGTACAGAGCGCCTTTTTCTATCTTAAGGAGATCTCCTGTATCCACATCGCTGATCCCATGTCCCAGTGCACCATAACTGCCGTTTTCATCAACAAAAGTGATCGTCCCTATACCCTGTGTATTATCTCTGACCCAGATTCCAAGTTTATAAGAGCCCTGCATATCTTTTACCGGAGTAAGTGAGAGCGGAATGATCCTGTCATTTCGAAGCACCTCCAGTTCTACACTTTCTCCATTGAGATTCCTGATATCCTCGATCAGATCTTTTTTGGAACGGATGGTCTGTGAGTCAAAAGCTACGATATAGTCTCCTGGTTTTACAACGTCTTTCGCCGGTTCTTCTGTCGTACCTTCTTCAGACAGGATCTCGCCGGTATCAATGATAAGTACGCCGTCTGTTTCCATGTAAATGCCCGCGGTGCTTCCGCTGACATAAACCGATGGGCTGACGGACGGTGTGACCTTGATCTCTTTGAACGGAATCACTCCGAGAATGCTGCATTTCAGCGTATAACTGCCCTCGCCGGAAACGGAGACTGAATCCTCAAAGGTCAGAAGCGGATGCTCCAGAACCTTTTGAACCTGACTTTCCTGGTCTTCTTCGACATGGAGTTCATCCGGAATCCTCCGGTCCAGATAACGATACCCAAGGCACAGCATTGCAATGAGATCAAGCCCCAGACACCAGAGGATCAGCTTTCTGTACCGTTTTTTTGTATTCACTCTGTCACATCCTTTCTTTTGTGATTATTTCTGCATCAAAAAGCAATAAAAAAGAGAAGAGATCTCTTTCGGATCTTCCTCTCTTATTATGCTGTAATTCGTTTTATTTGAGTCTTGTATTTTTATGTACCTGTGCCAATTCTTTCATTTCTTTTGCATTCTGGTACACAGCCTGTGTGATCTCTGCACCGCCGAGAAGTCTCGCGAGTTCCTGGATGGAATCCTCACCTTCAAGCGGATGGATCTCCGTGATCGTCTCCGTACCCCTCTGGTGCTTCTCTATCTCAAAATGCGTGTCCGCCATCGCAGCGATCTGTGGCAGATGTGTGATGCAGAGTACCTGATGATGTCTTCCTATGACAGACATCTTCTCTGAAACCTTCTGTGCTGTCCTTCCGCTGATACCAGTGTCGATCTCGTCAAAGATCAGTGTCTCGATCTGGTCTCTGTCTGCAAGGATCGCCTTGATCGCCAGCATGATCCTGGAAAGCTCACCACCGGATACGATTCTTCCAAGCGGTTTCACAGACTCTCCCGGGTTTGTCGAAATTTCGTATTCAATGTCGTCAAATCCGCCTGCTGTATATTCTTCTTTGCGTTTAAAATCAATCCTGAACTGCACGTCCAGGAAATTGAGATCTTTGAGACCTTCGATGATCTTGTCGGTAAGTGTCTTACTGTATTTTTGCCTGATCTCTGAAAGTGCATACGAAACTTCTTCAAGTTTTTTCTGGAATTTCAAAAGATTTTCTCTGGCTTCCTGGAAAAGTTCCTCATATCTGTCAAGATCTGACAGTTTCTGCTTCTGGCGTTCACCATATTTCTGGATCTCTTCTATGCTCTGACCGTATTTTGCCTTGAGATTATTAATAAGATCCAGACGCTTCTCTGTCTCAAAAAAAGTCTCATCATCAAAATTCAGATCCTCCACATAGGAAGAAAGCTCTCTGTTGAAATCATTCAGAAGGCTGTCCACTTCCTGAAGAGTCCCTGACATAGATTCCAGCTGGCTGTCGAATTCTGTCACTCTGGTCAGTTCTCTCACTGCCATTCCGACAGAGTCCCCTGCCCCCTGTGCAGAATCATATCCGGTCAGGTCACGGACACTCTGGAGTGTCTCGAGGATCTTCTTGCCATTGTTTAATTTACGGTAAAGAGTTTCCAGCTCTTCGTCCTCTCCCGGGCGAAGCTGTGCTGTCTCGATCTCGTTGATCTCAAATTCCAGGAAAGCTCTCTCTCTGTTTCTCTGTTCCTCATCTGTATCGAGTTTCTTAAGTTCCTGCATGCATTTGCGGTATGCTCTGTATGCCTCCTGGACTTTGTCCCTTGCAGGATAGATCTCGTCCTTGCCGTATGCATCCAGGATCTCAAGCTGCTTGTCCTGGTACAGAAGAGACTGGTGCTCATGCTGTCCGTGGATATCAAGAAGGCAGGAAGCTGCCGCCTTCATCTGGCTTACCGTGCAGGTTTCGCCGTTGATCTTGTTGATGCTCCTGCCGTCCATCAGTTTACGTGTCAGAAGGATCTGTCCGTCCTCCAGTTCTACTCCAAGTTCCCCAAGAGCTTCCTCTGCACGCGGATTCTCCACCTGGAACAGTAATTCTACAAGTGCATAGGATGCTCCTGCCCGGATCATATCCCGGGTGCTTCTGCCGCCCAGGATCAGCTGCATCGAACCAAGAAGGATCGACTTACCTGCACCTGTCTCACCGGTGAGGATATTCAGCCCCGGACCAAATTCTACTTCAATATCTTCAATCAGTGCGAGATTCTTCACATGAAGATGTACTAACATAATTTCAAGATTCCTTTCAGTTTCCTTGCCGCAGTCTGTGCCTGTTCTCCATCCCGAGCCACGCACATCACAGTGTCATCCCCTGCGATGCTGCCCAGGATCTCTTTCCATTTCAGTGCATCCAGTGCTGCCGCCACCCCCATCGCCATGCCCGGAACCGTCCGGATCACGATCATATTCTGACCTACGTCAATCGATGTGAGTGCATCGTGGAGCACTCTTGTATATTTGTCGCCCAGTTCCGCGGAAGAACCTGAGAGGATCGCATAATGCGATTTCCCGTCTTTTCCTGCGACCTTTGTCATCTTGAGTGCACGGATATCTCTGGAAACGGTAGCCTGAGTTACTTTGAACCCGGCTTCATTGAGCCGTGCTGCCAGTTCCTCCTGTGTGTCTATATCGTACTGACGGATCAGTTCTATTATTTTTTCATGTCTTGCTACCTTCACATCCAACCTCCATTACACTTAACTGTCGCGCATTTTCTGGCGAAGTACTTCAACAAAACTTAAATGATTTAACTTGAGTATTTTTGTGCTTACAGCTGCTTTCTCTATCACAATCCTGTCTCCCGTTACCATCGGGATCACTGTATCTCCATCAAAAGAAGCCACACCGTATTCCTGAACCTGTCGTCTGCCCTCACCGATCTCCACCGTGATCACATCTTCCGCCGGAAAGATAATACTTCTTGTATTCAGCGTATGTGGCGCGATCGGAGTCATCAGTGTCATGGAACCATTCGGTGCCACGATAGGGCCTCCACAGGAAAGGCTGTATCCTGTCGACCCTGTCGGTGTCGAAATGATGATACCATCTGCATTATAGGAATTCAGGTACACATCATTGACATAGTTCTTGAAGCGGACAACTCGAAGATGTCCGTCCCTGCCGATCACGATGTCATTGAGAGCCACATCCCTGCCTATGATCTTACCATCTCTCCAGACAGTTCCCGTAAGCATCATTCTCTCCTCGATCTCGTAATCGTCCTCCATCAGCTTGTCAAGTGCACTGTAAACAGACTGTTTGTCCACTTCTGCAAGAAATCCCAGTGTTCCAAGGTTGACACCAAGCATCGGGATCTCTCTGTGTACAACATCTCTCGCCGCCTGAAGAAGTGTACCGTCACCGCCGAGAACAAGGATACATTCTGTGTCCTCCGGTATCAGTGCAGGATTGGTGTAATGATACGCACCTTCCTGCTTGCGCTCCGCCTGCTGTACCATGCACTTCCTGCCATTTGCCTTCAGATATTCTACGATCTGGCCTGTGAATTCAAGGTCTTTGTCCTTGTCACTGTTGGTAATGATATAAAATTTATCCATCCCTCAATTCTGCCTTCCCCGGTCATCAGTCGAGCTGACCGTGCGCTTCCTGCACCACCGCCTCCGGTGATACTTCCAGTGCGGATTCGCAGATCGTGCCTTCCGGTCTTTTCCTGAGATGAAGCAGATATTCGATATTTCCCTCTGGTCCCTTGATCGGAGAGAAAGAAAGATGCTGCGGCTCCAGCGCGATCGACATCGCATAAGCCATGACTTTCTCAATGACCTCGAGATGGACTGCCGGATCACGGACTACGCCCTTCTTGCCGACCTTTTCCCTGCCGGCTTCGAACTGCGGTTTGATCAGACAGACGATCTCTCCATCCTCTGTCAGAAGATTTCTTACCGGAAGCAGGACCTTGGTCAGAGAAATAAAGGAAACATCAATGGAAGAAAACTGCGGTGCTTCCTGAATATCCTCCGGAACCACATAACGGATGTTTGTTTTTTCCATGCAGACAACTCTCGGGTCGTTGCGCAGACCCCAGTCAAGCTGACCATAGCCTACATCGATAGAATATACCTTGACTGCCCCGTTCTGAAGCATGCAGTCGGTAAAACCACCCGTGGAAGCCCCTACGTCCATGCTGACCTTGCCTTCCAGGGAAACGCCGAAATTGTTCATGGCTTTCTCGAGTTTCAGACCGCCGCGGCTTACATATGGAAGTGTGTTTCCGCGCACTTCGATCTTTACTGTTTCCTGGAACATGGTTCCTGCTTTGTCTTCTTTCTGTCCGTTTACATATACATCTCCGGACATGATATATGCTTTTGCTTTTTCTCTGGAAGGTGCAAGTGCACGCTCAACCATCAAAAGATCCAGTCTTTTTTTCATTGCTGCTCCTCATATTTCTCTATTGCATCGAGAATGTCCGGTGCTGACAGACCGATCTTTGCCCGCAGGCTTCCGACTTCTCCATGCTCTACAAAACGGTTCCAGATCGCGATCGGAAGAACACGTACTTCCGGATGACAGGCTTCCATATAGGCTGCCACATGTTCGCCGAATCCGCCGTTTTTGACATTTTCTTCTACTGTTACGATTAATTTGTGATCTCTGGAAAGTTCATCCAGAAGCGCAGTATCCAGTGGTTTGACAAATCTTGCATTGACAAACGTCGGCCTTCTGCCACGCTCCTTAAGTTCACGACAGACCTGTTCACAGATCTCAGTCATGCTTCCTACGGAAATGACTGCCAGATCTTCGCCTCTGTACAGGACTTCACTTCTGCCATACTGGATCGGGCTTTCGAATTCTTCAAGTCCCAGATATGCGCCGCCTCTCGGGTAGCGGATCGCAACCGGTCCACTGGCGCAGACTGCAAACTCCAGCATTTTCCTGAGTTCCCATGCATTCTTTGGTGCCATCACGGTCATGTTTGGCATCATCGTGAGATAAGAAAGGTCGAAACATCCCTGATGTGTCTCTCCGTCCGCACCGACAAGACCCGCGCGGTCAATGGCAAAGATCACATGAAGATTCTGCATACAGACATCATGCATCATCTGATCCACTGCTCTCTGCAGGAAGGAAGAATAGATCGCCACAACCGGAATCATCCCGCCAAGTGCCAGTCCTGCTGCAAAAGAAACAGCATGCTCCTCTGCGATTCCCACATCAAACAGTCTGTCAGGATATTTCTTCTCAAATCTGACAAGTCCGGTTCCTTCTTTCATGGCTGCAGTGATGCCGACCAGTCTGTCATGTTCTTCACCGAGATTCACCATCGCATCCGCAAAAACATCCGTATAGGTCGGTCCTTTTTTCTGCGATAATGCTTTCCCTGTTTTGATGTCAAACGGTCCTGTTCCATGGAACTGATCCGGATGCTTCCGTGCCGGTTCGTATCCTCTGCCCTTCTCTGTCAGGACATGAACGATCACTGGTCCCTCAACTCTCTTCGCCTCATTAAAAAGGCGCATCATCTGGCGCATATCGTGTCCGTCCACCGGTCCCAGATATGTGATCCCCATGTTTTCAAAAAGCATTCCCGGGATGATGAGCTGCTTGATGCTGCTCTTGGTCTTGCGCATCGTATCTACCAGTGCAGTTCCGACACGTGGTATCTTCTTGAGATTTTTGGTCACATTGATCTTCATTCCCGTGTAGGATTCCGCTGTCCGGAGCGCACTTAAGTAGGAAGACATCCCGCCTACGTTCTTGGAAATGGACATATTGTTGTCATTCAGGACAATAATGAAATTTGTCTTAAGTTCCGCGGCATTATTTAGTGCCTCATATGCCATTCCGCCAGTAAGCGCACCATCTCCGATCACTGAGACCACACGGTAATTCTGTCCCAGAAGATCCCTTGCCCGCACATATCCCAGACCTGCTGAGATAGAGTTCGAACTGTGTCCTGCATCAAATGCATCACAGTCACTCTCGCTTCGCTTGGGAAAACCACTCATGCCGCCTTCCTTGCGAAGTTTCTTAAAACCCTCTTTCCTTCCGGTAAGGATCTTGTGGGTATATGCCTGATGGCCTACATCCCAGACGATCTTATCCTGCGGAAGTTCCAGTACATTATGGAGTGCCAGTGTCAGTTCCACTGCCCCCAGATTGGATGCCAGATGACCTCCTGTCTGGCTTACAGATTCGATCAGGAACTGACGGATCTCCTCTGCAAGCTGTGGAAAATCTGCTAAAGCTATTTTGTGTATATCATTTGGCTTATTGATCTTTTCCAACATCCTTTGTATCCCTCTTTCATTTTCTGCGGCTTGCCATCTCCATAACAAGTGCCGTCAGAAATTTATTTTTGCTGCTTAACCCTTCCAGAACAGCCTCTGCCTGCTCTGAAAGTTTCTGAACCTGTTCAGATGCCTTCTCCACACCAAACAGTGTCACATACGTGACTTTATTATTTTTCTCGTCGCTGTGGACCGGTTTGCCAAGCTCCTGGCTGGTGCTTGTCACATCCAGAATGTCATCCTGGATCTGGAATGCCAGTCCGATAGCAGAAGCTGCCTTCTCAATCTGTGCTGTCTGTTCTTCATTCGCTCCGCCAAGGATGGCACCTGCCATCATGGAAGCCTCGATCAGCGCAGAAGTCTTGTGCTCGTAGATATAATCCAGCATCTCTCTGGATATCTCCTTGCCGTCATTCTCGACATCCACGCTCTGTCCTCCGAGCATTCCATAAAGCCCTGTCTTATTTGACATGATCTTCAGTGCACGGATCACTCTGTCCTTATCGGAAGTCAGATCAAATGCACCGAGCATTGTCTCATATGCATAATTAAGCAGGCTGACACCGCTTAAGACTCCCATTGCTTCTCCGTAAACTTTGTGGGTAGTCAGGCGTCCTCTCCTGTAATCATCATTGTCGATCGCCGGGAGATCATCGTGGATCAGGGAATGTGTATGGATCATCTCAATCCCTGCCATAAAAGGCTCTGCAACACGCTCATCCTCGCCAAACATCCGGAATGTTTCCAGAAGAAGGATCGGTCTCAGGCGCTTACCGCCGGCACACATGCTGTAATTCATCGCCTCTGCCATTGTCCTGGCAAAGCCGGCTTCCTCCGGCAGATATCTGCGGATGATTTCCTCTGCATGTGCTGTTCTTATCTGCAATTCTTCTTTAAAATTCTCGTAATGTTCCATCCTCGTCCATCTGGAGCATCTTCTTCTCTACTGTGTCCAGCCTGCCGCTGCAGTATTTGAGCAGCTCCATTCCTTCTTTATAAAAACGAAAAGAATCCTCCAGGGACGTTTCACTGTCCTCCAGCTTCGCAGCAAGAGTATCCAGTTCCTGAAAGACCTCTTCTATTGTCTTTGATTCTGTTATTTCTGCCATGTTTCCCTCCTGCTGTCCGAAACTTCCGCCTGGATCACACCGTCTGTCACAGAAATTTCGACTCTGTCCCCGGGCTTGACCTGCGAAACAGAAGTGATCCCTCTGCCATCAGTATCTGCAACAAAAGAATATCCCTGATTCAGCTTCGCAAGTGGTGACAGTCCCTGGTAGCGTTCCAGATAGATTCCCAGACGATGACGGTACTGCTGGAGTTTATTATCCATCGCCCTTCGCAGTGTATCCTCAAAATCCACAAGGGCCTGCCGCCGGTCTCTGAGACGGCTTTCCGGGCTTAAATATTTAAGCCGCATCTGATACTGCCCAAGCCGTACTCTCTGAAACTCGATTTTCTCCCTCATGTCACGCTGGAAACGCTCCTGATAACTGGAAAGCGTATACATCACCTGCGCCATATCATCCACTGCAAGCTCTGCTGCTGCTGATGGTGTCGGCGCACGGAGATCTGCCACAAAGTCAGCGATCGTAAAATCCACTTCATGTCCAACTGCTGATATGATCGGTGTACGGCACTCAAAGATTGCTCTGGCAACCTTCTCCTCATTGAACGCCCACAAATCCTCGATCGAACCGCCGCCACGTCCTACGATGATCGTATCTACGCCGGCCTCGTCAAGCATACGGATGCCTTTCACGATGCTGTCTGCTGCTCCATCGCCCTGTACCAGTGCCGGATAAAGGATGATCTGCAGGTACGGATTTCTCCGCAGGGAAATATTCCGGATATCCTGCACAGCCGCGCCGGTAGGCGCAGTCACCACTCCCAGTCTGCGGATAAACCGCGGGATCGGCTGCTTATACTCCGGTGCAAACATTCCCATTTCTTCCAGTTCTGCCTTCAGTGCAAGGAATCTCTCATAAAGTGCGCCGGCGCCCTCCAGAGTGATTTCCTTCGCATACATCTGATAACGGCCGTCTCTCTCATACACATCCACGGCGCCGCCGACTACAACACGGTCTCCGTCCTTCATACGGAAAGCAAGTCCGCGTCTCTGTCCCGCAAACATGACACAGGAAAGCACCCCTGTCTCATCCTTGAGCGAAAAATAAATATGTCCGCTGGTATGATATTTGCAGTTGGATACTTCACCCTTGACGTATACTTTTCTTAAAACATAGTCCTGTATGAACATGTTCTTGACGTAACGGTTGACCTGTCCTACGGAATAAACTGTTTTCATTTAATTAATTATCAGAGTTTTCTTCTGGCTCTGCCTTTGTTTCGGATTTCGGTGCATCTTTCTTGGATGAACGGATGATGATCTTGGCCTGATGGGTCGGACGGCGTCTCTTCGGTGCTTCACCGGAGTCCTTCTTACCGCTGGCGATCTTGCCGAGGATCCCGTTTACGAAAGAACCGGAATCGTCTCCACCAAACATCTTGGCAAGTTCTACTGCCTCGTTGATCGCAACGCCAACCGGAACGTCCTCATCAAATTTCATCTCATATACTGCCAGACGGAGTGCTGTCAGGTCGACTCTGCTCATACGGCTTGTCTTCCATCCACGGCTGTAGTCGTTGAGGATCTGGTCGATCTCGTCAAGCTTCTCCAGGATCTTCTGATACTTCGCCTGCATTGCCTCCTGGTCCTTCTCTTCCAGATCTCCAAGTGTCTCAAAATACATGGACACCTGATCTGACATTTCATCTTCTGAATTAAACTGTGTCATGAACAGCAGTTTAAAAATATGTTCTCTCTGCTCGCTTCTTCGCATGTTTCCTCCTAAACCAATATCCCCCTCCGGGACTTTTATAAAGAAAAAAGGAAAGAGTTTACTTTCCTTTTCCGTTTTCCATATCAACGCCTGCGATGCGGATATTTACATCTGCCACTTCCAGGCCTGTCATGTTTTCAATGGACGATTTGACCTTGTCCTGAACCTTCTTGCTTACTTCAAGAATATTCTTGCCGAACTCGATATTCAGTGTCAGGTCAACAGTAACAACGCCCTCAAGGACGGTTACCTTAACTCCTTTGGAAAGGTTCTTCACTCCAAGCTTGCTTACCAGCTCGTTTGTAATATTTCCTCCCATGGATGCAACGCCGTCAACTTCGGTTGCTGCCAGTCCTGCGATGACTGTTACTACTTCATCTGCGATCTTGACTTCACCGATCCCTCCTACATCCTGTAATTTATAGGTTGTTCTCTTTTCTGCCATATCTAATACCTCCTGCGGGCTCCGACTCATAGCTGCAAGAAATCCTCTCACAGCTATCAAATTCTAATTTTGCATAGGTTTAGTATATCAAATTTGTCCGCAAATTAAAAGCGTTTATTTACTGAATTCTGTCAGTACGAGATTCGGATTTCGGTCTTCTGTCATGCCGACGCTCCATGCATTGACGAACAGAAGAAGCGGGTTGCCCTTGAGGTCTGTAACCTTCTTCATGTCTGAAGTTCCTGTGATCTTGGCCACATCGACTTCTTCTTTGTTTGCGATCCAGCGGATATGCTCATATGGAAGGTTTTCCAGACGGATCTCGACATTATATTCGTTTTCCAGACGGTATTTGAGGACATCAAACTGCAGGACACCGACAACGCCTACGATGATCTCTTCCATACCGGTGTTGAATTCCTGGAAGATCTGGATCGCACCTTCCTGCGCGATCTGGTTGATACCCTTGACAAACTGCTTACGCTTCATGGTATCAAGCTGGCGCACACGTGCAAAATGCTCCGGTGCGAAAGTCGGGATTCCCTCAAATGCAAACTTACGTCCCGGCGCACAGATCGTATCACCAATGGAAAAAATACCCGGGTCAAAGACTCCGATAATATCTCCGGCATATGCCTCATCTACCACATGACGGGATTCTGCCATCATCTGCTGAGGCTGGAGAAGACGCATCTTCTTGTCTCCCTGTACATGATAGACTTCCTGGGATGCATCGAATTTACCGGAGCAGATACGCATGAATGCGATCCTGTCTCGATGTGCCTTGTTCATGTTTGCCTGGATCTTGAATACGAATGCGGAGAAATCATCAGACATCGGATCGATCTCGCCCTCATCGGATACTCGCGGAAGTGGAGAGGTTGTCATCTTGAGGAAGTGCTCAAGGAAAGTCTCCACACCGAAGTTTGTAAGCGCGGAACCGAAGAATACCGGTGTCATATTTCCCTTGCTTACCTGTTCCTGGTCAAATTCCACACTTGCTCCGTCCAAAAGCTCGATCTCATCCATGAGCTGTTCCTTCTGATCCGGATCTACAATGTCGTCAAGTCTTGCATCGTCAATATCGATTTCTTCGATCACACCTTCCTTGGTTCCCTTCTGTGTGTCAGAGAAGGTCAGGACTTTGTGTGTATTTCTGTCATAAACTCCACGGAATTTCTTACCGGAACCGATCGGCCAGTTGATCGGGCAGGTTGCGATCCCGAGTTCCTTTTCTATTTCATCCAGAAGATCAAACGTATCATTTGCATCTCTGTCCATCTTGTTGATAAAAGTAAAGATCGGAATGTGTCTCATGACGCAGACCTTGAACAGCTTTCTTGTCTGTGCCTCGACACCCTTGCTTCCGTCGATGACCATGACTGCGGAATCCGCTGCCATCAGAGTACGGTAGGTATCCTCTGAGAAATCCTGATGTCCCGGTGTATCCAGAATATTGATACAATATCCATCATAATGAAACTGTAATACGGAAGAGGTTACGGAAATACCTCTCTCTTTCTCTATTTCCATCCAGTCAGATACTGCATGGCGGGCAGTTGCCTTACCTTTAACACTACCTGCCAGGTTGATCGCACCTCCATACAGCAGAAATTTCTCTGTCAGGGTTGTCTTACCGGCATCCGGGTGAGAGATAATGGCAAAAGTTCTTCTTTTTTCTATTTCGTTCGCGTACTTAGACACGTTTTTCCTCCTGTCTGTTATCCTATTTCCAATTTCTATACAACTTTTTATTTTATTATAGACTATGCCGGACTGTCAAGAAATTTCCTTATATGAAGGATATAAAGTTATAATTGAAAAGCAAATCTTTTCTCTGTATAATAGAGGCATATTTTTTGAATACGTGCCAGGAGGAAATTTTATGAATCTCGCAGAAATAGAAACTTTTTTGACTATCGTAAACACCAAGAGTATTACCCGCACCGCTGATCTTTTATTTCTGTCCCAGCCAACTGTCAGCCATCGTCTGAATTCCCTTGAGAATGAACTGGGATTTCCTCTTGTCATCCGAAACAAAGGACATAAGCAGGTCGAACTCACACCCAAAGGAATGGATTTTGTCGTCCTCGCCGAACGGTGGATGTCCCTGTGGAAAGAAACACTCACACTTCAGCACAACCAGGAACGGATGCTTCTGACAATCGGCTGCACGGACAGCCTGAACATCGCCGTATTTGCTCCGCTGTATGATGAGATCCTTCAGTCACATTCTCATCTGGATCTGGATATTGAATCTCATCACTCCAATGAACTGTACGATCTGCTCAGTGAGCACAAATTTGATATCGGTTTTGTCTATCAGCATCTTCATTACAAAAACATCATCGCAGAGCAGATCTTTGAAGAAAAACTTTATCTGGTGCAGTCCGAACATCCGGTGATCCCGCGGGCGCAGGTACATACGGATGAACTGGATTCCTCCATGGAACTGTTTCTGAGCTGGGATGACAATTTCCAGATCTGGCATGACCGCTGGCTTTCTTCTGTTACGAGACCTCATATCTCAGCAGACACGATCACTCTGCTTGACCGCCTGTGGAAAAAGGACGAAAACTGGATGATCGCACCGGAATCTGTCATTCAGGAGCTTTCGCATTACCGTTCTCTGTATGTCAGCGAACTGGTCAACACCCCGCCAAACCGTGTCTGCTACAAAATCCGGCATCGTTATCCCAAGGTTTCCAACAAGCTCGCTGTTGAATATTTTGAGCACGAGCTGGAACGTTTTCTTGAAAAACGGCATCTCCATATCCCAGTCGGCGTTGTATGGCATTCTTAATGCTTTTTATGTCAAAACAGAGAGGAAGCTCCCCTCTGTTTTGATCTGTGTCATTTCTTAATCATAGATACCGTCTGTCTGGATCACCTGATCGGTGGAAGTTTCCTGGTCTTCGTATGTAGTATCTGCTTCGTCCGTGCTGTCATAGGCCGCGGTCTCGTCAGCATTTTCTTCCATCGAACTGCTTTCTTCCCCTGTATCCTCTGTCTGGTCAAGCGGCGTGATCACGATATTTTCTGCTGCGATCCCTGTCTTTCTCTTGATGATATCCTCGATCTGTGCTCTTTTTGCATCTTCGAGGTCTGCTTCCGGCACAACTACGTCTGCAGTCTCTCCGGTAAGATTTACTACCGCATTCTCGAATCCTTTGGCTTCAAGAAGCATTTCTGCTGCAGCTTCTTTTTCGGATACGTCTGTCATCTCTACCATGGTGTTGATGGCGGTCTGTTTCTGATCATCCGAGATATCCGCATTGTTGATGATCTCCTGCAGGTCCGCCTTGTTCTGGGAGCGCACCTGTTCACGGGAAAGCTTTGCCTGTGCCGCAAATCCGGATGCCCCTGTCAGCACCGCCTCCCCCGGCGTTGTCGTGTCTTCTTCTGTATCGGTAAGACTGCTCTGACTGTTTTCTTCCAGAAGTGCGCTTTCGTCGGTAATGTCATAATCCACCTGATCCAAAATACTTGCACTGTCCGTGCTCGCTTCTTTGTCCTTGAATCCCAGATCCACGTCTGCAAAATTCAGGTATCCCGCCACTGCGATCAGGATTGCCAGTGAAGTGATGATGACCTGATTCCTTTTTACGATTTTTTTCACTTTACTCTCCTCATTTCATTTTCATTATTTTTATTTTATGGGCTTCGATCTGAAATAATGCCATTACCGCCTGCTGAATTTTCTGCACGACCACCGGATCAGAGGCTCCCTCTGCCGCGATCAGCACTCCTCTGACTTCTGTTTCACCGGAACGATAGATTCCCTGCTGTTCCTCCGTCATCAGCATCACTTTGACTTCACCAACTCCTTCTACATTCTCCAGAATATTCTGAAGCCTGCGTTCCAGGGAGGACTGGATTTCATCTGTGCTCTGTGTACTGTTATCCATCAGGATCGTTTGCTTTGGTGTACTGCTCTTTTTGGATACCGGAAGTGCGATCACCGACAGAAGAAGTCCCAGAAGCAGGATCACGATCCACTGCTGTTTCGTCATTCCCTTCTGCAAAAATTCTGATATTCTGCTCTTCGATCCCGAAGCTCTGCCGGAGTTCATCCTGGATCCTCCTTTCCTGTTCGCCGTCCATGTTCTGATCCGCCTTCAGTTCCACCGATATCGTCTCTCCTTCTATATCTACGATGGTCTCCTGTATTTTTATTCCTGCATCTTCACATTTTTTTGCAATCTGGGATGCAAGTTCCTGACGAAAGCCTTTACGGATGTAAAAGCCCTGAAGATCCTGCGTTTCTTTCTGCTCCAGAAGGTGTACTTCCTCGTTATAATGGTCTGCGAAATCCCCGATCATCTCCCTGCTTCCCCGCAGGAAAGAAAAAAGCGGCGTGCACAGCATGTAGATCAAAAGAAGTCCCATGAAAGACCGGATGTACCGTTCATATTTTCTGTCCGGCATCAATTGCAGGACCGCAGTAAATAAAATATAAAACGTCGCCAGGATCCTGACCCACTGATAGATTTCTGCCTTCATCTGCCCTCCTAACTCTGGATCCCTGCCATCAGGACAAGGAATGCCAGCATGCACAGAACTTCCGCAGTAAAAACGATCCGAAGAAGCAGGGTGCATCCCTCGCCCATTGCACTGAGCGCGCTGACCATCCGTTTATCTGAGATCGGCTGTGATACCGCCGAAAGAAAGCGATACAAAAGCGACAGGACACCATAATGTAGCATCGGTCCTGCTCCCGCCAGTACAAATACGACGAGTATCACAACGCCAAGACAGTTTCGGATCAGGACTGCGCTTGTCACGACCAGCTCTGTCACCATATTTACGGCGTTTCCTACTCCCGGAAGTGCCCCTGCCGCCCTTCCGAGAAGTCCTCGTTTCAGGTTGTCCATGACCGGTGCAACCAGATTTCGGATGATCTGCAGGCCGACCACTGCCGCGAGGAGTGTTTTGAGGCTCCAGGAGATCGCCGTGTTGAGGAATTCTGCCATTTTTCCGAGCATTTCTTCTTTTGATAGGGAGTTTACGAGCTGTAAAAGGACATACAGGCTAGACGCAGGCAGGATGACAGTCGCAAGAAGCCACTGGATCAGCCATACCAGAATCAGAACCCCCTCATAAAAAACTGCCGCCGATGCCGCGCCGGACGAGGCACAGACTGTCATATAAAACGCCGGTGCCAGCCCTTTCATAACTTCCGTCATCCAGTCGATCGTCTTTTCCAACGACAGGCTCATTTCAGAAAAGGAATCTGTCAGCAGTGTAAAAACCAGCAGATAAACGACAAAAAAACTGATATTTCCAACCTGTTCGTTTTCGAACACATCCGCAAAGCTGGAAAAAACAGCCGCAAACAGTACCAGAAGGAGAAGTTTGACCAAAAGTCCCCTCTCCTGTTCCAGACGATAAAAGAAAAAGCGGTACACCACTCCCTGTACCGCTTCTTTTGAAAATGCTTGTTCACCTTTTGTCAGTTTTATGAGCGCATCTTTCATGGAAAAACTGTCTTCGCCCAGAAGTTCGTCCAGCATGTTCTGGACATCTGTCAGTTCGATCTCGTTCAGAAGTTCCTGTGCGATGTCTGTGTCGTTTTGATTAGAATCAGATATGTCGTCTGACTGGCTTTTCTTTGGTGTCTGGCTCTGAATTCCTGTACTGCTTCCATAAACTTCTGCTACACATGCTACCATCAGAATTACCAGACATACCACACGCACCAGCACCGCCAGCCAGTTTTTCCCTCTCATGCCATAAACTCCTGAATCGTTTCCAGCAGTGCCAGAAGGATGGGAACACTCTGTACCAGTACAGAAAGCCGGCAGAATAATTCAATCTGCGCCGCCGTAGCCTGATGCCCCGCATCCTTGCAGATTCCTGCCGAAAACTGTCCGATGTAAGTGATTCCGATCATTTTAATTAACGTCGTCAGGTACTCCTGCTCCACAGGCAGGCTGTCCTTGAGCTGCCGCAGCGTTCCGAAAAGATATTCCAGCTTTCCGACAGCCAGTCCCAGGATCATGATGCCAATTCCCATCGTGATAAAAGCGGTATATTCCGGCCGGGTTTCTTTCAGAAAAAAGCATAATATAACACCGCAGATCCCCAGAAGAGAAATTTTTATAATATCCATCTTTCCTCCTGCTTACAGCACAAACAATTTCTGAATATCCACAAACAATTCATAAATATACGGTACGATCCAGAATAATACGATAAGAAGGCCGGCGAGACTTACAAGAAATGCCTGTTCATCTCTCCCGCTGTGTTTCAATACCTGAGAGAGAATGGAAACCAGAATCCCGACCGCCGCTATTTTGAAAATAATGGTGACTTCCACGCTCTCCCCCTTCTCCTCTTACCAAAACAATACTGCAAGCAAAATGCCTCCCATAATCCCTAAGGACTGGCAGATTTTCTTCTGCTCCGGCATTTTTTCTCTGAGCTGTCTTCTTTGTTCTTCCACATCCGTTTCCAGAAGTTCGATCTGTTTTATCTGCATTTCTCTGTCAAGATAGCCAAGTCTGCGCCCAAGAGTCCGAAGAATCTCCATTTCTTCTTTCCTCTGCGACCCTCCGGGATTTCCCTGATAAAAATTTCTTTGTATACAAAATTCCATGATCTCTTCCAGATTTTTGCCTCCGGTGTCTTCCATTTCCTGTGCGGCATCCCGAAGGATTGTCCCAAAAAATCCACTGATTTTTGCTGCAATCTCCCGGAATGCGTCTGGAAGAGAACTGTTGCCGCATCGGATCTCTCCTTTCAGAAAAAAAAGAATCTGAAGCAAAATCTCCAGGTTCTTTTCTCTTTCTGTGATCTCCCGACTTCTGGCATACCCGATTCCTGCTCCACCCAGGATCAGCAACAGGCTTGCCGCCATTTTCAGCATTTTTGTCCTTTTTCATCGTAGATTCCTTTTATGATACCGATCTGCTTCCTGTCTCCGAGAACGATATATTTTTCAAATATTTCCATCTTTTTTAACTTCTGAAAAAACGGCTGGTTTAAGATATCCTCCACGGAATTTCCATGTGCCGTCGCAATCAGCCTGCATCCACAATGGATCACGCTTTCAACCGCCCGGAAATCTTCTTCTCTGCCAAGTTCGTCTACCGCCACCACATCCGGCGACATCGAACGCACCAGCATCTGCATTCCTTCCGCTTTCGGACAGGCATCGAGAATGTCTGTCCGCATTCCAAGGTCATTCTGTGGAACACCCTGCCAGCTTCCGGCAAGCTCACTTCGTTCATCCACCACCCCAACTGTCACTCCAGGAATGCCCTCTCTCCCGTTACTGAGCTGTCGGATCACATCCCGCAGAAGTGTCGTCTTGCCACACCTCGGCGGTGAGATGATCAATGTGTGTGAAATATGGTTTCGACTTTGAATATACGGCATCACTGCATCTGCACAGCCCGGGATCTGATGTGACAGCCGGACATTGATGCAGGAAATATATTTCATTCCACGGATCCTGTCGCCATTCAGAAGTACCTTGCCGGTAACGCCCACTCTGTGTCCGCCCTGTACGCTTATGTATCCCTGCCGGATCTCATCTTCATACGCATACAGCGAATATCCGCACACATACTCCAGCGTTTCCTTAAGATCCTGCCGCGTCACAAAATACGGCTCGCCTCTTTTTATCTGCAAAAAGCGTTCACCCCCTGCATATACAAGAAACAGGGGGCGTCCCACCCGGAGTCGGATCTCATAAAGTTTCTCATAATCCGGTCCCGCCTCAATGAGAAGTTTGCGGATATTTCCTGCAAACAGATTCTGAATACTCTCCCTGTCGATCGTCCTCACCTCTTTACAGTTAATATATGTGGACAATCTGTTTTTATTACCGGGAAAAATCCGTTTTTTTCATGGCACAGCCAAGTCCGAGCATTCCCCAGAACAACGGGGATACTGCCAGGTTGGAATCATTCATAAGCCCCATGAAAAGGAAAGCAGTCACACTCAGCAGAATCACAGCATCCACCGCAAAAAAACTGCTGTCTTTTTTCTGTTTCAGGCTTCGAACAGACGAAACTGCATAACTTCCCCAGAATATCAGAAGACAGAGCAGCGACAGAATGCCTGTCTGAAGTGCATTCTGCAAATACAGACTGTGCGCCTTGGACGGAATCTGCTCCAGCATCCAGCGTCCTGTGTTTGCTTTCATAACATAATCCTGCTGTGGAAATTCTTCTACGAAAGTATCCGGTCCGCTTCCGACCAGAATATGCTCTTTCAGAAGTGGAATCGCCCTGCCCCAGATATAGCCTCGTCCGGTAAAAAGCTTTTCATAGCCTTTCAGAACGCTGTCGGCTGTCCGGATCTCGTCTCCGCGTTTATAAAAGTTAATATATACAAACTGTGGTGATCCATTTGCCTTGACAAATTCCCAGGTGATATCCTGATACTGCATCAGAAGATTCTGCGTACCTGAATCCATGTAGCTGTCAAATTTCAGTTCTTTCAGCGCGTCATCCTGCGCGACAAAACATTGCTGATCCATGTCCCAGTATGCAGGAATTCTGTTCCTGTCTTCATCATAGATTGTCAGAGAATCTCCCTCATCTGACGATACCGGACAGAATTCATAAGTTTTGTCGTTGAATTTCAGAGTAACGCCATCCTCGCCTGGAATCAGATCCTGAAGTGCGTAAGTTTCTTTCTGTGGAAAAATTCCTCCCCGGACATTTCCATATACCACCAGCCCTGCTGCAATGCCAACTGCACAGATTCCAACAGCCAGAATTCGTTTTTTTCTGTCCCTGATAAAAATCAGGAATGCTGTCAGAATAAGAACCACCGCACCGCCGATCGCTGTTTTTGATCCACTTCCATAGAGGCAGAGAAGAAGAACTGCTCCCAGAAGCAGCCATAACACGCGGACCAGCGTTTTCTTTGCCATCCATGCAAGCAGTAAGACCACCGGAAGTGCCATAAGCAGATAAACGGCCGCATAGTTTGCCGTGTAAGATGCCAGATATACCGATTCACTGCTTCCCTGCGTCAGAAAGTTCAGCTGTTTTCCTGTCGTTCCATCCAGTCCAAGTGTAAGCAGTTTTCTTCCCGGTGCGGTTGCAAAAAGATCTTTCCCGATAAACTGAAAAAAACCGAGGATCCCCTGCCAAACTGCCCCGATGCCAAAAGCAGTCAGAAATATTCTGACATCCTGCATGCCTTCTGTCACCTGATAAAAATAATATACCGCTACAATGTAACCGAGAAGTACCCATACCGATTCATTCTGCTGCCACATTCCCTTCAGTGAAAGTGTCTTATCCACCGAGAACAGGGTAGAAAGAATCACAAATGCACCGTAAATAAACAGCGGGAGGAATATTCTGGATTTTGCAAGTGGTTTATTTCGGATCAAAAGCCGATCCAGAACCACCAGAAGCATGCATGCTGCCAGAATCAGGAATACGATACTCTTGGCATACATAAAGAAATCGTACTGATATTCTCCACTCTGGAACCAGGAAAATTTCCCCAGTGTTACGTTTACAAGCTGTCCTTTTACCACTACCGGAAGAAATGCAAACAGCAGGATCCCGGGAATGAGATCCGGCTGCAGTTTCGCGTTTGTTTTTGGTTTCGTTTTTGTCTTTGCCATTGTCTGTCCTTTTCGAAGAAACTCCCACGGCAATGCCATGGGAGTCTCCTGTTACCTTTTTACTTTACTGTTACTTTGATTCTTACAGATTTACTTCCGGATTTTGCTGTGATATAAGCAGTTCCTTTGGCATTAGCTGTGATCTGGCCATTGGAAGCTACTGTTGCCACTTTCTTATTGGATGTTGTGTAAGTAACTTTCTGAGTTCCAGTTACTGGTGCAATTACCGGAGTTACTTTTAATTTCTGTTTTGCTTTCAGTGTAACACTTCCTGTCATGTATTGGCCGGTAGAAGCGTTTTTGAGTTTCAGAGATGTTGTTGCCACATCAGTTCTCTGTACTTTGACATTGAACCATGTTGTCAGTCCACTTCTCAGTTTCACAGTGATTTTTGCAGTCTTACCTGCCTGTTTTCCTGTGATCTTGCCGTATTTATCTACGGTTACTGCTTTTGTATTACTGCTCTTCCAGTAGGATACACTGTCACCGTTTGCCATCTGAACGTTGACCTTGTAAGAACGCTTCAGCTTCAGAGGAAGTGTTTTCTTTGCTGCAACACCACTTAAAGTAAGGGTTGCCTTGAGTTTGGAGATCTTCTGCGTTTCTTTCTTCTTGCACACGCTGCAGGTACGTTCTTTGCGTCCTTTTGCAAATACTGTCGCTGCTTTGGCTGTCTTCCAGGAACTGAATTTATGTTTTCCTGTTGCCTTGATCGTCTGTTTCTCAAATTTACCCTTGCAGCGTTTACAGATTCTTGCACTTTCGCCTGCTGCTCCGCAGGTTGCTGCCTTGGTTGTCTGTCTGTTTCCTAAATCATGTCCCAGTTTCGGAAGAACCTCTGTACGTGTTTCACCATGTACGCTGCATGTCTCTGTGACAGATCCATCTGCTGTACAGGTTGCTTCTTTGCGTGAAGTCTCTTCCCATCTGCATTCACCCTGTGACACATTAACTGTTACTTTCTCGGCTGTTGCATGGATGTGTACATGATACAGAGTGTCTTTCTGGAGTTCTGCAGTATCTCCATCAACTTCTGTCATCTTTCCAGTCTCTGCTTCTGCTACATCTTTTACATAACCGCCATTTACACTAAAGGTATAGGTATCATCTTCTGCTACATTCAGTTTCAGAGTAAGCATATCACCCTTGTATGCAGTCAGCTCTGTCTTCTGATTTACCTTTAATTCTGTTACATCATCCCAGGATCCTGCAGGTACATCAAAGAAAACCTGATGTCTGCCAAGTCTTACATAAACACGGCATTTCTCTGCATTGAGCCATCTCGCTCCGTTGTGCTGAAGGTAACGTCCGCTGGAATCTGCCTTTCCATAAGTGATGTTTTCCACGCTGCCATCTGTATAAGTCGCCTTTACTTCCATTCCCTTGAGGGAAATTGCATTTACGTCATTTGGAAGCATGGTTGTCTGTGCAGGTGCTTTTACAAGTTCCAGGGTCTTGATGTCTTTTGATCTGTTGATGGTTACAGAAAGTTTCTTACCTTCCGGTACACTCGCTCTGGCATCCAGAACGTACCATTTGCCTTTTTCCAATTTGAAGGAATAGATTCCTTCTGCTTCGTAGTTCTGTCTTACGTTGTTTGAATATACAGTCTGCTGGTAGTTGGCGCTGCAAGTATACATTTCTGCGCGGGCAGATTCCTCATCCTGTCCTGCAAAATGTACCATATATTCGCCGCTATCCGGAGCCTGGAATACAAATCTTCCATATGTACGGAAATTGGAATCACCTGTCAGCTCCTGCGTCTTTCCTGTCTTAATCTGATTAAGTCCGGCAAGGCCTTTACGTTTCAGGGTGATCTGTGATTTTTCCTCGTAATCATATTTTCCCGCTATCCAGTTAGCACTGCTGAATTTTATTGTATAGGTCAGTTCTTCGTCTGTTGACAGACCATCTGTTGATATCTCCCGGTCAATTGCATTTTCATACGCATCTCTACCGTAGTCATCCCAGTCCAGTATTCCAACAGATTCATCCGTATAAGTAACTTTCAGGTCAAAATACTCCCAGAAATCATCAAGAACACTGAAGTTTGCAGCATCTTTTCCTTCTTTTGCCTGAAGTTCGATCTTCTGCACTTCTTTGACCTGGAATTTGTCAAATCCAATATAGAAAGATGATGTTACACTCCGTATGTTTATACTATAATAATAGGTGTTGCCTTTTTTCAGGTTATAAACCTGTCTGAAGTTCCAGCCTGCACCGCTATCATCATCACCGCTGTCCCAGTTATGTCCATCTTCACCGAAGTTCACCCACGGGTCTATTTCCGTGTCTTTGTTATACTCAGACCAGATTACATAATAACCGTCTTCTTCCGGTGTAAAGGTACCGATCATTTCGCCCTCTGGCTCATTGATTTTAACAAGTGTTCTCATTCCGGTGCTCAATTCAAGAGTTTTTCCTGTGAACGGATCCTCGTCTTCTCCCGGATTTTCCGAAGTGTATCTTTTAATTTTGAATTTTACTTCTGATGATTTTTTATACAGGTTTGTAACAACTGCACAGGTTTCACCTGCCTCAAGGTGAATGCTTCCGTACTGCAGGGAAAGGCCATCTTCATCATCGCGGAAGAACCAGACATATCCGCCTCCTCCTTCTGCTTCAAATACATACTCACCCTCCTGCTGTGCACGGAAAGCATAGATAGTTCTTTCTGATGTATTTACAACTGTTTCTGTATTTTCTTCAATAACAGGATATTTGGAGAGATCCAGTTTCGTTGCTGTGATCTCAGTTCCCTCTGCCGGGATATCTACTGCCACTGCTGTTCCTGTTGCAACGCTTGCACTCAGATAAGGTTCTACCTTCCATACACCACTGCTCAGACGGCTTCCGTTATACGCTACGCTTCCATCCTCTTTGGTTGCTCTGTACTGAAGATAATATCCGTTGGTTTCTTCCTGATTTCTGACTTTTCTTGTTGTCTTGTCCGGATAGGTGATCTCTGTTTCTATTGTATCTGCATCAAACGCATCCAGACCGGCAATATAAGAAGTCTTATGTGCCTTGGATTTCATGCTCTCCGGTCTTGTCAGAAGAGAAGTCGTCATCCTGAGGTCTTTGTACATCTCATCTGTCTTTATGCTGAAGTAATAGGTAATGTCCTGGTTCAGAGTGGTATAAATTGCATAATCGTCTCTTTCCATACCTACTTTTTTGCCCTCTTCATCGTACACCCTTACGTCAGAGAGCGGAGCATTGAAGGAAATTTCATAATGACCGGATTCTTCCGGACGGAAACGCAGAAGGAATTTGCCATCTTTGTTCTGGATATCCTGAGTACCTGTTTTGAGTTCTGTGGCATCTGCATCTGCCATAGAAACTATTTTTACCGGAATGTCTTCTGTATAGACAGCATCTTCTCTGGTTCGTCCATACCAGATACGGTATACATAGTCTCCTTCCTCTGCCCTTCCGTACCACATACTTTCGTAAGTTCCGTCATCATTTTTCCTGCAGAAATCCAGATTAAGAGAACGGCCGTATAAATCGTCCTCATACTCTGAAACCACAGTCTTACTTCCATCCTCAAAAAGTACTTCTGCAGTTACATCCTCAAAAGTAGCTGTATCTATTCCTTTTACAAAGGTTACAGTCTCAGAAAATGGCTTACGTGATGTCACAGTAAGCTTCGTCGGAGATGCAATTCTGGCAATTGTATAATCAAGTTCATCTGCCTGATCGTCTGATCTTTTTTCAAAATATACCGGGTAGCTTCGTCCCGCCTCAAATACAGATCCTGCATACTCATCTTCCAGCCCGAAATAATCATATCCACCTTCATCATTGCTGTAATACCAGGATTGCCTAAATGTATCTTCACCAGTACTTACTTCATAGATTCCTGTTTTGTCGGGTTTAAACACATACCAGTTTCCTGCCTTTACTTTATTCGTTCCTTCTGTAAGAAGCGACAGATCGCTGGCATTAAAATCTTTTACTGTAATGGTGCACGGATCACTTACAATGTCTCCAAGCTGCAGAGAAACCGTATAGGTTCCTGCCGCAAGTCCCTCTGCCGGGGCAACCGCATCTCCATCCTGGTTCTTAACGATAATATCAATATAATTAGACTCGTCATCCCATAATCCGGTTGTACAGTCTATCTTCTCTCCTGTCCAGGTCGTCTGGTCGTCATAGGTAATGACAACATTTCCCCAGATGCGGGTGTCATCATAATTAAGAGCATTGCTGTATATTGTTCTTGCAGATGTAAAAGAAAGCCCTGTAATCACACGCAGACGATGGATATTCAGGTCAAAAGTGCCCTCATCAATGTCCATGCCTGATACACAAATGTAATATGTTGTTTCTTTTTTCAGAGTACTTTCGTAGTCTGTCTCCAAAGAACCATATTCATTTCCTGTATATTTCTCGACAATAGATACATCATCCGAGGAAGAAAAATTATAAACGCCCTCCAGAGATGTTGTAAATTTATAATACAGATACTCATCCTGTGGTGCTTTCAGACCGGAGTTTTTTCCCTCATGTACTTCACCGCAGAAAGAAGGTGCCTCTTCGATGTTTACCGCCTGCAAATCCAGCTCATTGCTCTCCACATCATCAAGACTTATACTTAATTTATACTGTCCGGCTGGCAGGGAAGACCATTGATTATATGTATATCCATCTGGATCATCCACGGATCTGATTACAACATTTGTTGCAGATATATCCAGGGCATCATTCTCTGTTCGCCAGTTTCCTCTTCTTAATTTTACTGTTTCTGTACTGTCATCAGTAAATGTGTATTGTATATCCATACTCAGACCGGAAGGAACTTCTGCCGGAACCTTATCTGTATTCAATGTCGCCTGAATACTTCTGACTTTTTTATTTCGGACTAATCTGACATCAAAGTTACCAGTTATCTCTGCGTCTTCCATTCTGGCACAATAATAGTACGTTGTTCCGGCTTTTAATGTTTTTACAATTTTAAAATTGCCGCCTGATCCACTGTTGCCATCCCACCAGGTACTGTTATATTTATAATTGCCAACAGGAGCACCATAGTCTTTACTGTCAAAGATATATCCTTCCGGATCACCTGAGCCTATTGAGTAAAAAATGTACTCCCCGTCTTCCTCTGGTGTAAAGGAAAACCACTCAGTTCCTTCCTCTTCTTCAATATTGACAGAATATGTAGTATCCAGAGTAAGCTCTCTGATTCCTTCATCCGGCACTACTGATTTTAATTTTTCTAATCCTATATTGAACCTTCCTGTAACATCTGATTCATAGAACTTCGCACAGTAATAATAGGTTGTTCCAGCGTTTAATTTCTTCTCCAGTTCAAAATTACCGTATCCATTTCCGTTATAATGACTTTCATCCCATCTGTAGTAATCTAAACGTTTTATGTAATCTTCTTTATTGTCAAAGAAGTAGACTTCTGTAGGATATTCTGAATCTGTTGAAAAAATACGATATATTCCATCTTCGGATGGAGTAAAGGAAAACCATCTGCTTTGATCTGCTTCCTCTACAAATACAGTATAATAACTGTCAACATCTATTGCAGTAACACCTTCATCCGGTACTACTGATTTTAATTTTGTCAATGTTACATCGAAAGAGCCAGTAGTCCAATCACTCCACATTTTTGCACAGTAATAATAGGTTGTTCCGGCGTTCAATTTCTTTGAAAATTTAAAGTTACTGTTCGTGCCGCCCTGATCGTTATAATGCTCCTCATCATTCTGGCTTCGATAATATTTAAGTGCGTCATAGTATTCCCTGCTGTCGAAAAAATATCCTTCCGTATCATACGTACCTGTAGAATAGAATTCATATACTCCATCTTCCTTTGGGGTAAAGGAAAACCATGCACGCTGATCTTCTTCTACAATATCAACAGGATAAACACCGTCAGCTTCTATCTCCGTAATGCCCGTATCCGGCACTACGGAAGTTTGTCCATCAGATACAACATCCACATTTGTATCTTCTGATGTCAGCTCCGGTTCTTCTGAATCAACCTCTTCTACGATCTCCGGGCTGTCTGTTGTTTCTTCTTCGGATTCCGCCACATCTCCGTCGGAGAATTCAATATCTGCCGTATCCTCCGATGCTTCCTCCGTCAAAATCTCCGGTGCTTCTTCTGCTGCTTCCGGATTTTCTGTCACTTCCGTTTCTGTGTCTGGTTCCTCTGACTCGACAACAGGATCAGCGGTAAAGTCCGCTGCGCTGGCGACCATCGCCGTGCTGTCTACGCTCGTAGCCGTCAATGCAACAGCCAGAAGCAATGCAAGCCTTTTTCTCTTCATCTCTAGCCCTCCTTTTACTAAAAATAGTTAATTTTAGTATATATTGAAGCACTTTATTTGTCCAGAGGCGTTTTTGTCTAATTTTGTCATTTATCTTGCATTTTCTGGCTGTCTTTTGTTTATTATTATTCCAATTATATTTTATCGCAAAAACTCCCATGGCAATTTTGCCATGGGAGTCTTTCGTATTTGCTTATTTTACTGTAATTTTAACTCTTACATACTTACGTCCGGATTTTGCTGTGATATAAGCAGTTCCTTTTGCTTTAGCCACGATCTGACCATTGGAAGCCACTGTTGCTACTTTTTTATTAGAAGTTGCATAGGTAACTGTCTGTGTACTTGTTACAGGTGCAAGTACCGGAGTTACTTTTAATTGCCGTTTCACTTTCAGTATAAAAACGCCCTCCCTGTACCAAAAGTAGTTACATTCAGTATAAGGAGGGTATTTTTATTTATCCAGTCTGTTATTCATTGTTTCACTTTAATTTTCACGCACGATTACGGCAGCTGTATCTCCTCATGCACCCACCGCAGTTCCAACGGGTCGCGGGACCAGACGGCTCCGCTGTAGCCTGGTTCCATTTCAAGCATCAGGTAGCTGCCTTTGTCCAGGGAGATCTTGCGGAGGTCTTTGGAAAGACCTTCTCCCGTCCATTTGATGTAGGCTTCTCTGAGCACCCACTGAGTAAAAAAGGCTTTCTCCATCTGCTCGCTCTCAAGAATCTCGCGTACCATGTCTGCCGGGACCATTCTGGTGAGCATTCGTTCGTAGTTGACTTTCTTGTGTTCCTGGACATCGATGCCGACTTCTTCTCCGGCGATGATGCACATTACATATTTGCCGGAATGGCTGATGTTGTAGTGGATCTTTGGCTGCAGGGTCAGGAATGGTTTGCCGTGCTCTCCTGCTGCCCGCGGCTCAAATGCAAGCTTCAGTCCATATTCCTTGTAAAGTCCTGTCGCAAGTAGTTTCTCTCCGATCATATGCCCCATATTCTTGTGGAGATATTTCTCCGGGACCTCTGTAAAATAAATCACTGCCTTCATATGTGCACCTCCTCTAGAAAGCGGGAAGGCTCCCGTTTCTTCTCATGCTGCTGCCTCACGTAACACAGATCAAGTTCCTTCCTGGCACGGGTCATCCCTACATAAAAAAGCCTCCGTTCTTCTTCGATCGCCGGTTCCAGGACTGCTTTCTTGTACGGCATGCTGCCTTCATTTACATTCAGGATATATACCTTGTCATATTCCAGACCTTTGACTCCATGGAGTGTTGAGATCAGTACACCCTCTCTTTCCTGCTCCTGTTTCTTCGCCTGTTCTTCCAGTTTCCTGGTGTAATCTTCTATGTAGGCTTCCCAGTCTCCGAGGCTGTCCATCCCCTTCGTGCTGTCGGTCAGCCGATCCAGGATCTCACTTAATTCTTCTGGTTTTATTTTACGATATTCCGCGTATTCCCGCAAGTATTCTTCGTATCCCATGCCCTTTCGGATGAAATTTATCGCCGCAAAAGGTGTCAGACCCCGAAGGATACGCAGATGCGTCTCAAGTGTTGTCAGCCGGTCACACATCCAGTCCTTATCCTTGTAAAAATCCTTGAGCTGGTCGAAGGAGATCACAGGGGAAAGTGATACCGCATCTCTGGCTATATAACGGTTCGGGCGGTTCATAAATTCAACAAAATTCTTCCGGCTCTCATCGCCCGCCGCAAATCTCAGATATGCCAGAATGTTCCGGCAGATCCAGTGGTGGAACAGGTTCGGAAGTTTTTCTTTCATGTTAAATGGAACCTGACGTTCCATCAGCGCACCGACCAGACCTTCCGCCTCCTGGTTCGTGCGAAGAAGGATTGCTGTGTCTTCCAGCTTGTCGCCCTGTTCCAGACGCGCCCGGAGTTCTGATACAACTTCGAGATATTCTTCTCTCGGATTTTCAAATTCACGGATCTTTACCGGATCACCTTCCGGATTGGGAGTCTGCAGATGCTTCTGGAATCTTTTCTTATTCGTTCCGATCACCTGCATTGCAGAAGAAAGGATCCTCTTGCTACATCGGTAATTCACATCCAGTGTCACCGTCTCTGCCTCTGGATAATCCTTTGTGAAATTCAGCATGATCTCCGGTCTTGCTCCACGGAAATGATAGATGGACTGATCATCATCCCCCACGATAAACAGATTATCCTGCGGCTTCGCAAGAAGCTTCACGATGTCATACTGAAGCTGGTTGATATCCTGAAACTCATCGACCAGGATATACTGAAATTTATTCTGCCACGCCGCCAGAATATCCTTCCGCTTATCAAAAAGGTCATAACAGTAGAGGATCATGTCATCAAAATCCAGTTTCCGTCTCGCCTGACAGGTTTTGACATATTCCCGGTAGATCTGACGGAAAACCTCATCCGGACAGCACGAAGAATAATAATATTCCAGCGAGATCCTGTTTCCCTTGACAACACTGATCTCCTTGGCAACTTCTTCCGAAAAATCACCTTCCTCTGCCAGTTCCCCGCCATGGTTCAGTGCAAGTTCCCGGAGAATTGCAGACTTCTCCTCCTCTGACAGAATATTCGCCGCAGTAAATCCATACGCCTGCTTCAGAATTCCATAAAAAACGCCATGGAAAGTCCCGAATGTGATCGGTGTATACTCCTGGCCGGTAAAATTCAGAAATCGTTCTTTCATTTCCTTCGCCGCTGCCCTTGAAAAAGTCACGACAAGGATATTGGAAGGAGAAATCCCGCCCTCGGTTGTCATATATGCTGTTCTTTCTACAATTACGGAAGTTTTCCCCGAACCAGGGCCTGCCAGAACCATCATGGGTCCTGACAGGTGGGCGATTGCCCGTTGTTGAGATGGATTACGTTTCATATATCTGTGATCAGCTGAGTTTTTCGATAGCTGCTTTGACACGTTTCAGTGTTTCTTCTTTGCCGATGATCTCCATGATCTCAGTTGCTCCTGCCGGTGTCATCTGCTTGCCGGATACAGCGGTACGAAGCGGCCACATAACATAACCGTTCTTGTATCCTTTCTCCTTAACAAACGCACTTAAAGATGCGAACAGCGGATCATTAGTATAGTCCTCCTGAGCTTCCAGAACCGGAAGAACTTCTTTGAGGACTGCCAGAGATGTCTCCTCGTTGGTCTTCATCTTCTTGTGGCAGTACATTGCGCTGTCGTATTCCGGAACTTCCTCGAAGAAGTCGATCAGTGCCGGGATATCCGGGAATGTCTCGATTCTTGTCTGAACCATTCCTGCGATTTTGCGGAAGTTGTAGTCTCGTTTGAGGACCTGCTTCATGTATGGAAGTGCTTTCTCGTAGAATTCTTCCGGATCCATTTTTTTGATGTACTCGCCGTTCATCCAGCGGAGTTTGGTGATATCAAAGACTGCCGGTGATTTGCTGATGTGATGATAATCAAATGCCTTGACAAGTTCCGGAAGAGAGAAAATCTCCTGGTTGTCCTGCGGGCTCCATCCGAGCAGAGCTACGAAGTTTACGATCGCTTCTGTCACAAATCCCTGCTCCAGAAGATCCTCATAAGAGGAATGTCCGGAACGCTTGGAAAGCTTCTGATGCTCCTCGTTGGTGATCAGTGGGCAGTGAACATAGACCGGGATCTCCCATCCGAATGCTTCGTAGATACGGTTGTATTTCGGTGCAGAAGAAAGATACTCATTTCCTCTGACAACGTGAGTGATTCCCATCAGATGGTCATCTACAACGTTTGCAAAGTTGTAGGTCGGGTATCCGTCAGACTTGATCAGGATCAGGTCTTCCATTTCTTCGTTGTTTACTGTGATGTCTCCGTAAATTACATCGTGGAAAGTAGTGGTTCCCTCTGTCGGCATATTGAAACGGATAACATGCGGTTCGCCTGCATCCAGACGTCTCTGTACTTCTTCTTTGGAAAGGTGCAGACATCTCTTGTCATAGATGGAGATCTCCTTGCCTGCAACGACACGTTTCATGGATTCCAGTTCCTCCGGACCGCAGAAGCAGTAGTAAGCATCACCCTGTTCAATAAGCTGCTGTGCATATTTGAGATAGATTCCGGATGCCTGTCTCTCACTCTGTACGTAAGGACCTACGCCGCCGTCCTTGTCCGGACCTTCATCGTGAAGAAGTCCTGTACCTGCCATGGTACGATAGATGATATCTACAGCTCCTTCTACATAACGCTCCTGGTCTGTATCCTCGATTCTAAGGATAAAGTCTCCATCTTCATGTTTTGCAATCAGGTATGCGTACAGTGCGGTACGCAGATTTCCTACATGCATCCTGCCTGTCGGGCTCGGTGCAAATCTGGTTCTGATCTTTGTCATTTTATTATTTCCTGCCTTTCAAAAATGTAAAACCCCTGAGACAATTATATGCCTCAGGGAGTGTTTTTGCAATTATGCCTCAATTCCTCTGCCTTTAAGATACTCGATCACGTCTCCCACTGTTTCCAGTTCTGTCAGTTCCTCAGCAGGTATCTCGATGTTGTACTCATCTTCCAGTGCCATAACCAGTTCGAACAGGTCAAGGGAATCTGCTCCAAGGTCATCTTTAAAAGAAGTATCTGCTGTGATCTCATTTTCGTCGCAGTTTAACTGTTCTGCGAGCATTTTTTTCATTTCATCTAACATTGCTTTTCTCCTTTATCAAGTATGCTTTTTCACTACTTTGATGTGCAAAGTATATATTCTGGAAAACTATTTGTCAATAGATTTTCTGTTATTTTAGGCTGCCCTTTCGGGTGTCTTGAGTTTAATCTGCCTGGACACGCTTAAGGCCAGTCCCATCTCGGCCATGAGGAACATGATCGAGGTACCTCCATAGCTGATAAACGGCAGCGTGACACCGGTATTTGGCATCAGATTTACTACGACTGCAATGTTCAGAATTACCTGCAGTGCAATATGTATAAAGATACCGCTGACAATCAGCGACCCAAAAAGATCCGGTGCATTCTGTGCGATAAAACACAGCCTGTAAAGAAGATATCCAAACAGAAGCAGAAGAATCACGCCCCCTACGATTCCAAGTTCTTCACAGATGATAGAAAAGATCATATCGTTCTGTGCTTCCGGTACGCTTCCAAGCTTCTGAATACTGTTACCAAGTCCACGTCCCAGAAAGCCTCCGGAACCAATTGCATAAAGCGCCTGTATGGTCTGGTATGCCGCAGTTCCTGTGGCATTCTCAGGATGAAGCCACGCGATGATTCGATTCAGACGGAAATCATCTGTCTCCTTTACACTCTGACCAATAACAAATACAAGAATCGCCAGAAACGCAATTGCCACCGCCGCAAGAATCAGAAAAATCCTGGTCTTGGGATGTGCCACAAAAATCATTCCCACTGTAATACAGAAAATAATAATGGCTGTACTGAGGTTATCTGTGCAGACATATGCCAGCAATGCAAGAAATGTTCCCATTGCCCCAAGTGTCATACATGCCTTGAGTGAATTCATCTTCTTGCCCATGTGAACGATCATGTAGGAAAGACAGACGATCACGGCGATCTTGGCAATCTCTGCCGGCTGAAACTGAATCGGTCCGATCCTGAGCCATCTCCTGGCACCATTGGAAACAGTTCCCAGAGGTGTTCTTACCAGTACCATAGAGCCGGCAGCAACACCATACAGAACCCCTGTAAACCTTGCCAGGATATGATAATCAAACATGGATATAAACAGAGCACCGGCAATACATACAAAGCTGATCGCCGCCTGTTTCTTAAAGAAATACATATCATCACCATACTTGATCGTTGATGTGTATGCGCTGGTACTGTACAACATAACCAGACCGAAACAGGTCAGAAGGATAATCGCCGCTACCAGATTGTAATCATAATACTCTGGTTTCTCTATAAGCTTCACTCCGATATTATTTCTGGATCTGGATTTGGTTTTGGATTTCTTTTTGGTCTTTTTCGAAACCGGTACATTGCCCCGCTGTTTCGTTTTTTCCATTTTATCACCTGATACTTTCTCTGTGATTTCTATGTCCTGCTATACAGTATAGCAGACTCCCTCCGCCATCGCAAGACAAAACAGGGGAACGGTCTGAAACCGTTCCCCTGAAAAAGTTATCATCATTATCAGTCGTTGTCAATTGCTTCTGTTTCAATGACAAACTTCACATTTCCATCCATCTTATCGGACTTTCCTGCATAGCTTGTGTATGCATTATCATCAGAACGAAGCGCATCCAGACGATCCAGAACATCCTGAAGATCATCATTTACAGCTTCATCAAGTTTCTTGATTCCCTTGTCATTGAATTCCTTTGTTCCGTCAGCCAGTTTCTTGGCTCCTTTGGCAAGCGTATTGATTCCGCTCTTAACCTGCGAACTTCCACTTACAAGTGTGCCTGTTCCACTTGCAAGCTGCTGTGTTCCGCTTGCAAGCTGACTTGCTCCGCTGTTCAGTGTACCACTGTTTGCAGAAAGCTGGTTTGCTCCGCTTGTCAGAGTACTTGTTGCACTGTCAATCTGACTTGCTCCGCTCTGAACCTGCTTGCTTGCACTTGTAAGCTGGTTTGCTCCACTTGTCAGCGTTGTTCCTGATTTCTGAAGCTGACTTACACCATTTGTAAGCTGTTTATTGGTAGACTGCAGTTTCAGTGCACCAGATTTCAGCTGTGTTGCTGACTTCTTTGCTGTATTATAACCTTCCTGAAGCTGATCTGCACCAGTCTGGAGTTCTTCTGCACCTTTCTGAAGTTTAGTTAACTGGTCGCCATCCAGCATACTTCCGACTTCTGTCTGAAGTGCTGCTGTTCCTTCTTTTACCTGAGCGGAAGCATTTGTCAGGGATTCTCCCTCTCCGGTTCCGTTCGTGATCAGATTGTCAGCTACTGTCTCTAACGCTTCATTATTACCGGTAAGCTGTGTCAGGGCTGCATTCAGACCTGCTGCAAGCTGTGCTGCACTGTCAATTGCATCTCCTGTGGAATCAGCATCGTCATCCTCATCCAGACCATCAGAAATCTGATCCAGACCATCCTTAAGCTGTGATACTGCATCTGCTGCCGCCTCATTCTGGCTGCCCTGTGCACTGATCGTAGCTGCTGCTGCCTGAACTTCTCCAGCCTGTTCAGAAAGACCAGATACCTGATCTGCATGTTCCTGAAGACTGTCAACTCCACTCTGCGCGGTATCCACACCACTGGAAATTGCTCCGATCGCACTTTCCACTGCGCTGTTTACAGCCGCTGCTGTTACATCATCCATAGAAGAAGTATCAATGCTGCTCAGAATATCAATTGCAGATTCTGCACTTGCAAGACCGCCGGCGATCGTTCCTGCATCACCCTGAATTGCTGCTCCTGCACCCGCTGCTTCGCTGATTGCATCTGCTGCTTCACTCACCTGATCCGCTACGGAATCATCTGTAGATGCCTCAATGGAATCTGCTGCCTCCATTGCCTGTGCAAGACCGCTTGTGATCTGCTCTGTTTTGGAGTCTTCACTTTCGCTGCTTCCTGTCATGCTTCCAAGAAGCTGTGCAAGCTGTTCAGCAACCGGCTGTGCCTGTGCAACGCCTGCCGCATATGTTTTTACGCTGTCTGCAAACTGTGCTGTTCCCTGTGCATAAGCACTTACACTGTCTGCATATGTGTTGATCTTTGTAACTGTATCGGAAAGTTCTCCTACCATTGAACCTGCTTTTTCTGCAAAAGCACTGATTCCTGCTGCCGCTTCCTTGACACCCTTTGCGCTCTTTCCAACACCCTCTACCAGTGTTCCGATTCCATCAACATACGTAGTAATTCCGTTTCCAAGCTGTGTAGCGCCCTGTACATAAGCCTTTACACCACTTCCAAGAGTGTTTGTTCCGCTGACGTAAGCTTTTGCACCGGCTGCAAGAGTATTTACACCCTGATTATATTCTGTGAGGGAACTGGTCAGCTTACTTACACCGGATGCATACTGATTTACACCGGACGCAAGGGTATCTGCACCGGAAGTATAAGATGCAACACCACTCTTCAGGCTTGCAGCACCGCTGTTTAATGTACTTACGCCGCTTTTCAGTGAAGCAATACCGTCATCCAGTTCTTTGTATTTCGTATTCAATGTGGTAGTACCATCAGAAAGTTCCTTGGCTCCATCCACCAGCTTAGTTGCAGAATCTGTAAGTTCTTTCATGGAATCCTTGAGATCATCCAGACCGTCAATATCATCTGTATCAATGGAATCCAGAAGGTCTGTCATTCCGAAAGTAAAGGTAGAACTCATGCTGAAATCTGTCACATCTGCTTCCATTGTGAAGCCTTCCGGAATGTCAATGTCGATATCCTTATCGATGCTCTTGAGATCCAGGCTGTCTGCCAGTCCCGGGAGACCTACGCCGACTGCAATGTTTCTCTGTCCGTCAGAAAGGACTTTACCATTGTCGATCGTTACATTTGTGAAATTATCGACCGGAAGGATCATTGCTGTCACCATGACGAATGGTGAATACATGTCTGTCTTTTTCTTGCCGACTTTTACTTTGTTCTTGGCATTGTTTGTGTATTTTACTTCGACCTTGAGATGACCGCTCTTGCCTGCCAGATCATCCGGACTTACCTGAACACCGTCCAGGTAATAGGTAAGTTCTACAGATGCCGGAAGTTCCTTGGTAGTAGTTCCCTGATAATAAATATCCTTATCCTCTGTATTCCAGGTCAGGTCATCGCCGTCCTGGTCAAAGGTCTCATCACCTTTGACATTCTTGATATCTTTAAGATCGGACACATCGCTTAAATTTCCTGAGGAAGCTGAGTTTTTCAGCCATTCAGATACAGTGATTTCCTGCGGAGTACCACTTGCTGAAGCGTTTACATATACAGTTTCCTGTTTTGAAACACTGCCGTCCGCAGCCAGTACCGGCACTGTTCCCATAACAACTGCCATTCCTGTTGCCAGAGAAGCTACCACTACTTTCTTTCTGTTTCTGTTCATATCTTGACTCCTTTTCCAGCCCGGGGGCTTCATTCATTTATGTGTTGATTTTATTTTTTGTCCGGCAAAAAGCCTTTTGATGTACGAACAATGATCGGGTCAAATACCATAAACATCGCCGGAAGTACAAGCAGTACAACGACCGTACTGATCACCGCACCTCTCGCAAGCAGAGTGCAGATCGAACCGATCATATCTACCTGTGAGTAAAGAGCTACACCGAAGGTTGCTGCAAAGAAGCTGCATCCGCTTACGATGATAGACTTCATGGAGAATTTATGTGCAATAGAAATAGATTCCTTCTTGGTCTTGCCAAGATGACGCTGTTTCTGGTAATTGCTTGTCATCAGGATCGCATAGTCTACGGTTGCTCCAAGCTGGATCGCACCGATGACGATACTTGCAACGAACGGAAGGGTTACACCCTGATAATACGGGATTGCCATATTTACATAAATCGCAAACTCGATAACCGCCAGAAGTACAAACGGCAGGGAGATGGATTTGAATACAAACAGGATGATCACGAAGATTGCTGCCATGGAAAGGATATTTACTCGCTGAAGGTCGACATCTGTCGTATCCTGAAGGTCCTTCATCAGAGGTGCCTCACCGATGACCATGGAGTCCGGACTATATTCCTTAACGATCTCCTGAATGGAAGCAAGCTGTGCGTTACATTCATCTGTTGCAGATGAATATTCAGAGCAGACAAACTGCACTTCGTAGTTGTCTGATTCCAGCATTTCCCTGACATTGGAAGGGATCATGGATTCCGGGAAACTTGGTCCGATAAGGGAGTTCATACCCAGAGACCATTTTACTCCGTCTATTTCATCGATCTTGTCGAGCATCTGTGTTTTCTGTTTGCTGTCCAGACCATTCCTGAGCAGGATCATATGCATCGTGCTCATATCAAAATCCTCTTTCAGTTTATCATTTGCAACATTACTTGCCAGGGTTGCCGGAAGAGATTTATCAATATTGTAGTAGATCTGTGTATGGTTGTTTCCATAGATTGCCGGGTACAGAAGTATGAGGAATACGATCAGCCATACTTTGTAATGTTTGGTGATAAAACCGGAAGCTTTGTCCATGTTCGGAAGCAGAGCCTTGTGTTTTGTCTTCTCGATTGCCTTGTCGAATACGAGGATCATTGCCGGAAGAACAGTTACACAGCAGACAACTCCGATCACAACACCCTTCGCCATAACGATACCCATATCACGTCCCAGGGCAAAGGTCATAACACACAGTGCAAGGAAACCGGCGATCGTAGTAACGGAACTTCCCGCTACGGATTTGAAGGTATCTGCGATCGCATGTGCCATCGCACGTTCTTTCTCATCATATTTCTTCTTATATGCTTCAAACGAGTTCAGCAGGAAAATGGAATAGTCCATTGTAACACCAAGCTGAAGTACCGCCGTCAGTGATTTGGTAATGTAGCAGACCTGACCGAGGAAAATATTACTTCCAAGGTTATACAGGACCGCCAGACCTACACTCAAAAGGAACAGAATTGGAACCACGAGTGAATCCATTGCAAGAAGCAGTACCAGAAGGGAAAGTCCTGCTGCGATCACAACATAGATCGGCATCTCCTCCAGGGCAATGTTCTTGATATCTGTTACAACACCTGACATACCACTGATAAAGCACTGTTCATTTGCGATCTTACGCATGTCTGTAACTGCTTCCATCGCAGCATCAGAGGAAGTTGTATTGTCAAACAGTGCGATCATCATGGTCGCATCGCCATTAAAAAATGCATCTTTGAATTTATCAGGGATCATGCTTACCGGGATGCTTAAGTCAGCCACACTGTCATACCACAGAACATCCTTTACATGCTCTACATCCTGAAACTTTTCTTTTAATGCTGCTACGTCCTTGAGGTCCATATCTTCCACAACGACCATGGAAAACGCACCCATTCCGAACTCATCTACCATGATATCCTGGCCTTCTACAGTTTCCAGGGAATCCGGCAGATAACTAAGGATATCGTAATTGACTCTTGTTGCCGCCATACCGATCACTGACGGTATCAGCAGAATCATACTGATCAGTACGATCAGCACTTTATGCTTCGCTATCCATTTACCGACCTTAATCATCATGTCCTCCTTGTTGACTATCTTTTTCATTTATGACTATCAGTCATTTTCTTTTCATCATTAAGAGTTATATACCAAAACTGACTGTTAGTCAATATACGATTATGCGAAAGTGTCCAAAAACCAACTTATTTTTTTCATTGTGTTGATTGGTCCGTAATTAATATTGACTTCTGGTCATTTTTGATTATAATAAAGCACAAAAGGTATGGTCAGAAGGAGGGATTTTATGGGAAAAGTAGAAGTAAAAAAGCAGAAAAAGAAAGATGCGCTGTTCAATACTGCATTCGAGCTTTTTACCACCAAAGGCACCAACCAGACGACCATCTCTGATATCGTAAACAAAGCAGGCGTCGCCAAGGGGACCTTTTATCTTTATTTTAAAGACAAATATGATATTCGAAATAAACTGGTATCACACAAGACCTCGGAGCTTTTTTACCAGGCTTACCGTGCCGTGATCGACCAGGAGATCACAGGCTTTAGGAATCAGCTTCACTTTATGATCGATTTTATTCTGGATGCCCTAGAAAGTGACTCTCCTCTTCTGATGTTTATTTCCCGCAATCTTTCCTGGGGTGTCTTTCAGGCAGCTCTGGATGACAAAGTTCCAGACGAAGATCTTGTATTTTATGATGCGTATCTCGGACTTCTTGAGAAGGATGAACATACGTATGAACACCCGGATATGATGTTGTTTTCGGTGATCGAGCTGGCAAGCTCCACCTGTTACAGCTGTATTCTTTATCAGCAGCCGGTTTCACTCAGTGAATATAGGCCGTATCTGCATCGGTCGATCGATGGGATACTGGATAGTTATACCCATGACGAACCACGGGGACGGAGTTAATGGCCCTGAAGTGCCATATAACTCCGTCCCCGTGATTCTGTCATCTTTTTTCAAGTTTTTTATCATTCTTTGCTTTTTCGATCAACTCTGCGATTCTGCTGTTCGTTTTCCCCACTGTTACTCCGGCATCAATGACTTTTTCACAGGAATCCACCAATTTCATGGCTTCTGCAAATGTCTCATCACTGATCTCCTCAAACGGCTTCTCTGTCACAGTCCGTACAGCGAGAAGGCGTGCCAGCTGATAGTCGATGTCATTGGTATAGAGAATCCCGGCTGCAAATGGGATATTTTTTCTCTGCAGTTCTCTGTAGATCGGGATTCCGGTTCCACCGCTGGAGATGACCAGGGTCTTTGGTTCTCCTTCTGGTCTTGGAAGTTCCAGGCTTCCGAAGACCGGGTCAAAATATCCATTGTCAATTCCATAAAGATCACGGATCGCTTCTTCCTCAAAGATCGTTTCCGGTTTTCCGTAATGTGCAATGCGGTCGCCTTTTACGCAGATGATCTTGTCGGCCACTTTTTCAGCCAGATCGATCTCATGGAGCGACATGATCACGGTGATTCCTTTTTTCTTTGCCATATTTCTGAGGATTGAAAGCAGTTCCAGTTTGTAACGCACATCCAGGAATGAAGTAGGTTCATCCAGAACGATGATCTCCGGTTCCTGACAGATTGCCCTTGCCAGAAGAACTCGCTGCCGCTGTCCGTCACTGATCGCGTTAAAATCACGGTCGCCAAGTTCCTGTGCATGGACTGCTTCCATCGCTTCATCAACCTTCTGCTCATCTTTCCTGCTCAGGATTCCAAGCTTGCCGGTATATGGATAACGTCCGGTAGCCACAATATCATGGCAGGTCATAAGTTCCGGTTTCATACGGTCCGTCAGGACTACCGCCATCTTGGTAGACAGGTCACGGAAAGACAGCTTAGAGAGATCTGCATCTGCGATCTTTACATTTCCGGAAATGATCTTGAGCTGGCGTGTGATACTTTTGAGGATCGTGGATTTGCCGGCACCATTCGGTCCGATCAGTGTCACGATCTCTCCTTTTTCGATTCCGATACAGATGTCATGGATCAGGGCTTTTCCGTTATAGCCAACTGCCAGATTATCCATATTTATATATTGCTCTGCCATATCACTGTTTTCCTTTCTGACGTTTCAGCATCATTGCGATGACAACCGGCGCGCCAAAGATTGAAGTTACGGTACTGATGTTCAGTTCCAGCGGTGCAAATGCTGTTCTTGCGATCAGGTCACTGAGCATACAGAAGACTGCTCCTCCCAGAAAGGTTCCCGGAATGACGACCAGAGGCCTGGAAGTATTCAGTGCCTGTTTTACCAGATGTGGAACTGCGATTCCCACGAAAGAGATCGGACCCGCAAAAGCAGTTACTGTAGCCGAAAGGATACTGGACAGAAGGATCAGTGTCACACGAAAGACCTTGATATTAACGCCCATGCTCTGTGCATAAGCTTCGCCCAGCTGATAGGCACCGATCGGTTTGGAGAGCATAAATGTCAGTGCGACTGCAACAGCTACGATCACTGCTGCAATATGTACATTACTCCAGCTCATACCGGAGAAACTTCCCTGGGACCAGCCATGAAGGTTTACGATATCGGAATCCTCTGCAAACGTAACCATAAAATCCGTGATCGCAGAGCAGATATAACCGATCATAGTTCCGGCGATCAGAAGTGTCGCCATATGTTTGATGCGTCTGGATACCAGAAGGATAAATCCTGTTGCTATCAGAGATCCGATAAAAGCGGCAATTACTAATGTATAGGAAGAAACTTTGTTGAATTTCTCCAGGAAATAGATCATTGCCAGTGCTACGACCATTTTGGCTCCGGAAGAAATACCCAACAGGTATGGTCCGGCGATAGGGTTTTCAAAAAAGGTCTGTAACAGAAATCCGGAAAGGGACAGTGCACCGCCCAGGATCGCCGCCATCAGAAGACGCGGCATTCGGATCTTCCAGATAATATTGTATTCTGTCTGTGCACCTTCCCGCAGGAAAATGATCTTCAGGATACGTGAGACCGGAATGTTTGTCGTTCCGGTATTGATGTTTAATATCAGAATTGCAAAAAGTGCCGCTGCAAGTACTGCAAATACTGCTGCGTAACGTGAACGCCGCCGGAAGTTTTCCATGTGGAAGGTTCCGGTGCCCTCACCTGTCTGTGCTTTCATCATGTTTTCTCCTGTATTTAATCAATTTTTGTCATAAAGGTCATCTGGCTCGCATCTCCACCGGTGAGCATCAGATGAATGTCTGTGATCATATTTCCTACAATGTCGGTTGCCTGGTAGAGATATTTGCCGGCACACCATACATTGCCTTCTTTGACAGCCTTGAAGTCTGCAAAAAGTTCGCTCTTCTGCAGAAGGTCATCCACGCTGTTAATCGGATCATCAATCGTTCCATTGTATACCAGATAATCCGCATCGATCGCCTGTGTATAAAATTCTTCCATCGTCATCGGCACGGAAGAACGCTTTGTTTCTTCCTCAGAGTCCACCTGTGTCGGAACGTAACGACCGCCTGCGATCTCGATCATCTTCGGCACATAGTCGGATGGTTTTCTTACGACTACGGAGCCATCTGTATTAATATAGAAGAAAGCGACTGTTTTTTCTGTATTTTTGAAATCTTTCAGATCAGAGATGATCTTTGCCTGTTCGTCAAAGAATTCTTTCGCCTCATCTCTCTTATCAACCATTTCTGCATAAACTTTGATCCATTCGGTACGTCCAAGCGGATGGTTTTCGTAACTGGAACGGTCTGTGAATACAGGGATTCCCATCTGCTCGATCATCTCCTGTACCTTCGGGGTGTGAAGGATCATCGTTGATTCAATTGACAGATTACATCCGGAATTTACGAGAAGTTCATAATCCGGCTCACTGTATTTGCCGGCAAAAACGATGTCGCCGTTTTCCATTGCCTGTTTTGCCGCATCAACATACCATCCAGATGCCTGGAGGGAAGAAAACTTGATGTCATCCAGTGCGTCCAGGGAAGAAAAAAGAGACATTGCAGATGTCGCTGCCAGGTAAATATTATCCAGCGGCTTCTGAAGCACCACGATATCCTCATCCAGTCCGTCAGGGGCACTCTTTCCTTCCGGTACCAGAAGGAACTGGCCGCTGTCCGGCACATCGATCAGAGTATAGTCATCGTTGTAATAGTATATATGGAAGCATTCTGCAAACTCATTCTGCATTTCTGACTGAAAAGTCAGGCCGGGGATCTCCGGTGCAGAGGAATCGTTATCTGCTGCTTTTGTGCTCACGGACAGGCTGAAAATCCCCATCATGAGAAGGCATGCTGCCATAAGCGGCAGCCACAGTTTTCCTGTACTTCTTTCTTTCATATTCTTATTTTATCCTCCGATTTTTATATACGGGCGATCCGAAGACCGCCCGCTCCCATGATTACTGTGTTACTGTTCTGTATCTGTATTTTCTGTTGTATCTGTACTTTCCGATGTGTCTGAGCTTTCTGAGTTATCTCCGCTATGTCCGCTTACAGCAGCTTCATAAAGTTTGGACGCTTCCTTCTCACATCCGAACAGAGCCCCATATACTTTGCTCCACTCATATTTTGCAAGGACATCCTTCTCATCTTTGGAACGATCCAGGATCATCGGGATCTTGAGGATTGCAAGTTTTTCTGCAAAAGCAGTCATTTCCGGATATTTCGCTGCGATCTGGTTTTCATCGCTCTGTGCATCATCCGTCTGTTCTGCATCAGCAGTATCTTCCGTACTGTCGTCCCCTGTATCCTCTGCTTTCGCTGTCAGGATATCGGACGGTACGATCGCCAGTTTGCATTTATTTTTTACAAGTTCTTTCAGGTCTGCTTTATCATAAGTGCCTGCTGAAATGATATCGCCTTTTCCAAGGAATTCTTTGATTGCAGCGATCTTGCAGTCATCTGCTGTCGCAGAAACCGCAGATACATTTTTGTCTGCACCGATCTTATCGATCATTTCCAGTGCCACGTCAGAAGCAACATATGTCTTGTCCATCGGAAGCTGGATCACAATAATGGATTTGTCGATTCCTGCCGGAATCTGATCGGCTTTGTCCTCAGGAACAAGAAGGTAGCGGATGACTTCCTGCTTATAAAGTTTTGCGTAATCCTGTTCTGTCGCTGCGTTCTCCTCTCCATCCGCACTGGAAGTCTTTGCTGTACTTTCTTCATTCGTGCCGTCTGTGGAAGTCTGTGCCGCGTTATTCTGTGTAAGATCCACACTGTCCTTGCCAAACTCATCATTCAGAGTGATCTCAAGCACGGTCATATCGTTGTTGTAATAATGGATCTTGAACATTTTGGAATGTTCCAGTTTCAGGGAGCTCATATATTCCAGACCTGTGATCTTTGGCGCCGCATCATCCTTGTATACGGTGCCAGCATCTGTCTCGGCTTCCTGACCGTCTGCAAGCTTTGTGGAATTTCCTGCTGCCTTTGCAGTCACACTGCTGCCACCGGAACTCTTACTGCCGGAACTGCTGTCCGGGATATCCATGCCGAAATACAGAGTATATTCAATCTCGTACGGCTTGGACATCGCTGTTGTACAGCCTACGACTTTATTGTTGGCATTCAGCTGGATCGGGATCTTGAAAGTACTGTATTTGTCCCCCTGATCTACCGGATCATACTGGTTTCCACTTGCTTTCACATAGATCCATTTGCCACTGTTGAATGTCACATACGCCCATGCCTGTCCATCTTCGACGCTGATCTTGTCGCAGGTAATATTAAGACCATGCGTACCTGTTCCACCTGACCAGGAGAAAGAGAACTGATCAGAGCCATATTCCCCATCCTTTAAGCCGCCGGCAGAAGAATCTACCTGGCTTGTCTTGCCATCTGTATTTGATTTGTAGTTATTTGTACTCGAGCTGCTTCCACCGGATCCACTGCTTCCGCCGGAACCAGTTGAACTGCCGCCAGAACTGCTTCCATTAGAACCACTTCCACCGGTGCTGCCTCCATTGGAACTGTTGCTGCCGCTGGAACTGCTTCCATTGGAGTTACTTCCATTGGAACTGTTATTTCCATTAGAGTTATTCCCTGAATTATTTCCGTTCGAATTATCATCTTTGGAACCATCTCCGCCAGTTCCGGAATTGCTGGTATCTACGTTGAATTTCAGCGTATGGTCATACCACATTTTATCCTTATCACCAGCCTCATAGTAACGATGAGAGCGCGCAGCCAGTTTCGTATCTTTGTTCAGACCTTCCAATGCAAATTCATAGGTATATTTACCCTCTGCATCAACTTTGTAGGAAATCAGCTTGCTGTCTGCCGCCTTCAAAGCCTCTTCTTTGGTTCCAAGAAACAGCCTGTCGTATCCTGTTCCACTCAATGTGATTTTTGCAGTAACCTTACCATTCTTGACCGTAATCTCACATGCATTGATCTTGAACATCGTAGCCGTACCAGATACATGTGTCACCGTGCCTGTATAGGTTCCATCCTTCGGAATATCACTGGATGGTGCAGAAGTCGGCTTCGGTGTGGCTGTCGGCTGTGGTGTGACTGTCGGAGTGGCATCCGGTGTGTCTGCACCGCTCTTCGTGATATGGATAACGTATTCAATATCATGCGGCTCTGTCATGGCGATCGTCGTTCCGGTGATCGTCATATCTGTATTAAAAGTCACCGGAATCTCAAAGTAAGAACCGCCTTCGTTACTTGCAGGCTGATATTCTTTGCCGTCCACAACCAGTTTCGTAAAACTGCTGCTGCTGAATTTGATCGTTGCATAGGTCTGACCGTCTTTTACAGTAATCCCTTCACAGGTGATCTTTGTTTTTCCTGTACCGCCGCTGAATGAGAAATCATCTGCTTTATACGTACCATCTGCCATGGAAACGGCATCTGCTTCTGTCTCAGCAATACTGTCTTCTGTCGTATTGTCTTTTTCCAGACTTTCAATACGATAGTCCTCGGCTGCTGTAGTCTGCTCTGCACCAGTCTCTTCCAGTGCTCCGATCTGCCAGAGAGAAGCAGAATCGCTGTCTGAACTGTCTGAGCTCTTTGAAATCATTCCTTCGCCGGAATTATCTGCAGAAGTATTTTCTTCTGCTGTCGGTACTGTTTCAGAAGGTTCTGCTGTATCCGTTGTTTCCTGTACAGGTGTTTCTGATACTTCAGACGGAAGCATAAAATACAGTTCTTCCTCTGTATACCAGCTGTCATCCTCTGTATTTCCCGGGACATAAGCCGCTTTTTCACCAAGGTACTTCGGGTCGATATAAAACAGATAATGATATCTGCCCGCTTCATCCAGAGAGCCCTCAATTACCGGTGTGCGGTCTTCGTCTGTTCTGTTTCCGATATATACTCTGTTATAAGTTGTATTGGCAGAGACAATCTCGATCAGAATGGAATCATCCTCTGCATACGCTTTTTTGTCTGTTATCTGAAGGAATTCTTCTCCTGATGATACATCGTCTGTGTTCTGCTCTGTTTCGCCCGCATCAGTTTCTTCTGTTTCCTGAGCTGTATTTTCATCAGATTCTCCTGATGAGTCTTCACTGCTTTCCTGCGCCGATGCATTTTCTGCTGATGCCAGGACCGATGCCTGTGGTGCAGCTGTTATACTCAATGCAAGGAATGCAGCGAGAAATTTTTTCGAATGCATATGTCTCTCTCCTCTTATAAAACGCATTTCTGTAAGTATCTCATATAGGATTTTTCCTCTTACACTGCAAAAATATAAAGCCTACTCTCCGATCCAGATGAGTAGACTTCAGTCGCACAAATAAAACATCCTTCTTTGCATAACCGGATGTTTCGTTTCTGTGAAATTCTGCTTTCTTCGGAAGCTTTTCACTGATTCTCCAGCAGGTTTCCTGACTTGCAGAGTATTCTAAGATCACGCCTTCTCACACAACTTCACATGCAATGGCTTCTGCAATCCTCTCTTACGCTTACAGTGACCGGATCGTTCAGGATTCGCACCTGATTCCCTATTATCTGTCAGTGACAGCACTGGAGTTCCTATATTCTGCTTTATTATAGCAATATATGCATCCTAGTGCAATAGTCTGAGCCTGATTTGTACTGCCAAAAATGTGCCAATATGCACAGAAAAAGCAGTGTTTTTTCTTGTTAGCATTTGTTATTTTTAACAAGAAGTGATATGATTAATAACAGAATGTAATTCGCGGGACATTCCAGTTGCACAGGGCATCCTTCATGATGCCTCAATTTTATTCAATAATAAGGAGATTATGAAAATGAAACAAAGAAGTAAAATTCTGACAGCATTGTTTCTCAGTGCATCACTGGCAGTTACTCCGGCAGCTTCAGTCTCAGTTCTTGCGGAGGATATGGATTTTGCAGCAGTCGAAGAAATTGACGTAGTACCCGAAGAAGAAATTTCTGATTCAGAAGAAGTTTCCACTTCCACAGAGGATTCTGTTTTAGCGGCCGACATTACGACAGAGGATTCTGACCTGACAACTGATGAATTTACAGCAGATACATCTACCTTCAGTGCGGATGAAGCAGATGTATTTACATCTGGTGAGACATCTGAACAGGATGTCTCAGAAGCCAGAACTCATTCTATCAAAGTTTCTGTTATCAACAGTTCAGGGGTTGCTTCCGGCATGTACGCTATGGACAGTGCTGTTGTCACCAGACAGGACGATGGCACTTATCTGGTAAGAATGCACCAGACAAACGTAAACAGAAACTACATGGCTCTCACAGATGATAAAAACAAAGCAACCAATCATGAGGTTGACTGGTATGTTGCTGGTGGAGACGACGGCTACTGGTATACCATTCCTGTTGCCAGTCTGACAGATCCCCTCTATGCAAGTTTCAGCTATACCAAAAATGCAAATGCAGGCAAAGCCTGGGGAAATGTTCAGACAATCACCTTTGATGTCAGTTCCATGGCAGAAACCGAAGAAAGAGATGCAGTTGCATCCGATATCAACAAACTTCCGGCTACAAACGGTCCTGCTGATTACACATCTGTAGATGCAGCTCTGGCCACTGTTCCGGAAGACCTCTCCATCTACACTGATGAAACAGCTGATGCTGTAAGAGCTGCCGTTGCAGCAGTTAAAAGAGATTATACTATGGCACAGCAGGCTGATGTTGACAAGATGGCACAGGCCATCACCGATGCAGTCAATGCTCTGGTCAAAAAAGCTGTAGAAGAAGCCAAGACTCATTCCATCAAAGTTTCTGTTACCAACAGTGAAGGTGTTGCTTCCGGCATGTATGCCATGGATGATGCTATCGTTACCAAGCAGGACGACGGCACTTATCTCGTAAAAATGCATCAGGCAAACGAGAACAGAAACTACATGGCTCTCGTAAATGGTACAACGGCAGACGACATAGCTGCTGCTACTCAGCACAAGGTTGACTGGTATGTTGCGGATTCTTCCTACTATTATACCATTCCTGTTGCAAGCCTCAGTGATACTGTTTATGCAAGCTTCAGTAAGACCACAAACGTCAACAAAGGCTCAAAATGGAGCAATGTCCAGGCCATCACTTTTGACACCACCTCCATGGCAGATACTGACAAGAGCGATATTGATGCTTCCGGCATGAACAAACAGGCTGCCCTGGATTATTCTTCTGTAGATGCTGCTCTGGCAACTGTTCCTGAAGACCTCTCCATCTATACAGACGAAACAGCCAATGCTGTTACTTCTGCCGTGAAAGCACTTAGCGGTACATACAAAGCTGCAACACAGGATGACGTTGACAAACTGGCCACCGCTATCACCGATGCGGTCAACGCTCTGGTTGAAAGAGGACTTCTCACTGTTACAAACGAAACATTAATGTTTAACGTTGAAAAAGCTATTCTCAGAGACGGCAATCTCATCCTTACCCTTCACGGAACAGGTTATCATTATCTGTACAAAGGTACTTATGAAGAAGCTGTTGCAAATGGTGATAACAGAGACAACTGGATCGCCGGTGAAGAAGTTAACGGTAAATGGCAGTTTACTGTCCCTGTAGCAGAAGGCGAGACATACCTTCCGATCGTAGCTATCTCCAACAGCTACCTTACCAAATATGAAGAAGGCAAGAACTCTCTGGAAAGAGCTTTCTATCCTCGCCAGGCTGTGATCGATCAAGACGCTGCTACTTTAGTTACCGGTGATTACGATCATACAAAAGATCTGACCGTTGACAACAGCGTTAAGATGTTCAACGTTGCCGCTGCTTCTCTTGAAACCATCGGCGGACCAAATTCTAACAATTATAAGGAAATCCTTCACCTGACCATGGGCAGCGACAGCTTTGACAAAGTATTTATCGGTTTTGCCAAAGATGCAGCAAAAGCTGAAACAACGGCTGACATCACAGACCGCAAAGTTTCTTTCAATATGAAGGCAAACGCTATGGGTGGAGAAGCTACTACAGATTATCTTGACAAAGAAGTAATCTTCTCTTTCCATTCTGTAAAAAATGGTACCTGGTATGAGCGTGTCTTCAATGTAAGCAAGACAAATGGCACACTTACCATTACACCGGTTGCTGCTGCTGATTACACCGCTGTAGATGCGGCTCTGGCTGCTGTTCCAAAGGATCTCTCCATCTACACTGACGAAACGGTTGCTGCTGTAAGAGCTGCTGTAGACGCAGTTAACAAAAACTGTACCGTATACCAGCAGGCCGATGTTGACAAGATGGCTTCTGATATTACAGCAGCTGTAAAAGCACTGGTTAAGAAACCTGTAGCCGCTGCCAAAGTTACGCTGAATGCTACAAGCAAAAAAATCACTACCGGTAAGTCCTTTACATTAAAGGCCACTGTTGCACCTTCCAATACAACAGACAAAGTTGTATGGAAATCCAGCAATACCAAAGTTGCAACTGTATCCGCTAACGGTACTGTAAAAGCAGTGAAAGCAGGTACTGCTGTGATCACCGCTACGGCAGGAAAAGTAAAAGCAACATGCAAAGTTACTGTTGCCAACCCAGTTTACAAAGTAACCAGCATCAAACTTGCAGCTGCTCCTTCCCGCTACATCACAGCAGGCAAAAGAGTACAGCTCAGAGCTACAATCACTCCTTCCAATGCAACAAACAAAGCAGTAACCTGGAAATCCAGCAATACCAGAATCGCAACTGTCAGCTCTACCGGTATTGTAACCTTCAACAAAAATGCAGGCGGCAAAAAAGTCACCATCACAGCTACTGCAAAAGATGGCAGCAAGAAATATGCAAGAATCACCCTTGCCTGCATGAAAGGTTCTGTAAAGAGCATCAGGCTTTCCGGAAAAACTACCGTTACCAACGGTCAGTCCACAAAAGTAACCGCAGCCGTTACTTCTCAGGGCGGAAGCGCAAACAGATCACTTGCATGGTCTTCCAGCAATACAAAACTTGCTACCGTTGACAAATACGGTAAAGTCAAAACCATCAAAGGCAAAAAAGGTACAGTTACCATCACTGCCAAAGCAACAGACGGATCTGGAAAGAAAGCAACATTCAAGATCCGCATCAAATAATATCCCTCAGTTTCACTGATCGATATTACTACATAAAAAAATATCCTGGCGGGTTCAGTTATGACACTGGATCCGTACAGGATATTTTTATTGTACTGCATATTTGGTTATCGTTTTGTCCAAAGACAATTTTATTTCTCTGACGCTTCTTTTGTATCGTCTGTTGAAGTGTCCTTCGTCTCTTCTGTTGCTGCTGTCTCATCAGATTCTTTCTGAGGATTGGTGACTTTTACCTTATGGTCGTACCATTTGTTTTTCTTTCCGATCAGGGCAAGGTCAAATTCTTCGTCAATAGCTTCAACCGGAATATCAAAACCATAAACCTCTTCTGTCATTCCATCACTGTATGTAACAGTATCTGTTGTCGGCTGGAGAAGTTCTGCACCATCTTTCTGTGCATCCTCTGCTGTTCCCACAAACAGATTTACGATATTTTTGGAAGCCAGACTTACATGAAGTGTCATCTTACCGTCTTTGACTGTCAGGACTCCCTTGCCATCGTTTGCTTCGTTTACATGGAACATTCCGCTGTCTGTGTCAAACTCAGCACTGTAGGTGCCATCTTCCAGAACTGCATCCTTTGCATCGTCCTTCTTGGCATCTGCTGTTGCTGTAGAAACTGACTTGACTTCTGTTTCTGCCAGAACCGGCGTAAAGCTTCCAAGCATAAGTGCTCCGCTTAATACGCATGCCATCATTGCCATTGAACGTTTCATAATATTTTCCTCCTGCTTTTACAGGAAATGCCCGGAAAGACCTAGATCCTCCCGGGCAGCCCCGTTATCTTACATAAAAACTGTTTCTTTATTATTCTGCTGCTTCTTCTGTAGTATCAGCTGCATCGTCTGTTGTTTCCTCTGCTGCTGCATCATCAGAAGCTTCTTCTGTGTCATCTGTTACTTCTGCTGCATCATCAGCTGTTCCCAGAGAATCGATAGCATCTTTTGTATGTGCTACATACAGATCCTCAACTGCTGCGACTCTTCCAAGACCTTCGATCTGGCAGTCAACACTGTCAAATGCTCCGGATGCCTCGAACTGGCTCTTCCAGGAATCTTCATCATCACCAGCCATATCGTTGTTTGCATGGTCACCAGCTACAACCATAAGCGGACGAAGAACGACTTTCTTGAAGCCTGCATCTTTAACCTTAGCGATAACTTCTTCGCATGCGGTGTCTTCCGGCTCACCTTCAACAGTTCCGATGAAAGCGTTTGTGAATCCAAGGTCTTCCATCTGTGTCTGCATCTGATCGTATGTTACGTTTGCTGTATGAGAAGTACCATGTCCCATGAATACGAATGCTGTTCCGTCTTCTGCGGCTGCTTCCATGCTGTCATATCCTGCTACCTTGCAAGCTTCATCTGTGATAGCCTGTGCAACTGCTTTCTTGTCGTCGTTGATCACAGTAGCGTCATCACCAACTTCACCAAGCATTGGCTCTGCGATTGCTACAGATTCGAATTTGTCTTTGTAGTTGTCGATTACTTCTACCATCTCATCGTACTCAGCACCATGCATCAGATGTGTAGGCTGAACAACAAGGTTCTTAACTCCGTTTGCTACTGCACGGTCAAGAGCCTGATCCATGTTGTCGATTGCTTCATCATCTCTTGCCTCTACATGGTTGATGATGATCTGTGCTGTGAAAGCACGTCTTACGGACCAGTCCGGATAAGCTGCTGCCAGAGCATCTTCGATTCCTTTGATATCCTGTGCACGGCTGTCGTTGAAGGAAGTACCAAAGCTTACAACAAGAAGTTCGTTCTCACCGATCTCATCCTGGTTGCGTGGGTCATCCTTGGAAGCATCGCCTGTGTCACGTCCGAAATATTCCGGGCTTGCTTCTTCACCTTCTACCAGTTCTTTCTGTGCGTCTGTCAGAGCATCCCATGCTTCTTTGGCTGCCTTACAGTCCTCATCTGTTGTGTCGTTTCTTTCCTGAACGTAGATCTTGTCGATCAGTGCTGCAACGTTGTCTGCTGCTGCCTGGTCATCATCAGATGCCTCTGCTGTATCGTCTGCTGCTTCTGCGTCATCTGCGTCATCTGCGTCATCTGCTGCTTCTGCGTCATCTGCTGCTTCTGCGTCATCTGCTGCTGCCTCTGTTGCAGTGTCCTCTGCTGTGTTGTCAGAAGCCATAACTCCTGCTGTACCCATCATAGATACAGTTGTGATCGCTAACAGTGTTGCAAGTGCTTTTACAGTTTTGTTTTTCATGTTTTTGTCCTCCTTTGACATTACAGTACGAAAACTGAACAGAATCCTGCACACAAAAAAAGCCCTCAAAAAAGGGGTAAGTGGTCTATCAAAAAACGGTACGACCAATTACTCGTGATCTGGAATCCTATATTCCCGTACCAGACAACAGGCAGGTTTCCTGACTTGCCGCTCAACATATGGTTCTATCTTCCCAGTTTCCCAGTGATCATGCTTAATGCATACAGAACCGTACTCCGTGCTTACAGTGACGAGATCGTACAGGTTTCTCACCTGTTTCCCTTTTAACCTCATGAACAATGCCCTCGGCACCTGTTATCTTCTTTATTCAATTTTCTATACAGTATCATATTTTTTGACAAATTACAATACATTTGGGTTATTTTTAACAAAATATATCGGTCAGCCTGCTCATCTGTGCTGTTTTTGCTGCCGGATCTTCTGCGGCAAAGATCCCTGAGATCACCGCTGCGCCGTTGACTCCGCTGCCCTCAAGCTGTGAGACATTTTCGCTGTTGATCCCACCGATTGCCACAACCGGGATGCTGACAGAGGCTGCGATCTTCTTCAGGTCTTCCATGGAAAGATATTTGGCATCTTTCTTTGTTGTGCTGCCAAAAACCGCCCCTGTTCCGATGTAATCTGCTCCGGCTTTTTCGGCTGCGATCGCCTGTTCAACAGTCTTGGCTGTCATCCCGAGGATTTTGTCCGGTCCTATCATGGCACGGATGTCTCTTTCCTTAATGTCTGACTGACCGACATGTACACCGTCCGCGTCCATTTCCAGCGCGATTTCCACACTGTCATTCACCACAAAGGGGATATTGTATCTGTGGCAGAGTTTCTGAAGTTCTATGGCTTCTTTTCTTGTCTCCTCTGCACCCAGTTCTTTTTCTCGGAGCTGAAGGAAGGTTGCCCCGTTCTGGATCACCTTTTCGCAGACAGAAAGAAGTGTTTCGTCTTCTTTCAGCCAGCTTCGGTCCGTAATGACATAAAGTTTCAGCGCTTTTGCTATCTGTTCTCTTGTAAATTTCATCTTTCTTATCCTTTCTTCCGAATTCCATCCAATACCCTGCAAAGCGGCAGCAGATACAGGAAAAACGCGAATAAAATACTGCTCTGCGGTGCACCGACTGCTGTAAGCGGAACCGCCCCCGCGATCGACCATGGGATCATTGGTGCAAGGATCACGACACTGTCCTCCAGGTCATTCGCAAACCGTTCTTTGTCTCGTTCTGTTCTGGCGCAGAGCTGCTGTGTCAGCATGATCGCAAGTGTCTGGTTGCAGGCGATCGCGCTGGCTGCTGCTGATGTGAGCAGGATCGCAAGAAACGGAAATGTTTTCTGTGCCAGAGACTCTACTGTTGTCTGGATCCCGTCGAGGATCCCTGTCTTCTCAAAAATCCCCGAATAGGATGAGGAAAGACACACGATCGCACCGACTCTCAGCATGGAAACGATCCCTCCTCCATCCAGCATGGAAGCAATCTCTGCATTTTCGCTGTGAAAGCCAAAGATAAGGATGTGCGGGAGTTCCATAAGCGGCATCCCCTGTATCCAAACGCATAAGACAAGTGCCACGGCAATGCTTGCAAGCATGGAGATTTTGACTCCGAGCTGCGCCACGGACAGGGTCAGAATCACCAGTGCCGGCAGAAGTGTCCACCAGACGATCCGAAATTCCTGATGAAAAACTCCGGTAAGATCCGGCAGTTCCTGTGTATGGGAAGTCCTCATTCCGACCATTGTATACAAGATGCAGACCAGTACAAAGGGAATCAGCGCACTGCGGACCATATTTCGGATGTTTCTATAAATGCTGGTCTCTGTCAGTTCTGACACAAGAAGGGCGCTGGTCGAGACCGGTGAACAGCGGTCACCAAAAAAGATTCCCGAAAGGATCGCGCCACCGCAGAGCCACGGAGATACCGAAAGGACAGATCCCATCGTCGCACAGACAACGCCTACTGTTGCCGCCGTCCCGAACGAAGTTCCGGTCAGCACCGAAACCAGCGAGTTCAAAAGAAATACCATCAGAAGAAAAACCGATGGTTTTATAAAATGGATCGTATAGCAGATGATCGCCGGGATCGTTCCTGCCTGTCTCCAGAGTGCGGTCAGCATTCCGATCAGCATAAAGGTAATCAGAATGTTTCTGACTTTCCAGATTCCCTCGCCCGCCATATGCAGGATCTCTTTTACTGAAAAGCCTTTTTTCTTTGCATAATAGCCAAAGATCACGAAGCCTGCCAGTAATGCATATATAATAGAAACATTACATACAATACACAGAATAAGGATGCCGCAAAACAGCCCTAATACTGCAAATTCCATGGCAGCCTCCTACATCTCAAAGGCTTTGCGGATGCTGTCGTAATGGAGGAATTTACCTTCTGCTGCAAATGCCTGGATCTGTTCCAGAGTTGCAAACATATGTCCGTCTGTCTCCTCTGTCTGCAGTGTCAGGTCTTTCTCGTCAATGTCCATGACGAAACGGTAAACGTCTACAAAATAGTTGTCGCCCTCGCCCGGATTTTCTCTCTTATAAGTAAAAAGATAACCGCCTTCTGCGTTTCTCGCATCCAGACCAGTCTCTTCTTTTACTTCACGGAGCACTGCCTCATAGGAGTCCTCTCCTGCCTGTGCCGCGCCGCCGGAAACTTCCCACCAGCCCGGAGCCCAGGCTTTTGTCATAACTCGTTTAGTGATCAGGAATGTGCCGTCCGGTCTTGCAACAACGCCAAGCACGGTCAGATGATACTCCCCGTCTTTCAGACACCAGTCGTTTCTTTTCATTGTGCGGCCTGTCGGCTGTTTATTTTCATCGTAGATATCCCAGTATTCCATTTATCTTTCTCTCCCTGTCTGTCTTTTTTGTCCCTGCTTCTACTGGCGGGGATTTTTTTCGGTTTTATTTTACCAGAGTAAAGTGTAAATGACAAGGAATTCAGATTTATAGCCTGGAAAAACATGGTTCAAAATCTGGCAGTTCTTCCTTTTTAATGCTCAGGCAGTTTATCGGCATCGGATTTAACCGGTTATTCATTTTCCGGGGCAAAACTCTATTATGAAGACATTTTGCCTTGGAATAACTTGTGAGATGCTATGTTTTATTAAGGAAAAATGGCGCCAGTTATAAGCCCAGCACCATTTCTCACTACATTCTAAGCCTGGTGTCAATGTGCCAGACACTTTTTATTTCATTCAACTTTTACACGAGGCTTTACATGGATTGTCGAAACTTGGGTTAAATGCGTAGAAATTCTTGGCATCCAGTTCTTCCTGAATGCTTCGGAGAGCTTCCCCAAACCGCTGGAAATGAACGATCTCCCTTGCACGCAGGAATTTAATCGGGTCGGCAATCTCCGGAATGTCACGTACTACGCGGAGAATGTTATCGTAAGTCGAGCGGGCTTTCTGTTCGGCAGCAAGGTTTTCGAACAGATCTGTGATCGGATCACCTTTACTCTGGAATTCGCACGCATTAAACGGAACACCGCCCGCCGCCTGCGGCCAGACACCAACTGTATGGTCAATATAGTACGGCCCGAAACCGCTCTTTTCAATCTCTTCCATTGAGAGGTCGCGTGTGAGCTGATGAACGATGGTAGAGACCATTTCGAGGTGTGCGAGTTCCTCCGTACCGATGTCATTTAAGACGGCGGCAGCCATACGGTTCGGCATCGTAAATCGCTGGGAAAGATAACGGAGAGATGCGCTGACCTCCCCGTCGGGACCGCCATATTGGCTTAGGATATACTGTGCGATCTTTGCATTCGGAGTCTTGATATTTACCGGATACTGCAATCTTTTTTCATAATTCCACATAGACTATCTGCACCCTCCTTCCTGCTCCCATGGGAATGGCTGTTCCATCCATTTCCAGGTGCTGCCGTCTGTCTCCAGTGCATCATCGACAGTGAGAGGTCCATAGCACTGGGCGTATTCTTTCATCAGTTTCCTGCGCTCGGCGGCGCATTCCTGATAAAATGCAAGTGCTTCCTGACAGCATGGATGCGTGTCGAGATAGAGAAGAATGTCGTTGACAGCAAAACTGACCTCATTGATCCGCTGAAGGAGTTTTTCTTTTGGGGTGCACTGATTCGGACACATCATCGTCTGCCACCTCGCTTTCCGCAAAATGGTTTGCACAGATCAGGGAAAACTGTTCCAACATTTAAAGCATAACCAAGATCATAAGTCGTCGAAAATTTCTGACAGGGTACATATGCCATCGCGATCTGCATTTCATCAATATGCGTATACATCTCAGGATCTCTGGACGATGCAGAAGGCATGCGGCAGGATGGGCATGGTGCGGACGGTGTTCTCGAGTTTCGCGGTGATGGACGGCAGGAACATGGCTGGTTTCCCATCATTTCACGTGCCATACCGCAGGTTGCATTATATGGGCGGCCACAGGGCCGGGATGTCTGATAGATTTCCATAAACAAGACCTTTCAGAAGAGCTCTTTATATTTTATGTTCTGGCAACAGAAAAGTGCATCCTTTCAGTCCTTAACTCAAAACAGGGCATTTCCCATTCTGATATGAGGAAATGCCCTGTTGTAATTACCTTTAGCCTTCAATAATATATGCATTTACGATCTCACCATAATATGCCACATGGGTATCTCTGTTGGAGCCGGTAAATGTGCTGTCTACATTCTGTGGATAGAATTTTCCCTGGTCTTCTTTGGTCATTGCGCTGATGTCCTGGGTCTGTTTGTAGACTACTCTGCATTCCAGAGTCAGCGGAAGTTCCTTGATTCCAGGTACGGAAATGGTTTCCGGTTCTTCGTAAGTAAGACCGAGTTCTTTGGCTTTGTCCACATCTCTTCCTGATTTGGAGCCGCAGAATGCAAGGATTTTCTTTGCGCTGTCGTCTACCGGGATGTTAACGGTGAATTCGCCGTTTTTCTCGATGAGGCTTCTGGTGAAGCGGCTTTCTCTGATGAAGGTTACGAATACAGGTTTCGCCCATTCGATACCAACCATTCCCCAGGAAATTGTCATGGAGTTTACTCTGTCATCTGCCTTGCCTGTTACCAGGACACCAGATTTCACTCCTTTGAGGATTTCTCCCATATGTTCATATACGTCTATTTTTTTCTTCATAATATGAATTCCTCCTGATCTGTCTTTGTTTTCTGCTATTAATCATAAAATAATGACCGCTTTTTGGCAAGCTTTTTGTTCTCTGTTGTTGTATAATAGAAATAATTATTCATACATAAGGAGATTCTATCATGTCATCTGCCAAAAGCAAAAACCTCACGGGATCTTATTCCTGTATCCAGGCTCTGTACTGGATGTATTTCGCTGCGATCATGAGTTTTTCCGGATTTTTCCTTTTGGGAGGGGGATTTTCCAATACTCAGATCGGCATCATCGCCGCTGTTGCCGGCATTATGTCTGCACTTTTGCAGCCTGTGCTCGCGGGTTACGCAGACCGCCCGGACAGCCCATCCCTCAAAAAGATCATCCAGATTCTCTATGTCATCCAGCTGCTTCTCGGAATCGGGCTGTTTTTTTCCAGAACGCTTATCCTGACCGGACTTCTCTACGGGATCAGCATCGCACTGCTGCAGCTTATGACTCCTTTCATCAACGCGCTCGGCATGGAGAGCATCAACCAGGGTCAGAAGCTGAACTTCGGACTTGCGCGTGGAATGGGCTCTGTCGCCTATGCAGTCATCTGCTATGTACTCGGGATCATCACCGTCAAAGCCGGCGTGCTTTCCATCCCAGCTTCCGTGACGATCATCACCGTCCTGTCACTTGGCTGCCTGATCATCTTTCCTTTCGTCAAGACACAGAAATCTGCCCAGACATCATCCGACAGCAAAAGCCTGGCAAACCCTCTTCTGTTTTTCCGGAAATACAGACGTTTTTCACTGGTACTGATTGGCTGTATTTTTATCTACCTCAGTCATGTGCTCCTGAATAACTTCAATTTCCAGATCGCACAGAGTAAAGGCGGAGGAAGTGCAGAAATGGGTACTGCATCCGCGATCGCGGCAATGTGCGAACTTCCTACGCTGTTTCTCTTTGGATATATCATCAAAAAGATCCGCTGTGACCTCCTGGTCCGTTTCGCGGGGATCTTCTTTGTGCTGAAGGCGCTGGGGACTTTCCTTTCTCCCGGAATTTCCATGTATTATGGAGTTCAGGTTTTCCAGATGCTCGGCTGGGGACTTCTGACTGCGGCTTCTGTCTACTACGTAAACGCCATCATGGAACCGGAAGATGCCATCAAAGGACAGGCGTATTTCACGATGACCTATACACTTGGAAGCGTGATCGGTTCCTTCCTCGGAGGTGCGCTTATTGACTTCGCGAGAGTCAGTTCCATGCTTCTGTTCGCAACAGTCTCTGCACTCTTCGGTGCCGTGATCGTATTTATCTTTGCAGAACGTACACCTCTTAACAAATAAACGCTTCATTACCATATAAGAAACAGCCGGAACATATCATCCGATACGCTCCGGCTGTATTTGTTTTATTTTTTATGCTACGTATTTACGCAGTTTTCGGGAAAGCACATAGGCAAGTGCGATCTTGATAAGATCCGGGATGATGAACGGAAACACACACCATCCAAGGGCTGTTACAAGTCCTACCGGTCCGTTTGCTTTGCCATAGACTACCATGAACCAGGCGGTTCCGAATGCATAGCATACGACCAGTCCTACGACCATGGACACGATCTGCATAATGGATTTCTTACCAGGAAGTTTCTCCATCGCCCACATCACAAGTGCGGAAAATAAAAATCCGATGATATATCCGCCTGTAGGTCCCGCCAGGACTCCGATCCCACCGGAAAAGTTTGCGAATACCGGGATTCCTACTGCACCGAGCAGGATAAATACCAGAACAGATAAAGTTCCTCTCTTGCCTCCCAGAACACCTGCTGCGATAAAAACACCAAATGTCTGTAATGTAAACGGTACTGTTGCCGGAATGGAAATCCAGGAACAGATTGCCATGATCACTGCAAACACTGCAATGTAAACAATATCATATGTTTTGCTTCTTTGAACTGCCACCGTACTCATCTTGTCCTCCTCGTGATAAACGTTACTGTTCACAGTAACTGTTAAACAACTGTTTTCACAGCTTCTGTAATTTCTGTGCATTACTTTACCACAGGAAAGTTCGGATTGTCAACCTATTATTTATTTCCGGTTTACGTTTTCTCATAAACAGCTATTTGCGTGGATGTACGTAAACCTCCAGCTGGTTGTATGGGATCGCGATTCCGTTTGCGTCAAATTCTTCCTTGATCCGCTGGTTCAGTCTCCACTTCGTTGCCCAGTACGCCTCTGTCGGTACCCAGACACGAAGTCCCATGATGACTGCACTCTCTCCCAGTTCATCTACAAAAACCACCATCTCTGCATTGTCGCTCTTGGTGTCCGGGTCTGCCTTCAGGATATCCTCAAGGACTTTTTTTGCTTTGCGGATGTCGGCTTCGTAGGAGATTCCTACTTTGATCTCAAGCTTACGGTTTTCTTTTGCTGTCACATTGATGATCATGCTGTTTGACAGAGTTCCGTTCGGTACTACGATCTTCTTGTTGTCAATACTCAAAAGTGTGGTATAACAAATCTCGATTTTGGAAACAGTACCTTCACAGCCATTTGCCTGGTCCTGAATGATATAATCCCCCACAACAAAAGGCTTGAACATCAGAAGCAGTACACCACCTGCCAGGTTCGCAAGACCGCCCTGCAGTGCAAGACCTACCGTAACACCGGCAGTTCCGAGAAGTGCTGCAACAGAAGATTCCTTGACTCCCAGGCTGATCGCAATATTAAAGATCAACAGTGTATACAAAATAGCCTTGCCCGCCGATGAGATAAACTGGACAACTCCAGCATCCACATTGGCACGCTCCATAGAACGCCTCATAATGCTCACGATCCAGCATATGATCTTGCGGCCTACAAAAAATACAATGATCGACAGAACTACCTTGATACAGAATCCGGTAAATGCAGGCAGCTGCTCTGCCAGATATTCCTTGAAATCCAGAAAGTCCCTGATGCTCTGCTTCACGGAAGTTCCGTCAATCCCCATATTCTGGAGACTCTGATCGACTTTATCCGCGGTTTCACTCAGTGTATCCATTGTCCGTCACTTCCTCTCTTTTTTCCGTACTATAACATTTTTCTCATTAACTTCTGTAAGCTGCTGTTCACAGCGGCTTCTGCAGCCAGTATACCATGAAATTTACATTTTCTCTATTTAAAAACCTTATGTAGAGTGATATAATAGATTAGCTTATAATAATTATTTTTTATTACTGGAGGGAATCATGCATATCATAATTGTCGGGTGCGGCAAAGTTGGACGCACTCTTGCAGAACAGCTTCAGGAAGAAGAAACTGACCTGACTCTGATCGATATGGATGCCGATGTTATCAACGATCTCACAGAAGATATCGACGCTATGGGAATTGTTGGAAACGGCGCAAGTATCAATACTCTTATGGAGGCCGGTGTTCAGACTGCCGATATCCTGATCGCTGTCACCGCTTCTGATGAACTGAACCTTCTCTGCTGCCTTATCGCACAGAAGACCGGTCATTGTCAGACGATCGCGCGTGTAAGAAATCCGATCTACAGCAAGGAGATCGGGTTCATCAAGGAACGTCTGGGACTTTCCATGATCATGAATCCTGAACTGGCTGCTGCACGGGAAATCTCCCGTCTGCTCCGTTTTCCGGCCGCGATCAAGATCGATCCTTTTTCCAAAGGCCGTGTAGAACTTCTCAAATTCAAGGTCCTGCCTGAATTTGGACTGGATGGCATGTCTGTTTCTCAGATCACAGACAAGTACCGCTGCGACATTCTTTTTGCCGCAATTGAGAGCAAGGATACCCTGGCGATCCCAGGTGGTGATCATCTTGTTCATAATGGAGATTTTGTTTCTATTATCGCCACACCTAAGAATACCGCTACTTTCTTCAAGAAGATCGGTCTCAAGACCCATCAGGTCAGAAATACACTGATCATCGGAGGAGGTACTATTTCTTATTACCTTGCCAAAACTTTGTCCGATCTCAAGATCAATGTCAAGATCATCGAGAAGGATAAGGAACGCTGCGAAGAATTAAGTGACATGCTCCCGGAGGCAACGATCATCTGCGGAGACGGAACTGAGCGTTCTCTTCTTATGGAGGAGGGGCTTGCAACTGTCGAATCATTTGTAACCCTCACCAATATGGACGAGGAAAACATCTTCCTGTCACTTTCTGCCAAGAAACTTACCAACGCCAAGCTGGTTGCCAAGGTCAACCGCCTGCCGTACAAGGATGTTATTGACGACCTGGATCTCGGAAGTGTGATCTATCCGAAATATATCACTTCGGATTCCATTCTCCGTTATGTCCGCGCCATGCAGAATACGATCGGAAGTAATGTAGAGACTCTGTATCACGTCCTGGACAACCAGGCAGAGGCTCTGGAGTTCATCATCCGTGACAACTCTCCTGTTGTCGGTATTCCGCTTGCCGAGCTGAACCTCAAGAGCAATCTTCTGGTCTGCTGTCTTACCCACAAGGGTACTGTCCGTATTCCACGAGGCCAGGATACGCTTCAGATCGGGGATAATGTTGTCATCGTAACCACCAACAAGGGACTTCGCGACATCCGCGATATTCTTGCATAGAACGGGGTGGTATTATGAATTTTCGTATTATCGCCTATATTGTAGGCTGGGTATGTAATTTTCAGGCGGCCTTTATGATACTGCCTCTTCTTACGGCAGGGATCTATCGTGAAAAGGATTTTTCAGCCTTTTTGCTTGCCATGCTGGTGTGCCTTGTCGTTGGCGTTCCGCTTACCCGCAAGAAACCCAAAAACAAGGTCTTTTATATCAAGGATGGCTGCGTTGCCGTTGCACTGAGCTGGCTTGCCTTATGTATTTTTGGTGCGATCCCGTTTGTTGTCAGCGGATATATCCCACATCCGATCGATGCACTGTTTGAGACTGTTTCCGGATTTACAACGACCGGTTCCAGTATCCTTTCAGATGTGGAAGTCCTCCCTCATTGTATTTTGATCTGGAGAAGTTTCACTCATTGGATCGGCGGTATGGGCGTCCTCGTGTTCCTGCTTTCTCTTCTTCCGCTTGCCGGAGGTTATCATATGAACCTTATGAAAGCAGAGAGCCCGGGGCCTTCCGTCAGCAAACTTGTCCCGAAGGTACAGTCCACTGCAAAGATCCTTTATACGATCTACTTTGGAATGACACTGATCCAGCTGGCTCTGCTTCTGATCGGCAGGGTTCCGCTTTTTGATTCTCTGTGCATTACCTTTGGTACTGCCGGAACCGGTGGATTCGGTATTGTCAATGACAGTCTTGGAAGCTACAGCACTTACTGCCAGGTTGTTACTACGATCTTTATGATCCTGTTTGGTGTCAACTTCTCCGCATACTATCTGATCCTGACCAAGAAATTCCGCCAGGCATTCAAATATGAGGAGGTTCGTTATTACTTCGGGATCATTGCTGTGGCGATCGTGATCATCGCCCTGAATACAGCCCACCTGTTCCGCAACCTCCTGACTGCATTCCAGCAGGCTGCATTCCAGGTAGGTTCCATTATCACAACGACCGGTTTTTCGAGCACCGACTTCAACCAATGGCCTGCTCTGTCCAAGACGGTTCTGGTCCTTCTGATGTTTGTCGGAGCCTGTGCCGGAAGTACAGGCGGTGGAATCAAGGTTTCCCGTATTCTGATCCTGTGTAAAGCTGCCAAGAAAGAATTCCAGCTTTACCTTCATCCGAATGCAGTCAAGAAGATCAAGATGGATGACAAGGTCATCACCCATGATATCCTGAGATCCACCAATATTTATATCAGTCTGTATCTTATGATCTTAGCCGCATCTGTTCTGCTGATCGCGATCGATAATTTTGATCTGATCACAAACTTCATGGCGGTAACAGCTACACTCAACAACGTTGGTCCGGGATTTGAGATCGTTGGTCCGATGGGAAATTTCAGTTCTTTTTCCTATCTGTCCAAATGTGTCCTTATCTTTGATATGCTTGCAGGACGTCTGGAGATCTTCCCGCTTCTCCTGCTCTTCTTCAAAGGAACCTGGAAAAAATTCTGATGCAGTAATCCCTTCCTTGCCCTTACATTTAAGCGGCAGGGAATTTTTTTTGCTTTTTCACGTAAAAACGCTGTATAAAGCACGTTAAATTTTATGTTTTCTTCACGTTTTCTTCAAAAGTTCATCACACTTTCTTCACATTTATAGGGTATAGTATTAATCATAGAAGGCGATATGCTTTCTATAAAATATTTTTCTTTTTCATACGCGCCGGTACGAAAGTACCGGCCTCCTTCCATTTATGGAACTTTTTTTATTTTCCCATTTATATAATTAACAAAAAACACACTCTGCATCCCCTGCAAAGTGTGTTTTTTATTATGCTCTCATTCTATTATCATATAGAAAATTTCTTATTTATGAAGCACTCTGAAGATTCTCACTGATCGTGCTCCATATATCATTACTCTCGAATCCCAGTCTCCACTGTGCAACTCCGGCAAGATCGTATTTCGGGATCAGCTTGACTTTCTCTGCGATCGACTGTGCATCCTCCATCCAGATCTGGTATGTAGAGCCGTCCTTCTCGTATTCCCCGTAATTCTGGCTTATACTTCCATCCCATACAGTCTCTACCTTATTCTCTGTAAGGACATTCTGGGCCTCTGTCATACCGATCGCCTCGCTTGTCACAGCGCCGCCTGTTGTCTTCCACAGTCTGGTGTAGAATGGGATCGCAAGAATGGTTCTCTGTGCCGGAACTTCTGCCAGCGTATCCTCTACGCCCTGTTCTACCCACGGAAGGGACGCAACAGAACCTGCATCGGAACCGACATAATGTTCATCATATCCCATAATCACGACATAATCTACAACCAGTCCCTGCTCTCTCCTGTCATAATGGCTTGTAAAATCCTCTGGAACCGGATTATCTACGGAAAGAACGAGATTGTTCTTATGGCATTCGATCGAAAGTTCTCTCAGGAATTCCAGAAAATGCGGACCCGCATCTTCACTGAGCGATTCAAAATCGACATTGATGCCGTCCATTCCGATATTGGCTGCTGTCTGCACCAGATGCTTAATGATATTCTGTCTGGAAGCAAGCTGTGACAGAGTCTCTGTCGTACTCACATCTGCTGTAAAGTTATCCACCAAGCCCCATACCTTATAGCCCTTCTGATGTGCCTGTGTCACATAATCTGCGGAAGAAAGATCCCCAAGATTGCCTGAAGTATCCTGAATATAAAACCAGGTCGGAGAGATCACATTCAGACCGCTGACATTCGCTGTCATATCCGCGAAATAAGCATTTGCATCCGTGTTGGTGATCTGGTGCCAGGTCATATTGACCTTGTCATCCATGGTGAGATAGGTATAATCTTCTTTCTCAAAACTTCTCTCGAAATCAGTCGTCTCCATATCGGAAAGAACCTTCTTCTGTACATATCCGATATAGCCGTCCAGGGTAGAAACCTGTACCCAGTCCTCCAGTGCCTGCATATAGATCAGGGTATCGCCCTTGCTTACGTCTGTAAGTATCGGTGATTTGATACCTCCACGATAACGGACACTTGTGTCCTTCTGGACAGTTGCTGTATTGATTCCTGTAAATTCATGCTGTATCACGATCCTGGATGGATCTTCGTAAGTATAAGTATCGAGATCTGTGTATTTCTGTACCAGTGCGAGATTCAGATAAACGGTCCCATTCTTAAGCCAGACATCCCCGTCTCCTGATTCTGATGCCGGATAATTCTCAAGTGCTGACGGTGTTGCATACAGAATCTGCTGGTTAGCGCTGTCCCAGTAATATCTCTGATTCAGATAGGTGCTTACCATAGTCTGAGGCAGATAGATCTGATCTCCTGATTTCAGAGCCCGCTCTTCCATGATATCTGTACCAAGTACAACAACCATCTCACCGTCTGACGGCTGACCATAGTACTCTGTCAGACTCATATGCTCCCTGGATGGGATATAATTCTGAACAACGTGTACACCCAGTCCGATCGCTGCCAGCAAAAAGATCAGAATAACAATGGTGATCCTGAGTTTAAGCTGCTTACGCCGGCTCTGTATATCGTTTGACTTTTTCATTCGTTCCTCTCTTTCGGTTCAAAATGTATAAAATCCTGTTTTTTGTAAAGATTCTGTATCATTATATCATGTTTTGTTTTGAATGTATTGTTTATTTATATATTTTAGGAGTTTTTATAGTTTTTTCACTTTTGCAGGAGGATTTTCCCAAATGGTCAAGTATACGGAGGAAACCTTTTTCTCCGGGAGATCCCCCTGCCTGCTCTTATGTATTTCCACAGGATCTGCACTCCGGTGTTTATCTGTATCGGTATTTCTTACGGGGAGCTTCACTGATCCGGTCAAAATCAACTCTCGCGATCCTGCCCGATTCATCTTCGGTGTAATCTCTCATGTAGCCTCCGCCCTCTGCGATCAAACAGGCTTTCGCAATATCTTTGGGCGTACTTGGCTCTCCATCCATAAAAAGCTGTATCCCGCTCTTCTGATAGAGTTTCAGTTCTTCTCTGAGAGGCTTCATGGATTTCCTGCTGCACTTTGCATGTGACATATTTTCGCTGGTCTTTCCTCCTTTCTCTCGGAATAAGATTTTAGAAAACACCTGCAAGAAAAAATAAGCCTCTATAATTGAATTTAATCTCATGGAAATTGCATCTGCCGCAGCCTGAAACGCTGCATGACATGTAAATGATGGCAATGACTTGTTTGTAGAAATAAGAAAATGATGGTTACTATGTAAGTTAGATGTTACGTCTTCAGTTGTCCAATCACAGAATCTGTATTTTTTCTTATCCTTTATTATACAGATTTATTCTGTGCTTGCAAGGACTTTTCTCTATTTGACGAAAAATTCCCGCTTTATTTCCAAATATTTTAGAAATAGGTAATTCTAATTTCTTTACATTCGCTATGCTTGTGGTATATAATATACACAAGGTTACTGTGAACAGGTAGTATCCCGCGAGGTGTTTTGCCATGAATATGGCAAAATCCCGAGACATACAGGGCAAAATCCCATCACCGAAGGTGATTTGGAATGGATTTTGACCAAGTTACTGTGAACGTAGTGAACAGTAACCATATAAGTCATGGACTATATCCTGATTTCTATATATATTCATATAATACAACAGGATCCGAAGAATAGGATGTGATGAAATGAAATTAGAGAAGATCAACGACAATCAGATTCGTTGTACCTTAACACGAGAAGATCTGGAAATGCATCAGGTAAATTTACGTGAACTGGCTTACGGCTCAGAGAAAGCCAAGAAACTTTTTCGCGATATGATGCAGCAGGCTCAGATAGAGTTTGGTTTTGAGGCGGACAACATTCCGCTGATGATCGAGGCGATTCCTGTAAATCTTGACAGCATTATCCTCATCATTACCAAAGTCGAAGACCCGGAAGAATTAGATACCCGCTTTTCCAAATTTTCTCCATATAAAGAGAATACCCAGGCGGAACCGCTTCAGCTTGACGGAGCGGACAGTATCATTGATATCTTCCAGAAGATCTGCGAATCCAAGCTCAAGGGCAAATCTTCACAGGCCTCAGAGTCTCAGGAAACAGAAGATTCTTCCGATTCCGGCGAATCTTCCGCTGTAAATCTGATCCGTCAGTATACATTCACTCATCTGGATGATGTAATCGCAGCATCTCATGGACTGAATGGATTCTTTACCGGCGAGAACAGCTTATACAAGATCCCTGGCAATGGCAGCTATCAGCTTATCATTCACCAGTCTTCTCACACAGCACAGGAATTCAACAAGGTCTGCAATATTCTTTCTGAATATGGCAAGGGACGCGCCTGCACACCTGCCGGCGAGGCTCACCTGATCGAGCATGGAGAACTGATCTCCACCAATGTTCTGCAACAGTTAATACAGCTTTAACCATGACTTAAAAAGACTGGCATCTCTGCCAGTCTTTTATTTTGGTATTAATTAGTTGTTCTCAAGAAAATCGTTGATCTGCTGAACCAGAACATCAGCGTCCATTCCATGAACCATAGCTGCTTCTTCCAGAGATTCCATCTGTGAAGACGGGCATCCAAGGCAGTGCATTCCTGCTCTCATAAGAATCGGTGCAATATTCGGATCTAAAGTGATTAACTGGCCGATCAGCATATCTTTTGTAACCTTTGCCATTATATTTTCCTCCTTTTCTCAGGGATGAGACCGAAATCCGTATTCCCAGTGATAGATCTCATTATAATATAAAACCCACCAGTACGCAACGCCCGACATCAAAAAAACTGTACATAATTTATAAAAATTTGTTTATAAATTAATACTTGTATTCTTGCCGGATATATATTAGAATAGCCTTATGGATACCTGTAAAGGGTACGAAAGATATAAAGGAGGATATCATTATGGCATACGTAATTTCTGACGATTGTGTAAGCTGCGGAACATGTGCAGCAGAATGCCCAGCAGAGGCTATTTCTGAGGGCGCAGAGCATTTCGAGATTGATGCTGATGCATGTCTTGACTGCGGAACATGTGCAGATGCCTGTCCAACCGAAGCTATTCACCCAGCTGAATAAGCTTCATACAGACAGAATTGAGAGAAGCTGTAGCAATTATGCTACAGCTTCTTTTTTTGTCTTTTTTCAACAGTTGCCGCGGCTTCTTTCCTTGCCATCTGCTGTCTGCGGATTGCAAGATCCAGAGAGCGGCATCTCTCTTCATCTTCGCTTTCATTCTGAAGCTTCAGTTCCTGCGCGATCAGACGCTCGAGGATCGTCTGGAATTCCAGGATCTTCTCATCATTGTCCTTATGTGGATCTTCTATGATCTCTTCTGTCACAACTTCTTCTTTGTCCGGCGGTATTTCCACCATCTCTCCTTCCAGGAGTTTCGTTCGGCTTTCTGTGGAGCCTGGTGCTGTCCGGGCAAGTTTCGGGATCAGCTCGCGGATTGCGCGGAGCTGGAGTCCACGCTTCTTCAGTTCTTTTATATTCATAAAAAGCTGAATATCATATCCGGTGTAATAGCGATGACCAAGTTCGTTCCGGTGGATCCGCAGTTCCAGTTCTTCTTCCCAGTACCGCAGGACATACGACTTCACTCCGGTCATCTCCACTGCCTGTCTGACGGTATACCTCGTTTCCATGGCGGTGCACCTCCCTATGAAATTCATCACCTATCATTATAAGCAGGAATCCCGGTAAATTCAACGAAAACCGTTTGACAGAACTTCACAGGATTTCCTGATAAATCACAAAAAAACAGACATAGAGATAAAATATTGCTACTTTCATCTCTATGTCTGTTTAATTTTACTTCTTCATATTTACAAACTGCGTATATCTTGGCAGCCATACCAGTTCGATGGTTCCGATCGGGCCGTTTCGCTGTTTGGCGATGATAACTTCGGCAATGTCTTTCTTCTCTGTGTCCTTGTGATAGTAATCATCCCGGTACAGGAACATTACCACATCGGCATCCTGCTCGATCGCTCCGGATTCTCGAAGGTCTGAGAGCATCGGTCTGTGGTCCGGGCGCTGCTCTACTGCACGGCTTAACTGTGACAGTGCAATGACCGGAACATCCAGCTCTCGTGCCAGAGCCTTGAGCGAACGGGAAATATCAGAGATCTCCTGCTGTCTGGAATCACTCTTGCCACTTCCACTCATCAACTGAAGGTAGTCGATCATGATGATTCCAAGATTATGCTCGAGCTTATATTTCCTGCATTTGGAACGCATCTCCGCAATACTGATCCCCGGTGTATCGTCAATGATCAGGTTGGAACGCCCAATGATATCTGCTCCCTCTACCAGCTTCGTCCAGTCCTCATCCTTGAGGTTACCTGTACGCATATTCTGGGAATCCACATGGGATTCCATCGCCAGCAGACGGTTCACGAGCTGTTCCTTGGACATTTCCAGACTGAAGATCGCAACGGTGACATCCTTGCGGAACGCCATATACTGTGCGATATTCAGAACGAACGCCGTCTTTCCCATGGAAGGACGGGCCGCGATCAGCACCAGGTCTGACGGATGCATACCGGAGGTCTTGTAATCCAGATCGATAAAACCTGTCGGGATTCCTGTAACGCTGCCCTTGAGTTTGGATGCTTTCTCGATATTATTGATCGCATTCAAGACAACCTGCTGAATCGGGACGTAATCTCCGCCCACCGTTCTCTGGAGGATATTGAATAATTTCTTCTCTGCTTCCTCCATGATCGTCTCTGTGCTGTCCTTCTCAAGATAGCAGGCATTCTCCACTTCCTCCGTTGCACGAATCAGTTTACGGAGTTGTGCCTTGTCACTTACGATATTGGCGTAATATTTGACATTCGCGGAAGTCGGAACTGCTTCGAGAAGTTCCCTCACATACTCCATACTGCTGATATCCGGTGGAACATCCTTCTCCTTCAGACGATTCTGAAGTGTGATCGTATCAACCGGCTTGCCCTCATTACAGAGTTCCACCATCGCATCAAAGATGATACCATACTGGTTCTGATAAAAATCGTCGCTGGTAAGGATTTCTGATGCCACGAGGATCGCATCACGGTCAAGAAGCATGGAACCGATCACCGACTGCTCTGCCTCGATACTGTGAGGCAGGATACGCTTTATCAGTGCTTCTTCCATTTAGTTTCTCCCGGCACTTACGCCTCTTTGATCCATACTTTCAGGCTTCCTGTTACCTTCGGGTGAAGTTTGACCGGAACCTGTGTAACGCCCAGGTTTCTGATCGGGCTTGGAAGCTGAAGTTTCTTTTTGTCGATATCCAGACCAAGCTGTGATTTGGCAGCTTCGGAAATTTCCTTGGTAGATACGGAACCGAAGGTTCTTCCGCCCTCTCCTACTTTCAGTGTGAGGATGATCTCCTTTGTCTCGAGATCTTTGGCAAAAGCCTGTGCTGCTTCCAGGTTTTCCTGTGCTACCTTGGCTGCATTTGCCTTCTGAAGTTTCAGATCATTCAGGTTCTCCGGAGTTGCTTCCAGACCGAGTTTCTTCGGAATGATCATGTTTCTTGCATATCCGTCACTGACATTAACGATTTCGCCTTTTTTTCCAAGAGATTTGACATCTTCCAATAAAATTACTTTCATTTCTTGTTTTCTTCCTCCTGATATAACTCATCAATGATTTCTTTTAACATATCTTCTACTTCGTCGATCGGACGTTTTACCTGGGCTCCGGCGATATTGATGTGACCGCCGCCGCCAAGTTTCTCCATCATAACCTGGACATTGACTTCATCGATCGCACGGGCACTGACATAAACTTCTTTGTTATATGTTGTAAGTACAAATGAAGCCTTGACTCCGGCAATATTCAAAAGTTCATTGGCCGCCTGTGCACCGACAACAGTAGGGCTCTCAAGTCCCTTGCTCGGGCATTTCGCGATGGCAAAGCAGCCACGGTAGATCTCAGCAGTACGCACTGCTTCTGCCCTTGCCTTATAAGAATCAATGTTGTCACGGAGCATCTTGCGCACTCTGGTCATATCTGCTCCGGAACGACGCAGGAATGCTGCTGCCTCGAAGGTACGCACTCCGGCTCTTGTGATAAAGTTGTTCGTGTCAATCATGATCCCGGCATAAATACAGTCTGCCTCGATGTTGCGCAGACGCAGATCGTCTGAAAAATACTGCAGGATCTCCGCTACCATCTCACAGGTGGAGGAAGCATACGGCTCTACATAGGACAGGACTGCATTCTGGATGACCTCATTGCCTCTGCGGTGATGATCCAGAACAACGATCGTCCTGGTCATGTAGAGAAGTTCCTCACATTCTGTATAGCTTGGTTTATTGGTATCTACAACGACTACTACCGTATTATCATCTACAAGCTCCATCGCCTGGTTTCGGTCGATGAACATGGACGGCTCATAGTCCGGGTTGTTCATATATCCTGCCATCAGCGGACGGATGGATGTAGACGGGTCATTCACTACGATATGAACCGGTTTACCAAGTGTCTTACCTGCACGGTAGATACCGATGGCAGCTCCAAGCGCATCGACATCTGTGATCTTGTGTCCCATGACCACAACGCGCTCCTTGGTGCTCATAAACTCCTTGAGGGCCTGCGCCTTGACACGCGCCTTGACACGGGTGGTCTTCTCCATCTGCTGTGCCTTGCCGCCATAGTAAGTGATCTTGTCGCCATTCTTAATCACGACCTGATCGCCGCCTCGTCCAAGTGCCATCTCGATCGCGATACGGGAATATTCATAATCCTGAAGATAAGTAGCGGCATTCAGTCCGACACCGATACTTAAGGTCACATTCATCTCATTACCGATATTTACGGTCTTGACTTCCTCGAGGATATGGAACCTCTGCTCCTTGAGTGCCTCAAGAGAACTCTGTCTCATGATCAGGAAATACTTGTCCTTCTCCAGCTTACGTACCAGACCATCATAGTTGGAAAAATATTTGGTGATCTTTCTGTCGATCAGAGCGATCAGAAGAGAACGTCTTACATCCTCCACACTCTCCAGTGCTTCCTCGTAGTTGTCGAGATATGCCAGTGCAACTACCAGTTTGTTGTCCTCATTCGCCTGAATATAATCCTTAAGTTCTGTCTCGTCATAGAGATACATGGCGATCAGGCTGGTGCTGTCCGGGATATCCATCAGAAGTTTCGATGGTGCCACGGATTCTCCAAGGAGGACTCTCTGCATGGATACACGATAAATGTGCTCTCCAAACTGTGTACTGATCTCTGTGATTTCTCTGTCAGGTCCTGTCGGAAGCTTGTCTGCTGTGATGTCTGCAAAAATCGTATTGACATTTTTGCGATAGAACTGATCCCTGCCGGTGATCTGTGAGAATACCTTGTTGGACCAGATCATCCTTCCCTGCATATCCATTACTGCATATGGAAGAGCAAACTCCTCCAGAACCCTTTTTTCCAGAAATTCATACTGGCTGGCAAAGGCTATCAGATCATTGAACATCAGTGGCCGATGGTAAAAGAGCAGCCCGATCGCTGCACCTACATACAGAATGATTCCCATTGTAACCACTATTCCGGCTTTGATGCTGATCACATACACCAGAACGTTCAAAGCTATCAGCAGAACAGACAAATACAGAGGCCAACGTGCAAGATGCTTCAGATGACCTTTTAGTTTTAATTTTCCACTCATAACATTCTTTACCATTCTTTTTATAATTTTTTCAAGATGCTATCTGCTATTATAGCAGATTTCTATACATTTTACCATATGAATGTCAATAATCGTGTTTTATAAGCGTTTTATTGAATAAAAAAAGCTGCCATTCGTCTGCGGTCCACATGCAAATGCTTGTCCGACAGATTCATGGCAGCCTGATGTTCAACTAAAAATTAGTCCTGAACGTATGGCATCATGGAAAGATGACGTGCTCTCTTAACAGCAACAGTCAGAGCTCTCTGATGTTTTGCACAGTTTCCTGTGATTCTTCTCGGAAGGATCTTACCTCTCTCAGAAACATATTTTCTGAGTTTTGCTACATCCTTGTAATCGATCTCATTGTTTTCTTTACCGCAGAATACACAAACTTTTTTTCTTCTGCGTCCGCCTCTTCTTTTCATAGGAGAGTCCGGTCTTTCGCCTCTATTGTAAGCCATGATGGTTTCCTCCTTATATAATTTCTTTCAGTTTAATTAAATGGAAGTTCTTCGTCGATTCCGTCCGGAATGTTCATAAATCCGTCAGCAGATGCTGAAACAGGATTCGGCATGGATGGTGCAGACGGTGCACTCTGCTGAGGATGTGATGCTGCATAGCTGTCACTGGATGCTTTGCTCTCGGCAAATTCCTGCTCCTCAACAACAACTTCTGTTGTGTAAACCTTCTGTCCTTCTCTGTTGGTGTAGCTTCCGGTCTGGATACGGCCGCTCACTACGATCCTGATGCCCTGATGGAAGTACTTCTCTGCGAATTCCGCGCCACGTCCGAATACTACACAGCTAATAAAATCAGCGGTCGCCTCGCCGTCACGACGAAATCTTCTGTCTACTGCCAATGTGTATCTTGCAATTGCCAGTGCGTTTTCTCCTGCGGAATATCTCACCTCAGGATCTCTTGTTAAGCGTCCCATTAAAATTA
>OHAC01000062.1_pt1 | contig 106707 bp, 90 predicted proteins | sample 1577051 | NCBI WGS metagenome assembly OHAC01 (sample SAMEA3541499, study PRJEB24748) | human gut metagenome | biome: human gut; feature: human-associated habitat; material: faeces | place: China | collected 2012 | reverse complement strand
CCCATTATATAAACTACATCGCCTATTAAAAGCCTTTTCTCCGTCACCTTTTCTCCATTTACATAGACCCCGTTATCACTGCTATTATCTATAATTACTGCTTCACTATAATTTTTACTATATTTTTTATACTTTTTAGTATATTCAATTTCAAAACTTAGATTCTTAACGTTATTTTTTTATCAACCTTAGTTTTCTAATTATTCCCTTTTTAATTTATAAAATTTATCCTATAAAACAATAGATATAGATTTATCAATTAAATTTTTATACATATTAAAACGTAAAATAAATACAAATTGCATGAAAAATCTATTTAAAAATTCTATCACTTTATTGTGATAACGTTTTCTAGCGTTTGTTTTTTTAACATTCGCTAAAACATTGAAATTTCAACATATTTACATTTTTGTTATATTAAATTATAATAAATATCAAATATATTTAGGAGGTAAATATGGAGTATAAATTAATAGCATTAGACATTGATGGCACTTTATTAAACAGTTCCAATCAAATTACAGACAACGTCAAAGAAGCAATAAAAAAAAGTAAAGAAAAAGGCGTTAAAGTCGTTTTATGTACTGGAAGACCTTTAAAGGGTGTTGAAGATTTCCTTGAAGAATTAAACCTTAAAGAAGAAGGAGACTATGTCACTACATTTAATGGTGCTCTTGTTCAAGATGCATATACTGGTAAACCTATTTCTCATTTAACTTTAGACTATAATGATCTTTGTGATTTATATAATCTTAGTTTAGAAATCGGTTCTAGAAGCCATTTCTACGATACAAAAACTGTATACACTTTTAACTTAGATGTAAGTGATTATACTATCCTTGAATCTTACTTAACTGGAGCACATCTAAATGTTACTACTTTAGATAAAGTTCCAAAAGATATAGGTATGTCTAAATTTATGATGATAGATCATCCTGAAATACTAGATGAGTGTATCAAAAAAATACCAGAAGAATACTATGAAAAATACACTATAGTTAGAAGTACACCTTTCTTCTTAGAAATTTTAAATAAAAATGCAAATAAAGGTGCTGGTATCAATCTTTTATCTCAAAGACTTGGTATAAAACAAGATGAGGTTATATGTGTTGGTGATGCTGGAAATGATAAACATATGATAGAATACGCTGGTCTTGGAGTTGCTATGGGGAATGCAACTGATGAAATTAAAGAAATTGCAAATTACGTTACCCGTACTAATGATGAAGACGGAGTTGCTCACGTTATAGATAAATTTATATTAGCAAGATAGAAAACGGAGGTTAAAAACCTCCGTTTAATTTATTCATTAGGTAAAAATATTGAAAATATACTTCCCTTTTGTGAAGAAGATACTTTTATATAACCATTTTGTTTTGTTATTATTTCTCTGCTTAAATAAAGACCAATACCTATTCCCTCTTCATTTAAAACATTTATTCCCCTATAAAATCGTCTAAAGATTTTAGGAATTTCTTCTTCAGGTATTCCTACTCCAGAATCTTTTATATCTATCCTTGTAAACATCTCATATTTTTCTATATTTATAGAAATTTTACTGTTATTTGGAGAATATTTTACTGCATTTTCAACTATATTAAATATTGCCTCTGTAGTCCATTTTTTATCGTATTTTATTTCTATTTTATTTTCTGTATTAAATTCTATATTGATATTTTTATTTTTAGCTTTTCTATAAACTGAAGTTATTGCATCTAATATAGATTCATTTATATCACATTTTGTTTTGTGCAAATTAATAACCGAACTCTCTAATCGAGACATCTTTATCATACTCTCTACTAAAAAACATAGCTTGTTCAGCGACAATAAAATCACCTTATTAAATTCTTTTCTGTCTTCTTCTGATAAATCATCATCTTGCAAAAACTCACTATACATCTTCATATTTGTGAGTGGTGTTTTAAGTTGATGTGATATATCTGATATTAAGGATTTTATTTCATTTTTTTCATCTTCCATTTTTTTATTTTGAGCTTTTAATATATTTATTAATTTCAACGTCTGATGTTGGAGTTTTGAAAATATAGAGTCGTCTATCATAGAAAATACTTCTTCTTCCCTCATATCAGAAATAGTTGATAACATATCTGACAATTTAACAAGTATATCGTTCATATATCTAGTAAAATTTCTCTTTTTTAAATAAAATAAAACTAAAATTGCAATAGTAAAAATAAATGTAATAATCGTAATTTTAATATTATAATCTTTGCTTAATATAAAAATTAAAGCATTAAATATTATACATATTATAATAAGTATAAAATCTAAAATTTTATCCATAATTATTCTCCAAGCGTATAACCTATCCCAAATAACGTAATTATGTACTCAGGATTTTTTGAATCATCTTCAATCTTTTTACGAATTCTTCTTATATTGACCGACAGAGTATTATCATCAACATAATTTCCATTATAATCCCACAATTTATCTAGTAATATTTCCTTTGTCATTGCTCTCCCTTTATTTTTGCAAAGTATTTCTAGCAATTTATATTCTGTTGCACTTAACCTAATTTCTTCATTTCTTTTATAAACTCTTCTTGCCTCAAAATCTATCTTCAAATCTTTATATACAAATAATTTTTTATAATGGATGTCACTTCTTTTCAATATTGCATTTATCTTAAATTTCAAAACTTCTATTGAAAATGGCTTTGATATATAATCATCGCATCCACTTTCAAACCCCTTTATCATATCCTCTTCTGTATCATTAGCTGTAAAAAATACAATTGGAAAATCTATTTTCTCTTTTATCTCATTACATAAATCAAGTCCACTTCCATCTGGCAAACCTATATCTAATAATAGAAAGTCAACTTCATTTTGTTGTATTAGTTTTTTGCCCTCTTCTTTTGTATATGCACACATTGTATTATATCCATCTTTCTTTAGAGCAAATGCTACACCTTTATTTAGCATTCTATCATCTTCTATAATTAAAATATTTTTCATATACCCTCCAAAATACAATAAGCCACGGAAGGCATTTTTATTCAAAGGTATTGTTATTCCTTTTAATTTTGCCAATCCGTGACACTATATTTTACTTATTTATTTCCCTTAATCTATCTATAACACTTTGCTTTGAGCTAAATTTATAAACTATGCCTGGTGTTATAGAACAAACTAAAGTTATAACTATAACTAAGAAAATAAGCTGACTTGTTGGGAATATGAATTTCGCATAATCCGCCAAGTTTTGTGTCATCTCAGCTATTACATATATAATTCCCAAACCAAGTGTAAATATCATGCCCAAAGTTATACCTGCATAATATAACCCTTCGTAAGTAAGCATCTTTTTAATCTGTTTCTTAGTCATTCCTACACTTTCCATTATAGCAAGTTCTCTCAATCTTGTACTTACATTTGTAACCATTACATTTATAAAATTAAGTAATCCTATAAATATAAATATTATTGCAATTCCACCACCGACTACATTCATCATAATTTTGCTTTGTGTGAAATTTTCAGATGCATCCATTTTTGCATCTATATATCCTTCCTTTTGCATAGACTTTAATTTTTTCTTTATATATTTACTGTATTCTTTTTTACAATCTACTGTTATCCAATCTGTCATCTTATCATTTTTTAAATTATTTATAAGAGATTTGCTCATATACACATATGGTATTCCAACTTCATTATCACCATAAAACTTAATTACTTTTTCACCATCAGATATCAATTGTACATTTGCAGTAACTTGCTTGTCTTTTTTATTATTTTTTAATGTTAATTTTTCATTTGAGAAATCATAATTTTTATCACCATCATAAAAAAATCCGTCTACAAGAACTAACTTTCCTTCATTAAATGCTTTAACGTCTATTTTTCCACCTTCTATTTTATTAATTTTTTCTATATCATCTTTATCTAAAAAGGCAACCAGCGTTTTTAATTTGTCAGGATTTTTCTTTATTTGGTCTATATAGTTATTTAATGTTTTCTTGTAAGTATCTGGATCTGAATATGTTTTGTATGAATTTTCTAGTGATGGCATAAGTATATTTTTATTAAAACCTAGGTTTAATCTAGCAAATTTTATTGCATTTACTGAAGTAACACCATCTATATCTTTAATTTCATCAATTTTTTTATCTATTTCATCAGAACTGCTTTCTTTTGTATCAACTATCTCAAAATCATGTGGATAATATTCACTAATATAATTTTCCAAACTCAAACTACTTATAAAAGTATTTACACTTAAAAAAGTCATAATCCCTACAAATAATGATAAAAATACTAGTATTGCTCGTTTTTTATCTCTAAAAACATTGTACCAAGCCATTTTGTATAACTTACCGCCCTTTGTAGATTTTCTATTCTTCTTTTGTTTTTTACTTTTCTTCCCCGTATAATTAAGTGCTTCTGTAGGTGAAATTTTACTCGCTATTTTAGCAGGTTTTACACAGCTTACCCAAACTGTAAATAGTGAAAATAATATTGTTCCTATAAATACGATTGGCGTAAAATGTGCTTGTGTAGGCATCATACCTTCATAATATGTTCCTGCACTAAATCCTTTTAAAGCTGTTGGAACAATTAAGAATGAAACTATTATCGCTAAAATTATACCGATTGGAATCCCTATTATTGAAAGTTTTAATCCTTGTCCCTTGACTATTTTCTTAATTTGTTTCGGTGAAGCACCTATAGTTTTTAACATTCCATAAAATTGTATATCTTTTGTTACTGCAATATATAATATATTATAAATTAATAAATACCCGCTTAAAATCATAAATAGACTTATAATCCCCACCATAGCAAAAGAAGTTATCATAGCATTTTGTTGTGAATTTGATTGTGTATATAAATAAGTAAATGATTGATTTTTATTTAAATTTATGTTTTGTTTTAATACTTCTGCTGCACTATCTTTTTCTGCATCTTTTACATCAATAGTAAGCATACCGTTTTTTTCTAATGATAAATTGTGTTTTTGTATGAAATCATTTGATACATATGCTAATTTATCGATGTTACTTTTTTTAACCATTGAATAATCTGTATAAGTCCCACTTATCACAAATTCTATTTGTTCTATTTTTTTATTTATATTACAATTTAATATAATTTTATCTCCTGGATCTATATTTTTTAATTTTAACAAGTCTATTACAGACTGTGACAACATAATTTCATTTTCTTTATTCGGATAATTACCTTTTATATCGCCAACTGCTGGCTTAATTTGTTTTTCCCAAGCTTCGTTATCTATATATTCAAGCTCTATATTTTGCTCATTTTTCTTTAATTTATTTGAATCTACATTCCCAACACTAATTTCTCTTCCTATAGAATCTGTTATATTTAAATTTTTTATTTTTGAAATCTGTTTCTCTGTCGGATTATTTAAATACGTATTTACTGTGGTGCCGGCATCCCTTAAATTCATAAGTTGATAGTTTTCATTAAAACTTATCCCCAAAGTAAATACACATGTAAGCATAAAAGTCGTCAAAACTATTGCTATCACTACAAAAATATTTCTAGTTTTATTTGATTTGAGCGATCTATTCGTAATTTTTTTTATTATCTCTTTATTATTGTTTTCAAACTTCATTACTTATCACCTCTTGCGATTTTCCCATCTTCAATTCTTATAATTCTATCAGCAAGCTGTGCTATTTCTTCATTATGTGTAATCATTACAATGGTTTGGTTGAATTTTTGGCTTGTCATTTTCAAAAGGCCTATAACATCCATACTAGTTTTGCTATCCAAATTTCCAGTCGGTTCATCCGCCAAAATTATTGCCGGTTTTGTCGCAATAGCCCTTGCTATAGCAACACGCTGTTGTTGTCCTCCAGACAAATTATTCGGCATATTTGTCAATTTTTGATTAAGTCCAAGTATATTTATTATTGAATCTATATATTCTTCATCGATTTTCATCCCATCTAATTCAATCGGTAAAACTATATTTTCATAAACATTCAATATTGGCACTAAGTTGTAATTTTGAAATACAAATCCTATATTTCTTCTTCTAAATATGGTAAGTTCCTCATCTTTCATATCTCCAAGTTTTTTATTATTTATATAAATATCACCATTAGTCAATCTGTCCAAACCGCCCAACATATTTAAAAGTGTCGATTTTCCACTGCCAGAACTCCCCACAATAGAAACAAATTCCCCCTCTTCGATTTCTAGACTAACATTATTCAATGCCTTTACTTCATTTTCACCTTGACCATATATTTTGACCAAGTTCTCAGCTTTTAATATACACATATTTACACCTCGATTTTTTATTTTATATTTATATAATAATTAAAACTTCTGACAATCTTATGACAAAAATAAAAATAGAAAAATTTTTTTATTATTTACTAAATGGTAACAAGTCTGACCAGTTCAATCCTCTTTTTCTTGCACATTTGTTACTATTTGTTTCTTTTTTATTATTTTGTTACTATTCGTTTACAATTCTTCGATTTCTAACACAAATCATTTTTTAGTGCTATAATAAATGTTGTTAAAAGATAAGGAAATAAATTCCAAATAATATTTCCAATTTACTTCCTAATAAAATTTAAAAAGTCTGTGCGAAATTCCTAAATAGGACTTTTAGAAAACGAGGGGGCATCTAAAATGCAAAGTAAAAATTTTAAAAAATTTATGGTAACAGGGTTAGCATCTGTTCTTTGTGCAGGTGGTATGTCAGTGGCTAGTTTGCCAAGTTATAATAATGATTATGTTGCAACAGCTTATGCAGCTACAATAAAAGATACTGCTTTAAGTGCAACTGGTACTGTTAATAGCAACGTATTTTTAAGAAAAGGACCAGGAACTAGTTATAGTAAAATTGTTGTTTTGAAAAAAGGTGCAAAAGTTGATATAGTTGCTAAATCTTCTAATAACTGGTACAAAGTTAAATATGGTAAAGGTTTTGGATATGTTTATAGCAAATATGTAACTGTTAAATCTGAAACTCCTACTAATAAAGAAGATGTAGCTTATAGTGCTACTGGTACTGTAAAATCTAATGTTTATGTTAGAAAAGCTGCTAGTACTTCTGCTAAAAAATTAGGTGTACTTAAAAAAGGTACTAAAGTTACTATAGTTGCTAAAAATTATACTGGCAATTGGTACAAAGTTAAATACAATAAAGGATTTGGATATGTTTCTGCTAAATATGTAACTGTCAAAACTCCAGCTCCTGCTAATAAAGATATAGCTTTCGATGCTACTGGTACTATAAAATCTAATGTTTATGTTAGAGAAACTGCTAGTACTTCTGCTAAAAAATTAGGTGTACTTAAAAAAGGTACTGAAGTTACTATAGTTGCCAAAACTTCAACTGAAGCTTGGTATAAAGTAAAATATAACGATGGTTATGGATATGTTTCTTCTAAATATGTAACTTTAACTTCTGAACAACCTGAAGTTAAATATCCAGCAACTGCTGTAGCTAACCATGATGTATATGTAAGAAACGGTGGTTCTCCTAAAGCTAAAAAACTTGGTGCTATAACTAAAGGTACTAAAGTTACTGTATTAGAAAAATGTCAATATAATTGGTATAAAATTCAATATAAAGATGGCTTTGGATATGTTTATGGTGAATATTTAGATATTGTTTTAGTACAAAAATAATTTATAATAAAATATATTTTTAAATCTTTGATATAACAAAGAAGGCAAAAATGCCGATAAAAATAGAAATTATTTTTACCGGCATTTTTTTATATTCTCATTTTATATCCTCACATTATATTTATCAAATAAGTCTATCGGCATTGTCATACGTGCTGTCTTTAGTGGATTTACAACTTGGCATATTTCCATATTACCAGCAATTGATAAAAGCATTATTAATTCTTGTAAATCTAATGGAAGTGTTGCTTTTAGAAAATCTAGCATTTTAAAACATGCGTGGCTACTTGCTTCATCTAAAGTTTTCCCTGCTGCAATTGTTATATATTCACTATTTGTCTTTAAAAATGGAGTCGGCATTATTGCATCTTTTAAAACTGTTACTTTTACTGTAACTTCCCCGCTTATTTCAATTCCACAAGTTGCAGATTCTCCATCACCCATAACTGCATGTAAATCTCCCATTGCCAAAAGTGCACCTGGAACGTTTACAGGTAAAAATAAACTTGTCCCTTCTTGAATTTTATTACAATCCATATTTGATCCATGTTCTCCTGGCGTTCCATTTAATACTTCGCCTTCTTTTGGCGCTGTCCCAATCACACCTATCATCGGATTTATTGGAAACTTTAAAATATCATTAAATACTGCACATCCATCTTCTATTTTTATAATTTTTGTACGTTCTTCTTCAACAAAATCTTTTAATGCTCCCCTTCCTGGTGATACAGACATAGCCCCTTGCGAATCTAATTTTATTTCTAAAATATCAACTCTAAGAACATCTCCAGGCTCTGCATTTTCTATATATAAAGGTCCTGTTGCTGGATTTATATTAGAATAGTCTATTAAATGAAATAAATCGCTTTCACTTTTTAAATTGCCATTATAACAATCTGAAGTCTGAAATACTACTGTGCTACCAGATTTGCAATAATGTTTTGCTTTATTATTTGAAGACATTGATACTATTGAATCTTCTTTATTTATATATATTTTTTGCTCCATGGTTACCTCCAACTTTTTGCTTTTAAGTAAATTATACTATTTGTTATTTTCGAAATATAGAATAAAATAAAATTAACAAAAAATCCCCCTTTTGAATAAACATTTTTTGTTTATCTAAAAGGAGGATTTTTTTATTTATTAAATTAAGAAAGGATTATTTACGGAATAAATTTAATAATTTTTGCCAGAAGTTAAGTTCTTCAGTTTTTTCTTCTTCTACTTTAACTTCTTCTTTTTTAATAGCTTCTGTTTTTATAACAAATTGTACTGAATCCACATCTGTATTTTTATCCGATACGAATGATTCAACTTCGAAGTCTCCACCTGCAAAGTTATCTATCATTGAATCTACTTCATCATCAACTTTAGAGTCAAGGTCTGATGTTTCACCTTTGAATTCGCCAGTTCCATCAGTAAGTTCTGTTGTTCCTTCATATAAACTATGTGTTCCACTTACTAAATCTAAAGCTCCTTCATAAACTTTTGAATAACCATTTGTTATTTTGTTTACTGCACTTGTATATTCTTTTATTCCACTATCTAAAGTTGCATAGTTATCTGTTAATTTATTTATACCGCTTTTTAATTGTGTCATGTTAGCCATTAAGTTATTTAATGAAGAAACTAAATCTTGTATGCTAGCATCGAATTTTTTGTAGTTAGTTTGTAATGATACTGCACCACTCATTAAAGTAGTTTGACCTGAAGATGTACTCATTTGTGCATCTATACCATTTATAAGTTTAGAACTTCCTTCTATATAACTTGCATCAGCTTTTAATAAAGTTTCAACTGATATTAATTTTCCTGCTGATTGAACATATTGTGTAACTGCATCAGTGTTTCCTGCTGATACTTGTTTATATAATGCTACTGCTTCAGAATCTCCTGCTTGTGCTAATTTAGCTAATTCTGCTGAAACTGCTTGGCTTCCTCCTGATGTATATGCACTATATAATTTTCTTTGTGTACTTGTTATTCCAAGAGCACTTATCGCTTGTTTATTTTTTTGTGCTAATTCACTTGCACTATTAAGTCCTGCTTTTTTTAAGCTGCTGTTGTATGTGTCTATACTAGAATCAACTGTTTTTAATCCATTTACTAAGCTATCTATACCAGATTTTATACTAGTAGATGCTGAAGATAATTGTTTTAAATCTTTAGATGAAGTTGATACATTATTAAGTGATGATTGTATTGTTTTTAATGCACTTAATACTTCGCTTGAACCACTAGTTAAGCTAGATGATTTTGAGTTTAATTGATCTAATCCCTCTTGTATAGTTTTTATACCGTCAGTTAAAGTAACTGCACCATCATCTAATTTTTTTGCACCATCGTTTAATTCATTAGCCCCCTCATCTAAATCATTAACTGCATCTTTTAATTTATCAAGTTCACCAGTTAAAGATGATGTATCTATAGAATCTTTATCTAAACCTAAGTTTAAGTTTATTCCGTTTACTTGGATTTCACTCATTTCAAAATCAGTTACATCTGTTGTTATTTTTATATCTTTTTCATTTCCAGGTAATATTGTATAAGTAAGTTGTTTTAATCCACCTACATTAGCCATAGTAGCTTCATCACTTTTTATATTTTCACATAAATTTGTGTCTAATTGTACTACTGTTTGTAGTGCATAGTTTTCAAAGAAATTCTTTTTACAGTTTTTATTTTCTTTTATAGATATTGATATTTCTAATTTACCGCTTTTTCCTGCAAGTTCGCTTGGAGCATATTCAACACCATCTAATTTATATCTTACTTTTATTGTCCAAGGCATTTGCGTATTTTGTTTCATTACACCTTGATAATATAATTTATCTTCTGAATTTTGTATTGTTACTTTTCCGTTTGAATAATTTATTTTATCCATTGTGTTCATATTTTTTACTGTATCATAAACACCATAGTCAACTATATCTTTATCTTTAAATATGTTTACTGCATAAATTTTTTCTATTTCACCAGATGAAGTTAAGTTCGCATAAATTACTTCTTCTTTTTCGCTTGATTTTGTAGCTGCTAATGAAATTGATGAAAATGCAGTAGAACCGCATATTGCTCCAGCCATTGCAACTGCTATTATTTTATTGTAATTTTTCATATAACACACTCTCCTATTTATAATAGTTTAACTCTATATTAATTTCCGATATTAATTTCAAATTAATTTAATTCCCAATCTTCATATTTCTTCTTTTTATATGAAGAATCTTCTTTTTCATTGTAGAATTTAGAACCTACAGTTGTTTTTTGTATTAATTTATCTCCTATATACAGCATTCCTGGTATTACAAATAATACAATTACTGTTGATAGTGCTGTCCCTCTAGCTAATAAATGTCCTAACTGGCTAAGTACCCCATGTGTAGATACCTTCCATAATAATATCCCTGCAATAGTAAGTATTGATGCTGATGTCATTATTGATACTGTAGTTGATCTTAATGTTTCTACTATTGTATCTTTTCTGCTTGCAGTTTCTCTAACTTCCATATATCTACTTGTTAAAAGTATCGCATAGTCAACTGTCGCACCTAATTGTACTGAACTTATGATTAAGTATGCTATATAGAATACGAAGTCGTTTGTGAAATATGGAACTGATAAGTTTATCCAAATTGCTGTTTCTATCGCTAATACTAATATAACTGGTATAGATAGTGATTTCATAGAAAGTAATAGTACTAGGAAAACTGCTCCTATTGCTATAAGATTTACTCTGTCATTATCTTTTGTTATCGTATCCATTAAATCGTAAGTACTAGCACTTTCACCTGCTAAAAGATATTCATCGCCATAGTATGTTTTTGCTAATGCACGTATTTCTTCTATAAGAGCGAAAGTTTTTTCACCTTCAAAATCTGCATCTACCGTTAAAACTAATCTACTGTAATTATCTGATATTAATTTGCTTAAAGTATCATTATCCACATAATCCATTGGAACTTCTGCTCCTGCATTGTCTACATAGGAAAGTATGCTAGACACCTCTGGCATGTTGTGTAAGTCTTTACTTAATTGACTTTCTTTTTGTAAATCACCTTTTGGAACCATTAATACTAGGTTATTTGATTTTCCAAAAGTGTCTTCTATTTTCTTTGTATCACTTCCTATTTGTGTATCTGTACTAAATATTTGTGATGAACCATATGAGAAGAAGTTCTCTTTTTGACCTAAATTACAAGGTATTATAAATAATACAAATACTAATACTGCTGGAACCATAAGTTTTGTAACAAATCTACCGAATTTTTCAAAGTCAGGTAATAAAGATTTGTGTGCAGTTTTATCTATTAGTGGGTAACAATATAGTAATATTACTGGGAATAAAACAAACACTGTTACTAAACTTATAAATATAGCTTTTGCCATTGCAAGACCCATATCTGGACCAATTTTAAATCTCATAAGTATAAGTGCTGCGAATCCTATTACTGTTGTAAGTCCACTTGATAAAATTGAACCTGTTGATTTACAAAGTGCATTGATCATAGCCTCTTTCGGAGCTTGACCTTCTTCCCTCATCTCTTGGAATCTATGTAATAAGAATATTGAGTAGTCCATAGATACAGCTAACTGAAGTACCCCTCCTGCTGCATTTGTTACGAATGATATCGTACCAAACATTAAGTTACTACCTTTATTAAGTAATATTGCTATTCCTATTGAACCTAATAATAATATTGGTTCTATCCATGAACCTGAAGTAAGGAATAATACTGCTAAACAAATTGGTACCACTAGGAATATTATATTTTTAACTTCCTTAGTAGTAGCCTCTGCTGCAACTGCTGTATTTACTGCTGCACCAGACATTGAATTTTCCTCACCAATTAAAGCTCTGATTGCATGTACTGTTTCGATTCTTTTACTTTCATCTATTGTAACTGTATATAATGCATTATTATCTTTATAATAATTTTCTACAGTGTCCTTATCTGCTGTTTCTAAAGGTATATCTGTATCTATAGCATCATCTAGCCATGTTACATCTTCTACCCCATCAATTTTCGATAATTTTTCCTTCATCTTAAGCGCTTCGGCCACGGTCAAATCAGATACCATAACTCTCGCATTTGGTATACTCATGTCATATTCTTCGTTCATTTTGTCAAGAGCAACTGTTGATGCTGTACCGTCTGGTAAATAGTCATTTATATCGTAATTTACATTTACCATTGTGCTACAAAGTGCAGAAATAATCATTGCAATAGTAAAGAAAACTATTACTGTTTTTTTATGATCTACGATAGCCTCATAAAATTTTCTCATAAATTCTCCTCCTTTAATTAACGTCGTGTTGATTTAAATGATAAAATCCATTATAATTTCATAATAGTGGAATTTCAATAATCAATGATTTTAATTCTGTTTAAATTTAGACAGTATTATCTTATTTTGTATACAAATCAACATTTTTTAATAATGTGTTAATTTTTGGAGGATATTATGGAAAAGAAAACTGACAGAAGAATTAGAAAAACTAAACAACAACTACAAGAAGGTTTCATCCACCTTAGAAAAACAAAAAGTATCAAATATATAACTGTTAAGGAACTGTGTGAACTTACAGATTTAAACAGAGGTACTTTTTATCTACATTATAGAGATATTTACGATTTATCAGAACAAATGGAAAATGAAATTATTCTTAAATTTGAAGAACTTTTAAATTTATCTACGGCTGAAGTTGCGAATAATCCACAACTAGTTATTTGTAAAACATTTGAACTAATAAAACAAAATGTTGATTTTTGTACATGTCTTCTAAGTAACAATGGTGAAATGACCTTCTTTAACAAATTAAAAACAATCATTAGAGACGCTTGTTTTAAATATTGGACTGAATTATTCAGCAGACCTAAAAAAGTAGAGACTTTTGATTATTTCTTTAACTTTATGCTTTATGGTTGCATAGGTCTAATTGAATCTTGGCTAAATAATGGTCTTAAAGAATCACCAAAAGAGATGGCACAACTTGCAAGCAAAGTCATGCTTAATGGTGTTGCTGTATTGCATTAGATTAGATTTAATTTTATATATAAAAACTTTTATATATAAATATAAGTCAGTAATTTTTTATTTTAAAAGGGATATTGAACTTCAATATCCCTTTATTGATTATAATATTATATTTCATCTACTATATTTCTAGCCCACTTTTTAGAAAGTGCTCTCGGTACTCCGAATATGAATTTTGCAACTTCTTCAGTATAAGTAAGTGCAACTAAAATATAAATTGGCACTCCTTTGTAAGCTGCGAAGAATGTTATTGGAAGTGAAACTAACCACATACATCCCATTTCTAAAAATAATGAGTATTTAGTATCTCCACCACTTCTCATAACACCTATTACTATAAATGTATTGAATGTTCTAAGCGCCATTAAAACTCCCATTATCTTAAATATTTTTATGATGTCTGGAGCTAAACTGTCTGATACGCTGAACATTTTTAATAATAATGGCGTTGTACTTATTAATAGTATTCCAAAAATAAGTCCTGCTATAGTAACAAGTACAGAGAATTTTTTAGAATATCTTACTGCTGTATCTATATTATTTGCACCCAATTCGTTCCCCATCATTATTGATGAACCAATCGCTATACAGACAGCAGTCATTATAAAGAAATTTCCTGTTGTACTTGCAATTTGACTCGCTGCTATAGCTGATGTACCAGCTGTCGCATAAGCAACTGAATAAAGTACACTACCAAATGCCCAAATTGTATCATTTAAAAATACTGGCGTACTTTTCTTAATTACAGTTGTTGCAAGCTCTTTGGTAATTCCCTTTATGTCCTTAATTCCAAATCTAAGTTCATAATCTTCTTTTATAAAGTATACATATGATATTAATAATATAAACTCAACTATTCTAGCTACAACTGTTGCAACAGCAGCACCTTTTACACCTAATGCTGGCGCACCAAAATGTCCAAATATGAAAACATAATTTAAAATTATATTTATAACAAGAGATATAGAGCTACATACCATCCCTAAACGAGGATTTCTAACACTTCTAGATCCCATACTAAAAATATAACTAATTGCCATAATTGGATAACAGAATCCTATAACTAAAAAGTATGATCTCGCTTCTTTCACAACTAATGGGTCATGAGAGAAAAAGTGAATTATTACATTTGGGAAAAATACTGCTAATATAAAGAATAATAATCCTAAAATTAATGCTGCTATAACACTAAGCCCTGTAATTTTCTTTATACTGTCCTTATCCCCCTTTCCATAAAACTGAGCCATAAAAATCCCAGCTCCACCTATAATTCCTGATAATGCCATATTAAATAAAAAGAAATATTGGTTTGCTATCCCTATTGATGCTACAGATACTTCTCCTAAACTTCCAACCATTACTGTATCAACCATATTTACTAAAGTTGATATTAAGTTCTGAATTATGATTGGAATACATAGCATAATTAAAGTTTTGTAAAATAATTTGTCTTCATCTTTAATTTTAAGTATTCCTTGCAAAATCTCACCTCTCTTTAATTTTTTCCTTATTATATATTAATCTTGAAAATATAAATTTTTACACTTCTATATATTATATCTTATTATAGAAAATAAAAAAACTATGTAGTTATCCCACATAGTTTTTTGTTGTAATGTATATAAATTTTTAATTTAAGTATTGTAAATTAAAATTTAAAGATTACAAAATCTATCTAATCTTTCTTAATTTAAAACTCAAAATCTTTTCGATTTCCACAATTGAGAATACTATAAATCCACAATATAGAGGATATAACCAGTTTTGCATTTCAACTGATGTCGTTCTAAATATGCTATGCATTTGTGGAATATAAGTTATGCACATTTGTAAAGCTATAAGTATTCCCACAACTAAAAAAGCTATTTTGTTTGTAAAGAAATTTTTTGAAATAGCACTGCTATCATTTCTTATATTAAACAAATAAAATATTTTACAAAATACAATTATATTAAGTGTCACTGTGCTCGCTATATTGTGATTAACTCCCACTGATAATAAATGTTGATTTACACCTAAACCTAAGCTTGCTATTAATATCGCCACATATAAAATTCTAACTGTATCTTGTTTTTTTATTATGTTTTCATTTTTATGACGAGGATTTTTGCTCATTATATTACTTTCAGCTGGTTCAAACACAAATGCAAATGATATAGTTACTGCTGATACCATGTTTATCCACAGAAGTTGAACAGGCTCTAAAGGCAACGGATTGTTTAAGATTATACTTATTAAAACAATCAAACCTTCTGCTATACTCGTTGGCAACAAGAATTTTATAGTCTTTTTGATATTGTCATATACTCGTCGTCCTTCTTTAATTGCATCTACTATTGTCGAGAAATTATCATCTGCAAGTACCATATCTGATGATTCTTTAGCCACATCTGTTCCCTTAATTCCCATTGAAATACCTATATCTGCTTGTTTTAATGCAGGGGCATCGTTAACCCCATCACCAGTCATCGCTGTAACTAAGTTGTTAGCTTGATATGCCTTTACTATTCGAAGTTTATTCTCTGGTGTTGCCCTTGCAAATATATCGTAATCTTGGATTATAAATTTTAACTCGTCATCTGTCAATTTGTCTAGTTGTGGCCCTGTTATAACATTATTATCATCGGATAATTGAATTCTTCTTGCTATTTCTGCTGCTGTCTCTGGGTGGTCACCTGTTATCATCTTAATTTTTACACCTGCATTTCGAGCCTGTAAAATCGCATCGATAACTTCTTCTTTTGGTGGATCCATAATCCCAACTAAACCTACTAATTGTAAGTCTTTTTCTAATAAATTATGCTCAATTTCATTTATGTCTTTAGATATTTTTTTATAAGCAACTGCTACAACACGTTTGCCTTGTTTTGCCAACCATGTCATTTTCTTTTTCCAATATATCTGATTAAATTCACTGTTGGAATTTAAAATTATATCCATCAAGCTGTCTGGTGCACCTTTTACAACTAAATATCTACTTTCGTCTAAATCAACTATTTTTGCCATATATTTAAAGTCAGAATCAAAAGGTATCTTGTCAATTTCAACAAAATCAGATGTATCTAAATCTGCTTTTTTACAAAGTGTCAAAAAGCACCCATCTGTTGGCTCACCATTTATACTCCACTTTCCATTTTCTTGATTTAAAGTTGCATCATTTGCCAATGCACCTATTAATATTAATTTTTTTAAGTCACCTTCAATATATAGTTTGCTATTAGATTTATTATTTAATAAATCTTCTCTACCTTCCACCTTTTTTATTTCTCCATCTGGTGAGTATCCATCTCCAGTTACTATATATCTATCATTTTCTGTTATTATATCTTTTATTGTCATTTCATTTTTAGTTAGAGTTCCTGTTTTATCTGTACCTATAATATTTACTGAACCTAAAGTTTCTACTGATGGGAGATTTTTTACTATAGAATTTTTCTTTGCCATATTTTGAACACCTATTGCAAGTATTACAGATGTTATAGCTGGCAGTCCTTCTGGAATTGAACCGACAACCATAGTTACAACTGATAATAAAAGAACAGGAATTTCATATATGTCAAATAAAACTCCAAATATAAATAATAAAATCGCAGTCAGAACTATTGCATATGATATATATTTTCCTAAATTATTTATTGAAATTATTAGAGGTGTTTTTTGCTGTTTTACATTATTTATGCTTTGATTTATTTTGCCTATTTCAGTATAATCTCCAGTCGCAACCACAACCCCAATCATATCTCCATTTGTAATACTTGTAGATGCAAATGCCATATTAGTCTGATCAGATGTTGCAACTTTTCCAATAAGAGTCTTTTCATCTTTTTGTACTGAATCTGCCTCACCTGTTAAAACTGACTCTTGTATTTTCAAATTATTCGCTTCCAAAATTCTGATATCTGCTGGTACATTATCTCCAGCTTCTAAATATACAATGTCTCCAGGAACCAATTCACTTGCATCAACATCAAATCTCTCGCCATTTCTTATAACAGTCGTTCTTATAACTAGCATCTGCTTAATTTTTGATATTTCATTTTCAGCCTTATTTTCTTGAATATAGCCGATTAAAGCATTTACAAGAACAACTATTCCTATCACGATTGTATCTGAAATATGATGCATTGATAAAGTTAGTATCCCTGCTACTAATAAAATATAGATTACACTGTTGTTGAATTGTTTTAAAAACCTAACTAGTTTGCTCTGCTTTTTAGTTTCAGTCAAATTATTTTTACCGTATTTGATATGTCTTAAAGATATCTCCTCTTCTTTTAATCCCAATTCTTTATTAGAGTCAAGCCTTTTTAACGTTTCTGTTGTACTTATCTTGTACCAATTGGAATCATCAATTTTTATTTTCTTTTCATACTCCTTAGTTTTCTGGAGCGATGGAGGTTCATCTCCTATAGTTTTTCTGTTTTTCGAGTGACTTTTTGCTTCCATTTTTATTTTATTCCCCTTTCAATTTTTATTAAATATATTACATAGTAATATATCTTATTATATATCTTAGCAGATATTTTTTTACTGTTGATATATTTTACATTTTTCTAACATTGCGTATAAACTTTTAACATAAACTTTTTGTCACACAAAAAAATGCCAAACAGATTAATTTGGCATTTTTTCTGAGTAAAATTTAATTGATTATTATAGTAAATTTGGTGCAAAGTTGGCTATTTTACTTATATTGTCTGTAGTTTAATTGTACATGAGATTGCTCGTCTGTAGATGGATCTTGTTTTATAGCTGAAATCCAGTTATTGTTCATTTCAGATTTTTTTTCAAAATCTTCATGTTCATGGCGTTTTACTTTTGGATCTTTCCCCTTATGACATTGACATCCTTGACAGTTATTGCTACATTTTTTATTATGCATAATAGCCCTCCTTATACCGGCTACAGCTATTTAAGGCAAGCGATTTAAATAACTGTATTTATTTAGAATAAAGTATTCTAGTTATATTATTTACAAATAGTATGGTTATATATACTTCAAATTTTGGAATAAATAATTTTTAACATAAAATATCTAATAAAATTGATAGCTTTTCATAAATTAAAAAGTTTTTACTCATTTAAATATTAATAGTCTGTTTATTTTAATTTAGAAATTTAAATTTAATTTGTTGAGTATTTTCATATATTTGTAACTTTTGATTTGTATTTTGATATTTATAAAAATTATCTACTTTTTTTAAAAATTCATTTAGTGATTTTGTATCATAAATCGGTATAACTTCGTCATTTTGCAGTAATTTTATATTTCCCTTTACTGTCTTTAGATTTGAATAATTTTTATTATGTTTATAACAAGATACAATCTTATTTTGATCAAATGCATAATTTACAGTATGTAAGCTTCCACCATTTTCAGTTGTTTCAATTACAATTATGCCTTCACTAAGAGCACTTTGTAACCTGTCCCTTTCGATTAATCTGTGTTTTGATACAGTTTGACTTGGTGGGTACTCACTTATAACACAACCGTTATTATTTATTATTCGTTTAAATAAATCACGATTATTATTCGGATAAACCATATCTAATCCACAAGGCATAACTGCAATTGTCTTACCATAAGTATCTAATGCTCCTAAATGGGCAAAAGTATCACATCCATTCGCAAGTCCACTAACTATAGTATAGTTTTTTTGTGATAGTATAGATGAAATTTTATAAGAAACATTCACACCATGCAAACTTGGATTTCTGCTACCTATAATAGCTACTCCCTTATAATTTAAATTATTATAATCCCCTTTAGAGTATATAATTACTGGGTTATCATCTATATTTTTTAGTTTTTGAGGAAAATCTTCGTCTAATAAAGTCGATATTTTTATATCTTCTTTATCACAAATTTCTATTGTCCTTTTTGCAATCTCATTTGCATATTTTAATTCATCTTTAGTTATAATTCCTTTTATTTTTAAATTTATATTTTTTAAATAGTCTATCGTTTCACTAGTTTCTAAACTATTTAATACACCTTGTCTTATTATTTTATTTATAGTTTTTCGCCCCAATCCTTTTATTAATGTAAGTGTTATTATTAGTTCTGCATTATTCATTTTGTCTCCATTAATCATTTTTTAGTTACTTTTATTATTTGTGTAAAACAAAAAACTATGTGAAATTATCACATAGTTTTTTGATTTTTAATGATGTGAATAGAAATAATTTATATCAGATTGAGATACTCCGAAATAAGACAGATATTCATAATTTGCCATATCTGGCCATCTATCATATACTACCCCAATCAATTGATATGCATTTAATAAAGTATATATTTCGCCATTAAAATCTATAGTATCACTGTTAATTACTTTAACATAAATATCGCCTTGTGAAGTTGAATAATAAATCGTATTTCCTGACTCTCTTCTACTTAATATTGTTGCATTAAAACCTTCTGATGCCATATAACCTGCTATAATTTGACTTCTAGTAAATTTATAAATACCTAATCCAGAATTTTCATCATTAGCGAATACTACGTATTTTCCTAATATTTTTTGTTCAACACTAGATTGCTGTTTTATTTTGCTTCGTCTAAATATGTTTATCGCATTTTCTAATTTCGAAACTTGATTATCAACTTCCTTTTGTGTAGCTGATTCATTATCATAAATCTCTTTTGCATCATTTATCGAACTTTTTAACTTTGATCTTGAACCTGATTTATATTGACCTGTTTTCTTACCTTCACTTGAATTATTATATAAATCTTCTCCTTTATTTATATAATTTTTTAATTCATCCTTATCTACAGGTCTTATTATATTATCTTTAAAATCTTTAATTGCATCTATAAGTTCTTCATTTATATCATTTGCCTCATTGTATTTTATAATCTTATTATTTATAAGTTTTTGGGCATTTTCTAGGACATATTTAAGTTTATTTCTATCCTCTTTAGATATATTACCTATAGCATTTCCAACCTTTGTTTCTGATATTAATTTTTTCGAATTCTGTATATTATCATTAAGTTCATCAAAAATACTTTCATCTATTGAATACTTAAAAGTTTGTACATTAGTACATTTACCATCTTGGTTGTAACCTATTAGTTTTAAAGTTGTTGTTTTTGTAATATAAATATTTCCTATATATTTTGTACAACTCTTATCAGGTATATCTCCATTTGTTGTATAGTAATAACTATTACCTATATTTATTCTATCTGAATTTATTTTAATTTCCATAGGTGATACATATTTACCTTCTGAAACATTTAATTCCACTTCTTTTGGAGACTGTTTTGCAGAATTTAATAAATTTTTTATATGAGAAGATAAATTATCTTCTCCTACTGCCTTTACATATCTTTCTAAAAATTCATATGCACTTTCACCATCTATAGACATAGATATATCTATTATTTTTAAAAGCAGATTTTCATCTTTTATATCTAAATTTTGCGCTTGCTCTAATACATCTATAGATTTTTCAAATTCATCTTGTACTATATACTCTTTGGCTTGCTGTATTTTTGCATTTATTTGCTTTGACTTTATCATAGGTGCTAATGCCACTTTATAGGCAACACCTAATATAACTATAAGTGCTATTACAATTACAAAGACTTTTTTCTTATTTGTATCCCTCACCATTTACACCTCTTCTCATATTTATAAACTTCCCAAGGTATAATATACAATAATTCCCATATTTAAACAACATTATTTTCTTTGTAATATACTAAATTATAGTTATTTTATCTTTTAATAAGTCAAAAAACTATGCGAAATTATCACATAGTTTTTATTTAATCTATTTTGATGTAACTAAAGCACCTAGTGCTATTGAGTTTAATTTTGATATATCACTATCACTTCTTGAAGTAAGTATTACCGGAGCTTTTACTCCCATTACTATTCCTGCTGTTTCACTTTGTGCAAAGAATGTATCTGATATAAAATATTTTCACATTTCTTCTAATTATTTTGCTTCTACTGTATCAATCATCTTAGGATTTACTTTTTCTTTTGCACAAATACCTGCAACTTTAAGTTCTTCTATTCCCATTGATCTTGCTACTTCAATGGCATTTTCAATTATTTATTTTTTGTATTTAAATCTGGAGCAATATTCATAGCTGGATTAGTAAGTAGTATTAATCTCTAGTAGTTTGGTATATCTAAAATATAAATTTGGCTTAATATTTTTCCGTCTCTAAGCCTAACTTCTTTATTTAGAACTGCCTTTAAAATTATAGATGTATCAACTAGCCCTTTCATAACCATATCTTTTATATTTAAACTTTCTGCTATATCTTTTGTTTTATTTACATCCCCAATTAAAATAACATCTACTAATCCAAGTCTTCTAGCTTTTTCAACGGCTAACAACACCCCTTTATCTTGGCAACAAGATACTAATACCTTCTTTTTTTCTTAGCTAGTTCTACTAATTTCATATTACTTTCCCCTATCCTTCATAAATTTTTATTTTTTCACTTCCTTCTATACATCTCATAACTCCGAAAGCAAGTGATTCCATTTCATTCTCTCCTGGGTATAATAAAATTTCACCTAAATGTGATACTCTTTCTTTTAACATTTTTACAAATCGTGACCAATTAGCAAGGCCACCTGTCAAAACAATTCCATCTACTTTTCCATATAATACTGTAGATATTCCTCCGATTTCTTTTGATACTTGATAAACTAGGGCTTTTATTATTTTAAGCGCATATTCGTCGCCTTTTTTTATTCTTTCTTCTATTTTAAAAGCATTTGTAGTATTTAAATATGCTACTACTCCACCTCTTCCGTTGACTTTTCTAATCATTTCTTTTTCTGTATATTTTTTAGAATAGCAAAGTCTTATCAAATCACCTGTTGGTAATTGTCCACTTCGTTCCATCGCCATCGGACCATCGCCTGCAAGTGCGTTATTAACATCTATTATTTTTCCATTTTTATGTGCAGCTACTGAAATTCCTCCGCCCATATGAACAACAATTAAATTTACATCTTCGTAATTTACATCTTTATCTTTACATGCTTTTCTTGCCATCGCTCTATGATTTAGCATTTGAAACGATTCATATCTTTCGATTTCTGGTAAACCCGAAATTTTTGCCTCATCACAAATTTCGCTACACGCTGGCGGATCTACTGTGTAAGCCTTTACATTATATTCTTTTGCTAAATCGTATGCAATTTCTGCACCTATATTACATGGATGTTCACCGTAAAGTCCGCACCATGAATCATCTATCATCTTTTGATTTATTTCATAAGTTCCACCAGATACTGGTTTTATCGTTCCACCACGACTTACGAAAGCAAAAAAATCTTCTAATTTTTACCCTTTTTGAGCAATTTTTTCAATTAATTTTTCTTTTCTATATTCGTATTGATCTTGATATTTTAAATATTTTTCAATGTCACTTCTAGGATGTACTATTGATTCCACCCAAATTTTTTCATATCCATCGTATACAGATATTTTTGTAGATGTAGAACCCATATTTAAAATCAACATCCTTTTATTCATATGCTCACCCCCTATAAGCTTACTATAATGCCAATTTTTTTATAAGTTTCATTCTACTATCAACCTCTTCCTGAATAAAAGCTATATTTTTCCATTTTCAAATTCTATAAGTGGGAAGAAATTGCTTTTTAATGCCTTTCTAGCTACTTCTATTCCTAAATTAGAGGGATATCCCCAACCTATTGGACATGGTGAGAATATATGTAAATAAGCAAATCCCATTTTGCTCGCTTGAAGACCCTAATATGATTTAATGAAATATCAAACCCTCCAAGTCCACCAATTGCAGGAATAGTAGGATGAATCCTCGAAAAGAAGAATTTACAGCTATGATACAAAATACAGCAGATGAAATAAGTAAAAGTTTCCGATAAAGAAATCTTTATTATAAAGATCCTTAAAGATGTAGATTTCTTTGAATCGCATTAACTGAAATTATATTTATCCGCAATCTAAAACTGATTATAATTTCCTATGCATTATAAAAAAGATATAGATATTGCTATATGCTTACCTATATCTTTTTATTATTTAGTATTTATTCCTATAAAATAGGCTGTTGATTATTCATAGAATAACCGTCGTACATAACATCTTTTAAATCCAGCATATTTCCTTTATTTTTTTCTTCGACTTTGCTAAGTTTTTTGACTGCTCCATATGGATTTTTAAGCGATATTTTATCTCCTTTGCCTGAAATAACCCAAAGAACTTTATATCCTTTTGGTTTTACTTTTAGTTCAGTCTCGCCTTTGCCGTCTGTGAAGTAAATCAACATATTGTATTTTTTGATTTTGTTGTTGTTTAAGTATTCAAAAACTGGGCTAAACTCAGTTCCTCCGCCAGTTGAAATTCTATCTTGAACGTCTTTTAATTTTTTGACTTTATACGCCCTTTTTATTTCTCTATCACATTCTATAATAGTTATTTCGTGGTTATGGTTTTTGACTATTGATAAAACTTCTTTAATTGCTTGTTTAAATTCTTCATCACTTATACTTCCACTTATGTCAATCGCTACTGCAATTTCGGCCTTGTGATTTCTAAGTTCTCCTCTTAAATCTAGCCTGTTTGGTTGTCTTCTACTTCTTCTTGTAATAGTCTTTTTCTTATTTGCCTCTATTGTGCCCATTATCTTTTTAAGATATAAGTTCCATGGCAGCTCTCCATTTTTATTTTTTAAACTTGATATAAGACCTTCTAAATAATCTGGATTTTTACCTTTTTGGGCAAGAGATACAAATTTCTGTGTAAACTCCGACATTGTTTTTTCGTCTATATCGTCTGACTCTTCCCAAAGAGCGTGAGTCATCTCTTGATTGTACTCATCTTTAAAATTCATATTTTCTTGTTCATTATTTTGTAAATCTTCTTCATCTGATATATTTGTATCGTGTTCTTCTGCGTCTTCGTTTTCTTCTTGCAAATCAAGCTCTATCTGGATTTTTTTTAAATAATATTCAAAAGTTTGATAAGGCTCAAGCTTGAGATTGTAATTTACATTTACCCATTCTAAAGTCGCCGAATATGGTGGAAGATAATTTAAATATTGGTTTACAACTACATCCATCGCTAAATTTATCGCCAAAGTACTGTATTTACCAGTATCTTTTAATTCCTTTGCTCTGACTAAATGGAGTGAAATCACATGCAGTATTTCATGTTTTATTGTAGTCTCCATTTGCTTAATATCTAGTTTTAAAAATAAAAGCGGGTTAAAATATATTACATACTTCGCTCCTTTGAAATTTACTCCACTCGGGCTACTCATATCAAATTTTATATCTCTATTCATTTGGAATAAAAAGTAGCCATAGAAGTTTTCTTCATCTTCCATTAGATTAAAATTGACCTTATCTATAAGCGAAAAGAAATCTCTTTTGAAATCATCTGTAACTTCTATTTCAATATCCTTATCTTCACTTTCAATCCTAACTTGTGTAGCATTTTCAACAAGTTCGATAGCTTTATTGTAAAGTTCGTCTTTCTGTTTATTAAAATAAGTTTCCATTTATTATCCCCTTATTAAGCTATAAGATTGAAAATATAAATCTACAAATTCCTCATTTTCGATAGCTATTTTGTATATATCTTCATAACTATTTTTAATATCCTTCATAATTCCAATCATTAAATCAACTGGATATAGTTTTAAAAACTCTACTAACCTAGCTATATAATTAAATCCTAGTGAATTTAATTTATCATTTTGTATGTCAGATTCTAAACATCTTAATATATTCATCGCACTGATATAAAGTCTAGTGTGATTTTCATTTTTTGTTTGCTCTATAACTTTTTCGCTTAATTCTTCACCACTAAACACATCATTGTAGCTTATTATAGGTTTTGCATCAGAATTTATAAAACTCACAAATTCTTGTGCTATAACACTTCCAACATTTCCTTTAACAACATTTAAAAATACTGATTTAGGTATAGAATCTTGTTTTTCTTTATAAACTGCATAACTTTTAGAAATTCTCTCGAAACTTCTTGGTGTTGCATTTATATCTCCATCGTTTACTTTGTGTAAATACTCTGGGAAAGTAGAGATAAACTCAACTACTTTTTGCTCTATCCCATTATTCATCGCCCATTTTATCCATTCATTGTGATCTGATTCCATGTTAAGCCACACAAACCTGTTTTCTTGTGCTGGGTCCATGTCGACAACTTGATAATCAAGCTCTGCCCCATATTCATTAGATGGGTTCATCGCAGCTAATATTTTTACATCTTTGTTTAACTTGTATCCGTTGATTTCTCTATTTAATATAAGGTTCATAAGTTCTTGCTGAACAGCATGTTCGCAACGGTTTAACTCATCTATAAATAAAAGTACATTGTTTCCTTTTTCAATTTCCATATCTATTTCTCTAAGCTTTGTGTGAACTGCATAAACAGTCGTCTTCTTTTCTATTTTATGCCCTGCAGTATCCATAGCTATATAAGATTCAACTGTTGGAAGTCCTCCGATTTCTCCTTCTTTTAACAGGTTTCCATCTATTACAACTAACTTCCATCCATTGTCTCTTGCAACTTTATTTGCCAAAGCCGTCTTACCGATTCCACTTTCACCTACTACTAATGGTACTTCTCCAGTAGCTAATATTAACTCAATACTTCTAAATGTATCTAAAAAATTCATGATATTTCTCCTAAACTAATTTATTTATAATCTATTTCAAACTTTAATCTATTTATATTATTTTTCTATCTTTATAATTTGTATTTAACGCAATTTACATCATCTTTAACTTTTCATCAACTGCTATTTGTTTTGCTTTTTTACTTCCATATTTATATATAAACATAATTTTATCTAAATTTATTTCGTTGCTATTTCTGTCTATTATGCTGCAATTTAAAAAATCTCTTATATATTTTTCATCAATATCTTCTTTAGATATAGCTTCTTTTATTGCATTTTTTATATTATCAATACTAATTTTTTTATAAATATATTTCACAACTAATATATTTTGTTTTAAAAATTCCATAAGCTTTTCATCATTTATATCATCTATAAAATTTATAGCACGCTCGTCTTTTTTTATCGCCTCAATTTCTACATTTAAAGTTGGATTTTTTATATATCTAAGCGCATCATAATTTATATTAATAGCTTCCAACTGAATTTTTTCTGATGGATTTTCGATATATTTTATTGCATCATAATTTTTTTTAATCGCCATTAACTGTAACTCTTCACTTGGATTTTTTACATATTGTATAGCCCAACCAGAATTTTCAATCGCCTTTTTTATTACCTTATCTGTTGGATCTTTTATATAATCTAAAGCACTCCAACTATTTTTTACCACTTCACACATTATATCTTCACTCGGATTTTCTATGTATTCAATTGCTTTTGCATTTTTTCTAACTGCTATCTCTTGCATTTCTTTTGTTGGATTTTCTATATATCTAATCATTAACCCATTTTTTTTAATGGCTAATAGTTTCATCTCATCTGTTGGATTTTCTATATTTTCTATAAGAGCCGGATTTATATTTATCATCTTAATAAATCTTGAATTGTCCATAATCATCCTCCGTATTTCTATATTAAAATATCTTAATTGTATCAAATTTTATCTATTTCAAATATATAATATACATATTTTTCCTGATATCATCTATCTTTTTATATACATCTTTTATATACCCACATCATAAAATATAAATCTATTTAATAAAGTCCAAAATTTTGCACAAAAAAATATTACTGGAATTTTATCCAGTAATATCTTTGTTAGAATATTTATTTTAAAATATATTTATTCGGTATATACCAAATTGTACAAACTGTCATTTTTATTATTCAGTTGCTTCTTCATCTTCGTCTTCATCAATTGCTACTTCAGATTTTAATGAACCTATTCTAGCAACTACAGTTTCTGGATCTAAGTCCATTTTTAATGTTTCAGGAATTACTAAATCTTTTGCAAGGATTTGAGCACCATGTTCTAAGCCTTCAACATTTACTTCTATATGTTCAGGCATTTCGCTAGGATTACCTTGTAATTGAACTTCTGTTACAATATCGTCTAATAATAATCTTCTAGCGTCTAATGATTCTGTACCAGCAAATCTTACTGGAACTTTTAATTTAACACTGTCACCTTTTTTAACGTATTGGAAATCTAAATGTACTATGTTTCCAAATGCGTCCCTTTGCACTTCTTTTAATACACAATTTTCAACTTTGTCATTTAATTTTAATGATAAAACTGAGCTGTCTGATGCTAATAAATCTATTAACTCTCTTTTAGTTATTTGACAAGGAATTGGTTTTTCCAATGATTGACCATACATTATAGCAGGTACTTCGCCTTTCATTCTTACTTTTTTACCTTTTTCAGTTCTTTCAGTAATGTTAAATACTGCGTTTTGCATATTAATCCCTTCTTTTCTCTATGATTATGTATTTTGTATAAATATATTATAGCACTATATTATGCATAATAATATTTTTTTTAGATTTCTAACGGATTTATTTATGCAATTTTACGAAAATTCAATAAAATTATTCATTTTTTATGAATATCATATTGCAAAAAGTACAAATTCTTACATTTTACTTAAGATTAACATACATAATTGTAAGTTAAATTGTAAATTATTAGATTTTTGCCTATAATAAGAGTATACACAGTACATAATATATAGTGGAGTTTTATATAAAGAGAGATGATTAAAATGAAAAGAATTCCAGAATTTCTTGAAGATTTTTCAGAGGTAATGAACGAGTTACACACTAAATCTCGTTTTATGTTGACTAAGGATTTTATCCAACATGGGGATGTCAGCGTATACGACCACTGCATTTTTGTCGCTTATATGAGTTGCAGAATTGCAAACAAATTAAATCTAAAAGTAGACAAAAGATCACTTATAAGGGGTGCCCTACTTCACGATTATTTTTTATATGATTGGCATGATAAAAATAAACCTGTGAAACTTCATGGTTTTAGACATCCTAAAATCGCCTTTAAAAATGCAAGTGAAGACTTTGCTCTTAATAAAAAAGAAAGAGATATAATATTACATCATATGTTTCCGTTAAATCCTGTCCCTCCTACTTCCAAAGAGGCATGGATTATATGTTTAGCAGACAAGATATGTGCAACTAGAGAAACATTTGGCTCACAGCTTGATAAACAGATAGATAGTATTTATAGTCATTTAGATATTATTTATGAGTAAGATCTGATATATTAATGATCCATGTATTCTTAGTTTCCTAAAATATAGATTTACTAAAATCTTGTCTATTAAAAAAGTCCTCCCTTGTGGCTTACCCACTAGAGAGGAACTTCTATATATTTTATATTTATACTTTATCATTTCTTTATATGTCTTATAGACAAAGAAAAAAGATATTAGCATAATTATACTAATACCTTTTATTATATTTTAATACTTAAAATAATATTCTAAATGATTAAAAATTAATTTATCATATATATATTAAAATAAAATCTTACTTATTCATTAAATGTATAGTTTAAATTTAATTCGCATTTATCAATTAATATTTCGGTATCATCACCTATTTTTATTACTTTTTCATCATCTATACTAAAATACTCAACTTTAGTTTGAAGACTATCTATTTTTCTAAATAGTAATTCTAGATTTAAGTCATTTCCTTTACTATATGTGTCTATAAATGAAGCAAGCATGAATTCCGTTATCATATGTTTATCTTCTATATGAATCTGATTTCTCTTATCTATACCTATATATAATATTTCTGGATTTTCCTTTATTGATTTTATTGTTTCATTATTATCAAATATAAAATCAATATTTTTCTTGGAGTTTAAATATTCCTTATGTTTAGAAATTTGCTCTTTAAATATCTTATTTAATGTGTCTTGTATTTTTATATATTTTTTATCTAATACATTATCATAATAATGATTTTCTTTCCATTTACACTCTGCAATCAATAATTTATTTCTTTTTATATCATAAATTCCAAGATCAATGTCACTATTTATTTTTTTCCCATCATCATTTAAGAATTCATAATATTTTCCGGAGCAAGAAACTATATTTTCTTTATCTATAAGCTTGTTTATTATCTTTTTCTCAGTCGCTACAGATATAGTCTTAGATTTATTTTTAAAATCGACACTACTATTATAGTGATGTCCATTTACAATACTAAATTGCCAATCATTTAACATAATTAAAGATGGAATAGTTATAATATGATCGTTTAATTCAAATAAGGGATATTCTAGTATTTGTTGTGTCCCATTATTTATTAAATAATTTATTATTTTTTTAACTCTATTTGAAGGTATATCTTGAACTTCTGATATTTTACTTATAACCCATTCCTTATCATAATATAATAAATAATCTTTAAGTTCTATTTTTTTGCCTAGTATTTTCAATATTTCTACTCTAAATTTATTTATAAATGCCAAATAGTATAAATATGATAAAACCAATGATAATTCATTTATATTTTTAAATACTTTGCTTTTCAAATCCTCTCCAAGCTTTAATAAATCTTTATCAATCTGTGATTTACTATACTCTAGTACCTCTTTATCAATATCTATATGTAATCTTTTTAATTTTCTTATATTTTCTTTACTGCTACTATATTTTAATATAAATTTAGCTATCTCATTTTTTATTAACTCTCTATCTTTTTTAGCTACTTCTTCATCATCCATGCCATAAAAATAAAAATCTTCCTCATTATATTTATCAGTAACTAAAGACGTAGTTATTTTAAATCTATTAGCTGATACTTTTTCAATTCTACTTTTAGCAATTGAGCTCCCATCGTCTATCTCTGATAGTGTTCTACTATCTTGCATAATTTGATTTAATTTATTATATAATTTATCTCTATATTCCTTAAAACCATCTTCTTCTATTAAATCATATCCTTTCACGTTTTTGATATCTTTATAAATATTATCTATCAAGAATGCTACAGTTGCTCTTCGATTCCAGTTTGTAATACTTTCAGGAGCTTCTTCTCTCATACCCATTTCTAAATCTATCAATGGATAGTATAGTAAATATCTACTATCATTTTCATATTTATTAATATAATCGGATAGTCCTTTGTGAATTCTATCTTTTATGTAAGTTTTTATTTTTCCTCTTATTTTAAAATCATCCATAAACTTATCCTCCTATTATCTGTTAGAATATATCAAATTAATATATCTTTCTTCATAGTTTTATTTAATACCCTTTTAAATTTAACTTAATTTTACTATAAATTTATTCCCCATTTATTACATACATATATTACCATTTGTATTGTGCAGTTTCAAGTTTTTGTATTTATACATATCTTGATTTATATATAGTTGTATTTTATATAAGAATTTATAATTTACTTTTATATTATTTAAATATATTATTCTATTTCATATGACTTAGTACTGATTTTGTATCAAATTATACATAACATGACAAACCATGGCTAAATTACAATAACAAACATTATAAAACTTACTTAAAATCCCAAAATATATTTATAATCTAATTTGTTTTTAATCGGTTAGATTTATTGATATCATTCAATTGTAATAGATTTTTTTATTTTTTTCTTATTTTAGTTTTTATACTTTTTCAATAAACTCTCTGTATATTTTACTTGGAATATCATTATGTAGTTTAATTTTCATAGTTATTGGTTTTTCCCCCTCATATTCGACGGTATCACCTTTTCCTATATAAATATATGGTTGTACTTTTTTATCTATTTCTTTATACTTTCTAACAAACAAATGAAGGCTTATCTTTCTATCTTTATTATTTATTAAGTTCTTTCCTCTGTCACTACTTTGTGTTGTTGAATTTGGACTTTGCCATTGGAAGTATGTTCTATCTAAGAATTTATCTTTATAATTAATTCTTTCTTCTATACCTTCTTCTTTATGAAGGTCTATAAATAGAAAATAATCATTTTTATTTGTTAAAAGTCCACTACCTCTAAATGCCGAATGTGTCTTTCTATAATTTGATAATAAAGCAATATCCACCATCTTATATTGTTCATATAGTTTTAAGAATGGCATTCCATAATACTCTTCTTTAAACTCATTTTTATATCTCAGTATTCCATAATTTATAGCATCTTCTATATATTTTAAATACTCTTTATTATTTATAACCTCTTCAAATTCATTGCTTCTAAACAATATTCCATCTTTATATTCAACCATTTTTATTCTTTGTTTAATCATAGATGAATCCCAGTATTGATGGTTCAAACATTCAAAAGCATGTTTTACACTATCTTCATCTATTTTTTCTATGTACTTTAAGATTTCACTATTTGCCTTTTCTATAGAAATTGATTTATTGTTTAATAAGTATTTTAAAATGGCAAACTCGTTAATTCTCTTTAATGGTAAATTTCCATTTAACTCTTTTAATATCTTTTCAAATGAATTATTTAATAATAAAGCTTTCAATTCATCGTCTTTTTCAGTTTTTGCAACAAAATTTAAATAAGTCTTTTCCTTATCAATAAACTTTATAGGATCTGGGGCACCGTCGTATTTTATATAATCCAGTAACATATATGGAATTTTTCCTCCACATAAACTTTTAAATTGATTATATTCATCTCTCAAATATTTAAGTTCTCTGAAGTTTTCTCTTTCTATTTGTGATAATATTCTTTCCTTTGAAATTTCATCAATCTGAATATTTGTACATCCAGGTACATCTATAAAATCAGTCGCCACAGCTACTTTTAAACTATCTTTGTCATAATACCTTGCACCACTTAATGCTATTGGAATTAAAAAAGTTTTATTATGATTTCCGATAAAATCAAGCACTGTTAAAAATTCTTTATTTTCACTTTTACGAAGTCCCCTACCTAATTGTTGAATAAAAATTATAGGTGAATTTGTAGGTCTAAGCATCAAAACTGTATTTATTTTCGGTATATCAACACCTTCATTAAAAATATCTACTGTAAATATAACCTGCAAATCATCTTTATCACTTTCTAATTTTTTTATGTATTCTTGTCTTTTCTCAACCGAATCATTGCCACTAAGTGCAACACTCTTTATTTTTCTTTTATTAAACTCATCTGCCATATACTTAGCATGTTCTATATTTGCACAAAATCCTAATACTTTTCTAAACTTGCCATCATGTCCATAAAAGTTCATTTTATCAATTATAAAATCAACCCTTCTATTAACCATAAGTCGATTTGCCACTTCTGATATATCGTCTAAATTTACATTTTCTAAATCCACACCTTGGATATCAGTTATTCCGAAATAATGAAATGGTATAACTAAATCATCTTCTAATGCTTCATATAATCTAACTTCAAGTGCTACGTTATTGTCAAACAAATCGAATACATTTAAACTATCACCTCTTTCAGGTGTTGCAGTCATCCCAAGTGTAAATTGTGCTTTGAAGTAATTTATTATATTTAAATATGAATTACTTGCAGCGTGGTGAGCTTCATCAATTACAATATAATCGAAATAATCTCTATCAAATTCTTCATAATATCTATTCATAGTTTGAATTGTTGCAAACAAATAATCTGCATCATATTCTTTTTTATTTCCTGTAAATAAACCTGTTTTTATATTTCTTCCTTTTAAAACCTTATCGAATGTTTCTTTTGCCTTTTTCAAAATTTCCTCTCTATGAACAACAAATAACATTCTTTTAGGATTAAATTGTCTTACATCAAAGGCAGACATATAAGTCTTTCCTGTTCCCGTAGCTGCAATTACCAATGCCTTGTTTTCACCATGTTCTCTTAATCTATTTAAGTTTTCCATAGCTCTTACTTGCATTTTATTCGGCTGTACAGTTTGAAAACTTTCAAATACTAGCTGTCTTTTAACTTCCATCTTTTTTATTTCATTTAAAAATAACATATATTTTTGCAATACTTCATCACTTAATTCAGAACTCATATTCCACAAATTATCGTATTCTTTTAATACATCTTTTATAAATGGAGCATCTTCTTTTGAAATTATTCGAACATTCCATTCTATATTACTTTTTAATGCACTTTGAGTTATATTTGATGATCCTATTATTATCTTGTAGTTATCCTTATTTTCAAATATATATGCCTTTGTATGGAATCCAATTTCCTTATTAGCTATAAATACTTTTAAATCTATATTTTCAAATTCTTGTAATTTTTCTAATGCTTTTGGTTCGGTAAAATTCAAGTATGTAGTCGTAATTATTTTACCTTTTATATCCCTCGATTCTAATTCTTTTAATGTGTCTAGTAATAGTTGCAGACCACTAAAATTTATAAAAGCAACGCTAAAATAAAAACGTTCACATTCTTTTAAATTCTTTTTCAATTCATTTAGTAGATTCCTTTGTTTTGAATTTATTATTAATTTATTATTTTCCTCCATAGTTCCCTCTTTTGTGTTTTTCGTATTTTATATTTTTAAAATATTATAACACTTTGATATAGCTAATTAACAGATCATAATTCCCATAAAATCCTATATTTTTCACATTTCTAACACTTCTATCATTACAATTTTCATACATAAAAAGGTGATTAAATGTAGGTATTTAAACCTATATTCAATCACCTTTTCTATATTATCGTATAATTTTATATTTCTTCTATCTTGCAGTAATGCTCTTTCTTTTTAGAATCATAACATATTGTATCTTTGTTTACTGTTGCTTTTAACATAGTTCTCGAGTTTTCAATTATCTCTGATACATAACCAAATGATTTATCTCTCAATGCTTTTTCGAATTCAATCATAAGTTCCTTATTCGGTATTTTTAAATATCCATCATTATATGATAAAAATCCTAGCACTATCATTGCTGAATATATTTCTTCTTTTGTCTTTGGTGTTCCTTGCCCCGCTCTAAATTCTTCATCTATTGTAATATCAATTTCTTGTCCTGATACCATTTTTATTACGTCATCTCGAATTTCTAGTACATTATATTTAAGATATTGAGACACCTCATCCATTGCACCAGTATTTGTCCAATAACTTTCACAATAATCATTTTTAAGCGCCTTAACTACTGAGCGCGGGTTATATATTTTAATTCCTCTTGCTGTTGTATATCCGTTGTACCACTCTTCTAATTTCTTAAAGTCCATGTATTTATTTTGTTCACATAAATCTAAAACCTCATCCTCTGTAAAACCAAAATACTCACCAAATTTTCTATCTTTTAAGAATGTAAATTCATCAAACATATTAAGTGCCGAACCACTTGAGTATTTTTTAATTGGAAGTACTCCAGTCATATAGCAAAGCTCCACATATGATTCATCTTTCAATAGATTTCTAAGAAACTCTAAAAATTTATCCTGACTTTCTTCAAATAAGTTATTATTAAATATATAGTCCCATTCATCTAATAAGAAGATAAATTGCTGCTTAGATTTTTGAAGAACCCTCTTTAAACTATCTGACTCTTCAATGTCAGTTAAATTAAATTCGCTTATAACTTCTTTTTTGACTTGATTTGTTATATTGTTTATATATTGATCATAAGTCTTTAAATTATCAGGAATTTCATTAAAAGAAATACTTATTACATTGTATTTATTTAAATGCTCTCTATATCCATTTGCTTGACTTATTTTTAGAGTATCAAAAATTTGACTTGAATCAGCTGCTTTTGAATAATATGCTCCTAACATATTTATTAAACTAGTTTTTCCGAATCTCCTAGGTCTTGTTACGCACAAATACACATCAAAAGAGCCTATCAATTTATTTATCTGATTTATAATTAATGATTTGTCTACAAAATATTCATTTTTGTATAGTCTAGTATATTTCTTTAATATACTATTGCTATTTAAATATAACCCCATAATTATTCCTCCTCTCTTTATCGTATACTATACCTATTTTTTAATTATCGTCTTATTTTTTATAATTATACCATAAATATATATTTATACACACTTACACACATTTACACGCGTTAATGTGTATAAATACTATATTTTTCCTATTCCATAATTAAAAAGTAATAAAACAAAAAATGATGAACCACAAACTCTTAAGTCCTTAGTCCACCATTTTTTTAATTTAAACTATATTAATTTTTATCCAATAAACATCTAAATCATATCAGCTAATTCCTTAACTGCTTGCAACACTTCATCTATTCCGTCCTTACTTATATTATCCACATGAAATCCGCCCGAACAAAGCACTACTGCATTTTTATTTATGCACACTTTTTCGGCTATATATCTACATATTTGCTCATCTTTATGCCCGACCATATTCATTACAGATGATGTTGCACTTATGCTTTCGTCGCCAGTTAGCGATGGTCTTGGAATTGCAAGCACACTTGTGCCGATGTGTGGATTGTCTCCTCCACTTATTGTGATATTATAATCGTTACCCAGTTTTAATACGTATATTTTTATTGTTGAAAAAGATAGCTCCTTTTCGTATACTTTTATATCACTATTATTTATTTGATTTTCTTCTATTTGTATTTCATTTCTGCTTAAATTATTTTCAACATAGTTTATTAGCTTTTCACTATTTATTGAAGTCCCGTCCATCTTCTATACTCCTTTGCCTCGATACCAAATGGTTCTAATAATTTAGCTGCTATATGGTACATCATCTCGTTTATATCTTTTGGTAGATTGTAAAATGTCATCATTGGTGGTATTATTCTAACCCCTTGTATTTGTGACAATTCGTGCATATTTCTAAGGTGGATTGAGCTTAGTGGTGTTTCTCTTGCCGCCAATACAAGTGTTCTTTGTTCTTTTATTGTGACGTCCGCTGCTCGAAGAATTAGGTTATCTGCATATCCACTGTGAATTCCCGCGATTGTTTTCATACTGCATGGCACGATTAACATTCCCTCTGTTTTGAATGAGCCACTTGCAGGACATGCCCCAATATCTTTTGGCTCTAATATGAAATCGGCATATTGATAAATATCTTCTAGTGAATATTCAGTTTCATGCGCCAATGTCAACTTTGCACTCTCGCTCATTATTAAATATGATTTAAAATTCTCATTTTCTTTTATAATTTTTAAACACTCAACCAATAGTGGTAATCCGCTCGCCCCAGTTGCCGCCACTATAATATTTTTTGCCATTTTACAATCTCCTTTGTATTTATATATTTTCTTTAATTGTTAAACTTGTCCGCTCTACTCAATTATTTAATCTATTTTACCAAATTTATTTACTTTATATCTTTTAACCAATGTTCTGGGTCTACATCCATAAATCTTGCCCTTTTGAATCTTTCTTTTTGTTCAAATGGTACAGTACAGTCAAAAATAGTTTTGCATGCTATACCATGGTCTCTTATACTTGGTGAGAAACTTGGGTCGTTTGATGGATCTAGTGGATGACATCTAACTCCTGGTATTGTTATAACGTCGACGTCACCTTGGAATCTTGTGTTCATCGCCCATAGAACATCATTCATATCGAAACAGTCTACATCTTCATCTACTATAAATATATTTTTTAATTCGCTAAATGCTGAAAATGCCAGTAGTGCTGCTTGTCTTTGGCGACCTTCATCACTTGCTACTGATTTTTTGAATTGAAGCACTGCCATGTATTTTCCTCCACCTGCTGATGAACAATAAACATTTTGAAGTCTGCCTGGCATTGCTTTTTCGACCATTCCGTATATACTCGCTTCTGTTGGAATTCCTGCCATAGATACATGTTCTTCACTTGGCCCAATACAAGTTTGCATTATTGGATTTTTTCTATGAGTTACTGCTGTTACTTTAATCATCCAACATTGGTCGCTTGCTGGTCCTGTATATCCTGGGAACTCTGGCATTGCATAACCTGTGTTGCTATTTTGATCTTCTTGAACTCTTACATTTGGTATAACTTCGCCTTCGATTACATACTCAGCATTTGCAATCGCCTTTTCGTTTACAGTTAAACAGTTGCAAAGTTCAACAGCTTCTCCTCTAAGAGCACCTGCAACAGCAAGTTCATCATATCCCATCGGAGTTGTTGGTGGTTCAAAACAAGAACCAATTTCTATCGCAGGGTCCACACCTATACTTATCGAAATAGGTAGCTTTTGACCTAATTGCTCTGCTCTTTCTGCCATAGCTCCTATATGTCTAGCCCCTGGTGTAAAGAATATTGATAATTCATCTTTACTTTGGATACATAAACGGTGAATTGTTACATCGCTACATCCAGTATCAGGATGGCTCGCATAACACATTCCAAGTGTTATATATGGTCCTGCATCATCTGGTGTATTTGTAGGTGCTGGCACTAATTTATATAAATCGAAATCTTCATCAGTCGCCCTGTGCACAACTTCTTGGCATAATGGAGTTTTATCTGTTAAAACTGGTGGTATTGGATTATCGACACTTCTATAAAGAAGTTTTCCTAAATCCTCAGGCTCAGTACTTAAAAGTGCCGCAACTCTTTTACGACTTGCTAAAAGTCCTATTAAAACTCTCGCATCTTTATGACCTTTTACATTGTTAAATATCATCGCTGGCCCTTCTTTTGTCGGTCTTTGAACAGTTCCGCCTGCTCCAACATGGCGATACACTCCTGATAATTCCGCCATTGGATCAACTTCAACATCAGTCTCTATCAATTGCCCTGGCATATTTTCTAATAATTCTAATGCACTTCTTAAATCTCTTACTTTGTTCATTTTATACCCTCTATCTATATAAATTTCATTTTTTATTTTATTTTTACATCTACTTTAATCAATCTTATCTTCTATAATTACAACTTATAAATTCTCAAAGTAAATTGTATTCTCCTTACAATCCTCTTTCTTTTATCAGTTTAAATTCCACTGTATAGAAAATCAATTCGACTTATGTTATAATTCATTCAGAAAATGAAACATTCGTAATTCATAAATAAAATGAAAATAAATTTAGGTATTAAATAAATTAAAATACATTTAAATTGGAGGGGTATTATGACTTTTGAACAGCTTTCTTATTTTATCGCAATTGTTGAAAATGACACGTTTTTTGATGCTGCTTGCGAAATGAACATCTCACAATCTAGCTTATCAAAGCAGATTATGAAACTTGAAAAAGAACTAGATTTAACGCTTTTTGACAGAACAACTAGAAGCGCTACTTTGACACAAGCGGGGGAGTTTTTCTATAATGAATCAAAACAATTAATAGAACATTATAAATTAACTTTAGAAAATATCGAAAATTTTAAATCTCTCCACGAAAATAAATTGCATATTGCTGTGCTTCCAATTCAAGCACAATACAACTTAAATGCATTATTTAATAGTTTTAGAAAAGAAAATCCAGATATAGAGCTTCAAATTACTGAAGTTGAAGATGATAGACTTATTGAAGGAATATCTAAAAACGAGTATGATTTGATAATTGCAAGGGAAACTATGTTTGATAAATCCCAATTTAAAACTTATCCACTTGCGAAAGATGAACTAATAGTTGCAATTTCATCAGAACACAAACTCTCACAACGTGATAAATTGACTTTTGATGATATTAAAAATGAGAATTTTATACTTATGAATCCATATACATCAATTTATAAACTTTGTATAAATAAATTAAAAGAAAACAACATTGATGCAAATATAATTCGTACAGCAAGAACAGAATCAATTATCGGCTCCGTTGCTATTAATGAAGGAATAAGTCTGCTTCCAAAAAGTAATTTTGAAGTATTTCATCAAAAGAATATAAATACAATTTCGCTAAAGCCACAAATTGCACTGTCTGTAGTTCTTGCAAAACACAAAAAAACTGCATCAAATATAGCAATTAAAGAATTCATTAAATTTGTAGATACAATTACTAACTAAAAAAGGCTGAGACACCTACTTATAGGCCCTCAGCTTTTATACTTTAATTTTTATTCAAAACTATCTTTTCGCTTTTCTATATCCAGCATTTATCGCATCTTGCTCACTTGCAAATTCAACAAGATTAGCAGAATCACTCATATCATCGTAATTCGCTTGGCCTGGGCAATGATATATTTTTGATTTTGAGTTTCCTCTTATCACGCCTGATGTTTGGTTTATTCCCGAATTATAACTTCCTGTATTACTGCTATAGTCTTTATTGCTTTGGTTATAATTATTTGAATTTTGATTATAACTATTACTATTCTTATTTTGATTATAGCTATTTGAACTTTGGCTATAATCATTTTTATTAGATGAATTATTTTTATTTGAATTATACTTGTTGTAATTCGTATTTTGGTTGTTTTTATTTGTAGTTTGAACTGGTCTTTCTTCTGAACTTAACCAGCTCTCACCTGTAGCGTAATCTATTTCGATTCCTGGTTGAACGTTGTAAACAAATACATTGAACATTACACCTTCACCATCATCTTCAACTGAATAAGCTTCCATTTGAACACCTTTTGCAACAAGGTCATTTCCATCATAAATTGGAGTAACTCTATATAATACGTGGTTATTTGTCTCTTTTACATAGTCGGCAATCATATTTTCAAATGGTAACATTCCGTCAACATTAAAATATCTAGTTCCTGTGATTAAGTTCTCTTTGTTAGCATCTTCACCAGCAAGTTGGTGTCCAATTAAGTGGCATCTGTTGTAGATATATCCACCATCGACTAAACTAGTATCGTATTTTTTATTTATCCACCCACTTGGTTTTACACTACTTATATCGCCTCTTTTTTGAGTTGGCATTAAATCTCTACCTATATTTGCATATGCCTCACCACATCTTCCAAGATTATCAAGTGGGCTATATGTTTCAAAAGATGTTGTCGTTTTATCTTTATCGTCAAAATTAGGTACGTTGTTATTTATCGCTACAAATTCTTCGCCATTGTATTTTGGAATACTATTTAAGTCTATACCGCTGCTCGAATTTGTAGTTAATGACCCTAATAAACCATTATTTAAAAGTCCGTCATCCGCCTCACATCCTACTAACATTAAACTTAGCAAGAATACCATTAAAAATTTCAATAATTTCATTTGTCTATTTCCTTCCTCATACATATCACGCTTATCGTAATAAAAATTATCTGTTGCATTTATTTAAACGCCTCGATTTAGACATAAAATTATCCATAAAGCAAATGACTAGTTTGGTTATTTAATTGTAAATTACAGATTATCTTTTAGCTTTTCTATATCCAGCATTTATTGCATCTTGTTCACTATTTCCTGTAGCATAATCAATTGTTATTCCAGGTTGAACATTATAAACAAAGACATTAAACAATACACCTTCACCATCATCTTCAACTGAATAAGCCTCCATTTGAACACCTTTTGCAACAAGGTCATTGCCATCATAAACTGGAGTAACCCTATATAATACATGGTTATTTGTTTCTTTTACATAATCGGCAACTATATTTTCAAATGGCAACATTCCCTCAACATTAAAATATCTAGTCCCCGTAATCAAGTTTTTCTCATTGGCATCTTCACCGGCAAGTTGGTGCCCAATTAAATGACATCTGTTATATATGTATCCACCATCTACTAAATCTGTATCGTATTTTTTGTTTATCCATCCACTTGGTTTTATACTGCTTATATTGCCTCTTTTTTCTGTTGGCATTAGGTCTTTACCTATATTAGCATATGCAACACCACATCTTCCCAAACTATCAAGATCACTATATGTTTCGAAAGATTTCGTTGTCTTGTCTTTATCGTCAAAATCGGGCACATTATTATATAACGCAACAAAAGGTTCCCCCGGATATTCTGGCACTTCATCTAATGAAAACCCCTTATCTCTGCCATCATCTATATTGCTGCTTTGTGATGTATTCGTAGTATTACTAGAATTACTAACATCTTGTTGGCATCCAACTAAAGTAAAACATAAAATGAACACCATTAAAAATCGTAATAATTTCATATTAATTTCCCCCTATACAAACAATCTCTTGTTTTGATTATTATGATTTTTTATACTAATACATTCTTTTTATTATCGATACTTATTTCATTTCCTTTAGTATCTACTTTTTTAAAATAACTTTTTTGGTGATTTTATCATGTGAATTTCCTTCAAACTCTTCTTCAGAAACAACTTCCCATTTACCATTTGAAAAATCGATATCAAATTTTAAATCGCTCGGATATCTTCTATTCCAATAGTAAACAATCATCTTGTCTATTTCTGATTCAAAGTTTCCCAATTGTTTGTCTTCAATAAATTGAAGATTTTCACTATCACAAACAGGCAAATCTTCTCTTACAATAATATCTATCTTTGGTTCATCCTTACTAAACATTTTGTAAGAATAATCATTCATTATAAGACTTTTCCCATCCATATTTTTATAGATATCTTCTCTTATCGCTACATCTTGACTCAATCTTCTTTTGTTAAACATCATTCCGTTTTTATCTTCTAAACAAACAATTATATTCATACTGCCCCCTCCTTTCTCTCTCATTATATTTATTATACCTGTTTATTCATATGTTTAGAATATTGTTTTTAAATATCCTCATTAAACAAAAAGAAATATCAGCATTACACCGATATTTCTTTTATGCATTTTATTTTAAACTATTTTGAGGTAGAATTATTTTTAATTATTTTATAGATGCTTGATAAATACCATCTATTGATTCTTCTAATAAATCATCAAATTCTTTTTGAGTTTGGTCAACATTTAATCCTTCTGTTAAAGCTCTTGAAAAACTAGCTATAAGTCCTGGGTTTTTAGCAAGTTTTTCATTTGAATCTGCTCTAGTATATCCACCAGATAATGCAACAACTCTAAGTACGTTATCATGTGCTATAACATCAGAATAGAATCCTTCAACACTTGGTATTGTTAATTTAAGCATGATTTTTTGGTCTTTATCTAATTTATCTAAATTAGCGAATATCTCCTTTTTAAGTATTTCTTCGCATTTTTCTTTATCAACACTATGGATATCTACTTCCGGTTCTATTATAGGAATTAATCCGTAAGATAATATTTTTTTAGCTATATCAAATTGTTGAGCCACTATAGCTTTAATGCCTTCTTCGTTAGCAGATTTTATAACAGAGCGCATTTTTGTTCCGAATATGTGTTTTTCGATACCTTTTTTAAGAAGTTCATCTAAAGTAGGTATATCTTTCATTAATTGAACGCCGTTTGCTTCTGGTTGAAGACCTTTATCAACTTTAAGGAATGGAACTATACCTTTTTCTTCCCATAAATAATCAGCTGTAAATTTATCATCGATTTTTCTTTCGATTGTTTTTTCAAATAATATTGCACCAATTATTTTTTCTCCAGTAAATGATGGGCTTTTTATTATTCTCGTTCTCATTTCGTGAACTAAATCAAACATTTCATCATCTGTACTGTATTTATCTTCTGGTATTCCATATAATCTTAGAGCTTTTGGTGTACTTCCACCACTTTGATCTAATGCTGCTATAAACCCTTTCTTAGAAGTCATTTGTTGTAATTGTTTTTCATTCATAATACGGATTCCTCCCAATTTTATTTATTTAGTTTATGTCCCGATACCATCATTTAGTGTTGTATTTTTGTTTTATTAGTATGCATTCTTTGTATTTTAACACCAATTTTGCTGTAATATTAACTTTACAATACTATATGTTCTATACTATTTTCAATATTCCTTCTTTATATTACAATTTTTTTAATTATTTATGCTATTTTTAATTGTTTTTCTCTTATATTTAGTAATATTTTCGCAATTAAAAATAATACTGGCAACTCGATTAATGGTCCTATTATTAATGCCAATGAGATTAGCGGTCTGTCTGGGAATGTTGCAACAGCAATCGCAAGTGCTATTGGCGAATTTCTAGCAAGTGTAGTTAAATTTAGTGCAACACTATCTTCATAATTTAATTTCATAACCCTTCCGACTAATCTTCCAACACAGAAATTGATTACAAAGAATAATAAAACTGGATGGTCTACTAAAAACAACATCACCATTAAAAATGGCGTTATCAGATATTCTGAATAAGTTTTTACAAATCCAATCTGTCCAAGTAGTATTCCGATTGCCACCATTAATAATATGACCAAACTTTGAAATTTGTTTACACTTTCCATTTAACCCCTCCTAAAAATGATTTAAAATGTTCCTATAAATGTTTGTAATTAATAAGATTTCTCATTTATTGTAAATCTCATTTTTTTATGTGTAAACAAATTTATCTCATATCAAAAGTATTTTCTGATTTATTAAGCCCTGCAACTTGGATTAATCTCTCGACCCCGACAGATGCTATAGTTACTATGCTCTCTTCGTGTATGAAATCTGTACAACTTATATCAAACAACATACTTGCTCTTGATTCGAATTCTTCGTCCTCATCCCAAAATAAAAATTGAACTGGAATACATTCAAATGCTTTTAGCTCATATCCCATATCAGACGCTTTTATTCTTTTTCCTCCTATTTTTTCACAAGCCTCTTCAAGCTTATCCATATGGCCTGCAAAAGCTTTTGCAAAAGGTTCAAGTACACTTTTAACAAACGCTGGCTTAAATTGAGATGTATTTTTTAATTTTTCAAAAGTGACCCATTCGCCTTTGATTTTTGAATTTGGTTTTATATAGTGGAATAAAAGATATATATTGAATTTTTCAGAAACTGATATTGGAAGTTCATCCTCCATTGCGATTATTTCCCCATTTTCCATATGAACTCCGAACTTTCTTCCAAAATGATATATTACAAGATATTCCCCTTCAACTTTAAGTTCTGGCAACTCTTTCATCAGTTCTTCTTTGTCCATATTTTTGAATACTTCTTTCCATTTTAAACATGCCATTTCATAATTTGATGTTATTTCCTTTGCCATGCTCTTTCCCCCTATTTTATAATATTTTTTTATATATAATACTACTTTAATTTTATAGTTAAAATTGCATTTTGTAAAACAATATGAAAAGTGGATGAAATAATAGTATTAAAAAACACCAATAATACTCTATTTAAAATATTATTGGTGTTTTACTTTATATTATTTTGAGTTTTCATCATGCAAATCTTTTACATATTGTTGGTCAAGAATACTTTTCTTATCTCCATATGCACATTTGCTAAATAGTTTCTCAGCTTCGACAACATCAAGCCCTTTTATTGTCATATTTTGTGGTTCCGCTTCACCAAGCCCATCTTTATAAAGCATATAAAGATAATTTACAGCCTGTGGCAAAAATCCTAAAAGTCTAGCACCAATACAATCGGCTGCAACTGGATCAGTACCTGCAATTATAAGACCTGGTGTGTCGACTGCTTTTCCGAATATCGGACCTGTTCCAATCATCGCCTTGTCCATACTTATTATCGCCAAATCAATCGGCATTTTCTTTGCAAAACTTCGGATAAATCCATGCAAATCATCATGAATTCCTGTATTCTTTTTCGGAAATCCGTGCACACTTGCAGGCGGATATCCGAGGCAAATATTTTTAATACTCGCTGTCACTGTCGCCTCTTCGTGATATTTAAGTTGTGTAAATGAAATTATAACATCAGCATCCTCAACCACCTTGTTTACAGGAGTTGATTTTAGAATCGGCCCATCAAGCTCAAGTTCAAAAAATGGTCCGTAATTCATATCCACAAATTCAACTTTTTCTTCCTCTATAATTTTATCAAATCCTGCACTTTTCAATACTTTTTGTGAATCAGTTCCACCAGACCCAAATGCTATGTATATTTCAGATGGCTCTCTTTTTTTAACGTATTCAATAAGTTTTTTCAAAGTCTTTGGTCCTGATACAACCCCATCTTTTGGCTTTTTATCCTTCACTCCATTTGGACTTATTATCACCTTGTCACCCTTTTTTATAATCTCATCAATCGGCAACATGTCCAACGCTTTTTCTAGAGATTGCCCCTCTGTCATTCCCTTTGTAATTGCTACTATTGGTTCTTTTATTTTTCTATCATGTCTCATATTTTCACCTCTTATAAAGTTTGTGTAATTTTTTTACTGTTATGCAAAAATAAACAATATTGTGGTTATAATACTGATGAGTTTATAGAATTTTAAAAAGTTTTAATATAAAATATAATTAAATATAAATTATTAAGGAGATATAATTATGCATAATATCAAAGAATTTATAGATATGAATGAAAATGACTTTGATTCATTTTTTAATATATTAGATAATTCTTTTCCAAAAAGTGAAAAAAGAGATTATCCTTCTCAAAAAAATTTACTTTCTATAAGTAACTATAGACCTTTCGTATTTAAGGAAAATGATGAAGTATTAGCTCTAATGGCTGTGTGGGAATTTGATGATTTTATATATGTAGAACATTTAGCCGTCGATAGTAAGTTGAGAGGAAAAGGCGTGGGTTCAGAATTAATCAAAAATTACTTAAATAGATGTGACAAAAGGGTCTTTCTAGAAGTTGAACCTCCAAACTGCGAAATATCTAAAAAAAGAGTTTCTTTTTATGAAAAACTAGGATTCTCTTTTAATGATTTTTATTATTTACAACAACCTTTAAACCCTGATGATTCTCCTTTTAGGCTAAATATTATGAGTTATCCTGAGGCAATAGGTGAAAGGGAGTTTGATACGTATAAGAAGGATATATACAGGGATGTATATGGTGTCGAGCTCTAGATTAATATATATTTCAAAAAATTTTTATACTTGATGAACACTATTAATATAATGCTAAATAAGATGTTTAGAATAATGTAGATATAGTGTATAATATAATAAATACTTTTAAAAGAGGTGTACTATGGAAAATTTAAAAGAAATAAGATGGAAACAAAGATTTGAAAACTTTGATAAATCATATAAATTATTAAAAAAATATTCTCATAAACCAATAGTAACAGAACTTGAGAGAGCTGGGATCATACAATTTTTTGAAATGACATTTGAATTAGCATGGAAAGTCTTAAAAGATTACTTGGAATCAGAAGGTTATATAGTAAAAAGTCCTAGAGAAACAGTTAAACAAGCTTTTCAAATAGGATTAATAGATAATGGTCATGTTTGGATAGATGCTTTATCAAATAGAAACTTAACAACTCATACTTATGATGAAGAATTAGCAATTAAGATGACAAGTGAAATACTAGATGCTTATCTGCCAGAATTAGATAAAATGTATGAGAAACTTTCAAAGGAATTATAATATGTTTGGATTATTAGACAGAGATATAAAGTATATAATTAAAGCATTAGAACAACATGATGAAATTGAGAAAGCTATTATCTTTGGAAGTCGTGCTATGGGAAATTACAAAAAAGGTTCTGACGTAGATATAGCTATAATTGGAGAAAATGTAAATAGAAGTATTATTTATAATCTTGAAGACTGCTTAAATGAGGTTTATCCTTTACCATATTTTTTCGATATTATTCAATATAATGAAATAACGAATGAGAATTTAATTAACCATATAGATAATGAGGGTAAGCTTTTATATACAAAAAAGTAAATATTCACAATAATTTAAAAAACTAGCTAAACTTATTATAAATTTAGCTAGTTTTTTTATAGCATTATATCAATTAAACAATTTGGGGGCATAATCTCTACACGTCAGCCATTGCAGCCCTTGCCTTTTCCATAAATTCATCAGGGCTACTTTCTGGTGCCATAAATGCAACCTCTTCGCCAAGAGCTTCAAAGTGTTTTCTAGCACACTTGATTTTTGCTTTTTCTTCTTCTCTAAGAAGGTTGATATCACTTTTACCTTTAGTCTCAACAACAAAGTAAAGTCTCTCTTCATCAACTTCATTTATCACTACTGCCCAGTCTGGGTTGTAACTTCCAATCGGTGTCTCTATCTTAAACCAGCTTGGCAATTTAACATAAACTTTGACCTCTTGTCTATCTTCAAACTTCTTAGCAAATCTCATTTCTACATCAGAGTCACATATAGCATAGTTATAAGGTGATTTTTTACTTTCCACTATTTTGTCGTTCAAATAAGCAAGCAGTTCACTATCATTAAACATTTCTATAGAATAATAATCTCCACCTCTAAACTTAGAATAGCTTATGCCATCTACAACCATAAGTCTTAGATTTTTTCTTATTATTTTAGTTACTTCTTCTATATATTTCTGAGGATTTCGTTTAAAGTCCTCTAATCTTTTTGAATTAATTAAAATATCTATTATAGTTTTTCTAGTTAAGTTAGTTTTATTTTGTAAGTCAGTTATTATATCTGGCAACTGAATATTATATTCCAATTTATGTTGATCTTCTCTTATAGTTCTTCCTTCTAATCCTGTTTCCCTCGCCATTGTATCTATTGTACTTTTTGATGAAAACATTCTAGGAGTATTTATTTTAGGCATAATTCTTATATCTTCTATAGATTTTCTGATTAATTCTTTGCTATCAAAATCTAAGCGATAAATAGTCTTAGATTTTATTTTGTTCCATAGATTTATAAATTCTTCACTGTCTAAAATAGCCTTATTAAGCTGAACTCTTTTCTTTTTAGTTGCATCTTTAATTTCGTAACTCGTAACTCTTTTCTTTAACTCTTCATATATTCCACCATAGAAATCTATAAACTCTTTGTCTAATTTTAATGAATCATCACTTCCAGGTTCAGATTTTATAGCAATTTTCAGCTTATCTGTAACATTTCCTTTATCAGTTATATACTCTTCTTTTACTAAATATTTATAAAGCTCTTCTGATTTATCATATCCCATATAAATATTTTCACCAAAGTTTTCATTATCAGCTCTTGTAACATTAGCAAAACTGTGTTTTTCCACTATACCAAATTTAATATTAGTATCTCTTTCTATTTCACTTTGTAGTCCGCTGACAAACTCAGAATAAGATTCATTTGCCATAACTGTAAGCCTATTTACACTGTAGTCTTCTACTCTCTCTCCTTCTTGATTTACACAAAGTCTAAGACCTCTACCAATCTCCTGTCTTTTACTGATATAAGTACCCTTCGATTCTTTCAACGTGCATATTTGAAAAACATTAGGGTTGTCCCATCCTTCTCTAAGAGCAGAGTGAGAAAATATAAATCTAAGTGGGTTATCCATGCTTAAAAGTCTTTCCTTGTCCTTCATTATCAAGTTATAAGCATCATCATCAGCTTTTGTATTTCCCTTAGTATCTTTATATACTATTTTTCCTTTTTTCTTATCAGATGCAAAATAACCATTATGAGTAAAAGCTACTTCCAAATCTCTATTCTCATTATCTTTATATTTATCTAAAGTAATTAGTTTGGCATATTCCTCTTCAAACATTTTGGCATACTTACCTTTTATCGGGTTATTGTCTTTATCATACTCTCTATAATTAACAACTTTATCAATAAAGAATAAACTAAGCACTTTTATACCCATTTTATTTAGCATTACTTCCTTGTCCAAATGCTCTTCTATAGTTTTTCTTATTTGAAATCTTTTTACAGCATCTTCATCCAAATCACCGATAACATCTTTTAGATATATTCTAGTTCCATTAGAAAAATCAACATATTCATTACCTTTTCCCCAGCTTATATCTTGCACCAAATAATTGCTATAAAGTTCTCTTCCATTTGTTAATTCCTTTAAATCATCACCTAGTTTTACTTGTTTCTTACTTCTTTTTATAGCCCCTGTTTTTTTATCTTGTATATCTATCTCTAATTTGGCTTTTCTCTCACCTACTTCGACTAATTTTATATAAGGTAAATTAAAAGAATCCTCACTTCTAATAGATAACACTTCTATTCTTTTTACTAACTTATTTTCATAAGCATCTACTGCATCTAGCTTATATACCATGTTATACTCGTTCACATGAGTAGCAGAATATCTCAATGTGCATAATGGGTTAAGTGATTTTATGGCCTCCTTAGATTTATCAGTAGTGTCCACACTTTGAGGTTCATCTATTATAACAATTGGATTAGTTTCCTTTATTAAATCTATTGGTTTTTGTCCATTTAACTTATCCTGTGGTCTATGAATTATATTAGACTTACTTTCCTTAGTAGGGTCATCAAAACTTTTTCTAAAAGCATCTATATTTATAATCATTATTTCAATAGTATTAGAAGTTGCAAAACTCCTAACTTGATCCAATTTAGATGAATCATAGACAAAGTAATTTGCTGGTTCATTGTTGAAAATACTATTAAAATGTTCCTTTGTTATTTGCAAAGTTTTATAAACACCTTCTCTAATAGCAACAGAAGGCACTACTATAACAAACTTAGTAAATCCATAGTTTTTATTAAGTTCATAAATACTTTTTAAATATACATAAGTCTTACCAGTACCAGTCTCCATCTCAACAGTAAAGTTCATTCCTGCTAGTTTTTCACTTCTTTTTAAGTTATTTCTCATTTGTATTTTTTGCACATTTTCCAAAACATCATCATAAGTCAAATCAAGGCTATTACCAATTCCCGTATCAGTGTAGACTACACCCATTCGTTGTTGCTCTTGATTTATATTCTTACTATTTAAAACTGTAAAATTCGACTGTCTGCTTTGTTGTCCTCTGAAGATGTCTACTATGGAGTTTACTGCATCATTTTGATATTGTAGATTAGGTTGAAATTTTAATTTCATAACTACACACTCCTTACATCTTCAATTTTAAATTGTTTTAAATTTTGCACAGCATTTATTTTAGCAGCATCACTCATAAACCCAGCTTCTTTAAATATTACCTTAGTGTCCATAAATGGTGACCTATGTTTTGGAATTTCATCAATAACATCTTGAGTAATCCTATCATCAAGACAAGCAAGCAATGCCCCTTGCCCTATATTGTATAAAGTGTTATATCCAACTTTTATTTCTTCTATCTTTGCTGTTAATTCTACACCACTTTTTAAAAGTATTTCATATAATAAATCTTCATTAGTTCTATCTTTTTTTAGATTGCTCTCCATATCAAGAAGGTTTTGTTCTAAATTATCTATACTAGAATCCCATGATTTTAAGTTTGATGAATCTAGTTTAAATACTTTAAATCCTATATCAAGATTTTCTATGCCTTCTTTGTCTTTGTTTTCTGATACTATTTTGTATCCAGCTCTTCTTATACGTTCTTTTCCTATTTCACAGATGTTTTTGTAGCCTGCTTTGTGGGCTTCACTTTTTTCATCTGTAAGTTCTGGTAACTGAACCATTATGAATTTACGCTTACCTTTATCTTCTGTATTTAATTGCATTACTGCATGTGCAGTGGTAGATGAACCTGAAAAAAAATCTAAAATTATATCATCTTTACCTAGTCCTATTTCAATTAGCCTTTTAATTAATTTTGAAGGTTTTGGATATGAAAATATATCTTTATTCCCCATAATTTTTCGAATCTCAATGCTTCCCGCTTTTGTCGTTCCATATATCGAATCTATTATACTACTTGGTTTAGATCCATTTTTCTCATCATTTAAATATGATTTAATATATGCAACCTTCTTACTTCCAACAAATACTTTTCCTTCAGTAATGTATTTATCAATTGTTGACTGTGGTGCATAGGAATATGATTCTATTATTGTTCCATCCTTAAGTGGAATATGTACTATATAGTCTTTTTGTTTCGTTAAATTAATATACTGATATAGCTCCCCCTCTCTATTATTATTCAGTATTCCTTTTACAAGATTCTCTTCTTTATCTTTTCTAATATGTCTACTTGTATCCTTTTTATCCAAATTTATAGTACCACATGCCAATTCCATATTTTTACTATACATTAGGATATACTCATGATGTATGCCTATTCCTAAACTATCATTTCCACCTTCTTTTCCTTTTAGCCATACATATTTAGCAATAAAGTTGTTTTCTCCAAATATTTCATTACATATCTTTTTTAAATTATCTACTTCATAGTCATTAATAGAAATAAAAATAAAACCATCCTCTGTTAATAAATTATTTGCCAACTTTAATCTTGGATACATCATATTCAACCAATCAGTATGATATCTACCATTAGTTTCAGGATTTGCCTTTGTAGTTTGATTAGTTGTATCCTTATAATTAGCAATATTATCCCTAAAATCATCATGATATACAAAATCCTTTCCTGTATTATAAGGTGGATCAATATATATCATCTTAACCTTAGCAAAATAGCTCTTTTGAAGTAATTTCAATACTTCTAAATTATCTCCTTCTATATAAAGATTCTCTGTATCATCCCAATTCTTGCTACTCTCCTTATCTGGTATTAAAGTCCCTGTTGAAGGAGTTTGTGCTATTCTTATGGCATTATTTTTTCCATGCCAAGTAAACTCATATCTCTCATCATTATCATCTACTTCATCTCCAAGTATTAATCTTAACTTATCAAAGTCTATCTTTCCTTCTTCAAAAACTTCTGGAAACAGTTGTTTTAAACTATTTATATTCTCCTCAGTTAAATCCATGCTTTTTCCACATAATTCTTCCATAACTCTTCCCCTTTTAATAAAAACTCAATATGTTTTAGCCGATTTTGTCCAAGTAATTTTTCATACTTTTTTGTTCTTATTCTAAATCATTTTATCTAATCTCTCATCCACTATTTTCTTCATTTTCTTTAAATACTGTTTTCTATTTTTTAAAATCTTATACTTGCACTCTAAACATACTGCTACAATATTAAAAATACTGTCAATATCTTCTACTGACTTGTTTTTATCTATTACACATATGTCTAAACAATCTGCGTGTCTTCCGCATAATTCACAATAATTATTTGCGATTTTTAACACTTCTTTTGACCTATTGCTATTTCTTACTATTCTTCTTTTTTCAATGTCTATATCGCCACCTAGCTTATATGTTTCTACCTTAGATTTTTTTCGTTTAGTCTTTTTATTATTAGTAGTTTTCTTAACCTTAGAATTATCATCCTCTTCATCATCAAGTGGCATTTTTTGCTTACATTTATTACAGATATCATACCCAATTTGCCACAAAACTACTGATGTTGCATAACAAGAACCATCCTCCTCGTCATAGTGCTGGCAGTTTACTTTTTTGTGTTTACAAGCTTTTTCAACATGATATGCAGTCCCTAGTCTCCCCTTTTGTGGCTTATTTTTTGAAATCATATTTATCCCTCCAAATAAAATACATTTATCTTGTTATATTCCAATTTGCCCTTTATTATTTCAATATATATTTCAACTTACATATCTGAGTATTCTAAATCCCTCTTTTCAATTTCATTGTCACTATTCCTGTAATATAAAGTTGCTTTTATAGGATTAAATTTATTGTAATTTATAGTTACACCTACTTTATATTTATACTCTTTAGATTCTATAAATCTTTTTACTAGATCTTCATCCTCTTCGCTATCTTTAGCCTTTTTAGCTTCTATAACAATATAGTTTTGGTATTTATTTTCTAATTTTTTCATTCTTGTATGTACTATAATATCAGGTCTTACAAGTCCACTCTTATTTTTAGTATTACCTGGTAATTCTTTTTTGTTCTCACCATTTCTATTAAATTGTACATCAACCTTATATTTTTCATCATAAGGTTCTAAATATCTTTCAATATAGTATGCAAGTCTATGATTAATACAATCTTCATGCAATGTTCTATTTTGAAGTAATTCCTTGTCCTTTTGATATAGTTGTTCAAATGCATAATTAAATATGTCTTCAACTTTTTTTATTTCTTTTTCATCCATACTTCCATCCCCTTTAGATAGTTTTATATTAATTTAATTCTTGTTTTTTATATTAATTTAAAATTATATTTTGAGATTTCGTTTTAGATTTTCTATTTCTTTACTTAAATTAGTTGCCTTAACATTAAGCTCCATCTTCTTATTAAACTGACTTTCTCTTTTTAGTTTACTCAATGTTTTCTTAAGCTCAACTTCTAGTTTTTCTATCTGCTCTGATATTTTCTTATTTTCTTCTAATGTCTTTTTATCACTTATATCCTCATACTCGCCTATTTTGTCAGACATCTTAAACATATAAATCTTATTATTTATAGTTTTATAAAAATCAAATAGATTTGTATATGGTATTTTTCCAAGACTTATAGACTCTATAAACTTTTTATCATTTTCACTTAATCTACTTATATCTAACCAACTTGTTGTATTACTTTCCTCTACTACAGTTTTGTTTTTCTCAGTTTTACTAAGTCTCTTTATAGCTGTGCTTATACTGTATTGTTTATCAAATTCATATATAATCACTAGTGGATTTGGTATATTATTGTTGATAATCTTGCTTATTTTATCTATCTTGTCTTTTTGCTTTAGTTTAACTTTTAAGTATACTATAGCTTCATAGTAATATTCATCATTTACAAAAGGATCTATGTTTATAGTAGAGCTATTTAAAACATAACTCATCTCTATTCTTTCTATGTAATCAATGAAAATTCTTTTATCTTCTTTGGACAAATCCCCTTTATCGTAAAACATCTTTTTGTCTAGTTTTCGCCCAAGATATTTAACTTTATCTAATCCAAGTAATTCAAACATATCATTATCTCCTATTTAATTACTAAATATGAAACTATCTCAAATTCTTCTTGATTAGTATTGTTATCCAACATTCCACTTAAATCACCTAAAGAGAATATATTTAAAGTGTCTTGTTCTTCTATTTTTCCAACTATATCATTTGTGACATCTGTTAATAAATCTTTGTATTTATCCATTTTCTTTTGATTTTTAGTTTCTTCATTAAATTCTTCCACTAAATCGTTTAAAACTTTGTCCTTTCCTATACATAGTGATTTATAAATATCTAGTATCTTCTTCACATTGGAATAGTTGTAAATTATCTCTCCATCTTCTTTAACATAAGCCATATAATAAGGATATATTGGGTTTTTATCACTTTCATTTTTATAGCTATCTGTTTTCTTTAGGCAATAAATTACTCCAGGTTTTATCTCATCATCTAGTGACTTATTGTTGTTTTTTACTATGGAATAAATACCAAGAGGAGTGTTTTCTACTTCACTATCGTATTTTTCCTGTAAATTAATAAGGTCCATTCTAAAATCGTCTAATGTGAAATCTGTAAGAGATACATTTCCATTTACCTCTTCCAAATCTATTACTTCCTCTTGCAGTTGTTTAAGTTGTTTTCTTCTGTATTCCAAGTCCTTCATCTTCTGTGGATTTTCGTTGATAACATCTTCTTCACCAGTTGCAGAGATATCCAGCATCGTCATCTTTTGCTTTACTCTACCTTCTAGGTGGATGTATTCATCAAGTTCCATACTTGGCCAGAAGTTTACTAGTTTTATGCAGGTGTTTTTTGAGCCAAGGCGGTCAATACGTCCAAATCGCTGCACGATTCTAACTGGATTCCAATGAATATCGTAGTTTATCAAGTAATCACAGTCTTGCAAGTTTTGCCCTTCACTAATACAGTCTGTTGCTATTAATATATCTATTTCTTCTTTGATTTCTGGCATTACTTTTTTTCTTTCCTTTGATATTGGTGAGAAGTTTATCAGCACTTTATTTAAGTCAACTCTGCTCATTTTTATAGTTGTCTTTGGATTTTCACTTCCCGTAACTAGAGCAGAGTTTAGGTTATAATTATCTTTTGCCCATACACTAATGTTTTTGTATAGATATTTAGCTGTATCTGCAAAGGCTGTGAATATTATGATTTTCTTGTTGTCTTCGTTTATAGGATTATTTATTTTTCTTGTGATTACATTTTTTAGTTCATGTAGTTTTTTATCTCTAGTTTCATCTATTTCCTTTGATTTAGAAAGAAGATCTAGTAATATGTCTCTATCATGCTCTAAATCTTGTTTATATTTTATTCTGTCTATGTCTTTAATTTTGATTTTTACCTTGTCCCCAATGGTGAACTGCTCTATTGATGTGTCAAGTGGGTCGATGTCGTCAATGTCTAAGGTTATATCATCATTAATAACTGATAATCTCTTTATTTTTGAATTTATATTATATAGTACTTTTTCTAGTGTTATGGTAAAAGAGTTTATTGAACTTTCTAGTCGCTTTAAGAAATTAGTTTTCATAAGAAAAACTATACTCTGTTCACGGTCCATCTGTTTAAATAAAACTCCTCCACCTTTAGCTTTAGTGTCATAAAGTTTGCTGTAGTAATCTCTCTTATGTGGCAAAACGTATTTTATAGGTGCATATACTGATAGATTTAATTTTAAAATTTGATTATTTATCTCCTTAAAAGAAGGAAAGTTGTCTAAAATATCAATATCTTCTTTTACATTTTCAGGTTTTAAACGTTTTGGGAATTGTCCAATATCATTTATATTGTAGTATTTTTCAATATGTTTTCTAGAACGTGCAATAGTTAATGAATCCAACAGTTTAAAATAGTCAAAGTTTAGCATATCAAGTAGTCTTTCTGTTGTTTTTTCAGATTCATCTAAGTCTCCCCATTTATTAAATGTAGACTGGGCATTTCTAAGTGTTGATCTAATACTCTTAATTTCTGCTGTTTTTTCCAAAGCTTTATCATCATCTTCTGTTATAAATGCTAACTGATTTTTTAAGTCATCCAATTTATTGTTTACAGGTGTTGCTGATAACATAAGAACTTTAGTTTTTACACCAGATTTTATGATATTATTCATTAATTTTTCATAACGAGTTTCTCTATCATTGACTGCTACATTATTTCTAAAGTTATGGGATTCATCTATGACTAATAAATCATAGTTACCCCAGTTCACAAAACTAAGGTCTATGTCCCCACTCATTCCACCTTTTCTTGATAAATCTGTGTGGTTTAATAAATCATAACTAAATCTATCTTTGGCTAAGATATTTCTCTTATCATTCACTCTATAAACTGACCAGTTATCTCGAAGTTTTTTAGGAGCAAGAACTAATACTCTACAGTTTCTAAGTTCATAGTATTTTATAATAGCCAATGCTTCAAAAGTTTTCCCCAAACCTACACTATCAGCAATAATACATCCACCGTAAGTTTCTATTTTATTAATGGCACCAACTACACCGTCTTTTTGGAAATTATATAATCTATTCCAAACTTCTGTATCTTTAAAACCAGTTCTTGATTTTATTACCTCTTTATTATCATTTTCTTCTAAGAAATCTTTGAAAATATTACATAAAGTTATAAAATACAAAAATTCAGGTGAGTTATCTTTATATAGATATTTAATTTTATTTAAAATATCTTTTTTTACATCTTTCAAAAGATCTTCGTTATTCCATATTTCATTAAATTTACTTTTTAATGTAGAGTTTAATTCATTATCATCTGTATAAATATTTAAATACATAGGTTTAGAATTTATATATCCTAAACTTGGACCTGATAAAGAAGTTGCCCCTGTTATACTTACACTTTTTCCACCACTATCAATATGACAAAGAGCCCCATTCATTTTAGTATTTTTCAAAGTTTTAATTTCTACTTTTTTCTTAAGCCATTTTGCTAACTCTCTAGCAATATAACTTTGATTAAGAGTACATCTTCCCTTTAACTCTTCTTCCACACCAAATAATTTATTTTCATTTTCTTTAATTTTTTTCATGATAGTTTTATTATCATTCTTCACAAAAGTAGGCTCTGTGTAAATAAATCTCAAGCTATCAATTTTTGATAACTCTTCTTTTAATTCTTGGAAGGCATACAAAGTAAAATATGATGCTGTTATGGAAAGCTTTGAATTTTCTTTTATATTTCTTTTCAATACATCCCCAACTCTGCCATACTGCTTGTTATCTATTAATTTTTCCTCCATTCTAAATCCCCTTTTTCTTGTTAAATCGCATTATTCCTATTATTAATAATAATAGTGCTATATAGAAATAAAATCCATTATTTTATTAAAATTTTTAAGGTTCTATATGTTTGATTTTTTGACTTAATTTATTGTATAGAAAAACCACACCTTATTATTTAAGATGTGGTTTTATAATTTCTAGAAATGCTCTCCGTTTTCGTAATACTTCTCTTTTTCAAAAACTGTAAAAGCTAAGTCCATGCTCTCTATATTTAAGTTTTCTCTTATATTGTTAGTGATTATCTTTGCAACTATATCTTGTACTTCTTGCCCCCTGTCGAACCAAGCAACTTCAACAAATGGGTAAACATCTGCTATTTTGCCATCTCTTATAGCAACAGATTTTATACATTCTATTTCAAAATAATCTCTTGGGCATTTTACTGCCTCTACTAATTCGTCGACCATCTTTTCGCTTATTTTGCAGATGTCGTTTTCGTTTATTCCTCTTACTTTTATTTGTGGCATAACGTCCTCCTACTTTGGAATTTATTATCTATTTTTATAATGTAGTAAATTTTTTCTACATAAATTTATAATAGATATATTATAACAAATTAGTAAAAAACTAGTCTAGATTAAACATTTTTATAACTTATTTTATTCTACATCTAACCTCGAAATATGGACTTGAAAAATCTACTGAATCTATGATAATAATGCTTGTGGAATCAGTTGTAATTCCATTAGTGCTGATTTTTGTTTTAACAAAACTTATGAGGATTTACGATTTAATCATATAATTCCTCTCATTTGTTGAAACAAAAAAAGTAGGAGTTATTTTTATATCCTCCTACTTTTACATTATTAAAATATAATCCTAAAAATTTTATCTTTTATCCACATTCAAAGCATAATTCTTAAACTCTGTTTTATTCTTGTTATGAATAATATTTTTATTCCACACCATATAAATACTCTTATCATCAATCTTATCCTTTATCTTTATAACAGAAATCTTATTAGTATTAATAAGTGGCGTGTTTAAAATTATCGCAATGCCTGCCCCTGCTTCGACAAGACCTGAAAGTATCATTGCCTCGCTAGGTTCTGCATAAATTTTCGGTGTATATCCTATAAAATCGGAATAACATTTCTCCACATCAGAGCATTTATCATTATATGCTATAAAATACTCATTTTTCAGCTCACTAAGATATACTTCTTCCTTGTTGGCTAAATGATGATTTTTAGGAACAATCAAAACATACTCTTCTTTTTTCACTAAAGTAGCCTCTATGTTAGAGTATTTGCCTAAATCACTTATATTACTTATAAATCCGAAATCTATATGGTTGTTTTTGATTCCTTTCAAAATTTCATCTGTATTTTGATTATCTATATTAAACTTCACCTTAGAATTGTTATTAAAAAATCCGCTTATTAAAAAAGGTATAAAAATTGCTCCAATACAAGCTGTTGATGATATTGAAATAATTGTATCGCTGTTGTTTTTCATCTCTTTTAATTTAAGTTTACCTTTTTCAACTTCACTCAAAGCTCCTTTGGCATATTTTAAGAAAACATCTCCATACTCTGTAATCTTGATATTTCTTCCTTCTCTTTGAAAAAGCTTAACATCTAGTTCTTCTTCTAATTTAGATATTGCTTTACTTAGTGCTGGTTGGGTAACTGATAATATTTCTGATGCTGTTGTGAAATTCTTTGTTTCCGCTATTATTTTAAAATACTCTAGTTGTTGTAAATTCATGATTATCTCCTCTTTATTAAAAATCAATAACTTTTGGTTATATATTTATGAATATTTTCAATTAGACACAATTCATCAAACGGTGCTATAATCCTATTATTGTATTATTCAATATATTTAATAACAGGAAAAAGTATAAATTTTTTCTATATAAATGTCAAATTAATTATTGTATTAAAAAGGAGAAATGTAATGTTTAGCGTAAATAAAGAAAAATGTATTGGCTGTTCACAATGTGTGAAAGATTGTCCAGTTTCTACTATATCTTTAGTAGATAACAAGGCTGAAATAAATAATGAAAGATGTTTCAAATGCGGTCACTGTATAGCTATCTGTCCAGTAGAGGCTGTATCAACTGATGATTACAACATGGAAGATGTTATTCCTTATGATAATGACAGTTTCACAGTTGAAGCTGACAACTTACTTAACTTCATAAAATTCAGAAGAAGTGTAAGAAGATTCAAAGATAAAGAAGTTGAACAAGAAAAGATAGAAAAGATAATCGAAGCAGGAAGATTTACTCAAACTTCAACAAACAGTCAAGATGTATCTTATGTAGTAGTTAGAGAAAAACTTGATGAACTTAGGGATTTAGTTTATGAAAGTTTAAAAATAAAAGGTGAAGCAATTTTAGCTAATTTAACACCTCAAACTGCTCATTTAGAAAGATATGCAAGAATGTGGGTTGCTTCTTATGAAATGTACAAACAAGACCCAGTTAAAAATGATAAAATATTCTTCAATGCACCAGTTGCCATATTTGTAGCTTCTCCAAACAACGTAAATGCTGGTTTAGCTTCTTCAAATATGGAACTTATAACTAATGCATTAGGTCTTGGTACTTTCTTCAGTGGTTTCTCAATAGTTGCTGCAAAAGATAATCAACCTATCCTAGATTTACTTGGTTTAAATAGCTCTGATGAATTATTATCATGTCTAGTAATAGGATATCCTAATGTTAAATACCAAAGAACAGTTCCAAGAAAAGATGCTGTTGTAAACTGGATATAATAAGATAAAAATAATATAGGTTGCTTAATTTTATTTAAAATAAAAAAAGGAGTGTTATCGTTATGAAAATATTAGTATTAAACGGAAGTCCAAGAAAAGGGAACACTTTAACTGCAATCAATTCATTTGTTAAAGGAGTTAGTTGTGAACATGAAGTTGAGGTTGTAGATACTTACAAACTAGATGTATCTCCTTGTACTGGTTGTAGAGCCTGTCAATGTTACAAAGGATGTGTTGCAAAAGACGACTCTAACATGATAGTAGATAAAATTGTTGATGCTGATTTACTTGTATTTGCTACACCTGTATATTGGTGGGGAATAACTGCTCAACTGAAAATGGTAATAGATAAATGTTATTGTAAAGGTGCATACCTTAAAAATAAAAAAGCAGGTATCATAGTAGTTGGTGGTGCCGAAACTAATGATAAGCAATACGAATTAATCAAAGGTCAATTCGATTGTATCTCTGGATATTTATCATGGGATCTTCTATTCTACAATGCTTACTCAGCAACTCAAACTGATGATTTAGCTAACAACGAATCAGCAATAAAAGAACTTGAATCTTTAGGTTCTCTACTTGATTCTGAAAAATAATTTATAAAATAATATTATCCATAAATTGAAAAGCTACTAGATCAATTGTCTAGTAGCTTTTTGATAAATAAAATTATTTATTATCCTCTATTTTTTATTATACTTTGAAGCACGCCACCTTTACATTTGTCGCAATTTGCTCCAGCACCAGTAGCTGCAGTAACTTTTTCTACTGTGTCTGCTCCATTTCTAACTGCTCTTGCAACTTCTTCAACAGATACGTTGTTGCATCCACAAGCATTTTTTAATATTCTTTGCATTTCTTTTGCTTCTTCATCACTTTCGATAACTAAATCAGTCATTCTTCTAAGGTCTTCTACAGTTCTCGCTCCTTCTGCTTGAGCCCTTCTTATTTTTTTATATTTTTCTATTGGTAAACTTGTTTCCATATGTAAATTCTCCTTGTATTTGTTTTTCTAGTATTTAGATACTATATTAGAAAATTTATAAATAATACTTCTCTATTAATCTAATATACTATCAAAATAGTAAATACAAGTAAATGGATTTATTTTACAACAATTGTCTTTGATTTTGATTTATACCCTGTTTTGCTAATAGTAACGACTACCTTTACTTTCTTTTTCTGTTTTGGAATTTTTATTTTATATTTTCCATAACTATCAACTGTAACTGTTTTTCCTATTTGTTTTCCGTTCACAGAGGCCTTTACTCTAGCATTTTTCAACCCTTTTCCTGTTATGATTGTTGATGTATGTCTTATTCTGTTTACTGTAAATATCGAGAATGTTTTCAGAGATTGTACTCTTTGTGGCATATTATTTAACATTAATACCATCTCTTGTCTCGAAATCTTAGCATTTGCATTATATCCGTAATTATGTGGTAATATATTTAATTCATATAAATGAACCATATTATTAAAATCAGTTGAATTTAGATTTTTAAATCTATTTTTATATTTGTTTTTTATTTCTTGACTATATTCTTTGCTATTATAATCTTTGAATATTTTTGCAACATCTAATAATGTTATCTTTGCTGTTCCACTATTTATAACATATGAAGTTTTTAGTGCCTTATTCGTAGTATTCACAAATTCTTTTTTGCTAATTTGTGTACTTCCAAAAAATTTGCCTGAAGAAGTCATTGTTAATACTCCATTGGCAAGATATTTATTTATAATAATTTTTGTAGAAGAATATCTAATATCATAAAAACTTTTTTCTAAAATATTTTTATAATTATTAAAAGTATATGTCAATAAAGTATTTATATCTTGGAACATTTGCATACGTGTACTTTTTCCGAAGAATGCACATATAACCTCTCTACCATAACTATCCCTTGCTGTTGCTGATAATGCATATCCAGCTTTGTCACTAGTTCCTGTTTTTGATCCGATTATTGTAAATAAGTTTTTAGAATAAGAATAATTTCTTAAAAAATTATTTGATGCATATAATGTTTTTGATTTTCCTTTATAGTAATTTTTTATAACATATTGTGTTTTTTTGACAATTGCTCTTATTGTGTCATTTGTCATAGCGTATCTTGTCAATTTTGCTATATCACTTGATGTTGAATAAATATTTGCATTTTTATGCCAGTCCATCCCCACAGGATTGTCAAAATAAGAATCGTTCATACCAAGCTCTTTAGCTCTTATATTCATCATGTCCACAAAATTTTCTCTAGTTCCTCCAACTGATTCAGCAATTATTTCTGCAGCATCACCTGCTGAATATACTAAAAGCATGTTTAAAAGTTCTTCTAATGTATAAGCATAGCCTGGCTTTAAACCTGCTGTGGTCGTCTCTACATCAACCTTATTTAAAGTAGATTGCTTAACAGTTATTCTTTTATACAAACTGCAATTTTCTATAGCAACTATTGCCGTTAATAATTTTATAGTACTTGCAGGATATATTCGCTTATTTTCCTGCTCTGATATAATAATTTCCCCCGAATTTGCATCCATAACAGTATATGAATGTGCATAAACAGTCGGTTTTGCTTGTGCTGCATGTGCATTGTTAACAAATACACCACTTGATATTAGCATCATAAGTGATAAAAATATAGCTATTATTCTTTTGTTTTTCCTCATAAATTCTCCCCATTATATTTTTTTATACTATTATTTGATTTTGTATTTTGTGAATTTTGGTTGTTATTTTGATTATTTGATACATTATTATTTGAATCGTTGATATTCTTTAAATTACTATCATTATTTTCATTTGTAAAGTCACATAATTTAGTTTAATTTAATTAGTTGTTTTTGTCTATTAATTTTTATCTGTTCGTATAAATAAAGGTACTCTAAATCCAACTTGTCATAACTTAGTTTCTTGCATAAAAAAAAGACTACATAAAACATAAATCAATGTAGTCTTATCATATATTTTTAATTTATCTTAAATACACAACTTCAATTAAAATCTCCCTCACTATAAGTCCCTCTAATTAAATTCAGCATCAACAACTTCATTACAAATATTTTTATAATCTTTATTATAATCCGCTTCCGTATAAAAAATTGACTCGCTTAACACTTCACTTAATCTGTGTCCCATATGATTCATAGATACATATGATGTTCCACCTGATACAATTCCCCCCACTATAGGAACTGCTTTTGAAACGCCTTTTGCAAAACTTGCCTTTGTTACTTTTACTCCAATTATCGCCCCGATTTTTTTTACAATTGGATATAAAGTTGTCTTGCTCAAAGCCCTTCTTGATGTTCTTTTTACAACTTGTTTCGATATATTTGTACTTAGAACTCTTAATGCAGATGCTGACTTTTCAACCCCAAACATAACGCCTAGGTACAATGTTAACTCCCTTCTTATATCTTCATCTAATTGATTGGCATTTCCGATTTCTCCATAACCATATAAATAAACTAATTCTTGAGCTAACTTAATGGCTGTCCCAAAAAATTGCAAAGTATCGGCAGGTATTGTTGCTGCCATTGTCACTCCACCAGGCATTCCTGCAGCAAATGATAACATCGATGTATTTGTTGTTCTTTTCTTTATTAATGAATTTGCTATTCTATCTAATTTATCAATAGGTATCCCCGCTGTAACAGGATCAGTTTTTATAGCCAAGTTTACAATATTTCCGTCCTTTATCTTAGAACTTAAAGTTTGTAAAAGAAATTGCTCTCTGTCCACCCTCACACCTGGCACTTTTAGCGCAGTTCCTAATATAGTTTCAAACTTTGTACTACTTTCTTGTAATGCATAATCCATATAAAAGCCTCCCTCGAAAAATACATTTTAATAAAATTTAATTAGTCCACTCTTTTCTTCATATAATATTTCATATAAGCCACTCTTTTTTAATAATCATCCCTCACACTTATTTATCTATATTAAAATTATAAAAAAAATAACCTGACATCTAATGTCAAGTTATAAATATTTTTTCAACATATTTTCTAATTTTTCTCTTATTTTTTCTCTCACACTTTCTGGTTCTAATACTTCAACATCATCACCAAAACTCAACAGCTTTGTATATAATATATCATTATTTGGCAATTCAGCCTCAACATACAAACTTCTATCATCACATTCCTTTACTTCATCATAGAATTCATCATAAACTTGAAAAGCTATAGATTTGTTGAACTTTAACTTTACACTTATATTTTCTGAATACTTAATTGTTTTTCCTATTTCAAGTTCGCTGAAATCTCTACAAAAACTCTCTGTCAATACTTTCAGCCCTGTCATTCTCGTCAATTTGAAAAATCTGTAGTCGTTTTTTAGAAGGCAAAATCCATATAAATACCAATATTTATCCTTAAATACCAACTGAATCGGTTGGACTTTTCGCTCTGACATTTCTCTATTTCTGTTGAAATATTTAAATTTCACTACATTCTTGCTAAAAATAGCGTCCTTAAGTAATCTGAATATATCTTGTTTTGGCTTCTTTTTGTACCAACTCGTAAAATCAACTTCTATCCAGCTACTCTCTTTAATTTCAAATAATGCCCTTAGTTTAGTCAATAACTCGTCCAAATTATTCCCATCTGCAGCGCTAATTCCCTTAAGTGCTGTCAAAATTTTTTCCTTTTCATCATCTGAAAACATCGATCTATCTAGGACAAAGTTATCAAGCAGATAAATCCCACCACCTTTACCCTGTGTTGCACAAATCGGAATCCCAGCGCTACTAAGTGCATCGATATCACGATATATCGTCCTAACCGATACCTCGAATTTTTCTGCAAGCTCAGGTGCTGTTGATTTTTCGTGTTCCAAAAGGTAATAAACTATTTTAAATAGCCTGCTTTCTTGCATTTTTCTGCCCCCTTTATAAATAAATCTAACTTAGTATAAGAACTATCATATCAATTTCCATTTATCTTATTATCTATATTATATCTAACATCCAATGAATTTTTTGATAATGTTTATATAATTTCACAAATTAAAAGGCTACACCGACATAAATCAATGTAGCCCCTACTTTCATTTTAAATTATCTCATATAAGCTTCAACTAGATTATAACATCTTGCCTTATTTTCAAATCTGTTATCTTGATTTTGGCTTTCTCTATAATTTAGCCATTGTCTTTGTTCTTCTCTAACTGCTTCCATTTGTTCTGGTGATAATCTGTCCTTTAATGCGTCATAAATTTTGTTGACCTCATCATGCCAAGCATCTTGAGATTCATCCTTTTCGCTCAAAGCATCCAACTCTTTCAAATACTTATCTTTCACATCACTGCTAGACTCTTCTGTTTTGTCCTTGTCCTCATTTTCCTCAACTTGTTTTGCTTCAATTTGATTTGCCCCAATATCATAGCTTCCTTCTATAAATATCATACCCATAGCTACAACAACTATCGGAACCAGAACCATCGACCCATTAAACTTGCCTATAGAAAATAAAATTAAAGCTAAAGTTATAAATACAATACTCACAACTGTGATTAACATTATAGTATTCCCTCTTTTTTTTACTATAATTTATGTATATTACACCCCTAGCTTTTATATTTCTTATTCATAGAATTTTGCTCTTCCATTTTGGAATTACTATTTAATTTAATATCTCCATATAAAAAACACCTATCTACTCTTGTATAGTAATAGGTGTTTCATATCATTACTTATCATCTTATTTAAAAATATATGATCTATCCTTATTTGATTCATTATATACCTTTCTAGCCTCATCAAGAAATGCATTTCTTCTTTTTATATTCTCTTTATCTAGTCCCAAATTAGCAATTTTAATCATCGCTTTTTTATTATCTTTTACAACTTTAGGATTCGTCATTGCTTCTTGGTTATATGCCTTCATTTTTATTCCTCCTCATCAAAATATGCATCTAATAATTCTTCATTTCTTAAGTTCCAATATAATGGAACTGTATTATAACATAGATTTTATTATATATGCTTATATATCTCATTTCCCTTTGTCCTATTACACTTCCAGCACAAAGTTTGTAAATTATCCTCTGCCGTCATTCCACCTTTAGACAAAGGTGTTATGTGATCTATTTCTAATAATAAGTTAGGCTCATCTTTTGTAGATAATCCACAAATTTGGCAAGTATTATTATCTCTTCCTTTTATTTTTTCCCTTAACTTTGGTGTCATCAATGCTCTTTGCCCTTCTATACTTTTCTTGAATTTTATCTTTTTTGATAAAAATTCTATAAATTCATTTAAATGTTTTATATCAAATATAAAATCATATGGTTCATTTTTATGCCCAGCATTGCTTATGTATCTAAAAGTCAGTTTTGGAAAATATGAATCCTTTAAATCTATATCTTTAAATCCTAACTTTCTACTTAATCTTTGTATTCCTGTAAAAGTTCTAATAAAGTATGGTAATTCATTACTAATACTTTCTATTATTTCATCTCTTTGTTTTTTTAATAAAACTTTCCCTTCTTCAACAGCAGAAAAATCATTTAAAATATTTTCTAGTCTTTCTAAAGTTGTTTCATTGACTTCTACTGTGAAATGTCTACATATCGATGGCATTGGATTACTTATTGCATTTCTAAGAACATCTCGAGAACATATATGTGTTGTTGCACCATATTTATTTAAATCATGTAGGTGATTTTTTTTGCCTTTAGTTTTTTTATTTCCAGAATACTTTAAATAACTTTTATAAGTCGTTTTAAATCCTAGGTTTACATACTTCATCCCCTCTATATGATCATTTAACTCATTACACTCCTTTGTATATACCTCAATATTTCTTTTAATTACCTTAAACCTTCTACTTCTAAAATATACTTCTGATAAAAACAAATAAACTAATATTGTAAGCCAAATTATAACCATTAAATCAATTATAAATTCTATCATTACAGTACCTCCAAGATACAATTATATTTCTATAATGTTAGTATTTATCCTAAATTAGGTTTTAATACCTATATTTTGCTATTAATTTTTTTATTACTATTTATACATAAAAATACCCCCAAGCACAAACAGTACTTGGAGATACCTTATAAAACCTCTCTATATTCATCTTTGATATATTCACTAAAATCACTAAAAAATAAATGAAAATTACTATATCTACCTAGTGAATTTAGTGTATCTTTTAAAAAATCCCATGTCTCTTTATATTCACCTTTTACAGTAAAATCACTATTTAGCATAAAATTAATAAATTCAATTTCATTATCAAAATACTTATCTTGAAAATCATATGCATAATCAATTTTCAATGATGATTCTAAATTCGCTTCATTATATAATATATGATCTAAATTACAACAAAAATAATAAGCTCTATAATCTATAGCTGAAATCTGATTCGTAGATGATAAAACATTCATAACACCTGATTTTTTATTATTTCTAGTTATAATTTTCTCCTTAGAACAAGCATGTATCTCGCTTGGATAGTATTTAAAACCTTTTGTTACTTGACTATCTTCAACCATATAGTTTTCATCTTTAATATATGCACCATCGATATCCATTAAATGTATTATACTTAGGATATCTGATTTTTTCACTTTTGATTCTGTCATATAAAATTTAACTTTTTCATTTATTATTTTCTTTATATTTTGTGGAGTTGAGTTTATATCACTTGTTATATCTCCCTCCATAACTTGAAATACGACTAATTCATTTTTTATAATATTCGATATTAATATTTCAAGTGCTTCTCGTTCAGACTTTCCTTCTACAAGAAACAACATGACTTTTCTTTTTTTAGCCATAATACTTATCCCCTCCATGCTTTTCTAAATGCGCGTGAAATATAAGCTTTATTAGTCCCATTGTAGATTTCTTCTTTTTGTCCTCCTAATAATATACCTCTAAGATAAAAATCTCTAAGATTATTAGTATTTTTCACACTTGTAAATTTAATATATCGATTTTCTGGATTTGTTGTAGTAAACACAATTGAATCCTTGTCTAACTTCTCAAGTGCTCTGAGGTTATGAGATGTAAATATAAATTGACCTTTACAATTATCTTTTATAACATCTAGGATTTCACCTAATAAATATTCAAATACTCCTGCATCAAGTTCATCTACTGCCAATAATATTTGTTCATTATTATACATTGCTATTAATGCACTTAATATTGATATTATCTTTTTTATTCCATCTGATTCATATTTAAGTGGTATTTCTATTTCTCCTCTATTTGAAAGTAATTCAACCCTATAGCCTTCTTTTCCATCACTTAGAATTTCTAAACCATAATTTTTTAATTTAATGCTTAAATCTGGTACAATACTTCCAACAACTATATTAATTTGAGATATTATTTTATTTAATGTATCTAGTTTTTGTTTGCCTATTGTTGTTACATCAAAAAGCTTTATAGCAATAACACCTGTTGATATTCCATCTTGATCTTCTATTCTAAAACTAAATGGCATTATTCCAAATGTATTTATAACCCCAGTTTCATCATTTTCAACAATAAATAAGTTATATCTTGCAAAATATTGCATATCTTTAATAATTTTTACTAATTCAGATTCTTCCGTTAAAGTTTGTTCAAATATTTTTATATTATCATTGTTGAATATATATGATTTACAAAGTCGCTTAGAAAATTCTTTTTGGAATTTTAAATCTAGTTCATTATCTTTTTGTTTGCTGACCATTTCTTCATATGTTTTTTTAGGCGTAAATGGAATCTTTTTATTTTCATATTCATAATTTAAAATATCACATTTTCTAGTCCACTTTTCATTATCAAATTTTGAATAACCCATTTTTTCCTTAGTTATTTTTATAAACGAATTTTCCTTGTCGTTATCTTCTTCTTGTATGTTTGCCTTATTTAAATAATCATCTGTTTTACTAAGTTCAACTTCATAAAATATCTTATAACTTTTATCTTCATAATCCATAAAAAATTCAAAATCTAAAACCATATTTTCTTTATCAGCAGAAATTAAATATAGGAAATTATTTGATAATCTTTTACCTAACATCAAATTTTTCAGCAACACTAGTGCATCTATAATAGATGTCTTTCCTGAACCATTTTGTCCATATATGCCGGTTATATGTTTTAGAGATTCTTTGTTGTATTCTTTATTAAAAACAATAGAACCATTATATACATTTTTTAAATTTTTTATACTTATTTTATTTAAATATATAACACTTTTCATCATAATCTTTTACCTCACTATATATTAATAGATAGAATATTACCTTAATCTTTTCCATTTTTGAAATAAAATATTCCATTTTTCAAAAATAAAATCCTATTTTTATAGTTTTTATTTAATTATACACTATATTTATTTTTTTAGTTATCTTATTATGATAATTTTCAAAAAAATAGAACTTCTCAATGTGTTCACATATAAAAAAACCGCACACACAATAAAAAATCATCATGTATACGGCAATTATTAATCAGCTTTAACTAATATATTAAATAACTTAACATCACTCAGCGCCTCAACTCCATATTCTATATCAGACTCCATCGCGATTATGTCCCCAGGATTGATCACTCTTTCGTCGTCTTGGTTATAGACAATCTTTGCGCTACCTTCTAGCATAACGAACAGTGTTTCCATTTCGTAGTATTCTTTGCTTATACTTTCGCCTTTTGGAAATGAGAAAAATCTTATTTCTGTGTGGTCGTTGTCTATTAGTGCTTTGCTTGCTATTGATTTTCCTGCATGGCCTATCATATCAGTTATTTTGATAACTTCGTGAGGTTTTATATTTCTTAGATATTTCATGATTTATACCTCTCTAACAACTACTAAAAGCATCTTCATGTCTTCTTTTGCAGTTACTTGATGTTGGATATTTGCTGGCATTACTACAAACTCTCCTGCTCTTGCTTCCATAACATCGTCGCCTATTTTTACTGTTGCAACACCTTCGTGTATATATATCATTGCGTCACCTTTTGCTGCGTGAGGGCCTACTCCTTCGCCTTGACCAAATGCCATTGCAGTTATTCCTACGCTACTTTTCTGTGCCATAGTTACTGTTTCTATTTGGCCTTCGTTACACTTAACTAAACTTCCGAAATCTATTGGTTTACCTTTTTCTACGTTTTTTATTAATTCTTGCATTTTAAATTCTCCTCTTTGTCTATTTATAGAATTAATTTTGATTTCTATTATAATATGTCCATAAAATTATCTAATTAGTATATAATTTAGCTTTTAAATTTTTATTATTTGTTTTTTTATAATTCATATTATTTTTTATAGAATTTTGTTTATAATTTAGTTATTTAAAAAAGCATCCCCAAGCACAAACTGTACTTGGGGATATTTTATAAACTAACCTTATATTCTTATTTAATATATTCACTTTTTACTATTTCAATTCCAATTCATCTTTAAATGCATTACCCACTTTTTCGCCAAGTTTCAAATAAGCATTATTAACAGGGTCAAATGTTATTGGTTATAATTTTTATTCATTTTCCATTTGTTTTTTCAGCATTTCAGCAAATTCATGTTGTTCTTTTCTTTCTTCGTCTTCTAATTCTCTCATTCCTTTATTTATTGCTTTTGCATATTTTTCTGCTTCTTTTTCGTCTTTTTTGTATTCTTTATAATCTGCTTTGGCTTCTTTTTTTAGTTCATGTCCTAATTCTTTGTCGTATTTTCCGACTTCTTTTATGCCTTCTTTAACATCGTGTTTTAATTCATGTTCTAATTTTCTTTCTTCTCTAAGTTCATGACGATATTCTTTTCTGCCTTCGTGATGTTCTTTCATTTCTTCAAATTTATCTCTAATAGTCATTTTATTTCTCCTCTCTATAAAGAAATATTTATTAATAGATTATCCAAAATAGCAGTTTGATATTATCTAAATTTGCTGTATTTTTTGTAAAAAAAAGTTTTTTAAATATATCTATAACTTAAACTTAATTGTTATTTTGGCTTTTTAGAACATCTTTGATTTCTTGTCTTGATTTTATACATAATTTTTTAAATACTGCCTTCAAGATTGTTTTGACTGTATTTACTGATACAAATAATGTTTTTGCTATTTCATTATTTGTAAATCCTTGTGCCGCTAAATTTGCAACTTCTAACTCTCTTTCTGATAATTCAACAACTTTAGATTTTTCTTTTTTAACAAATTTTAAAAATTCCTCATAAGGCTTTTGTAATATTCTAATTTCCTCTATTGCTTCTTTAAAATTTCCTTTTTCGTATATTTCATCTAACAAGTTTTTTATATCAGTATAATTTTCTGCAAAAATCATATATAGTCTATCACTTATGGCTATTTCCAAGGCTTTTTCAAGTTTTTCAATTGCATCTTTTCTTTTAGATAAATTATCGTATGCTATTGCTATATGCATATTTTCAAAAATCTCACAAAGTAAATTAGGAAATATCCTTGCCATAGCCATAGATTTATCATAAAGCGCAACTACCTTGATATAATTCTTTTTTGTTATAAGTACTTTCGAGTAAATAAAATTTACAAGAGGCATTGTTGGAAATAATAATCTGGTATTTTCAAAATTACCATTTATTATCCACTTTGGAATTTTGCTTTCTTCTTTTAAATTAGAATATATATATGCCCTTATTAAATCCAGCGTATCTGAAAACATATGAAGGTCATTTATATAAATCCTATCTTCAATTTCATCCATCAAAGTCCTAAACTCTTCATACTTGCCTCCATGTATAAGTATCTTCAATTTTAAAAACAAAGCACAGCAAAGAACTCCTGAATACTTATCACACATAAGCATTGCCTTATCGAGCGCTATTTCTGCATTTAATATATCGCCTTGATTAAAACATACCTCAGCCTCCATGATATAATCTGCTCCTTTGCCGTGGTTTTCGGTGATTTTATAATAATAAGGCATTGCATTTTTCATTATTCTTAGCTGTTCTTGTAGTTTGCCCTTATCTCTATAATACATATATAAAATTGATGGTGAACCGAAAGTCCATGTGGATTTATTTGTCATAATCGTAGATGGCTTATACATCAATTCATAAGCCTCCTTGTGAAGATTAGACATTTCTTCTATATTGTTATATTTTGTGAAACTAAGTATAAGTTTCATCTCTCCAAGTAGTTGATTTTTTTCTTTATAATCTATCTTTTTATCTTTCGCTATATTTTCATAAAATTGTCCACAAACTTTTCCAAACAAGTCCATCTCATTGTAAGTAAACAACCTTCTCGCATATACCAATAATGCCAGATGATTTTTCTGTTTAAATTCATTTGGACAATTTTCCATACATCTTATAAATGTATCCTTTATTTCTCCTGTAATGCTGTTTCCCTTGTCTTGTACCAAAGTATTTAAAAAGCTTTCATAATCCCTAGCTTTATAAAAATAACCCATACTTAAAACATATTTTCTTTTTTTATAAAACCAAAGTCCGCCTTTTTTATATACTTCCTTTTTATAATCATCGTCTTTTTCTTTTAATTTCTCCAACAGACATGTTCTAAAAATTGCATGAAATAAATATACTTTGTTCTTCTTGTCATACTTCACAAATGCATTAACTTGTGTCAATTCCTTTATCAATAAATCAACATTTTCATCCCCAGTAACAAATTTTACTTGCTCCAACGTAAACTGATCAAATACACATAATCTAAGTAAAAAATCTTTAAACTTATCTTCAAATGGATCATACACTAGTTTTTCTACAAGTTCATATATATCTTCACTTATCTCAATCGTATTGTATTCGATATAATTTAGCATAATCAAATATATCGCACTTATCCAACCTTCGCTCTTTTTATAAACAGCATCTATATTTAAAGTATTTAAATTTATACCGCAAAGTTTGTAATATTTTTTTACATCATCCTTTTCAAATTCCAAGCAATTTTTCGTAATATAATTTACTAATTTTTTTAATTGAAGTTCCTCAATCTTAATATTTAGTTTATTTCTCGTAATTATAATAAGATGAATTTTGTTATCCATACTTTTCACCAAATTATATATTAACTCATCTAAATTTTTATTATTTATTAAATGATAATCATCTAAAATTATCGCTATTTCCTCTTTTATATAAATAGAATTTATAAGCTCAATACATTCTTCAAGCTTTATACTATCCTTTGGTAAGCCTATGTTTTCCAATTTACTACCAACATTTGAATCTATTTTACTTATTATTCTACAAAAACCTTGCCAAAATGCTATATCTGAATCAGTGTATATATTCTGCCAATAGTAATTCGTATGGAATTTGTTCAGATATATTTTTATGGCTGTTGTCTTTCCATATCCCATAGGCGCTTCAACCACAGTAAGTGGATGTGAATTTATTTTATCTATTTTCTCTGTAAGCTTTTCATTCACATAAACTTCATTCGTATTATATTGCTTTATATATTCCATATCCCCTTTTCTAAACTCCCTTCTAGATTTATATTATTTATATATAATCTCAGTTTTGTTTATTTTTAAGTCTTATATGTTAATTATATATTATTCATTCGTACGATTAGCATTCTCTTTTAAAATTTTCCACAAAAAAATAGGAGCATTTGCTCCTATTTTGACATTATAAAAAATAAATCTTTATTTTAAACACGCTCTAATTTTGATATCCACAATATGGACAAGTTCCATCATCATTTATAGTGGCACTTCCGCAATTTGCGCATTCAGAACTATGGCTAGCTCCATCTTCATTAGTTGATTTTCCATAACCACAGTTTTCGCAATATCCATCAGGATGGAATGTCATTTTTTTGCAGTTTGGACATTTTGTATAATCTCCGTAGTCCCCACTTTGATATTCTTCTTCGTTATTTTTATTCGTATTTTTGTTATTATTGTTGTTTTTATTTTTATTTGTATTTGTACTCTTTTGATTATTCCCATTTGACTTAGTATTTTGATTACTATTTGATTTATCTGTATTATCTGTTGACTTTATTTCTATGCTGTATTTGTCACTTCCCTCTATATCATTTAAAATATCACATACATATTTAGCTATTTTTTCTAAATCATAATCTTCTGTAGCATCTTTTAAATTTTGCATATCTTGACCGTATTCCTTATTTTCCAACATAGCATCGTTTATATCTTTTCCGTAATTAACTAGCTTATCTTTACAATCTTTAGTTCCCCCGTTTGAATCCTTAAGTACTATATACATATCTTTTAATAAAGTTGATATTTCTGAAGCTGTTGCAACTGTATCTTTTTGTTGCTCTTGTTTTTCTTGAGTACTATCATCCTTTCTATTTGATGAACAGCCCACTACTCCAAATGATAATACTAATGATAATATAATAACAGTTAATTTCTTCACCTAAAATCCCCCTTCTTGATAAGTCTAAATAAAATATTTTATCTAGTTAATTATAGTATAGTTTAAATTTTGGATTATAACTTGATTTTGGAAGCTTTTCACCCGGGTGATTTTTCTAAAATAAAAGGGTTGTTTTATATATTCAAACAACCCTTTTACTATCTAAATTATTTTGTTAAACTGCACTCTTTTTCTATCTCTTGATCCATAATATCTTTTACTGATGGATATCTAATATTTAAAATACCCTTTTGTAATTCATCTTTATGATTTGTATAAGCATTAATTAATAATCTATTGATATCTTTATACATCTTATCTCTCGTACTATTTCCGAAAAATGCACAGATTACTTCTCTGCCTTCATTATCCTTGGCTGTTGTTGCAAGTGCAAATCCAGCTTTATCAGTAGTACCTGTTTTTGAGCCTATTACTGTAAATAAGTTATCGGCATATTTACGCTTTCTAAGGAAACCATTAGTTGAACCCAATGTTATTGATTTTCCATTATAAAAATTATCCACTGTATAAAAACTATGTCTAACAATTTTTCTTATTTCGTAATTTGCCATAGCATATTGTGTCAATTTCGCTATATCATGTGCTGTTGAATGTATTTTTGCATTACTGTGCCAATCCATCCCCACTGGATTATCAAAATATGAATCTGTCATTCCGATTTGTTTTGCTTTTTCATTCATCATAGTAGCAAATGCTTCACTTGAACCCGCTACTTCTTCGGCTATAACTTCTGCTGCATCACCTGCTGAAACAATCAAAAGCATATATAAAAGTTGTTCCATTGTGTATGTAGAGCCAGCTCTTAATCCTACAATTGATGATTCTACATCAACCTTGTTTAAAGCTGCTTGTGTTACTTCTATTTTTCTATCTAAGTTGCAGTTTTCTATTGCAACTACTGCTGTTAATAATTTAGTTGTACTTGCAGGATAGATTTTTTTATCTGCATCTTGAGACATAATTATTTTCCCTGAATTTGCATCCATAACAACATAAGCATGTGCAGATACTCCCATACTTATTGGAGAGTCATTGGTTTGAGATTTACTAACTTGAGCTGATTCAACTTTATTAACAAATCCACTAGTAGATATTGTGAGTATCATTATCAAAAATAAAGCTGTTATTTTTTTTATTCCCTTCATTTCACACCCCATATTTTTACATATTATTAATTTATTATAGAATTAATTTATTATATGAGTCAACAAGATATGTGTAACAAATTAGTATCAATAATTTAACTATATATATAAAAAAATCTTTATTCTAAGGATATTTAAAAAATATAGGTTGCTAAAAAAGAGATGTCTTTTAATACAACATCTCTTTTTTATTCTATTTAAATTTTAATTAAATACTATATAATTTTATACTCTTATTTTAAAATTCTACTTCTTATAATTTCTTCTATACTTTTTAATTTAATAAATTTACAACTTGAACATCATTATAAGGGAATATCTTCATTTCACTTCCATCTAAGTCTTCTTTATGCATATCAAGCATATTTATTTGATTATTATTGTAAGATTTATAATAATAAAGTCCTTTTTCTAGGTTCATACAAGAACTATATTGAGTTATTTCATCTTTTCCGTCTTTAGTTATTACTGAACCTTTTACCATTGCTACATTATTTAAGATATGGAAGAATTCAATTATTCCGTCGTTTTCTATATCTTCCATAAGAATTTGTGCTCTTAAAAATGCCACTCTTACAAATCTAGATGGTGATGAAAAATCTCCAGGAAGTCCTATCCCACCAGTTGCAGATCCCAACGGAGTTAATTCTAAATCACTCCAATTTGCAGATGTCGGTTGAACTGGAGTTGCATTCATATATTGACGTAAGTTAGTTATATGCCAATCAAATGATGGTGCATTAGTCATTACACCAACTTTATTTTCATATACTTTAAATCCTTCTTTAGTTTTTTCGATTACGATTGCTTTTCCTGTCTTATCAGTAACCATCCAGTGAAGTGTTGGAAGTCCAACATTTTCAGCAAAAGGTCTTGCAACTAAATTGATTTTATCTAGATATGGTCTTAATTCTTCTAAAGTTGCAAAATTACCAGTAATCCAAAGAATTAAGTCATATGGTGGCATATTTTCCATACCTTCTTTAGTCTCATCTTCCCAGTATGCATCAGGGAAGTTAAGTCCAGCACAGCCTAGCCCCTCTTCGTTTATAGCCTCAGCAAATAGTGGGTGATTGTCCATAACTGATGCCATACCAGTAATCGCATATTTTATCTTTTTATTTTCACCAGAAACTTTGTCTACGTATTCATAATTTCTAGGAACTACTACTGGTCTTTGTCCAAATGTATATTCCAAATCCATATTTCTTCCAAATAAATGTTCTTTTTTAAATGTTAATAAACTCAAAGCTGTACACATGTTAAAATCCTCCTTTTTATGTAAAATAATATTCTTATTTATGTTTTGTAAATTGCTTATTATTTATGCATAAAGAATTATCTAAAATCCCAATTTTAAATAATTGAAATTAGCCCTAAAAAATGTTATGCTATCAAAAGCGAATCAAAAAGAGAGGTAATTACATGATAAAATTTGACAAAGTGTCGTACTCTTTTCCACAAAAAGACCTTTATACTGATGTTTCATTTACAATAGAAGAAGGTCAACATTGTGCATTTATCGGTGCAAGTGGTAGTGGAAAAAGTACGCTTATAGATATAATAATGGATCCTGAAAAATACGTATTTGACGGTAAAGTTGAAATGGAGCCAAGCTTAAAAATTGGGTACGTAAGCCAATTTTCACAAAGAGATAAAGATAAAGAAACAACTGTTTTCGAATATATTGCAGAAGAATTTATAAAACTTGAAAACGAAATAGCAACTCTTTGTGCTGAAATGGGAACTTCTGATGATATCGAAACATTATTAGAAAAATACCAAGAGGCACTTGATGCTTTCGATGCGATTGATGGTGATAATTATGAAAACAACATCAATAAAAAATTAAACGCTGCTAACTTAACTACTCACAGAGACAGAATGATTTCTGAGCTTAGTGGTGGGGAGTTCAAACTTATACAAGTTATAAAAGAAATGCTTAATAATCCTGATTTAATGATTATGGATGAACCAGATGTTTTCTTAGACTTTGAGAATCTTAACTCACTTAAAAACTTAATTAATTCTCACAAGAAAACTATCTTAGTTATAACTCACAACAGATATTTATTAAATCATTGTTTCAATAAAATCATCCACCTTGAAAACACTGAACTTCAAGAATTTGATGGAAGATATATTGACTATAACTTCTCTCTTCTTCAAACAAAAATTGAATTACAAGAGATGGCAATAGCTGATGAAGAGGAAATAGCAAGAAATGAAGAATTAATAAAAATATTAAGAGAAAAAGCAACTTACAATGCAGATGCATCTAGAGGTAGAGCATTAAAAGCGAGAGTTAAAATACAAGAAAGATTAGAAGCAAATAGAATTAAACATCCATTTGTAGATATCAAACAACCATATATCAACTTAAAAACAAATAATGAAATCGAAGAAGAAATAGTAGCATTAAAAACAGATGATTTAGGTATATCATTTGATGAAGTGCTTTTACAAAATGTAAACTTCGAGATAAAATCTAATGATAAAGTTGCGATAATTGGAACAAACGGTGTTGGTAAAACTACTTTATTAAAACAAATTTTCAAAAATAACAACGATGCTATAAAAATAGATGAAAATATCAAATTAGCATATTTATCGCAAATGCAAAGCGAAGTTGTAAATGAATCAAACACAATTTTACAAGAATTCTATGATGTTGGATTCGAAACATATGGTGAAATAAGAAGATATCTTGGAAGATACGGATTTAGTTCTGATATACTTACACAAAAGATCGAATCATTATCTGGTGGTGAGAAAAACATCCTTCAACTTGCAAAAGTTTCAGCAAGTAAAGCAAACATGCTATTAATGGACGAACCAACAAGCCACTTAGATATATATTCACAAATGGCATTAGAAAAAGCTATTTCAAACTACAAAGGCGCAATCTTAATGATTTCACATGACTATCATTTCATAGTTAACTGTGCTGACTATGTCTTATTAATAGAAGACAAAACAATAAGAAAAATGAGCATGCGTAAATTCAGAAAAATGATCTACGCTAACCATTTTGACAAAGACTATCTTCAAATAGAAGAAAAGAAAAAGGCTCTTGAAATGGATATCGCCTCAGCACTTAGAGATACTGATTTTGAACGTGCTAGAAGTTTATCTGAAAAATTAGAGGAAATAATTAAATCGCTTTAATTTTTGATATATTATGGGAGGTTTCCTTATAAATTGTATTTATAGGAAAGCCTCTCTTTTTTTACCCTCTGATAAATACCCTATCCATTCCTCTTGATTTGCTAAAAATATATTTATATAATCAGAAAAATCAACCTTTGTTAAAGAAAGTATATTTTAAATAAATATAAATTCCATGTGTTTATTTTTTTATTATTAAATCTTTAATTTTTCAAATTTATCTTCCTAATAACAATCCCAATTATATAAAACATCACTAAAATCTTGATTCTTTAATTTCTCCTTATTAATAAAGAAATTGCAAACTCCGCCATCTCCCCACATTATATATCCATTTTCATAATCGTCCATACTATCTATCTGTAATAATAAAGTATCATATACATCAAGACCGTCATATTCCCTAGGGTCTGATTGTGCAAAGTAAGGATATCCTCCTATTTTATTTCCGCAACCTGAAATCTCATTGTTGATTTCTTCTAGAATATCATCAAATGATTCTTCACCTTCATTATCATCATCCAAGTCCCAAAATGCTTGAATTTGATTATTAGGAAATATTTCGTTATATTTTTTTACAAAAATTTCATCAAAATTAAAATCTTCTGATGTTATTCCTTCTTCATAAGTTGTAAACACCATCTTGAACTCATCTTCAAATGGCATATAATCCTCATCTTCAATATAAGGATTGTATATTTTTAATATATCTTCTTCTTTTACATTATCATCAATACTGTCATGGTAAACTACTCTGAATGTATTTTGTTTATTTTGATTATCAAAATCCAACCCATAACAATCATCCATAAGTATGAAAAATTGTAATAATCCTTTTTGAGGATAATCTTCCATTCCTACAAACTCTTCGCAGTTTATTTGTGCTAATAATGTAAGTTGTCTTCCATCATCATCAACAGGAATTTCTGCACCAACAGGTAAATATGGAGTCCCTCCTACTTTTGAATCTATAAGTTGTGTTTTTTGTTTTTTTAACTCTATACTTATAGCTTTCTTAGCTGTTTCTTTTTTTATGCAATTGTATACTTTTAGTATTGCTTCTTTTTTATTCATTCTCTTTCTCCACCTATTTATAATTATATAACCTATTTTTTCATATAAAGGTAAAATATATTTTATTTTAAGATACACTAAAAATTTAAACAATACAATATAAATTAATTTATAATCCACAATTTAAAGCTGATTATAATTTCCTATGTGCTATAAAAAAATGCTACAAAATAGATAACCTACTTTGTAGCACTTTTGCTTTTAATTTATTATTATTTTACTTCAATTATTTCCTAAGCTGCTTCAGCCAACTTCTCAATTTCCATATTTTTAGGAAGTACTAAGTTTAAAATAATTGAAACAACGAATACAACTGCAACACAATTTCCGCTAAATATGTCTTGTATCATTTTAGGGAATATTGCCCAAATTTCTGCTTCTGTAACAGAAGTAAATCCTATCCCTATAGCTAAAGATAGTGCTATAATTATGATATTTCTTTGTGTAAAACCTGCTCTTGCAAGCATCTCTATACCACTAACTACTATTGTCCCGAACATCATAAGTGTACACCCACCTAACACAGATTCTGGAATTGAGCTGAAAAATGCACCGATTGGTGGAACAAATCCTGCAAGTATCATAAACATAGCTCCAGTCATTATTGTAAATCTATTTACTACTTTTGTCATAGCAACTAATCCAACATTTTGGCTGAATGATGTTACTGGTGGACATCCAAATATACCAGTTATAGAACTTGAAAAACCATCACAAGCAAGTGAACCTGAGATTTCGCTTTCTGTTATTTCTCTGTCTAAACCTTTTGCAACTACTGCTGATGTATCTCCGATTGTTTCAGCAGCCGAAACCATAAATATAATACATACTGATATAATTGCATTTATATTGAATTCTGGTGTAACTGGTAAAATTGTAGGGAATGCTATAATTCCATTAGATAAAATTCCTGATAAATCTACCATTCCTAAACAAAGTGATACTACATATCCTACAAATAATCCGAATAATACTGATAATTGCTTCCAAAATGATTTTGCTAAAATATTAAATAAAAGACAAGCTACTAACGTAATTGTACCAACCATAATATTTTGTAGAGAACCAAAGTTTTCAGTGTAGCCCCCTCCGAATGAACGTACACCTACAGTTAATAATGAATAGCCAATCGTTGTAACGACAACACCTGAAACAACTGGTGTTATTATTTTTCTCCAATATTTGGCCAATAATCCTAATAGTCCTTCAAAAATACCACCTACGATAACTGCACCTACAACAGCACCATAGCCATATTGAGCTCCAACATAAGATAAGATTGTAACGAATGTAAAACTAACTCCCATAACAATAGGCAACTTTGCTCCTACTTTTCCAATAGGATATAACTGAATTAAAGTTGCTATCCCAGCCATAAACATTGCATTTTGTAATAATATAGTCATTTGCTCTTGTCCTACAGATGATGCACTTCCTATCATCATAATTGGTGTTAAATTAGCTACAAACATAGCAAGAATATGTTGTAATCCAAAAGGAATTGCCTTAGATAATGGCACTCGTCCATCTAATTTATAAATATTTGCAATACTCGAAACTACTTTTTCTCTTTTTTCCATCATGTGTCCCTTTCATGTGTGTAAACTTAATATGAAATTAGTATACTATAAAACTTTTAAATTTACAATTGTAAAAATTAAAATTTGTTGTTTAATTAATAAAAAAATCATTTTTCAAGAAAAAATATGCCACTTTCACTTATATATTAAAATATATATATTAAAAAGTTCGTATTTTCCTATATATTTAAATACCTTTTTCATTATTTTCTTTACTATTTTAGATTTTTATTTTTATCAATATTTTTATATTTTATCTATATATAAATACAAAAAAGTAGGAGCTTAGCCCCTACTTTTTTGTTAACATATTAAGTTATTTTCTTCAAAATTAATCGTAAATTTCATACCATTTTGCACACTTTCAAATGAGTGTGAGATATTTAAAGTTTTTAGAATTTGTTGAACAATATAAAGTCCCAACCCATTTCCACCGGTGTTTTTATTTCTGTCAAATTCCGCCCTATAAAACGCCTCGAATATATGATCTAGATGATTTTGTTCTATTGGTTTACACTCATTTTCTATTATTAATGAATTTTTTTCAAAATATATATTTATATTTTTTCCATTATCGGTATAATTTACTGCATTAGATATAATATTCGATAATGCCTTTTTTAACATTGATTTATCAGTATTTATATTTAATGAGTTTGAATAATCTATGTTCATATTGATTTTTTTTGATTTTGCGATAATTTTATATGGCTCAATAATACTTTCTATCAATATTTTTAAATCTACTTCTTTCAATTCTTTTTCGCCGTTCAAAGAATTAAGTCTAGATGTGTCTAGTATCTCTTGAACCATACTACTTAAATTAACAACAGCTTCTTGACATTTTGGGAGATAAACATCATGATTTTTGTACTTCCCGATATTTAAAATCATATTTTCAAGCATTATATGTATGCTCATAAGAGGTGTTTTTAATTCGTGAGAGGCACTTCTTAAGAAGTCTACCTTGCTTTTTTCCGATTTACTCACATTTTCAATCTCCTCTTTCAAAGAGTCAATCGTATCTAATAAATTTTTGTATAAACTATTTATATTTGTCGCTAAAAGCTCTATCTCATCTCCAGTGTTAATATCACAATACGCATCTTCTTTTAATACTTGCATCTCTTTTGTAACGTCACAAATTTGTTTTATTGGTTTTGTTATTTTTTTTGTATATATATATGATGCAAATAATGAAATAATAAGACTTATACCAATAGAATATGGTAATATCATAAATACTACACTTCTCGCTTCTTGAAGATATTGTAAATCCATAGCAACTTTTATTGATGCATCTACGTTATCTTTTGTCTTTAACCTTTTAGTGTAAAGTAATGATGAATCACTAATTTTTAGAAAATCATTTTTAACTTCTGTCGAATTTGATTTCTTATTATCTTCTATAAAATCCGTTTTATTGTCGATAACTAGCGACTGTTCATCTAAAGCATCTGGGTTTATATATATATCACAACTTTTAATTCCTTCATATACTTTATTTTTTCCATTTACACTCAACAGTATATTTATATTATGCATATCAGCAAATTTCTTAGCTATTTCATCGCTCTTATTTGAATTATTATTTTGTAATTGCTCTGTTAATTGATAGCTTATGTTGTCTAAATCTTGCTGCTTTTTGTTAGTATAAAAACTCGGCAAAAGCATATACAACAAAGTGTGCGAAATTATGATGATAATTGCCATCAGCCCAACTGTAAATAGGTATGTTTTTTGGAATAGTTTCATCTTTTTCATTACTTATCCTCAAACTTATACCCAATACCTTTTACAGTTGTAATACAATCTAAATCTAGTTTTTTTCTAAGATTTTTAATATATACATCAATAACACGATCAGCTGGGGCCTCGTCTATTTCCCAAAGACTATCTAACATTTGATTTCTTGTTAGCACCTGGTTTTTGTGCTTAATTAATAATTCCAATAACTTTATTTCCTTTGGTTTTAAATCTACTGGATTATTATCTTTCTTTGCACAAAATCCTAAAAAATCCACCTCAACATCTTTATAAATCCATTTGTTATTTTGTTGTCTTCCTTGGATACGTCTTTGCAAAGCTTCAATTCTTTTGTGAAGTACTACAACTGAAAATGGTTTTGTTATATAATCATCAGCTTTTTCATTAAAACTCATGATTTGACTGTAATCATCAGTCATTGCAGTAAGCATCATAACAGGAACATCGCTTATTTCTCTTATTTGGCTCAATACACCAAACCCATTTATTTTTGGTAGCATTATATCCAACAAAACTAAATCAAATTCATTTGATTTGAATAAGTCGATACCTTCTTGCCCATCTTCAGCAACCATAACATCATATCCAACTTCGGATAAATATTCACTTATACCTTCTCTTATATCTATCTCATCTTCTACTATTAATATTTTTGTGCTCACTTTTTTCAACCTCATCATCTTTTAATTATATTTTATAGTATACTATAATTTAAATATTATATTAAATATCTTTTTTATGTTTTAATTTAAACTTAAAGGCTTTTATTAATTTTTGCTTGCACAATTTGACTTACATCCAGAACATTTTGAATTACAAGCTGCTTCTTTTGTTTTTGTAAATGTAGTTTTTATAGCTCCTCTTGGGCAAACTTTTATACATTTTCCACATCTTATACATTCTGCACTGTTTGGGGTTTTGTATACTGCGACATTCATGTCACATTTTCTCTCACATAATCCACATTTTGTACATTTGTCTTCATCAATTTCATATTTATAAAGAGAATACTTGTTGAATAGCCCATATATAGCACCTAATGGACATAAGTATTTACAAAACGGTCTATAAATTTTTATTGATAATATAACAACACTCACTAATATAAACATCTTCCAAGTAAACAATGGTCCAATTATTTTTCTAAGTGAACTGTTCATTGATACTAGAGGTACCCCTCCAAGCAATGTTCCTGATGGACAAATTAATTTGCAAAACCAAGGATTACCCTCTCCTGCAAAGTTTGTCAATGTAAGTGGCATTATAATTACAAATACTACTAATATAACATATTTAAGATATCTTAATGGCTTATCCAAAGGCACCTTTTTAATTTTTTTAATAAATGGAATTTTGTAAAGCAAGTCTTGTACTAATCCAAATGGACATAGCCATCCACACACAAATCTTCCTACAAACGCCCCAACCATCATTAAAAATCCTATTATATAAAATGAAAATTTAAAATTTCTACTTCCCAATACGGCCTGTAAAGAACCTATTGGACAAGACCCTATCGCCCCTGGGCATGAATAACAATTCAGCCCAGGTACACATAGTTGTTTACTATCACCTTGATATATCTTCCCTTTTGCAAAGCCCAAAAAGTATCCATTAGTCAATGCAGTAAACACTATTTGAACGGTTAGCCTCAGGTTTGACTTTATCTTTCTTATTAAATCCATACTATCACCTATCCAATTCCTATACATTCAAGACATATAATATTTGATTTCTTTGACACAACTTTATGTTCTTGTCTGTGAATTCCAAGAGATACAAAAAGCATCCCTGCAATAAATATTGCTAAACCTACTTTATTTTTTTTTATAATATTATTCATTTGCTTCTACCTTCTTTAATACTTCATCTATTTTTGCTTTCCAGCCATCATAATCGTTAGAACCTTCTATACTATCAACGATATTTCCATCTTTATCTATAAAGAATGTTGTTGGGAATGCTTGTAAAAGCAATGTATCATCTTTTTCTACCATATCTTTTGTAACTGTTAATTGTTGATAAGTTGCATTTGCTTTTGATAATATTTCTTTTGCTGTAGCTTTTTCTTCATCAGTTAATCCAATTCCCGATTCTAGCAACATACCTTTTATCGAAACACCTTTTTCTCTATATTCTTTGTTTAATCTATCTAATGTTGGTATTTCTGATATACATGGGCTGCAGCCTGTGTTCCACACATTGACCATAGTCAGTTTATATTTTGAGAATATAGATTTATCTACCTTATTTCCATCTATATCTGTAGTTTTCATATCTTTAAATATTGTGCTAGATGATAAACTTGAGTTTGTATTTTTGTCTGTTTTTTGTTCTGTTTTTTGTTCAGTCTTTTGATTTGAGCCTTGTTGGTTTTTGTTTGAGTTATTTGACTGTGAACATCCTACTACTGATGTTACTGTCATCATCGCTACTAATGCTAATGTTGCTTTTTTTGTTATTCTTTTTCTGTTCATATTCATTCTCCTAATACTTCAATATTTTAATTATTATTTGTTTTGCTTTTCTATGGTTTAATATTAAAATTTCAATATGTAACGTATATGAAATTAAATAACTATCTTTATAAAATGAAGATTTTGATGTAATATATTATACCTATTGATCTTACTGATAAAGTTAAAACCCCTGCAAAAGCTCCAGGACCTATAATCATTACAAACATTAATCTATAAACAAAATATTGAAATACTCTTGCAACTGCTTAATATGTCTTTTCCAATATTATCAAAGAACATCTGATATTCACTAGAAATAATATGTATTTCTTCTTCATCAGGATATTTTAAATATCAATTTGAATCCACTAACATTGAATCAAAGTTTTTAATCCAGTATGAGGACACATATCCTGATTCACGCCTTTATTTTGATGTCACCAAAAAATTACCCCCTCATATATTGTTAATATATAGTTAAACTATGCAAAAATTAATAAGTTTCAATGCTTATTGTAAAAGGGGGTATACAAACACCATGAATTTTTTATCTTCGTTTAATTCCATTTTGCTTGTAGGCGCTTTATCTATAGATGCTTTTGTAGCAAGTTGCGCTTATGCCACAAGTAAAATAAAAATACCCTTTAAATCAGCTTTAATCATTAATGTTGTTTCTACTACTATTTTGGGGATTGCCTTATTTACTGGTAGTTTTGTAAGTAAATTCATTCCCTCCGTATTTACAACAAGTATTTGCTTTGCGATGCTTTTAATCCTTGGATTGACCAAATTATTTGATAGCACCTTAAAAGCTTTAATAGGACCTAAAGGCTCATTAACACGCAATTATGAATTTAAAGTTTCCGACTTTAGATTTTTTTTAAATGTGTATATAGATAATACAGCAGCCGATGTTGATCATTCGCTTACCTTATCACCAAAGGAATCATTCTCATTAGCATTAGCACTCTCGCTAGATGGATTGGCGGCAGGTTTTGGAGCAGGTTTAGTCGCGGCTAACTTTATCCAAATAATAATATTTTCACTTATTATAAATATAATTGCAATATTGGGTGGTTGCTTTGTTGGAAATAAAATAGCAGAAAAAACAGAGCTAAATCTTTCTTGGTTAAGTGGTGTGACATTAATTTTATTAGCTTTTTTAAAATTGAAATAAATGTGTGAGATTCTAATATAAATTTGATTTCTCATTAATATAAAGAAGTAGCAAATGGTATCAGATATGGATATAAAGAATTTGATATTACATTGCCACAAAATAGAATTGAAAATTTATTCTTTGCTGAAAATGATCTAGTTATAACAGTAGTATCTACTTAGCTTACTAATAAAAATAAAGCGTCGAATATTTTAAATCGACGCCTTATTTTTAATTAATCAGCATATGGAAATGTCAGTATCTTTTAATTGTTGCAGTACTTTTGAACCTATATTTCCTATTGGTTTTTTCTAGCTTCATCCATAATTACATTCTAGTTATTCTTGCTTCTTTTCTAGGTACTGTTCTCTTATATTCTACTCTTGGATATCCAATTACCATACAAGATATTATTTTTTCGCCTTCTTTTAATCCTATCATTTCACCTATTTTAGGATTCATTGCAGCTGCCCTTTCAAAGAAACCACTGAAGTAAGTTCCTAGCCCTAGTGCATCTACCATAAGTTCCATTTTTGCAGATGCTAATCCTCCATCTATTTCATTTTGTGCTTTTACAATTATTAATAATGGTGCTTTGAAAAATAATTTATCCTCACCATTTGGATTTTCTACAAAACTATCATACATACGTTTCCACATATGAGCGTATTTTAGAAGATGTTTTGGAGTTTCTTCATTAGATAACATTTTATCAGCCATCATATTTAATGTTCCTAAAATTACTCTTCTTAACTCTTGGATATTATCTTTTATTACAGTGTATGAAACATCTTGTATATTAGTAGATGTTTGAGTAAATCTACCTGCTTCTATTATTTTTTCTATTTTTTCTTCTTCTACATCTTGTTGTTTAAACAATCTAACACTTCTTCTGAATTTCATAAAATTCATTAGCTTGTCTGCGTCTATTGTGAATTCTTCTTTTTCATATGGGATTACTTCTTCCATTGAGTATTCTTCTTCATCATCACAAGATACTGCATTTACTGGACAAATCGCAATACAGTGACCGCATTTTATACAAGTTAAATTTCTTATGTGAGCTTTTTTATCAATCATTTCTATATCGCTGACGATACAATCTTGCTTACATAGTGTACAACCAATACATTTGTCTTTATTTACTATCATTTTTTCTCCTTTAATATATAAAATTCTTAATTTAAATTATTTTCATCATATTATATATCTTCAAAACGAATTATTTCATCCATGTCTTTCTTCTATTGTAGTTATTGCATTCATCTTATTCACCATATATATATAATTATTATTTTATAATTTACATATTTTTAACTTTTATACCTTTGATATTTACTTTATCAACTATTTATATTATATTATTTACTTAGTGAAACTAGTGAAAGTTTTGCTACTGTATTTGATGTTTTAAGTAGTCAGGGTAATGGGTATATTAAAAAATATTATGTATAATATGGTAGAATAGCCATTTTATATTTTTTAATTATTAAAATAAAATTAATGGAAAGGATTGTATTTATGACAGAAACAATTGAATTAAGAAAAAAGGGATTGGATAAAATAAGGGTTCTTTCTGGAGCACAATTAAAATACATAGCATTTCTATCTATGTTAATCGACCACGTGAATAAAGCCTTAATATATCCAAATTTAAATGGGGGATTACTTTTAAAAATAAGTGATTTGTTTGATGTACTTGGAAGGATAGCATTCCCATTATTTGCATTTTTTATAGTAGAGGGTTTTTTCAAAACGAGAAGTCGTAAAAAATATCTTCTAAACTTATTGATATTTGGCGTAATATCAGAAGTACCATTTGATATGTTTACAACACGTACATTCTTCAATCCTAGATATAACAATGTACTATTTGCACTAGCATTATCACTTGTAACAATTTGGATTATAGATACATTAAAAATAAAATTAGAAAAAATACCTCGTTTCCTATGGTATTTGACTACAGTATTAATTTTAGCTGTTATGTGTATTATATCTCTATTCCTTTCAGTAGATTATGATTACCATGCTATATTAATAGTATATTTCCTTTATGTATTTTATAATAAACCTATATTATCATGTGTATTTGGTTATTTATCAATTTTCAAGGAGATTTGGGCACTTCTTGGTTTTGGATTTATACTTATGTACAATGGAAAACGTGGCAGACAAAATAAAATGATAAATTACTGGTTCTATCCTGTTCATATATTAATATTAGGTATATTAAGGATGGTATTCAATATATAATTTAATATTTTTCAAATAGAAAATGGGCAACGTATAAATTTACGTTTGCCCATTTTTCTATTTAAAATATCATGAGGGAATATTTATATATCTATATTACTTGCTAAAGAACTAACTTTTTATCTTTTAACTCAAGTATAACATCTGACTTGTTCGCAAGATCCTTACTATGAGTAACAACAATCACACATTTTCCATGTTTATGTGCACTTGTTTTTAATATTTCTATAATTTCTTCTTCTGTATCACTATCTAAATTTCCAGTCGGTTCATCTGCCAAAATTACTGGTGAATTTGCAACAAGTGTTCTTGCTATGGCAACACGTTGTTGCTGACCTCCTGACAATTTCAATACATTTCTTTTTATTTCATCATCTTTTAATCCAAGCTCATTTAAAATAGTTTTATCTGCTTTTGGGTTTACTATTTTTAAATTTTCTAATGGAGTCATATAATCAATCAAATTATAATTTTGGAAAATTAGTGAAACATTATTTTTTCTATGATTCTCATATCCTTTTTCCCTAATATCCTGATTGTTATATAGTATTTTACCACTTTGTGGTTCATCAAGACCTGCCAACAATGATAGCAAAGTTGTTTTCCCAGAACCAGATACACCTAAAATCGTGTAAAACTTACCTTTTTCAAACTCCATACTTATATTATTTAATATTTTTTTACCATTTGTATATGAATAATTAACTTTATTTAATGCTAAAATTGACATTTGTCTTCCTCCTAGCTCATTTTCGATAGTATTTCTTTTGGTTTTAATCTTATTATTGATGATGAAGATATCATTACAGAACTTATGATAATAGTTGCCCCTATTGCATAAACATAAAGAACTTCTTTTAAACTAACATCAACATCAATCCCATCTACTGTTTGAGTTGCTAAAGAAGTGTTTGCATCATATCCTAATGACATTCCTCCAAACCCTTGTTGCACCTCCTGAACAGCTTGTTTGCTTGCCTGGCTAACCATTGCATCTCCTATATTTTGTGATATCATCTTACTTGAAAAATATGATGTTCCAAAAGCTAGCACACTTATAAGTAACAATTCAATTATATATTGTGAAATTATTTTAAACTTTCCAACTCCGATAGAAAGTAAGATACCTGTTTCATGAATTCTTCCTTGAATCCAAAATGCTAAAACTAATGAAAGCACTATTATTCCAACTATAATCGAACCGATTAAAAGCATATTTACGATTTTTTCTAAGCTATCAAATGACTTAGATAATGCTAAAAACGTATCATCACTTTTTGATATATTATAAAGACTCCAATTTTCTTGTATTTTATTGACATCTGATATTACATCATCTACATTTTTATTAGTATTAAACACAGCACTTGTATATTGGCTGTTTCCTTTTGAATAACCATATAAAGCATTTAATGTGTTCATATCTGATAATATAAGGTTTTCTGGTATTTCTAACTTACTTCCCATTCTGTCTGTATTTTGGCTTTCAAAAATACCTACAATTTCAAGATCATATTCAGACGGTGCATCTTTAGATGCATTATAATCTAAGCTGTCTTTAGTCCCTATTATCCTATCTCCTACTTTTAAATTATTTTTTTCGGCTAAGGCTTTGTGAACTAATACTTTATTTTTATCACCTTCTACAAGGTGTCTACCTTCAACTAATCTAAATGATTTACTCATAAATTTTGTATCGTATTCTGTAAACTTATGAGCTTCTACAGGGAAAAGATTTTTATACTGTTTATCAGTGTATTGAACTGTGTTGTTTTTTGGCTCTACATTTTGAAGTTGCTTAAAAACTAGCCCAATCCCCTGAACTGATGCATCATAATTTTTTATGCCATTTACTTTTGATACTTTATTTACCAAACTCTCTGGCATTGTTCCTGTGAAATTTGTTGCCAAATTGTTTTGTATCTCAAATGTATTGGCTGTCTCCTTACTTGAATTTTGTCTTGCAATTGATGTAGCTTTTTTAATTGAAATTCCACTCAGTACAGCTGTAGCTATACAAAACAGAATAAAGAACATAAGAATACTTTTCTTTTTCTTTCGGGTTATATATAATACCGCTCTTTTAAAAGAACCCATTTTTTTACCTCCTTGTTTTATAATTTTTAGAAATTTTCATAATAAATATTTTAAACTTTGTGTCAGTCACTTCATTTATCTAAGATAGATTTTAAGTTTCCAATGTGAAATATTTATGAAATGAATATAAAATTTTAATATTTTTTGTATAAAAAAACTACTAAGCCCTAAAACTTAGTAGTCACTTATCTTTATCTTAAATTTTAAAAGTACTTTTAATAAAAATTATATCTCAACTTCCATCTCTGCATATTGTTCTTTTACTTTCTTTATAGAACCAAGTAATAAAGTATATCCAACAACTACACAACCAAGCATCACAATCCATGCAGCTCCAAATCCAACTTTATCAACTATCATGCCGACTAAAGTTGATCCGAACGCATAGCCTAATGCAAATAATAAACTTATAGTCCCGAATATTTTACTAGATTCTTTTTTGCCAAATACATCTGTAGCCATAAATGCTGGTGCAGACATATATGAATATACATTAAGTCCATATGCTATTGAGAATAAAAATGCTAGTGCAGGTACTTTTGCGCAAAATATTAATGCAACTATTGCAACTCCTTGAAGTAACATAGATATAGTCATTGTTTTTAGTGTTCCGATTTTATCGAATAATGCGCCACCTGAAACATTTCCAATTAAACAAAATGCTGCAAATACTGAACCTAAAGTTCCTACTAATGTTGCGCTTAATCCTAATTCACCTGTAAAATATGTCGCATATTGTGTGCTTAATGCTGATATAGAAACTGCTATTATTGCATATCCAATAGAGAATAACCAGAAGTATTTATTTTGTTTAGTTGCTTTAGCACCAAGACCATCAAACCCACTTGTTTGAACTTCTTCTGCTTCATTTTCTTCAACAACTTCTACTTCACCTACTTTTGGTAATCTTACAAATATCATTACTATTGGTAAACTGCAAACTAATGCTAAAACTCCGAAAAATATATAACTATAAGTCGCTCCTCTTGATGCTAACATTTGAGAAGTTATTTGTTGTAAAAATACATTACCTATAGAGCCTCCAGAAAATGCTATACCTAAAGCTTTACCTCTACCTTCTTTTGGGAACCAGCTATTTATTAAATATGGAACCCCAATCCCTGAGAATAATAAACAGCCTACTTTTTGCATAGCTGCTAATGCGTAAAATTGAGCTAGATTATGAGAAAATCCAAATCCCATAAATCCAACTGCTGATAGTGTTGCCCCTACTAAAAATAGTAATTTTATATTTACTTTTTCAAATACATTCCCTAAAACTGGAGAAAATATCGCTGAAGCAATTGCCCCACAAGTAAATATAAGTGAAAATCCTGCTAGTGAAAATCCAAATTGTTTAATTACATAAGGTACAAATAATGGCTGAATGTTTTGAGCTATACTATATGGAACAGCTTGTAAAAACATACATATAAATACTATAAAATATTTCTTTTTATTATCTATTTTGTTATTAGTGCTAAGTGTTTGATTGCTCATGATGAACCTCCTTTTGTATTTTTGACATCATTTATAATGCCACTATTTAAGGCTGTCCTCAATGTCACTTTGCACAATAAAGTTTATACATTTGAACAATCGCATTTTTTTCAAATTTAGTGTAAACTAAAAATTTTATAACTATAACAAATACCTTATCATTAAAGATAAATATATCTTGCTTTTGTCACCGATATCATCTAAATTTATATCTAAAATTTCTTCAATTTTGCTTATCTTATAATTCACCGTATTCCTATGCAAATACAAGCTTTTAGCAGTTTCATTTATCTTGCAGTTGTTTTCAAAATAACTCTCCAACAGCTCCACATAATCAGTATTGTTGACCTTATCATATACAACCAAATCACCTATTGTTTGGTCGTGGAATTCTTTTATAATTTCCTTATTTTCCATCTCCAATAGTAGTCGATAAATTGCCATTTCGCTATATCTGATATGCACCTTATTATTGCTAATCAATCTATTTATTTTTGCAACATTTTTAGCTTCTTCGTATCCTTTATATAGAAGTTTCAAGTTGTTCACACGCTTACCTATTCCAATAAAAAGTTTTAAATTTTTAAAATCCTTATTCATTGAAATATACAGCCCTTTCATAATCTTTTCAACTTCCAAATCTGTCTTATTATAAAAAACTATAGCAACAGATTTTCCTATATTCACCGCAAAATAGTTGTTTCGTATATAGCTCAGCTTCTTCTCTATATACGACTTAACCCTTTCCGCATAAGTAGGAATATTATTCGTATTATGTTCATCATCCTCCAGCTCGATTATCGCCACAACATAATCCCAATCGCACTTAAATCCAACTCGCTCCAACTGTTGCACATATAATTCCTCATGAGTGGGCAAAAATATCGCATCCTTAATCGCATTCGAAATCTCCGTATAAGTTCTCTCCGATTCTAAAATTATAATCGTCAAAGCCCTCATAATGTCAGGAATCCTAATATTCCAAGGCATTACAAATAGAGGAAACTCATTTTCGTTACAATAATCAATCACTTCCTCGCTTATCTTCTCAATATACTTACCCGTATTTACCACAATCCCACTCGCATTGTGATCCTTTGCAATATTTATTATATTAAGCAAAGTTGTGTCGTCTTTTATACTTACTCCTGTTGTAAATAGAAGTTCCTCTGCTTGGATAAAACTCGCGATTTCTTCATTTTCAACAATGTGGGTCCATCTCACCTTGTTGTTTAGACCACTTTCACCTGCTAGTAGGTTTACGTCAAATTTTTTTATGTATTTGTATAGATATTCTATTGCAATTGACATTTTGTGCTCCTTTTTTGTTTTTTTATGATTATATCTTATTATTTGAATTTTATACAGGGATTCGATGTGGTTGATTTATTATTTTAAAAATTTTTATATATATTCTCTAATATTCGACATATTTTGTATTATTTGTATGATATACTCATCGGGTGTTTGAAAAATATATAGTTAAAATCATTTTAGAGATTATATATTTTTCACCACTATAAAACAATTTCAAATTTGGGGAGGATAAATTTTTGAAAAAATTAAAATCTTTATTAATCAGTTTAGCACTTGCATTAGTGTGTGTTTCAATGGTAATTTCAACTGATGTTGTTGAAGCAGCAAGTGTAAGACTAAACAAAACTAGTATAACAATGTATACTGGACAAACAAGTACACTAAAAGTAAGTGGTACAAGTAAAAAAGTTACTTGGTCTACTTCTAACAAAAAAGTTGCGACAGTTTCGTCTAGAGGAGTTGTTTCTGCAAAATCTTCTGGTAGCGCTACTATTACTGCAAGAGTAAATAATAAAAACTTAAAGTGTAGAATAACAGTTAAAAAGCAATCAACTAATAATAAAAAGGCTGCACTTAAAGCATATTATAGCTTCTTAAAATCTTATAAATTTACTACTGATTACTCTACTCGTGGATTTAATCTAGCATATATAAATAATGATAGTATTCCTGAACTTGTTGTTTTTGATGGTGATTACCATGCAGCGGGTGGAAAAGTATATGCTTATGTTAACGGAAAAGTAAAATATGTTGGTTCCTTTGGCGAATGGGGTGGATTCGAATACCAAGAAAAAAAAGGAATTATTCGTAGTTTTTACTTTAGCCGTGGATGTTCTGAAACTAATTATTACAGATGGAATGGATCTAAGCTTTCAAAAATAATGTCCGCTAGTGAAATTGAAGAATTTAATCCTAATGGATACTTTGGATGCAAATATTATATAAATAATAAAAAAGTTACTCGTTCAAAATATGAGAGTTCAACTGCTCCTTATGAAAAAGGACTTAAATCTATAAGTCTATCAAATTCATATGCAGTTACAGATTCTGTTATGAGAAATAAATTATTATACTAATAGAGAGTAATTCTTACTTATTATAAAATAAGAAAAGACTACCACAAATCTTATATTGTGATAGTCTTTTTTCTGTATTTTTTAATTTAATATTCTACTTCTATTAATATCTTTTAACACTCTAAATATAATTAATTATCTATTTCTTTACAAATAACAACAGTCCTAGCATTTTTAAACTCATAACTACAAGTTGTCAAAGTCATTATTTTATCAGAACTTGTTGGTTTATTCTTTACCTTGAACATTGATTCATCACATATTTTATTTAAAAATTTATTATATTCTTCATCATTTTTAAAATCTGGAACTCTATAATCATAATTCTTATCAACTAACAAAACTGCAAATGCTTTAAAATGTCGTTCTCCATTTTTATTAGTTAAAGTTATTGTTGGATTTGAATTAAAAAAATCCTCTTTTTTAAATTTCTCAAGTTCACTAAACATAGTGGTATTTTTCATATTGTGACCATATACAATAAGGTTTTTACTATCATTGTAATTATTTCTATAATCTAAAAATGTCGTTCCCGCATATAAATAATTTCCATAAATATCGCGGTGTAAATAATAAGAATTGTCATCTCCTTGCACAACTGGATAGTCTATATTTGTATTTTTTATATTAATCCAGCATACAAAATCTTTATTTATATGCGAAAAATCTATGCTGTTTTCTTTATTTTTATTTGTTTTATTGCTACTATTCTTATTTGTATAATTTTTTTCTTTTCTTAAATCATTATATATATTGTCTGCTTTTTTGTATTCATACAACTTACTATAAATTTTATAACCACATATACAAATAACTATAATTAAACATATTGTAATAATATTTCTAATAAAAGATTTAACCTTCATAGACATCTACCTTTCTTATTTTAAGTTTTTAACTTTTTTAGACTATTTTTGAAATTTATAGTTACTTTATATTATCATTTTTTATTTTTAAGAATTTACAAGACCAAACTTTAGCTTTACTCTTTTTAACTTAGCTCTCCAAGGATCATATAAGAACCTTAAAAATATTACTGTGGCAATAGAATGCGTTAAATCTGGGAAGAAACTAGCTATATAAAGTCCAAAGAATGAAGCCCATGAAAATTCATACATAGTTCCTGTAGCCGTCCATATATTCATTATCCAACCATATATAAATCCTGTTAGTGAACCAAATATATATAATTTAGTTTTGTTATTTATAATATTCTTCTTTATCAAGAATCCTGATAAAAAGCCTATCATTCCCCAACTAAACATTTGCCATGGTGTCCAAGGTCCTTGTCCAAAGAATAAATTTGATGCAAGAGCTGCCATTGTTCCTGTTAAAAATCCTGCCTCTGGTCCAAATACACTTGCAGTAATTATTATTATAGCCGATGTCGGCTTAAAAAATGGTACTGGAGCAAATGCAACTCTACCTACAGCAGCAAGAGCCGCCATAACAGCTAAAGGAATCCACTCTCTAGCTTGAGGCTTTTTCATTTCATATATCATTAAGAAAGGGAGTATTGCTAATATTACAAAAAGCATACTCATAAGTGCATATGCCCTTCCTCCCAGTAATGTATATATACCTAAACATATAGGAAATACTAATGCTATTGTCGAGATTAAAACTATCTTTCTAAATTTTACGAACTTATTTTGGTTTTTAGTTCTATATTCTTTTTGCATAAACTAACCACATCCTCATATATAAGTGTATCTTCAAAAATATTTCTAGCTATTCTATTAGACACAGTTGTATAAAAATTATTTCCTAGGAAGAATTCTTTTGGTGTTCCCTCTGATACTATACTTCCATCAAAGAACATTGCACACCTATCTGAATATCTCGCTGAAAACTCTATATCATGAGAAACTACAACTATAGTTACTCCCATATCTCTTAATCTCAATAGCATTTTTCCTATTTCTTCTTTACAGTAAGCATCTAAACCTTTTGTCGGCTCATCTAATAAAATAATTTTAGGATTAAGCAGCATTACTTTAGCCATACCCGCCCTTTGTAATTCTCCTCCACTTAAATCATAAGGATGATGTTCTAATAAATGCTCTATATCTAATAATTTACTTACCCTTTTAACCCCTTTATCTATATACTTTCTATCTTTATTTTGTAATATAAGTACTTCTTCTAAGTCTTCTCTTACAGTTTCAAATACAAATAAAGATTGTGGATTTTGAGGAAGTAAAGCTAAATTATTCTCATATAAGCTTTTATTATTATATTTTTTCATCTCAATATTATTTATAAATATCTTACCTCTTTGAGGTTTTCTTTGTCTTGCCACCAATGATAATGTTGTACTTTTACCTGTTCCATTTCCACCTAATATAGAATAGATTTCTCCTTTATATACTTTAAAAGATAAATCTCTTATAGTAGGCTCTGATATTTTATTATATTGGAAATAAACATCTTTTAATTCTATAGCTATTTCTCTATCTTTTTCATCTATGTTTATTTCTGTTTCAGTATCATCCAATTTTTTTATAGTTACTTCATCCATACTATCATTTAACCATTGTCTACAATCTTTCACAGTTAATGGAGACTTACTTGCACATTCTAGATATCCATTTAATTGATTATAGATTTTACTTGGAGTCGGAAGAGATTTAAACATCTTGTGATTTTTATCTCCAGATAATATATCTGCTACTTTATAGTTAGTATCATTACAAATAACTTTTCCATCTTCCATTACAATAACTTTATCGCATACAGAATATATATCCTCTAAGTTATGTTCTGTCATTATTATAGTTGTAGATAACTCTTTATTTATCCTAACTAGTGTATCTATAAAATCTTTAGCTGCTATAGGATCTAGTTGTGATGTAGGCTCATCTAATATAAGTATTTTTGGTTGCATAGCCATTATAGATGCTAAGTTTAAAAGCTGTTTTTGACCTCCCGATAAGTCATTTACATTTTTTCTGAACCATCCTTGAATTCCAAAGAAACTAGCCATTTCTGCAACTCTTAGTCTTATACTTTGAGTATCTAGCCCCATATTTTCAAGTCCAAAAGCCAACTCATGCCATACTTTATCTGTTACAATTTGAGAATCTGGATTTTGTAGAACATACCCTATCTCACTTGCTAGTTGTTTACTTGAATAATCATTTATTTTTTGTGAGTAATAATATATATCTCCACTAACTTGACCATGTGGGCTAAGTTCTGGTTTTAAATGTCTTAATAATGTGCTTTTTCCACAGCCAGATTCTCCACAAATTAATACAAAATCGCCTTCATCTATACTAAAATTAATATTATTTAATGATTTTTTTAATTGATTTGGATATGAAAATTTTAATCCATCCACTCTGAGTATTTCCATTTATATTCCTCCACTATTTCTAAAAAAGATGGTAACAATGTTATCAAGAAAAACGATAGATATATTGCCATATATAATCCATCAAATCTTATATTTTCTATACTAGGATAAAACATTAAATTTCCATAACCATTTATGTATCCCATAAATAAAAATAAACCTATAGTGCCTATGATTCCAAGCATAATCATATCTCTTTTTATAAATCTATATATAGAAAAGTTTGTTCTTCCTTTTATTCCATAACCTCTTGCCTTCATTGAATCTGCTGTTTGGACAGCATCCTCTAGTGCCCAAGTTACTAATATAGATAGTATTCTCATACTACTTTTTATTTTCATTTTTATGTTACCTTCACTATAATCAAGACCTACAGTCTTTTGGCTCTTTGCAATTATTTTTGTTTGCTCTGTTAACTTTGGTATAAGTCTTAATACCATACTTATCATCAATGCTATAGATGGAAATGTCTTTCCAAATATATATAAAAATTTATCCGAAGTTATTATTTCATTGTAACAACTAAACCATACAACTACAGATGCCATCATAATACCTGCACAAAGACCATAACTTATTGATTCTAAAGTAACTGGATTTTGTCTGAAATAAAATAATACTGTAAATCCTCTATTTACAAACATTGCATTTGTAATTATTGCACCTAAAATTATTATTAATGCAAAAGATAAAATTTGTTTAAACTTTTCTTTGTTAAGTATAGTTGAATATATTATTGCACTTATAAGTGATATTAATAAAAGTACTGGATGCATATAAAGCATAGACATTCCTATTACTACTACAAAAAATAAAAAGCTAACTATCGGATGATAACTCGCTAATGCCCTTTCCATACTAATTTACTCTAGCTCCTAAATCTGCTCCTAAATTACATGTATAGTTGAATTTTATAACATCAGAAGATTTAACTTTATATGCACCTACTCCATAGTTAGGATATACACCATTTACACTATACATCCATCCACTATTAGATCCACCATCAAATTCATATAAATTATTAATTCCTTCTATATATGTATTTGATCCTGACCCTCTATACTCCATATGTATACCTTTTTTACGAGTTATCTTGACTAATATATCAAATACTGTATCACCCTCGTTAAACTCAACCTTCATATTCTGTAATATAATTCCATTTGATGGTAAGTGTGAAAATCCTGGTTTTTTATTTAATCCATTATTTATAGCTGTTTTGCAACTTATAGCTATTGTAACTGTTTTATTTTTTGGTTTTGGCGATGTTATAGTTTGATTATTCTCTGGTTTTGGTTTTGTACTACTATTGCCTGGTTTTGGTTTTTCATTATTACTTGGCTTTGGCTTTTCACTACTATTGCCTGGTTTTGGCTTTTCGTTATTACTTGGTTTTGGTTTTTCATTACTATTGCCTGGTTTTGGCTTTTCGTTATTACTTGGCTTTGGTTTCTCACTACTATTGTCTGTTTTTTCTACTTTATCATTATTTGGCTTTTTGGTTTCAGTAGCATCTGTTTTTGTTGATTTACTACTATTTTCATTTGAATTACTTGATGAATCAGTAGTATCTTTATTTTTTTTATTTTCTTTGTTCTCTTTTTTTGTTTCAGTCTTATCTACTTTTGCTTCTTCTGTATTTAATTCATCACCTGTTTCAATTGATTGATCACTAACTACTGTATCATTATTGTCCGTTTCAAGTGTGTTAGCTTTTTTAAAAATACTATTAAATCCTAATCCTAGTGATACTATTACAACAGCAGATACTGCTACTATACTTATTTTTTTCTTATTCATATCTTTACCTCTTTAAACAACATAAAACTATGTCACTATTTTTTTGTTTCGTTTTTCAACATCACTCATATCATATAACTTAATTATCATAAATTTTTCCAGCTAAATTTCTCCCTATATATCTAATATCTTTGTCTAATATTGAAAGAGCAAGTGAAACACATTCTATATACGTAACTGATTTGTTTCCGTTCTAAGTTTTTACCTTTTCTAAAAAAAAGTAACTGTATCCTTACATTTAAAATATATATATTTCAGATTAAAGATACTGTTACTTTTTTAAATTTATATAAATTACTTATTAATATACTAACTACTATTTTTTAGTTATGTATTTTCTATTAAAAGATACAAGTAAGCCTAAAGTTGCTAATACCATTATAAATACATATATTATTATACTTTCATCTCCTGTGCTTACATTATCATCTTTACCAGTTGAGTCATTTCCTGGGTTGTTTCCAGTGTCATCTTTGTCTTCTGACTCATTTCCTGGGTTGCTTCCAGTGTCATCTTTGTCTTCTGATCCATTTCCTGGGTTGCTTCCAGTGTCATCTTTGTCTTCCGACCCATCTCCTGGATTGTTTCCAGTGTCATCTTTGTCTTCTGACCCATCTCCTGGATTGCTTCCAGTGTCATCTTTGTCTTCTGATCCATCTCCTGGATTGTTTCCAGTGTCATCTTTATCTTCCGACCCATTTCCTGGATTGTTTCCAGTGTCATCTTTGCTATTAGTAAGGTCCCAATATGATTTTTCTCCATTTATATATCTTTGGTATGAAGTTAATGCCTGAAGCACTTGTACAGTAGTCATCTCCATTGGGTTTTTGTCACCAAGGTTACGAGTAAATCCACCTGTTTTTGGATCAAAATATTCCATAAGACGTGTTATTATATTTCTGTTATTTGTTCCAAATCCATTATTTTGAGAAAGTGGATCAATTTTTAATGTTGTAAGTGCTAGTAGTACTTGTGCTGAACTTTCTGGTGTTCCAAAATCATACTTTTTAGACATATTTGATTTTAAATATTTTAAAGCATTTTCGATTGCTTTGTCTACTTCTTCATTAGAACCTTTATATTTAGCTAATGCTTGTAATGCCATAGCAGTAATATCTACACTTGTAGTTTTGTTATCAGTTAAACCAAAACCTCCTGTTTTTGAATTTTGGAATTTAAGTAGCTCAGATATCATTTTTTCCCTACTCCATAATGCATCTTTTGGGATATTAGTATCTTTTGCATCTAAAGCTATAAGTGCATATGTAAGTTCATTAGCACCAATTTGTAATCTTTTGCTGTTATAAATCATCTCAGCTAAATTTATACCTTCAATATTTGTAATATCTTTTCCTATTATTGAAAGAGCTAGTGCCACACGTTCTATCTCTGTAGGTTTTTTTGAATTAGACCAAGTTTTTACTTTTTCAACAACACTTTCATAATATGCATCTAATTTATCTTGTTTTATAGTTTCCCCTGCACGAAGTAAGCTATATACTAACCATTCATCCCCATAAAAATATCCATCTTTATGATTTTCTTTAATGAATTTTATTGCTCCTTCTGTCCCTTGAGAAACTAATTTATTTGTTTCTACTGATTCAACTGTTCCTTGTTTTACTGTAATTTTAATTTTAACAGGTTCTACATTATTTGTATTATCAGCTGGAGTACCTATTGCAGTAACTGTCCCTTCTGAAAGGGCTGTTACATAGTAATCCGAACCAGAAATATAAAGGCCTTTATCTGGTGCCTTGTCATATTCATCAGTATTCTTTTTCCAGAATCCATCTGTTTTACGTTCTATCTCAATAATACCTTCTTTGTCATAAGTCCAAATAAGTTCAGGAGCTGTTACGCTATATCCTTCATCTGATTTTTCTCCCACGAAAGTTAAATCAAGATTGCTTTTAGTATTATTATCTAATTCCATTGAATCATTTTTTGTCGTTATACTAGTAAGCGGATTTAGATAAGTATAAGTAACTTCTTTGCTACTACTAACTTTTCTTGTTTTATTTGTATCTGGATTAACATCTATTAAAGATACTTTATAAGTAGTTGTTCCTGCTTTGTAAGGAACATATCCATTTGCCATGCTCGCAACATATTCACCTACTGAAGGGTCACTACTTGTGATTGTATATTTATTGCGGTTACTAGCATTTTCAGGCTTAACCACAATACCATTGTAATGTGGATTGAATGCTCCGATTTTTGAACTATTTGCATTTCTTCCGTGTATTTCTATTACACTTGGAAGAGTTTGTTCTATTGATTCAACAGGAACATATGTAGATGTAACTTCTACTGTAGCTGCAACATTTGGATTTTTATTAGAAACAACTTTTATCGAAGCTGTTCCAGGCTTTTTAAAATAAAACGATGGTGAACTTGTTATGTTGTAAACCATATCAGTATCATCTGCTGTATAAGTGAATCTAGAATATGTAACCGGTGTATATTCCTCTGATCCTTCATATCTTGCCTCAACTTTTATATCTTTCCATTCAGAACCAGCAACTGTATATTTCCCGTTTGTAACATCATTTCCATCGATAGTTAATTTAATTTGTTCTATTTCTTTAGAATTTGCAACTACCTTAATAGTAGCTACTACTTCAGTTTCTCCATTTGCTTTTTTCTCTGTTGCCGTTATAATAGCACTACCTTCTGAATCTATACGTAGGCTACCATTTTCTGACCCAATACTTATAGAGTTTTTTGGTTTAATATCACTACAACTCCACTCAATTGTACTGTCTTTTTTAACATCAGCTAACTTGAATTTACCTGCTATTTTGAATGTAGAATCTACGAAATCAGGTGATAGATGAATTAATTGATTATTTAATTCCATTTCTTCACCTTCATATGATTCAAAAATAACTTTATATTTATTTTCTGGTAAACTTGGATTTTCTGGGTTATACTCTTTATTTTCACCAAAATACGGGTAACCTGTACTACTTTGGCCCCATTTAACCCCATATTCACCACGATTTTTATTTAAAAGGTTTGTAAACTCTATAGATTTCATCTCATCTTCTGACATAGATTTAGAGCTTTTTAAGTTTTCACCTGGAATTGTAACTGGATTTGTTAAAACAGAATCCCAGTAAGTATTTATTAAATCTCCAGATTTATATTGATTGAAAAGAACTCCTTTTTCACCTTTACTCACTGAATAAGAGTTTGAAAGAATTCCTCCGCTTAAGTATTTAGCAAATCCACATGCATTTGAACCAGTTACATCAGAATAACAATTTATTATAGAACCTTTAATTTCTTTCTTTATAGGTCCCATTGCTTCCCATGTATCAAAATTTCCAGTAAAATGAACATTTTGTATAACACCTGATTCGCCTAGATTTTCAAATATACCTACGCTTGTGTTTTTAAATGTAACAGTATGACCTTGACCGTCTAAAGTTCCTTCAAAGTCTCCCATTGGAAAATACCAGTCATCAGGAGAAATTACTATATCGTTATCTAATACATAAAATGCATTTTTGTCAGATATATTAATTCTTTCTAAATCTTCTACTGATTTAATATGTTTAACATCTTCTGCATTTTCAGGCATAGCAACTGGTAAAGTAGCTTTTTTCTTTTTTAATAAATTTATTGAATCACTTAATTTCTTAGCATGCCCATCTATTTCTGATTGTGTAGCATCATCTTTTTCAAATATTGCCTTAGCATCTTTAAGAACTTGTTGTAAATTATTCCAACTTTCTTCTGTATATTGTTCTTTATTTGCCTCTAACTCTTTTACTTGATTAATATACTTTTCAAGATTAGTCTTATCAACTACATCTGGTGTAGATTCAATTTTACCTTTTTTTAAAGTTGGCAGTCCTCTATTTTCACCATTTGATGGACTTGTCCAAATAAATCCTGTTTCAGGTAAACTTGTGTTAAGAAGTGATATTCCTTCACCTGACTTTAATTCATTTTCTGATTTCTTACCAGAATTTATTTCTTGAGGTTTTGGCATAATCATACTTACTGTTCCCATCATACTATTAACAGTATAATAACTATTTGAAATCACAGAATTAGCAGAATTATTAATTCCTACTAAACCTCCATAACCACCAGCCATGAAACTGTCAATTGTACCAGCAAAATAAGAGTTCTTAATAGAGCCACCACTTAATGTCCCAACAAGACCACCTACTTCGCCTAAAAAACCACTTAATTTTATTGATGCGACAGAGTAACAGTTTTGAATAGTACCACTAAGTGTTACTACCATACTTCCGAAAGTATCTTCACTTGTTATTGTACCTGAACTACTTATTCCTAAATTTTGGATAGTACCAGATACATTATTTGCTAGCGGTTTGTCTGCAAGTGTAATGTTAAAACCATTACCATCTAAGGTTCCCCTTAGATTCTTTATCTGTTGTCCTTGATTTAAGGTTATATCAGTTGTTAAAACGTAAACCTGACCTTGTTCTATGTTTTCAGGAAAATCATTTGCTGAACTGATTTTAAAAGTATTTCGTGAATTATACGAAACTACACTACTTGCATATACTGGAACAACAACACTATTCATGATAAGTATCATCGTTAAAATAATGCTTAGTATTGACCTTTTTAGTTTTAATTTTTTCATATTCTATCTCCCATAATATTAATTTGCCTAGAAATATATAATTGAATATTCTAGGCAGTATATCTATTGTATATTTTTTTTATTTTTTTGTAAATATAGTGATATATTCCATATTATTATATTTATTATTATGTGTGAAAGTCCTTATCTTTTCAGTCATTTATTAACTTCCTTATTAATAAAGGCCCCTTTTAGCAATGATAAAATTATCAAAGTCTTAAGGGGCCCTTTTATAAACTATAATGTTTGATGTATTTGATTATCTCTACAAATTTGATCTATATAAATATCTTTTTCTACCTCTACAAATATTTTAGCTATAACTTCATAAGCTTCTGCCCATGCATTTAACACTTCTTCTGTTGCTGCATCTCCTAAAACTTCTTTTATAGCTAATAATAAATTTTTACCTACTATTGGATAATGTTCTGGTTTTACATATGAGTTAACGTGAACACTTCCTATTTTCTTTACTGCTGGTAATATTGCTTCTAAATTATCTATATTTTGAGCTGCTGCTAATACTGTCATTGCTAATGCTTTTGGTTGCTCACCAGATTCTTGTCTATCCATATTAAACATTTCTTTTACCTCTGGATTATTTGCAAACATTGTTTTATAGAAAGTTTTTGTTATTTCTAATCCATGTTCTTTTAATACTGGTACTGTACTTTTTATTATATCTATTGTTTTTTGATTTAACATAATTACTCTCTCCTCTTAATATGTATCTTGTATACATTTCTTAGATATTATAAATATACCCCTATATTTTCTATATAAACATTTTTTAAATAATTTTTAAATTTGTTTCTCTTTTGTTTAATTCAAAATAATTATAAGTGAACTTCATAATGTATCTTCTCATACTGTCTTAAACTATGTATAAAGGATATGTAATTTTTAAAATTATACTATAAATTTTTCCATGAAATAAAAAACTACTAAGTAAGGTTATCCATAAAATTAAAACGTAAAGTGTTAAGAATAAATCTAAATCTGTATTACTATCACTATTTATCCATATATTTTTGATTAAAAATTTTTCAAATCCGTGAATTCTTATCATCTCTTGATCATCTGCCCCCTTATATTCAAAATATTTTAATGATAATAATTCTAAAATCTCAACAGAATTTTCAAATATACTTTTTAATGTTTCTATTTGTAAAACAATTTTCTCAACCTCTGATTTTTTACCTATATCACAATGAGCAATTCGTGAATTACGTATTTTTACTATGTTATCTCCTAAAGTTTGAGTTTCTTTTATTTTCTTGCCAGCTTTCCTCAAAATAGCCCTTTGACTTTCCTCAGTTTGTAATAATTTTTTATTAAGAAAAGTTTGAAGATACTTAATTCCACAATTTGTTTTTTTAACTATATTTCCTCTATCAAAATATAGTTTATATATACTTAAAACCATTGAATCAAAGGCGTTATTCAAAAACTGTTTAATAAATATTAGCTGTGTTGGAAAAACTCTATCAATAGAGAATTCATTTTCTATAAACCTAATGATTTTTTCACTATATTCTAAATTCACATAATAATTTCTTAATTCTTCTTTAAGGAATTCTAATATTTCTTCAAATTCATTAAAATCATTACTATCTAATAAATTTTTATAATAGTTTGGATTTTTTTTACTTTCTTCTTTATCCATATATATCTCCCCCCATAATATTGTCTAATATTTCTACTTTAATATATTTAGATGTATCAGCTTTTATGGATACAATTAATATTAATTTATTCTTA
>OHAC01000052.1_pt1 | contig 116239 bp, 95 predicted proteins | sample 1577051 | NCBI WGS metagenome assembly OHAC01 (sample SAMEA3541499, study PRJEB24748) | human gut metagenome | biome: human gut; feature: human-associated habitat; material: faeces | place: China | collected 2012 | reverse complement strand
TGCTAAATCCATAATGATTCATTTTTATACATGGCAAAAATATAAGAATGAAAAATGGGCGACAAGATAGAATCGCGGAGACGCTTACTCCAATTCCGATGCAGTATATTATACCAGTTGATTATCAGTAGTTTACGACTTAAAAGATAGACCACTCGAAAATTTACTTGTTTTTTCGTCAAAAATCGAAGATTTAACACTTTTCTTCGTTACCAATCTCAAAACAGAGGGGAAATGGGGAAAATCGCTCTCTTTCGCCCCGAAACCTCCGCTTCGCAAAGATAAGGCATATCGGGGATAATTTCGCCGATTCGGGCTGCAAAGTCGGAGATGGATTTACGGATTTTTGGGTGGGATTTTGTGGTTTGATAAGGGGAGTCTTGCTTTGTTTTTGGGTTGGGGTGTCGAATTCTTTTGCAGCCAAAAGAGAAAGTCGGCAGATATGGTTCAGTATGGCTTTGGAGAAGCCATCTCTTTTTCTCCCTCTGTTAGCTTTACTTTAATGCACGTATATATGAATACGGAGATAAAGTAAAGGTTTATGCTGTGATTCGCTTGAAAAAATGTCGTGTAATAGGGATGATTCGTTGGAAAAAGTGTGACTAAATTCGATTTATTCGCTTGAAAAAGTGTATTTAACCTTGGTTTATTCGCTCGAAAAAGTGTAATTTTGTAGCGGAAAGAATAAGATTGCGCTATGCTTAAAAGGAAAATAGAAACATATTTAGCTAATTGGAAAGAGGCCGAGGGCAGAAAGCCCCTTGTGATAAAAGGTATTCGCCAGTGCGGGAAGACATATATTGTCCAGAAATTCGCAAGGGAGAATTATGAAAGTGTGGTCTATATGAACTTCATTCTTGAACCTGACAAGAAGTCTGCCTTTACTGGCAATATAGATGTCGATACCATCATTCTCAACCTCTCTGCTTTGATTCAAGGCAGTCGGTTCATTGAAGGGAAAACCTGCATTATCCTTGACGAGATTCAGGAATGTAAAGAAGCAAGGACAGCCTTGAAGTCATTTCATATAGACGGACGTTTTGATGTTATTGCCACAGGTTCTCTTTTAGGAGTGAAAGGCTATGGTCAAAGCAAGAAAAAGAAAGAGGATGTCGGGCAAGATTCTGTTCCTGTCGGATATGAAACCGTAATTGATATGTACCCATTGGATTTTGAGGAATTTCTATGGGCAAACGGAATCGGTGAGGCTGTTATCGATTCTGTCAAATCATGTTTTGAGAACGAAAAGGCTGTTCCCGATGGGATTCACAAGGCAATGATGGAGCTGCTATACAGATATGTTATTGTAGGAGGGCTGCCGGAAGTGGTGAATTGCTTCCTTGAAACCAAGAATATCGAACTCATATATAAGAAGCAGCGTAATCTTATTGCCGAATACGAAGAGGATATGGTTAAATATGCAGATGATGCGGACAAACCTAATATCCGTGAATGTTTTGAATCCATTCCGAAGCAATTAGCCAAGGAGAATAAGAAATTCCAATATTCCATAGTCAAAAAGGGAGGAAGGTCTTCTCAATACATCGGTAGCATTCAATGGTTGGAGGATGCCGGAATAGTCCGTAGGTGCTATAACACGCAGATTACGGAACTGCCGTTGGAGGGCAATTCCATCAAAGATTGTTTCAAAGTGTACACTACTGACATAGGTGTCCTTGTAGCAATGCTCGACTATGGCACTCAGGCTGATATATTGAAGGGGAATCTTCTTGGATATAAGGGAGCTATCTTTGAGAACCTCATGGCGGATTTCCTGTGTAAGTCCGGACAGAAGCTATACTATTTCCATAAGGACAGTGGGCTTGAACTGGACTTCTTGGTAAGGTTCAAAGGCGAATGCGTCATCCTTGAAGTCAAGGCTAAGACCGGTAAAGCAAAAAGTATGGCTACCATTCTTAAAAATAAGGATGTGTATCATGTCAAGAATGCAATCAAGTTGGGGCAATATAATGTAGGACGTGAGGGAGATATACTCACCATTCCGTTGTATATGGGATTCCTTGTCGAAGACAGGCTTGCGGACGTTATCATTCCTGATGTTGATGTGAGTCTGTTGACTACTATTTAAAAATTTTGATTATGGCAAAACAGATATTAGTTGGAATTGAAGAACAGAATTTGAATGAGGTGGCTCACTATCTGGTGATATACTTCCCATACAATGAGGAAATGTGTAGCTATACAGATGATTGGCTTGGTGAGCTATATGAAAACAAGTATCCTTTGGTTTCTAAAGGGATGTGGTCTGGCATAATTGACTTGAAAGTTCATAAACTTCTTGATTGGAAACCTGAATATGGAACTTTATATCTTCAAGCTAAGGTATGTGATAGCGGAACCTATTTCTTGCTTGATAAAGATAAAAAGGTAATATGTAAAATTACCGATTATGTACCTAATGGCTTAATTCCGGAGGCGGATGATTGTGGGGATTATATCCGTTTAAGAATCAAACATGACGGTATGATAGAAAATTGGATGGAGAAGCCAGACTTTTCCGACTTTATTAAAGATGCTGATGCTGTTAAGAAAATTGATACGAGCATTGAAGAAGAACCAATACTCGACACTAAAGTAGAGTTCACTTATAGCCATCTTATGGCAAAACTGCTTCGTCTTCCGAAATACCTACAATTGGAAATAGGGAAGGCACTGATAGCAAATGCATCAGAAGGTTTTGAGGAAGAGGATGATGAAGATTCTCTCTAATCAGATGGAAGATTAAGAATGATATACAGCTGCAATAATTTGATTATTAAAGGTATAATTCTATGGATATATTAAGTCTCACCAAAGTAACATCATCGTTCATCCTAACTTTAATAGAAAGAGACGATGGACAAAAGAAACAAATTTTGGAGACGCCAACAAATGGCTCGTGTGTTTAAGGCTCGCATGATTCTTTATGCCGCTTATGGTCATTGCATCATTCGTGAGAATGGAAGCTATTATGAGCATCCCCGTTGGTTTGAATTGGCAAAAGAGAAATGGGCACAAGTTTACAAAACAACAGGTACTCCGTGTAGCTGTTGGATGTGCAGGGGATTCGAATATGACCGCAAGGAGTATAAGAAAGAGACTCGGCGGATTATTCGGGAATCAATGGAGTGAGCTAAATGATAAGGAACTGAATCTGTGTATTAATTGCATAGGTTCAGTTTTTATTATGCGGCATATAGGCAAAAGGTTACGTGGATTTTCTCAGAAAGCGATGTGTGATATGGAATTTATTTGCTAATTTTGCGCTGAGTTTGAAACGATATAAAAACTAACAATGCAAAGAAATAGAATGAACATATTATCGAAGGTCATAATTTGGGGTAACAAACGCCCTGAATCTGTATTGTGTGTTCATGTCTTTGGCATTGAACCTTGTATTATAAATACTTTCCAACGAAGAACATAGCATGGTGTAGTTTATTCTACCCCTGATTGAAAATATAAACTGAATAGTTGGAGAGTCTTTACCGAACTTTCCAACTATTTTGTTTTTATACCCATTTGTGACAGTTATCTTACGATGCTTTTCTGTCATTTCCGTCTGATGGGTGATTGACAAACAGATTATTAACGTGCAGTGATGCACATAAATTGAGAAGAAATGAATTATAAATTTGATGGCAGTAAAGTATTTTTTACATCTGATACCCACTTTTATCACGGAAATATCATTCGTTTCTGCAACAGACCTTTTGAGGATGTGGAAATGATGAATGAAACGATTATCTCCAATTGGAATAATACAGTTGGCTTGGATGATACTGTTTTTCACTTGGGTGATTTCTGTCTGGGCGGTTCAGCTGAATAGACTAAAATTCTTGATAGATTGAATGGCAAGATATATCTGATTCTCGGCAACCATGATTTAAAGAACTTGAGGCAGGGGTATGTCGATAGGTTTGAGCATGTGACCATGCAGATGCATATAGAAGTGGATAAACAGAAGATATATTTGAATCACTATCCGTTTCTGTGCTTTGATGGCGGCTATAAAGATGTATGGCAACTGTTCGGCCATGTGCATACGAGGAAGAATAACACTGGAATTGATGCAGCCCGGCTTCAGTATCTCTATCCTACACAATATGACGTAGGTATTGATAACAACAACTTTATGCCGGTTTCATTTGCACAGATGAAGATAATTATTGAAAAACAAGTTGAACAATTAAAAATGAAAGAGCAATGAAGATACAATACATGAGCGATTTACATCTGGAGTTCAGGGAGAACAGCAGATATTTAAAGCATAATGAATTACCTGTTACCGGTGACGTGCTGGTTTTGGCTGGAGATATATTCTATCTTAGGGATAGGATAGCTCCTATGATGAAATTCTGGAAATGGGCTTCGGATAATTACAGGCAGGTTCTGATTGTTCCCGGCAATCACGAATACTATAATTATTCGGACGTGATGGAACGAGGGATGCAATGGAAGTGGATGTTCCGTGAGAATGTAGGGTTCTATCAGAATCAGGTAATCCGTATCGATGATACCGATTTTGTCCTGAGTACGCTATGGTCACGGATTAACCCGAATGACGAGTATTTCGTGTGGAAAGGTATGAATGACTTTCGCCAAATCAAATTTGACGGAAAATTGCTACAGGTAGAGGAATTCAATCGGATGCATGAGACCTGTATTGATTTTATCCGGAAAAGTGTCGAAGAGAGCACGGCTGGTCATATTGTGGTGGTTACTCATCATTTGCCTACTTTGGAGGTGATTGATCCACAGCACAAGAACTCCGTACTGAATAGTGCATTTGCTAGCGAATATGGTGATTGGATTGCCAACAGTCGGATAGATATTTGGATTTATGGACATTCACATACCAATATAGACACAGAGATTGGTAGTACAAAAGTAATCTGTAATCAGATGGGATATATTTTTGCGAATGAGCACATTGTGAATGGGTTTGATCCGAAAAAGCATGTTGAAATTTAATGAGCATTAAGCAATGGATGAAAGAATAATAGATAGAAAACTCTTTATTGATTTGGCAAATGAGGTTGGCTTGAACGCTTCGCATATAGAAGCAATGGGTGAAATGCGTCATTGTGAAATCACAGTTAGCGGCAATATGCTGGAACGTCTAGTTGAAATTCAGCATCAGTTCGAGCAACTTACCGTAATGGGGGATGATGAATACCGTGGCTTCTACATTGTGGTACCGCGACCCACTCCAGAGGAATGGGGTGATGTCGAGGAACTGATTGCTTCGGGAGAGTATCAAAGCAAAGAAGCCTTCCTTGCGGACTGGCTTGCGTTCAATCCAACGGAAACGCAGTGGTTTCATGTTACCTCTTATAAATACGAAGAGTTCCGGTCGATTCGCATTACAGACCGAAAACATGCGCATTTCGTCATAACAAATCGCTCCTCTTGTGCCGACGGAGAATCAGATGACGGATGGTATCAGGATTCCCTTACCCGACTTTTCTGCTATTTGCAGAGGCTGGTTGATGTTATTGTTGCAAATCCTGATGGGTTCAACGACTATGTGGCGCACAATCTGCCGTGCCAGCAACGGATTGGGCGGATTGCACGAAAGGAACTCAATAGGATAGCTCCGAGCTTTAAGATTAATGTGGAAGATCGGGAAACAGCGATAAAGGCTTTGGAGGATTCTGCGAAGGAACATTCCGCACTTCATCTGAAGACTATGACCATTCGGCAATATTGCACATATTATCGTATCGCTAACGAGGCTTATGAGGCATACTACCGGAAGCGAAGTATTGGAAACCGTCTCTACGAAGAACAACCGAATATCCCGGAAGAACTGCGAGATGTAGTCTATTACAAACGAGTGAAATGCGTAGATGTAGATAAACTCTATGACATTGACAGCCCGGAGGATTTTATACGGTTTGCAACAGACCACTATGGCGAGTTGGGGTTTTCGCGCTTGAACATCATTGCATCGAAGGTGTCACAGCAGGGTTGGATGATAGTTGTTTCTAATAGCTACTCGGCAAATGTCGAGCTGGCCATTGAGGTTGCCACTGCTCTATATAAGGTCGGAGTGCCATTATTGATTCGTGATGCCGAGAAACTTTTGAGGATTCTGCGCGAAGAAGATTATGTGCGGTTAATTCCTAATATGTACCATAACTATATGGGTTATCAGGAAGAAGGTACTGTTTACGAACTGCCGTGGGAATACGAATGCTCAGACGATAGTGAATCGGATTTGACTTTGGAGCAATACAATGCGATTGTTTCTCTTGCGGAATGGCAGGATGAAGAATTGGTGAAGCCCATCGAGTGATGCTTAAATTGAAGAAGCTGGCTTTTATCTTGAATATAATCATAGATAAAGGTAGAAGTCTGCTTCTTTGAAATCTCTATTTTGGTAGCAAAATCAGTATTTAATAGTCGTATCTTTTGAATTTGTGATTTTTGCGTCCGCAATATATCATTAAATAGGTAAAAAGTAATATCTTTGCATATTATATGATAAGTTGATTATGGCTAAAAATACAATGGGAACCAAGTTGCCCCGAAAGTTGGAGCAGAAAATGTCAGTTTTGGGAGAGCAGATTAAACTGGCTCGCTTGCGCAGGAATTTGAGCGTAGCTCAGGTGGCAGAACGTGCCACCTGTTCTCCGTTGACTGTGTCCCGAATAGAGAAAGGTGCGCCGACTGTGGCAATCGGAATTTATTTGCGAGTGCTCTATGCTCTGCAACTGGACGATGATATTCTGTGGCTAGCCAAAGAAGATAAATTGGGAAAAGCCTTGCAGGATTTGAATTTGAAGACAAGGGAACGTGCCTCAAAAAAGGAGTAAACGATGAAGATGTTATATGTTTATGCCGATTTTGACTGGCTCAACGAGACAGAACTCGTTGGCGAGTTAGGCTATGAATCTCTTCGTGGCTCGGACAGCTATTGCTTTACCTTCAGCGATGAATGGCTGAAGAAACACGGAGATTTATTTCTGAGTGATGACCTCAATAATTATCCGGGACAGCAATATACGCAACCGGAGAAAGATATATTCGGATGTTTCTCGGATGCTTTGCCGGATCGTTGGGGACGAACGCTGTTGTTGCGACGTGAGCAGATTGCTGCGATGGAAGAGGGGCGACCGGTACGGAGACTATCTTCTTTCGATTTTTTGACTGGTATCGATGACTTTTCCCGAATGGGTGCTTTCCGTTTCAAGGAGTTAAAAGACGGAGGATTTATAAATGTAAGTGAGTTGTTGAAAATCCCACCTCTGGCGGATATAAGGGAGTTGATTGCGGCCAGTGCGGAAATTGAGAAAAGTGAAGAGGGGAATGTCCTGCCTGACAGGAAATGGGTTGCCCAACTCGTGCAGCCCGGTTCTTCATTGGGAGGTGCAAGACCTAAAGCCAGTGTGATAGACACGGATAAAACGCTTTGTATAGCCAAGTTCCCATCTCGCAAAGATGATTACGATGCAGGACTTTGGGAGCATTTCAGCCATCTTCTTGCTGCAAAATCCGGTATAAATGCCGCAAAGACCAAAGTGCTGGCAACAGGAGAGAAATATCATACGTTGCTTTCGCAACGCTTCGACAGAACCCAAGAGGGGAAACGGATTCATTTTGCTTCTGCCATGACTTTATTGGGCCTTAATGACGGCGATAATGCAACTACAGGGCACGGTTATCTGGATATAGTCGATTTCATAATCCAGAACTGCACGAATGTAGAAGAGAATCTGCAGGAACTCTATCGCCGTGTGGCTTTCAATATCTGCATTGGTAATAGCGATGACCATTTCCGTAATCACGGTTTTCTTTTGACTGCAAAAGGCTGGACGCTTTCTCCTGCATACGATATGAACCCTACTCTGAATGAGTATCAAAGTTTGCTGGTTTCATCAACATCCAATAAGGCAGAACTGGGTATTTTGCTGGATGCTTGTGAAGATTATATGCTTAACCGAAAAACAGCGGAAAAGATTATTACAGAGGTGATTGAAGCTGTAAAAGGATGGCGAGAACTGGCAATACGATTGGGGATTCCCAAGAGAGAGAAGGATATGTTTGCCGGAGTGTTGGATAAACGACATGATAATATTTAAATTTGATAAGGAGGAAAATAACTATGAGTGGAGGATATTTTGATAGGAGCACATATGCAATGCGTGATATTGCAGATACTATGGAGCGTGATATTGCGAGAGCTTTACAGCCAAAGCCAGAGAAGGAGCATGTGGATTATTGGGTAATTTATGAGAAAGATAGCTTTAGCTCATTCCATAACTATAATAGCTATATGAAGTTTACTAGTTATGAAGATGCAGAATCTTTTCTCCTGAGAGATAAAACTATCGTCAAGGCAGAACAAAAATATACAGACCAATTTTTCAACGCAGATGACGTGATATTCCAGTCAACAACGCATAATATGTCTGATACTCCTGATGGTGAACAAATTCCAGTATTATACTCAATCTATCATTGTTGTTATGACCGTTATCCGGATGATGCTGATGTATTGGAACTGTCAGATGAGACGATAAATGCAATGAAGGAGGCGTATCGGCAAATGCGCATAGCAGAAATATATGCAATTCGCGTAGATTGGATGATGAGTGGCGATGATAGCGAGGAGAGCTTCCGGGAACGCATCAAGGAAGACTTGGCGGAGTTTGAAAAGGAATATGCTGTTAAAGACTGGACATATCTCGATGAAGATGAGGAATAAAAGCAATAACCACTGTGGACTTTTCGAGTTTTTCGCTATCTTTGCAGTTTCTTACAAGAAGTTGTAATAAAATGAAAACTGAAGATAGACCTATTCCGGTAAACCGAATAAAAGCGGTATTGGCAGAAAAACAAATTTCAGCTAAACAGCTTAGTGTCGCTGTTGGTAAAAATGCAACCACAATATCGCGATGGTGTAATAATAAAATTCAGCCGTCAGTTACACAACTTCAAGAAATAGCTCACATCCTTGATGTGGATGTGAGAGAATTATTATGTTCAACTAAGTAATTGCGTATGTTTAAGGTTATATGGGATAAAGAAAATAATGGAGTTCGTCTAACGATGGCACCACCGTCTGGTGAGGCTCTAAATGTTTGTCCACGTCCCGTGTTTTGGGAAGAACTTGACTTTCTTGGACTCGACCAAATAGGTTGGAGGTATCCTCATTGTGAAGAACCTCTTTTATGGGCTTGTGATCGTCGCTATTTCTATAAAGGTGAAATGGTTCTCGAAACCAATGGAGGAGACCTGTTTGAATCACATATTTTTACTTTTGTTGCCAACACTCAACTTGATATAGAGCCTGTCAATATGTCGGCTTTGAATAAAGCCAATGAAGATCCCCTTTTCCTTATCGAACATGAAGCGATGGAATTTATTGATGGGGAGTATCGTAAATATAAGGCTGCAGAGAAAGCAAAAGAAGTAAATCCTGATTTTGATTTCCAGGAATTAGCTTCAAAGTTATCTAAAAGAACTAAAACAGAATACGCTGTGGTAAAAGAGTCTTGCGATAGCTTTGACGTTATGCCTATTCAGGACATAGAGAAACTTGGAAAATCAGCCTTACTAAAGAGTAAAATAGACATCTTCGTTTGCTCCTTCTCTGGAGGTAAAGATTCACAAGTAATTCTAGACCTTGTTACAAGAGTAATTCCCAGTGAAGATTTGGTCGTTATCTATTCAGACACTGGTTATGAATTACCTCCTTCGCTTGATTTATACGATGAGGTGAAGGATTTTTATCATGAGAAGTATCCCAATTTACGTTTCTACGTATCTAAGAACCATCAAGAGTTGATGTCGTATTGGGATAGGATGGGGGCACCAAGCCGTGTTTTACGCTGGTGTTGTAGCATTATGAAGTCTGCTCCATTAGCTCGCCTTCTGAAAGAAATTTGCGGTGGAGATAAACAGCCTTCTGCAATACTTTTTGATGGGGTTCGTAACGAAGAAAGTGTTAACAGAGCTAACAGAAGCAGAATTGGCAAAAATGCAAAGCATAATAATATCATTAATGTTAGCCCAATTATATCATGGAATGCCACAGAAACGTATCTGTATATACTCCTTAAAGGACTTCCGTTTAACTCTGCTTATCGTTTAGGGTTTTCAAGAGTTGGCTGTGTTATTTGTCCTTATTCGTCAAAATGGAGCGAGAATATAGCATCCAAAGTATATCCGAACTCTATTCAGCCCTTTATTAATAGTATTCGTTTGTCATTAGAAAAGTCTAAAGTACATGGCATTGACAACTATATCAAGCTGGGTAAATGGAAAGAAAGAGCTGGCGGTCGTACAGTTGAATGCCACTCTGATATTTCGTTCATAGAAGAAGGACAGGACTTTAAAGCAACTATTTCCAATCCCAGAGAAGATATTTTAACTTGGTTTGGAGTATTGGGTGAAATTCAAGGAAACTTTGAAAATGATTTTTTTTCTGGGACTCTCAAATACAGAAAAAAAATGGTTAACTTCAAAATAACCTATGGTTCGCAAAATATTTCAATCATCGAAGTGAATGGAACGGAGAACGATGTTGTATTTATGAGTCACATAAAAAGGGTGCTCTATAAAGCAACTTATTGCATCCATTGCGAAGTTTGCGAAGTTGAGTGCCCGACTGGGGCTCTCTCTGTTGTTCCAACAGTTAAAATTGACAAAAACAAATGTATACATTGCTTGAAATGTATCGAGTTTGATGGCAAGGGTTGCCTTTCCGCAAGTTCGGTCAGCATCTCGAGCGGAGAAAAAATAAATAAAATGCAATCCGTTAAATCAGGTATCAATCGCTACAACGATGGCATGGGCCTTCGTGAAATATGGCTAAAAAAATATTTTGCCACATATGAGACTTTTTTTGACAACGATAACCATGGTCTAAATCCACGTTATCAGATTCCTCCTTTCACAAACTGGATTCGTGAAGCAGGGATTCTCAACCAATCAGACAAATTTATTTCTCCGATTGGCAAAAGAATGGCTGACACTTTTGCAGACAATGCCAATACTGTATGGGATATTATCTGGGTTAACCTTACAGAAAACTCAGAAATCGCAAGATGGTTCTCATCAACAGTTCCTTACGATCGTAACATCACAAAGCAGGAACTTGAAATTATGATTCAAGACTCTTATCCCGATTTGAAAGACCGTACATTGAAAAATCCATTAAACTCTCTGCTGAATACATTTAAGGAGAGTCCGCTAGGATCCGCTATTGCTATACCTACTACGGTTGACCGTAAACCTGGGGTTATTCGCAAGGCACACAATGATCTTTCGCTCGTAGCCACTGCGTACTCTCTATATCGCTATGCAGAGAAAAATGGTCGTTACTTACTGACCGTTTCAGAGTTCTACAATCCCGGTCAGACAGAAGGCATCGTTCGCCAGTTCGGTATTGAGCGTGAAGATTTCGAGGCTACTCTCCGTTCTCTTGAGCAGGAGCAGAATCAAGTGCTCCGCGCCGAACTGAAAATGGGGCTTGACAATATTATCCTTCGTGAGGATCTCACCTCAGAAGACATCATCAAACTAATGTTGAAATAATTGACCTGTAAACTCATGGCAACAAAATATTCAGACTTCATTCACTTACAGAACTTCCTTCCGGTATACGACATACTGGAAGAAGGAGTTTCTTCGTGGCAATCATTCATCCCAACTGCTCAGTTCAATGAGATGCTCCAACGCTCGCTCACCGCAATTACCAGCAGCGAGATAAGTAAAAGAAGAAGCATCTGGGTACGCGGTACTTTCGGTACCGGTAAAAGTCACGCAAGTGCAGTGGTCAAGCACCTGCTTTGTGATGACTTTGATTCAATTAAAACATATATAGAAAACATCAATGATCCAGCGCTAAAATCCCAAGTAAGGAACCTTCGCCAAAACAAACGTTACTTCGCCGTAACACTTAAGGGGGTTCAACAGGCATATGACATTCCACGCTTCACGCTGTCGTTGCAGCGCGAGGTGTCGAAGGCTGTCAAAGCAGTTGTGCCAGACTTTGTTGTTAATTCTGATTTCACAGCCGCCATAAACTGGATTGAGGGGCATCGTCGCATTTTTGAGGAAGAAGTCATCCCCAATGCAAAAGACCTTTCCGACAGCATTAATACCGCTGATGAAGCCATTACATTCCTTAAGAACTACAATCCCGGAATGTATATTACCATTGAAAATGCCATCCGTGAAACCATTGGCTCAGTTTTTGAGCAAACGGCGATTGCCGAATGGCTTGCTGAAGTTGAACAGGAAATAGAGAAGCGCAGTATTGCTAACGGACTTATAATCTTCTGGGATGAATTCACATCTGTGATGGATACATTGAAAAGCGATCGAATCAACCTTCTCCAAAATATCGCTGAGAAATCACAGCATCACAACGTATTTCTGTTCCTTATCTCGCACCGTGTAGAGGCGCAAAGCACCGACAACAAGGCGAAGGACATCACGAAGATGAGTGATCGGTTCGATGAAATTGATTATAAGATGGATAGTCTGAGTACATATTTGATTATGCGTCACAGCTTTACTATTCCAGATATCGAATCGAATGAGCAGTTTAAGGCGTTCAAAAATATTGTACTCCCAAAAATCGGAGAAGTACTTGACTTCCTGACACATGGCAATGCCGAACAGGTAGGCCATATCAAGGAGCTCCTCCCAATGCATCCTTATACAGCTTTCCTTTGCTCGGAAGTATCAAACTTCATAGGTTCTTCAAATCGAAGCGTCATTAAGTTCATGCACGATGGCGACTCTGGCTTCGAGGCATTCCTCAATAACGAAAATTGCTATGATGTGGATATGCTGATGACAGCTGACACTCTGTGGGATTTCTTTTATCCCACATTTGATGCAGACCCCGCTAGCGTAACGTTCACTGGGCTATTCAATTCGTTTGAAGACAAAGTGCGTGCTCAAGGTGAAGACCATTTGCGAGTCTTTAAAGCGATTTTGCTGCTCAACGCATTATCACCCAAGTTCAAGAAGTCAATCGAGCTGATGACCCCAAACGACAACGTACTCCGTTGTATGTTTGCTGGTGATCGTGCTCACAGTAAAGTTATCGACATCTTGAACTATCTCGACGAGAACAAAATTGTAGTCCGCGACATCTTTGGCGAGTTCAAAATCCGCGGCACTTCCTACAATCAGAATGAGATGAACAAACGTCGGCAGGACGAACAGTCGGCCTATAAGACGTCTATTTCTGTTCTTGATTATGACACTGTCAGTAAAGAAGACCTCGGTGGGTTGTTCCAAATAGGCGTTTCTGTTAAGCGAGAAACTGCCGTCCAGTTCTTCTCATGCGAGGATAGCGAGCAACTCCTTCGCAGTAGGTTGAATAAGTTCACATCTGACAAGCCCAACTATATGCACGTTGCGTTCTTCCTCGCTCTTGATGAAGAAAACCGTGAAATAAAATCGACACTGCTCAACAATTTCTCAAAGGAATTTGAAAATCTGGTTATTGTACTGGCTGAAGAAACATTCTCTATACAGGCTTATAACAAATTCATTGATGCCGTGGCCACATCTAAAGTTGCTCGTAGTTATTTCAATGAATCTGAGGCTAAGGAATTTGAGAAAGCGGCTCATGCTTTTGTTTCTAAGTGGATTACACAACTTCGGCACAACACCTATAATGTATATTTCAATGGTGAGTCTTATCGTGAAGGCACTATTGATCAACTTCCAGACCTTCTTAACAATAAGCTCTGTGCTAAGATTTATAACATGGGATTTGAGACAATGCGTTTTCCAAAGGGCATAGTGCCTCCCATGACATTCTACAAAGACGGTAACTGTCCGAAAGTTATCCAACAAATACTGCAGGCGCAAAACCGTGATCAGCTAATATCGCACGGCAGTAGTGCTTCGCCGCTAAAATATCTCTTTGAGGAAAACGGAAATACTCTTGTTAAATCTGATGGAGTGCTTTCTGAAAATGCTCTTAACGGGCATTCGTGGCTGGTAGAAATCTGCCATCATGTGGAAAAATGCATGGAAAAAGCACGTAAGGAATACGCTGATAAATTCAGTTTGCCTGTAGTGTTCGCTTCGTTCATAAAGCCACCCTATGGCATGTTTACTTCCATGCTGAATTGTGCAGCTATAGCATACGCTCTCCGCAAATATAAGTCTGAGTTGTTCCAAACAACTATATCCCAGCCCATCTCTGACGAGGCACTTTGCACCATGGTGACCGACTTATTCAAGATGTGGAAAGACGGTAAGTCTGACTCAAACTCCAAAATGCTTCTCCGTTTTGGCTCGAAGGAGGAAAGTGACCTTACCAAATTACTTTATGATACATTCGATCTCGGCCATACAATTAAGGCCAAACCAGATGATGTCAAGAGTCTCGACAATGCTAAATGGTACATTCAGGAATTCTGCAAGCTATATGCAAAACAACCTCTATGGACTCTTGTCCATATTCCCAGTTTATCGGAAGATTTGAAGAATGCGATACAATCTCTTATTGCAATCTTTGCTCAGGAGGCTCCTCCTGTCGAGAAAATTAAAGCGATTTATCGCAACATCAAAAACAATCATGTGGAGCTTCTTATACTTATCACCAATGTTGATAATTACGAAAAAGGATTTGTAAACTTCGTTGACAGTATAGAAGGTATCAAAATCGAGAAAGCATGGTGGAACGAGATGCTTGAAAAGCTCTCGCAACTTCCCAGCGAAATCGCATTTCGTAAGGAGTCCGATGTTGAAAAAGCCATTTACCAATTCTATATCCGTAAAACCTCCGGTAGCGGCGGACAGAATGGAGAAGGCGATGGGGACAGCGACAATGGTGAAGACGGCAACAACAGTGGTAATGATGGAGACTCTAACAATGAAAATAAGACCTCTAAGACGGACATCGTTAAGCAGGCTAAAGAGAAAATCAAGACCACAAATATGCCAAACACCATGTGGCAAATGGCCATACTTAATCTTCTCGAACAGTATCCTGAAACCGCAGATTTTTTCAATCGACTATAAAAATGGATGCAACCGACAAAGTAATAGTATTTCACTCGCTTGATGACCTTAAGGAGGCCATTAGCGTTGACGTAAAGTCACATGATGTGCTAGCGCAACGATATTGTGTACGCTTCATTATGTTGAATAACTTTGATGCTTTTCGAGAACTAACCAAGTTTCTTGTTTTGGAACTTGGTGTGGAAAAGTTCGATCTTGAAAAGCTTGCGTTTGGCCCGGACAAAACCATTGACATCGACACTCTGAGCGATGCCGTACGGAACTTGAAGGTCTCTAGCATCGTAACACCCTTCTCTGAACTTGCTCGATTTTTCAAAGAGGACGAGTTCAAGGGTTTCTTTAATGATATTATCTTATCTGAAGATATTGCACATCCTCAAAAGCGAATTTATATTCCCATCATCGGGCTGCATAACCGGTTTACAGACTTCCTCAAATCCTTTGGACGCATTGAAGAGAGCGCCCCCATTTGGCAATATTATACGCCTAAGGACGATAAGGTAATGGTATACGTCTCAAAATTCAAAAACTATACTATTCCTGACAAGCTTAATATTTGCTCACTGCCTACCATGCGTGATTGGCTTAGTTTCTGGAAGAAACAGGCACCTAAAGATAAAATCTTGTGTGGTGCATCACCAATTCTAAACCGCTGGCCGAATGCTAAGCCGGACTCAATATTCACATTCCAGTCTGTAGATAACTCGCATAAGTTTATAACCGACTTCCTTGAAATATCATTACCCATAGAATATAAGGAATCAGAATTGGAATATTGGGACGCAATGCTTCAAAACATCGGCAAGAAGGCCGCTCAGCTGTTCGACTTTCCGAGCTATGTTGAAGACCTATTTAATCGAAAAACGATAACTGCAAACGATATTCTTTTGCTTTGGGCAAAAAATGAAACACTGGCTTATGAGCGTTGGCTTCTTAAAGCTTACGCACTTGCTTACAAAGGGGATGAACTGTCGGGTTATATGTGCGATGTCCTTCATGAGATCGACGACTTTAAGATTGCCAACACATTGTTTGTCAATCTTACCGAGCGGATATTCTATATGACTAATGCGGAACGTCTTCAAAACTTCGACAGCCGCAAATATATTATGCAGTCTCAGTGCGAATTGTTCCGCACACTTGTTCCTGAGGAACATCAGTTATGGGTCAAGAATCATATCATTGAAATAGCTCAAAAGGACGATAACCTTTCTCAAGCAAAACGACTTTGTACTTCCATCTTTGACTTTGAGAAAATCTTGTTCCTCGGCTGGTATGTTCTTATGGCAGAGAAAGACTTCGGTCTTTCACACCTTAAAGAATTTTATCCTGACCTTGCCGGGTACCTTACTGCGTATGAATCTGTTGCGACCAAAGTTACAGCCTCGTGGGCAGCTGATTATCTAGAACGATTCCGTAGGGCAAAGATAGTTGATAATTACACCGAAGAACTCAAGGAAATTGTAGAGGAACGCAACGCGAGTGCTGAATCTTTTTATAATTGGTACTACTCGTTCCAGAATAGTCACGATTTGCTGAATGAAATTCAGAATAGTCAAGTTTACCCCATAGACAAAATCTATTGGGTGGACGGCCTCGGCGCAGAATTTATTCCATTCATTCACTACCTGCTTGAAAACTCACAGAGCAATTATGAAGCCATACTTTCGCAAATCGCTCGCACAACTATTCCATCGAACACGCATCTTAACTCATTTGATGTTGGCAACCATCTCATCTTTAAACTCAATGCGCTTGACGAACTGGCACACGAAGGCCACTATCAAAAATATACGACCCTAGTTGCAGAGCTGGAAACTGTTAAAGCAGTTATCCACAAAATTCTTGACGATAATAAAGTCGGTAAACACACAATCGCCATCGTGTCGGATCATGGACTTAGCTCCATGTCCCGCAAGTGCGACTCATTGAAGATTGATTCCAAAACAAAGCATGAAGGCCGATATGTCCCCCTTGCAGATGATTGTACGATGGTCAGCGACATTGATTTCGTAGTTCACGAAAATGAACGCGACCATAAGAAATATAAAGTCGCTCTCAGACATCAGTCGCTTGGTGTCAAACCGACACACGAGGTACATGGCGGTGCCACGCCTGAAGAAGTGCTTGTCCCATTCATTGTTATTTCCAATGATGATGCCTCGAAGTCTCTCAAATACACGATTGTACCAGTCGAGGCTAAGGTGCCCATTTCTGACAGGAAGGTCGTATTTAAGATTATTCCTGAGCCTCAGTCATCCAAGGCCATATTCAATGGTCAAGAGATAACTCTTATTCGCCATGGTATGCAATGGGAGGGTATCATCCCCAATGCAACCGAGGGCAAACATCACATCACGGTTATTCCTTTCAGAGGGAAACCTGTACAATTGGAAATTGAATTCTTTGGTATGGGCTTTAGCTCAGGCCTTGATTTAGATGACTTTTAATTATGAGTGAAATTGGTGATAAAATCAGGCTGGTTTTCAGAGAATCTACTGTCTATAAGAATCCAGCCAACAATGAAGTATTCGTTGGCCGTAATCTGCCATCATTTGTCAAGGACTATCTGATAGCCACGCATATTGATCAGAACGGCAAACTACGTCGTGATGCTCTTGTTAGATTCCTCGATGAACACATACCTCTTAATCCTAATGCTATTCGCAGCCGCCTCATGCAAGGCGATGTTATTACTCTACTTACTCGTTTTGAGATAAGCACAAACATCGCCAAAAACAAGACACAGTTCCAAATTCCGGAAATGGGTATAAAGATGGCGGATACGGAAATACCACAGCATATCGTAGACCAAAATCCCGATGATTTGATTGACGGAGAAAAGTGGGGAATTATCAAACTTGTTTATATTCCACCGCAAGATAAGGAGAGGGGGTATATTGAAATGTCGAAATATAAGCCTTTCCGTCCACTCGAACGTCTCGATCTCAATTCGTTCAGAGAGTGCCGTAAGAAATTTACAACCGATGAATGGATTGATGTGCTTATTTCGGCTATGGAGTACACCCCGTCAGCCTTTTCGGGCAAAACTCAAAAACTGGAGTTTCTGGCTCGTTTACTACCGTTCATCGAGCCTCGTCTAAACCTGATTGAACTGGCACCCAAGGGCACTGGTAAATCCTATGTTTTCGGCAATTTGTCAAAGTTCGTTTGGCTCATTGGCGGGGGGAAAGTTTCCCGTGCCAAGCTCTTTTATGACAAATCACGCAAGACACCTGGAATTATGCTCCATCATGACCTTGTAGCACTTGATGAGATTCAGTCTATTACTTTCACTGATACCATGGAGATGCGTTCTATCCTTAAAAACTATCTCGAATATGGTAAGACCAACGTTGATAATTACGAATTTATGTCTGAGTGTGGCCTGATTCTTCTTGGTAATATACCCTTATCAGAAGATGGTTTCCCAATGTCCGATAACTATGTAGAAGAACTTCCAGAAGCCTTTAAAGAGTCTGCTCTTCTCGACCGGTTCCACGGATTTATAGAAGGTTGGTTACTTCCACGCATTACCAATGACATGGCACTACGCGACTGGACTTTGAACGTAGAATTCTTCTCGGAGGTCCTACACCAACTCAGAACTGCAACGGAATATGCTACAATTGTAAATCAATCTATCGCAGTTCCGGAGGGGGCAGATATGCGCCATCTGAAAGCCGTAAAGCGTATTGCCTCAGCCTATCTGAAGCTGCTGTTTCCACACGTTCTCAACAAGGAGGATATGGATATTGCTGAGTTTTATACATATTGTTTGAAACCGGCTGTTCATCGTAGAGATATTATTCGTCGTCAATGTGCTAACATCGACCGTGAAAGTTCTTTCTCCAAACCCATGCCAATATTTGAATTAAAGTAATGCCGTCTAATACCGACATATCAAAGCTGAAAGAGCTATATGAATCCCTTGACAGACTGAAAGAGTCCGGGGAGGATGTTGTTGCAGAAATACGTAAAGAAATCAACAACATTGAATTGCAATATCTCAAAGAAAATCTGTTTCCGGAAATGATGAAAACTCTAAGCCGTAAGATATCTTGGTTGAGATGCTCGGTTGATATGAACCTACAATTCAATGGTGAAAAACAGCTTGACTATTCATTTTGCAAATCAGGATCGACAGTATTTATTCGCGATAAATATGAATGTAACTGCCCAAACGAGGATATCCTTGAAGAATCGGAAATGGATTCTAATAATCTAGAAATTATTACCAGTACAAGCAATCAGACTGATGCTCATGATACTCCAAAGCGTAGCAAGACATACACACTTAGAGTTGAGTTTCCTAATGGGAAAGTTTTTCAGGGGAACGTCGTCAGCGATACATATGTGGCTGTCATAAAAGAGATTAATCCGGAAAAAGTAGATTCGGTTGGTTTGTCACATGCCGGAGTTGCTGTCGTCTCCCAAACGCTTGACTCTAAATATGCAAAATATCAAAAACCTATAGGTGGAGGGTGGTACGTAATGACAAATAGTTCAACAAAAGCAAAGGGTTTTGATCTTAAAACAATATCCGATGAATTGGAGTTTGAATTAAAAATTAGTCTTGTCCCTTTAAATAATTCAGAGGAAGCAATACCCATAATGGGAATATCGGAAAGTGAGCGTCATAGAATTCGAGTTACATTCCTAGATGGACGTACTATCTGTCCTATGAAGGTATTGGAAGCCCTCGTAGAGGTTGTAAAATATGCTGGTGTAGATAGAGTGCGAGAATTGGGCATCAATTGTTGCGCCGACAATTTAATACTGAAAAATCCTGCACCTCGTTATAAAAAACTGTGTAAACCTGTTGGTAATGGTTGGTTATGTAATACTTGTTCCGACACTATTACCAAGTTCAACCAGATAACCGAGATTTCACAAAAACTCAATCTGGGAATTAAGGTTGAATTAGTATAATAGTTTAAGTATTATGATGTAAGGTGCATTTGTGAGATTTAATGGAGGTATTAAATCGATAATGGAATTATATAATGACAAAAAATATAGAAATACGAAATAGTACAGCAGAATTCCTCATCTTTATGCTTGAAGGCAAGGAGGATGGGATTCAAGTAATGTATAAAGATGAAACCATTTGGGCAACGCAGAAAGCTATAGCACAGCTTTTTGACATTGATAGAACGGTTGTGTCAAAGCATCTTAAAAATATATTTGAGTCATCTGAATTATTGCAAGATTCAGTATGTGTAAAATTTGCACATACTGCTGAGGATGGTAAAACCTATAATACACAATTCTATAATCTCGATGCCATCATCAGTGTAGGTTATCGCGTGAATTCTGTTCGTGCCACTCAGTTCCGGCAGTGGTGTACGTTTGTACTCCGACAGTTTGCTATCCGTGGATATGTACTTGACCGTAAGCGAATGGAAAACGGCTCTTTCATCGGTGAGGACTACTTTGAACATTTGCTTGCCGAAATAAGGGAGATAAGGCTGAGTGAGCGTCGTTTTTATCAGAAACTGACCGACATTTATGCTACGGCAATAGACTATAACAAGGATGCTCCGACAACTCGTCTGTTTTTCAAGAAAGTACAGAACAAAATGCATTATGCTATACACGGGCATACTGCTGCGGAACTGATTGTGGAACGAGCCAATGCAGATAAAGAGCACATGGGGCTGACTACTTGGGAAAATGCTCCGAATGGAAAAATTGTCAAAACAGATGTATCTGTTGCAAAAAACTATTTGCGAGAAAACGAATTGGAGGAGATGGGCAGAATAGTCAATGCATCCCTTGATATGGCAGAAAATATGGCCAAACGTCACATTCCAATGACAATGGAGGATTGGGCAAAACGTATTGACAAATTCATTGATGTGGCAGAACTTCCGATATTACAGGATAGCGGAAACGTGTCAGCCGAATTTGCCAAAGAGTTCGCGGAAACGGAGTTTGAAAAGTACAGGATTATTCAAGACAGACTGTTCCAATCCGACTTTGACCGATTCAGTGATGGTAATCTGCTACCTTTAGATATAGAATGATATGGAAGTAAAAAGCAACGAGTTTCAATCCTGATTTCTAGGTTTAAGACTCGTTGCTCTGTATAATTTGCTATTTGGACTTATTCAATACCTTCGATAGAAGTATCATTGTAGTAATTCCAGCCACGGCAATTAGGACAGTCCATAAAACTGCTTTCCAAATCAATGCCGAATACAAAATCTCTGCATTTGCTATCATGATGCTGGCGAAAAAAGAAGATAAGGCAACCAGTATGATAATCAAGATATAAAATGTCGTATATGGTATGAAAATATACCCATCAGCCTTACGGATATTTCGTTCAGTTTCATTACATTTGTCTTGAATTTGATGAAGGAACTTATCAAGGACTATTTGCCCGAATTTCTCGGCTTCCTCTTTTGTCTGCTGTGCAATAGCTACTTTGTACTCCCGTAGAAATTCGAGCAGATTTACCAGATTTGTAATCATGTAATGCACGTTGTCATTCAGGCTGGCAAGTTCCTTTACGTTCACTTTGAGTAGCCGTTTCTCTTCCTCCAGATATTCATTCTTGGGAATGGATTTTATGGATTCCGCTTCACTCATCTCAGCGGAAAAATCGAATTTCTTTTTCATAGGCTTATCGTTTTAGTCCTGTTTTTGTTTTCTTTCCTAACGAATGACTGGCTGCACGAGCGCATCTGCGAGCCCATTGCAAATCGTCCTTGTCTCTCCACGGAAGGTCGCTTTGCGAACCTCCGCCACCTCCACCGGTTGCTACATTCGGCGTATAAAGCAGTCCGACAAAAATAGCTACCGCCATATCGGTAAGCTCTTGACTATTGGCAACAAATCTGTAATCAAACTCGTCATTGAAACAGTCAAGCACTTTTCCTGGAATATAGAATCGGTGTTCCTTGCCTTCATGGGTAAGGGTATAGGGAATCATGTCCGGAAGGTCTGTGCGATATTGGGTATAGTCTATTGGAGCAGCCTTATGCTCTGCTGATTGTTGGATGGCTTGCGGAGTATTGCTCCTAATGGTGGCCGTTGACTGGTGGTGTAGTTTCTTCCATGTTGTAGGAAGTTTCGAGATCATAAAATTTCTGCCGACTCCCAATTCGGAAGCCTTGTATTTGGTATTCCCATGCACGAGCGCATATCCACGGAGAACACCTTGCTTGTCCTCTCGTTCATGCACGACGTAGCCTTTCAGGGCAAGGGCATTTTTGTACTCATCCCATGACCATAATGGCATTGCTTTCAACGCCTTCATGCAGTCCCGGTTCACCTGTGGAATGTTGCGATTTCGGATTTGCGCCGCAGTCGTCCATCCTCGTTTCTTTGCCACTCGCTCGGCGGCATGTTGCGCCCGAAGATGAATGTTATGGTCGTTATTGATATTGCCATCTTCATCCAAACGACAGACCGCAGCATGGAGGTGGGGTACTTCGCCTTTGGATTCCGTATGCAACCAAACCGTGTATTTGCTGTTTGCTAAATTGGTCGGGCAGGAACGGACTTTTCCGTCCTTGCCGGTAATCATTTGTTTGTCGAACTCCTCGGCGAACTCTTGCCAGAGCTTTTGCCAGTCCTCAATGTCATAGAATCGGGTATGTTCGGGCGATGGACTCAGTTCGATTCTGATAACGGAGTTCTTTATCGGACGGTGTTGTGATAGGGTCAACTGCATGGAGTTCCATGTCCCCATAGCATCCGGTTCAGAGGGCAACAGATTGTCCAATACCCGATAGATTTTTTCCGGATGTTTCTTGTGCTGTGATTCGCCGGTAATGTAACGGATATCGTTTATTCCGTGCGATATGGCTTTGGCTTTTGCAATCATTCTTCTTCAGATTGAGGGTTAGACGGAATCTTGTTTTTCTCTTTTATAGCATTCAGGAACTGGCAGACACTTTCGGCTACATTGCCAAGTTCCTTGAGCCAGCCGACCATGAACGGAATCTGATTGAACATTGCCACACGTTGCTTTGTGGACATTCCGTGCAGTGCGGAGGTGTATTTTACGAGATCAGACTGACAATCGTCCAGATTCTGCAACAGTGCAGCTTCTTCTTTCGTGAGCCTTGCTTTGGGTTTGAAGTTATACGCACACGACAATAGGTAATCGCTTACAGTCATACCGCATTTTGCAGCCAGAGATTTTATATACTCCTTCTGGGTAGGAGTAACTTTCGCCCCGATGAAGACGTTTCTTGTCTCTTTCGAGGAATCCGATGTATTTTCAATATCTTCTTTCATTTGAATCGTTTTTATAATGGTTGAATAGGTGCGAGCTTGCGAGTACCGCACCGGCAAAGGAACTGAGCAGGCGAGAGCGCCAATGTAAAACCGTAACGCAGTGAGGTTATACCTTGGCATATCTCGCAACAGTTACCTGTTGATGCTTCCCGACACGTCCTATCGGATGCGTATAGCGAGCTGGCAATCAGACAGGAAACGTAAGGTGATATAAGTCTCTAAAAGAGGGGAGAGCATGAATATCTCACACGATGTCTTCCTGCTGACTTTGCTTTATTCTTATATATACACCCCGGCAATAAAGTAAAGTTAGATGGGGAGTGTCAATTCTTGCACACCGCTAATCTAATAGTGGTATTCAGGATTGAAGGCATACTCTTTCCCTTTTTTTATCACCATCCGCTTGTTGCTGACAAAGGTGGCAACTTTGACCGCCTTGTTGTGACCGAGCTTTACATTCTGCAATCCGTAACCCTCTTTTAAACGTTCCAGATACTCATCGTAACTGCCGATATTGCCATTGGCAAAAGCGGCATCCAATGCTGCGCGATGTACGCTTTCCGGAATCTCCCTGTACGGATCGAACGGTTCTTTGATTGGTCGCCCGACCTTCTTCTCTTTGGGCAGATAAAACTCTACCGGTTCGGGCAGTACCTCCTCGTTTATGCGGAATGCGAAAGGCTCAAATTCCCGGTCACGGATATGTACGGCTTCGACCACACTTATGTTTTTGTCCTCTTTATCCACCTCGACCTGCATGATGGTTTCAGCCTTGTTGTTAAGCTCCGTGCCGATGTGCCCACGTGCGTGTTCATCATTCTTGTTCTGATGCAGGACGGTATGGATATGAATCTGCCTGTCGTCCGTCCATTGCATGAATTTGGAGATGATGTCGGTGGATTCACTGGACGAATTGATGTCATAAAGGAAGTCACGGATGCCATCTACAATGACCAATCCCAAATCCGGTATTGTGCCGATGGCTTCTTCGACTATCAACATGCGTATCTTTGGGGCGAACTTGCGCAGAGACAGCATGAGCAGATTATCCGGCTTCTCATCGTCCGGTAGTCCCGCCAAACGCAAGATACGTTTCAATACCAACTGGCAATGATGCTGCCCCTGTTCCGTGTCGATATACAGAATCTTCCGCTTGTTTTCAGGGAACATAGAACGGTAATGTAGAACGGTGCTGCCACTCAATGCCGATGCGACAATGGCAGATACGTTGAAAGTTTTCTTGCTCTTGGCTTTTCCGATGGAAGCACTGAAGTTCCCCAATGTGCCGATGACAGCATCATCCACCATCAGCACTACCGGTGACTGTTCATAGGAATTTGTCACGCTCACGGCTGACTCCCTTATGTAAGCCGCCAGTTCCTCACGTGAAGGAATCGTATTGTCCGCCTTCTCCATCATTCCTAGTTTTTAGCGTTCGGTTTACGGCGATGGGAAGCGAGCATAGCCTCATTCTCTTCCTCGAAACTTTGCGGAGCCGGATTCTTTCGGGAGGATTCCAGCCATTTGTCTAATTCGTCCCGATAGATGTAGAGATGCTTCCCTTGTTTGATAACCGGAATATCGTCCTTTTTGACTTTGTAATAGAAGGTCGATAACGGCATTTTGAGATAGGCGCAAGCCTCCTGCACGGTCATGGGTACGTGCGTGTTCTCTTTGACTTCGTGCTGCTTGGAAAGTCTTTCCGTCAGCAGATTTTCCATACTTGCAATCCGGTTGCACAATTCGCCTACCACTGCCGGCAGGTCATTGAATGTCAGTTCTTCTTGTTTCATTTTAAAAGAGTTTTAATCGTTTAACATGCTGCGAACCAACTCAATGAAACCTTGCAGAACAATACAGACCGGATTAATTATTTCATCTGCATACGTTTTTTATTGCGAGTCATCATTATCTGCATCCAAATGGAAGCGGTAGTCGCCTTTATCGGGTACATCAATGGGAATCTGGCTTGTAACATGGTCTCTCAAATTGAGCCTGAGATATTCATGTGTAGCGTTTACGAGTTCGTATGGAAATGATGCCTTGATAAAAGCTGCTCTTTTTGCCAATGGTATTCCCAAACGTTCACCTACATTCCATGCCAGATGGCGAAGTCCCGGCGACCTCAGCGGATTGTCTATATTGGAACGAATCGGTTTATATGAATCAGGTTGATCGTAAGCCATAAACTCTATATTTGAAATGAGGGTGGCAATATTCTCTTTGGAGAGATAAGGGGCGGTCTTGACGGTTACATATTCCCGAATTGCATCCATGATTTCCACTTGTCTTTCAATCTCTCTCTTTTTGAGTTCCACTAATATGGAATCATACTTATTCAAATGAGAATCTTCGGGGCAATCGGAATCTACTATGTCTTGATTCGACTGTAGAGCCGGTGTGCACTCCTGTTCAGGCAAATCAATCGGCTGCTCGATGGGCGGTGTTTCGACAATACAAATGGATTCTGTTATTTTCTCTGTTTCTTCAACAGGGGAGTCTTGCTCACCAAAAGAGAATTTGATGAGATTTTCTGTCAGCTATTTATAGAAAAATTTGTGCAGGAGTCCGCACAAGATGATGGCTACTACCAGTCCGAGGATGACAGGAGTTGTTATGTGCATGATATTGATGTCATGGCATAGGAACAGATAAGTATCTATCGCCGCAAAAACGATAACGGATAGTGCAAGTATAAAACTTATCTTCTTAATCAGTCTTTTATTCGTCATGTTCTACAACTATTTGGAATTATTTTACGCTAAATTTATAATTGATATTCCAGATAGTTGCAATAAAAAGATTGATAGTTACCACGTATCATACTAAATATCACGGTCAGAATATGATTTCAGGTAAAAAATCATATTCTGACCGCTAAAATCGGGGGACAAAACGCCTATCAGCCTTTCCGTGTCAGGGTGATTTTCTTGCTGGCTTCCCGTTTGTTCGCATCCACTACTTTGATATACCGCTGGGTGGTGGTAATGCTCTTGTGTGCCATAATGCTCTGAATGGTACGGATATCCGTTCCTGCGGCAGCTTGCAACGTGGCGAATGTTCTCCGGTATGAGTGAAATGTGATATTCTTGGTAATTCCGGCAGAACGAATCCACTCTTTCATTGGTATCTGCGTCCAACTGCGCATCAGCCCCTTGAATACCAGACCTTTCTTTTCGGAACTGTAGCCTATTAGTTCCAAGGCTTCCTCGCTGATGGGGATGATGTCTTCCGCCTTGTTCTTCTGCGTAACGATGTGTACGCATTTCCCTCCGGCAGAGTAATCCACGATGTCTTCCCAACATAAGGCGAGAATATCACTGATTCGTAAACTGGTCATGCACGAAAATAGCGATGCTACTTTCAATATAGGTTTCTTGCACGGTGTTTCAGCCAGTTTATACAGTTCTTCTACAGACAGATACTCCTTGACCACATCCTCCGTTTCAATCTTATCCAAGAAATCATTGACGTTGGTCTTTATCATCCCATTGCGGTAGAGGATTTTCAGGAATCCCCTGAAAGTAGACCAATACCCCGATGCCGAGTTCCGTGTGATAGGACTGTTACGTCTCAGCTTCTTGGCAGTGAGCAGATACTCCCGGAACTTGTTGCAGAGGTCGATGTCAATCTCCTCAAAGGTACACTTGCCATGTACGAAGTTGCTGAAATGGAGATAGACGAACTCCCATTTCTGGTCATGTTTGTGGAGCTGCTTGCGGTAATACTCCAAGAAATCGGCTTTGAGTTTGTACTTGTCGAAAAAATCATACCGTTCATTCACAACCGACTCGAATCTGCGGCAACGGATGGCTTCGGCTTTCTCGGTCATTACCTCGTTGAAGTTCAACTCACGCTTGTTTCTCGGATTGGCATAGACATAAATACCAAGCGACTCATGGCGGATAACTTTCATCGTTTCCTTGTCTCGATACCCCGGATAATAATCCAGATAGAACGACAGCATCCTGTTCTTCAAAGGACGTGTTCTTAATGTTACTGTTTTACAGTCATTCATGTTGTTATATTTTTATGGTTGTTATTAATTCGCTGGCAAATCTCTGTAATGTAACCATGCAGACAACCTTCAGCGGAGATTAATTTTGGAATAATTTACGGCTGACACCAATATCGGGTAAAAAGGTGGGCACGAACGGATAAAATGTACCGTTATAATACGCCAATTCATTTTTGAACACCCATCACTCGGTCAAATTCCACTTTCAGGAATCTGACAAAGCGTCCGTTCTTCTCACGGTTGATCTGATGGAATTGCAGAATACCGTAAACCGAATCGCGAGAGAGTTTGAATTTCTCCATCGCCTCCTTGACGGTGTAGTATTCCGTCTTGCTCTCCTGCTCGGAACTTTTCGAGAGGTCGAAGTGGAGTTTGGAGTAGAATATCTGTCCATGCTCCTTCTTGGATGGTATGTTGTTGCGATAGACCTGTGAACGGATGGCGACACGTGTCATTCCGTACTTCTCCTGAATCTGTTCGGGCATGTACCACTCGGTCAGGTCGGAATCCACCTCGTATTTGGCAAAGGCAGCATCGATATGTTTCTTGCTATAATAGTTGAACTGGCGGATGCGCACTTTCGGGACTTTGTGCTGCCGTGTATAAGTCCACACCCATTTGGCGTTGACCTTATATTTCTCGGCAATCTCTTCGGCGGTGTAATACTCGGTGATGTCGAAATCCTCTTTGGGCATGATGCGCTCATAAGGTTTGGTTTTCATCATCAGTTCGATGTCCGCACGGCGGATGAGCGACTTCTTGCCACTGATGCGTGAAGCCCGAAGTTTGGATTCCTTTACCAGTTTATATATGTATTGCCGGGTTACGCCCATCAACTTTGCAGCTTGGGCAAAAGAGAAGAAATCCTGTCCCTCGGCAGCTTGTCGAGGTTGCAATAATTCTTGCGACCGTTTCAATTGTCGCTTACGTTCCCGGATGCGCTTCTTGTAGCCAAGATTGGAACACTGGTGGCTACAATAACAAGTCGTTGTCTTTTGAGCTATGAATGGCTTTCCGCACCATTGACAAATCTTTCTTACTTCCATATTTTCCTCCTTTATATTGGGGATAAATTCTCCTTATTTCTCCCGGATTTTGTCAACACATGTAAACCACTGTCAACACACGTCAACTAATGCGTCACTGTGACATTCGGGCTAACCGTGAATTTCCGTCGCGGTAGAAATATGTAGGAAAAATATGGATAAAAACCGTTACTTCCAAATGCGGATTGGAAAGTGTTAAAATAGAAAAGTCGCTGATATACAGCGACTTTATTCTAAATAGTTATAGTTGGTTACGGCTGTTTACAAGCCATCACTTGCCGATACAAAAGTTTTGAAATATATTTTGCAATGTTTCTTCCGAGGTTATACCTCCTTCTGCAACAATCTCACTTAGTTCGTGGATACATTGTCTTAAATCCTCACTTACCAAATCTCCTGATAATTCCAATTGCAATCCTTCCTGTACTCTATGAATAGAATCCAATGCTCGTGTTAATGCTTCGTAATGGCGTACATTTGTAATGATAATATCGTTTTGGTTGACTTCCGGTAAGGCAGCTGCCTGTACTAACTTCTTTTCCAGAATCGTTATATTTTCCCTTTTCTTTGCTGAGATAAATAGTTTTTCCACTTTCATGTCAGCAAATATGGCTGACAACTCTTCTTTTTGTGTTGCTAGTAACAGATCTGACTTATTAAATAAAATAATCATCTTTTTCCCTTCGCAGTGTGGAAGAATGTCGGCTTTTAATTCTTCGAACCGCCTTTGGGCATCTGTAGAGTCTATCATCCATAAAATGACATATGCTTGGTCCATCTTTTGGAAAGTACGTTCTATCCCTAGATTTTCTATTGTATCGTTCGTTTGGCGGATTCCAGCTGTATCAATAAATCGGAATGTGACACCTTGTAAATTGATCGTATCCTCTATTACGTCACGGGTCGTTCCATGGATATCACTGACAATGGCTTTTTCTTCATTCAGCAACGCATTCAGTAAGGTAGATTTTCCGGCATTCGTTTCTCCGATAATTGCTACAGGAATGCCATTCTTGATTGCGTTTCCTACACTGAAAGAATGAGCTAGCCGGGCAATAACTTGTTCGATATGGGTAGCTAGACTGCTCAGTTCGTCACGATTGGCGAATTCTAGTTCTTCATGATCACTGAAATCCAGTTCTAATTCCATTAACGAAGTGAAATGAAGTAATTGGTTACGCAGGTTAGAAAGTTCTTTACTGAATCCTCCGCGCATCTGGCTCATGGCTAGGCGATGGGTGGAGGCAGACGATGAGGCTATCAGATCGGCCACAGCTTCGGCTTGGCTCAAGTCCATTTTTCCGTTTAGAAAAGCACGTTGGGTGTATTCACCTGGTAGAGCGGCACGACATCCATTATAGATCAGGAGTTGTATAACTTGCTGCAGGATATAAGATGAACCGTGACACATGATTTCCGTACTGTCTTCACCGGTATAAGAATGGGGGGCGCGGAACAAGGAAATTAAAACTTCGTCAATTACTTCTTCTGCAGAAGAAGTAATTGACGAAGTTTTTTGTAACGTTTCACTTTTTTCTTGCGGAATTTCACTCGTTTGTTGGAAAAGTGTATTATTAATTTTTCGCTTTGGGGAACAAATCTTTCCGAAAGTAAGAGTATATGGTGCTCGTTCTGTCAGTGGCTTGCCTGTGGCGGGTGTAAATATGCGTGACGTTATTTCAATCGCTTTTGGGCCAGATACACGAATTATTCCGATGGCTCCTCCCTGGGCGGTGGCAATGGCACAGATTGTATCTTGGTTTATCATTTTCATTTGGTTAATAATATAATGTTTTAGCTATAATGGCTGTTACTTCTTCTAAATAACGGCGGTCTGTTTCATCAAAAAAGTTTAATAGATTACTGTCAATATCCAATACTCCCTTTACTTGTCCATTAGCAAGAATAGGAACAACAATTTCGGAGCGGGAAAGAGAACTGCAGGCTATATGTCCGGGGAATTGTTCTACATTGGGCACTATCAAGGTTCGAGCTTCTGCCCATGAGGTTCCACATACTCCCTTTCCTTTATGGATGCGATAACAGGCGGTGCTTCCCTGAAAAGGTCCTAAAATAAGTTGGTTGTCTTTAACCAGATAGAAACCTACCCAAAAAAAGCCGAAGGCTTCCCGAAGAGCAGCAGCAGTATTGGCCAAAACACTTATTTCTTCTTTTTCATCTGATATTAAAAGTTCAAACTGAGGGAGGAAAAGACGGTAACGTTCTACTTTATTACTAGTTGTTTGTTTGAAACTGGTTTCCATATTTTTATTTGTTTTATGAGGGGACATCTTGTTGTTTTTTTACAAAAAATGGTCTTCTATGAAGCGATGTCCCCTGTTAGGTAAAAAGAGTTGGCTTATTCTGTAAAAAATCTGTTTATGCCAATCTTCTTCTGGATGATAATAAGAATAAGTTTTGATAGATGATCCGGTGAATCTTATCCATATTATATAGACAACTAAATTGGGAATTATATTCTTTCCAAGACTTTTTCTATCAAACCATCAATAGAGTTTTTATAGCCGGTATTGGCTTCCTTTATTAGTCGGTTGGCAATCACCATACATACAGTCATGGCTTTGTGTCCCATCAGGCGTGCTAATCCGGCAAGGGCGGAACTTTCCATTTCAAAGTTAGTGATGCGATAGTCATTGTATTCAAATTTCTCAATCTTTTCATTCTGTTTAGGATCGGCCAATGGGATACGGAGTTCTCGTCCTTGCGGACCAAAGAAACCTCCTGCGGCGATAGTTACGCCACGGACCATATCATTTTGCGTAATGCGGTCTATTAATTCCCGGTCGGCATCAATAACGTATGGGTGGGCGATGCATACATTACCTTCCCACCCCATGTAATCTATAAAAGCTTGTTCTAATTTCAGATCGCAAACCTCATTGCGTCCGGCGTAGAAATTAAGCAGTCCGTCAAAACCGATAGACTTTTCAGAACAAACATAGGTACCAACAGGAGTATAAGGCTGTAATCCGCCACATGTACCGATACGTACTAATTCCAATTGGCGCAAGTGGTCTTTTTCATAACGGGTATTGAAATCAATATTGGCCAAAGCATCTAATTCATTCATCACAATGTCTATATTGTCACAACCTATACCGGTGGAAACTACGGTGAGACGTTTTCCTTTATAAGTACCGGTAATGGTCTTGAACTCACGGCTTTCTATTTCACATTCTTTAGTATCGAAATGAGAAGCTACTAATGCTACACGCCCGGGGTCACCTACTAGAATTATTTTATTTGCCAACTGTTCAGGTTTGATATGAAGGTGGAAGATAGAGCCGTCGGGATTGATAATCAACTCAGATTCTGCATAATATTTTTTCATAATCTTTATTTTTGTGGTTAATGGCCAGTATAATTAATGTTATATTTCTTGTCTTTTTAATGAGTATGCAAACAGATTATTTCCTGGATGTAGATGTCACGGATTTATAAACTTTCATTGATATTAGCATTATCAAGAGAAAAGCAGTTCCATTCCGCATCCAAGAAAAATATATTAATCGTTGAATACTAGTTTTATTTACTTAATGGCTCATTACCGAAAGTTGTTTCGGGTTTTGCAATATTTTCACGCATGGAGGTATCTGCTTGTATATTCTTCATGCGGTAATAGTCCATAATACCTAGGTTGCCACTACGGAATGCTTCCGCCATGGCCTTGGGCACTTCGGCCTCTGCCTGAATTACATTCGCGCGTGCCTCTTCTGCTTTGGCTTTCATTTCCTGTTCCAAGGCGACGGCCATTGCACGGCGTTCTTCTGCTTTGGCTTGTGCAATATTCTTGTCGGCATTGGCTTGGTCTATTTGTAAAGCAGCTCCAATATTTCTGCCTATATCAATATCAGCTATATCAATAGACAGGATTTCGAAAGCCGTACCGGCATCTAAGCCCTTGCGGAGTACTAATTTAGAGATAGAATCAGGATTTTCCAATACGGATTTGTGATTTTCGGACGATCCGATAGAGGACACGATACCTTCACCAACACGTGCTAGAATCGTGTCTTCTCCGGCACCTCCTACTAATTGGCGGATATTGGCGCGTACGGTGACACGAGCTTTAGCTATAAGCTGTATGCCGTCTTTGGCTACAGCGGTAACGGGAGGGGTGTCAATAACCTTAGGGTTCACTGACATTTGCACGGCTTCGAATACGTCACGACCGGCTAGGTCAATACCAGTTGCCATTTGGAAAGACAGTTCGATATTGGCTTTGGACGCGGATACTAGTGCGTGCACTACTTTTTCCACATGCCCGCCTGCCATATAATGAGCTTCCAATTCATCTCGGGTTATGTTGCTTAAGCCGGCTTTGTGTGCTTCAATCATTGCCGGGACAATGACATAAGGAGGGACATTACGGATGCGCATTAAGAATAATTGCACCAATGAGATGCGTACCCCCGAAACTTTGGCAGACAGCCAGAGGAAAAATGGCACATAATGAAAGAATAGTACCACGAAAATAATTCCACCTCCTATAAGGATGAAAGGAAGATAGTTGGGTTCGATCATAATAATCAGTTGTTTAAAAGTAAATATTTATATTTGAACAGCTCAATATCAAGTTTTTGCTGTTTTCACTATTGTCTAAAATATGCTTGAATGAGAATGTCAATCAAGAAACCTGATAAATTCGTATTTGTAAGTCATTTCCCTATCATTGGTTGAATTTGCGTACAATCACCGTTCCTTCAACCATTCTTTCTACATAAATGGGAGTATTCTCATCAATCAAACCATCGGCAGAGCGCACTTCGATGATGTGTCCGTTAAAGTTTGCATTGCCTATCAGTGCAAGGCGGGTTATTGCTATGCCTTTGTCTCCGATGCGGATATGGGTTCCTTTTAGGGGATCGATTTTATAATCCAGTGTTTTCTTCAAAGAAAGCTTGTCCATGGTTTTTGAGTGCATAAACCAAACGATAATGGCTATGCAACTTAGGACGGATGCTATCAAAGTAATGAATCCTGCTATCGGTCCTAATGTGTCGAAAGCGTAATAGTTGGCATATAGCAGGCAGATGGCTGATGCTATTCCGGCTATACTGATGCCGGGAATAAGGAAAACCTCTACAATAAAGAGAAGTAGTCCTGCCAAGATGAGCGATACGATAATAAATACTTCCATAAATATCTTTGTATTAGTGTTTCAACTTCTTTATTTCTTCGTTGCGGACACTGATATCCAGTTGGGCCATTTCTTTCAGAAGTTGTTCAGTACGTTTTTCCAATTCCAAAATGGCGGGTGTCAGATTCTTCTTTCGTGCACTGTTCCCTTGGGCATATTGTTCGCGCTTGTCATCCAGATTTTTCTTCAGGTTGTCATAATCCTTCTGCTTTTGTATTCTTTGCTGGTAAAGTTTGCGTGCTTCGGCAGAGCGGAAGTCGTTCAATGTGTGGTAAACGGCAGAATCATCTATTATCAAGGTGAAGTCTTTTTGTTGTTCTCCGGATTCTTTGGCATACATTATGGCTGCCAGGCGTTGCTTGCCGGTTCGTACTTTCTCTTCATCTTTCCAAGTAGTACGGATAGAGCGCAGGCTGGCTGCATTTATGATGATCTGTTCGTCTGTACTTTCATAATTGTATACTTCTTTTGAAGAGTTCGGTACAAACACATAGATACAGACTTTGTTATCAGGCTGATAGCGGTCTGAAGCAAACCAGCCGATATTGTTGAATTCATCAATGGCATACATATAGTCATTGGCGGGAGAGTTAAATGGCATTCCTATATTATCGGGACGAAGATAATTGCTATTTTCCGAATCATAGCGAGTTACAAAAATATCGTATCCTCCCAAAGAGCCTTCTCCATCCGATGCATAATACAAGGTAATGCCATCTGACATTAAGAAGGGATAGTTTACATTTCCCTGTTCATTAAGGGACGTGAGGGGTTCGGGCTCGCTCCAGCCGTCCAACAGACGGATACGGGAGTACAGTTGCATCTTGCCGTCTGTGCTTTGGTTTCCGTAGAGTACTTTATTGCCCATTTCGGTCTGATAGACAGTCCCGGATATGGCAGGATCGTGATAGAGTGCCCCCGATTCTCTACTGATTTTATATGCTTTTAGAAAATCATTTTTATCGACTACAAAGCTGTCTATTACAGTAATGTTTTCCACTCCTTTTATCATACGGGCTGCTTGCTTTATTTGTTCCAGCTCTGCTTCAGCCATTTCGGTAGGGCGTTTTTTCTTTTCCAACCATTCTATGTGTTGTTCGTAGTTATCTACGGCATCGTCAAACCGATAGATGTCATAATATAGTTTTCCTAAGTAGCGGTATGCGTCAATGACTTTGCGGGCGGCGCTTTTTTCAAGGTAGGGCTGTGCTTCTTTTTTTTCTCCTGTTTCATAACAACATGCGCCATACCAATAATTATAATTGGCGTTAGAAGGGGCTTGTTTTACCAGCTTTTGGAAAGCAGGTTTGGCTTGTTCAAATTCTCCGTTCAGGAAAAGTTGTTTGGCTTGCGCCAAGCTTTGTGCCGCAGCATTGCCTGCGCAGCATAAAGTAAATAAACCAATGATATATTTTTTGTACATAGTTAGTTTATAATCCGTATTATTTAGATTCAAAAATACAAATATTAATTGGATTTCTCATGCTTTACATAATTCTATTTTGTTAAATCTTCCATAAATCATTCTTTTCATGTACTTTTGTGCCCTATTTTTAAAGAAGATGTATGGCACAATTTACGGAAGACGAGAAAATAATGCGAAGGTTGGAGCAACGCTTTAACAAGGGGGTGGTAAAGTATCGCTTGATTGAGGATGGTGATAAAATTTTGATAGGTCTTTCTGGTGGGAAGGATTCTTTGGCTCTGTTGGAGCTATTGGCAAGGCGTTCACGTATTTTGAAACCGAAATTTACAGTGATAGCTGTGCATGTAGGCATGACAAATATTCCTTATCAATCTGATTTGGAATATCTGAAAGGCTACTCAGAGGATTTAGGGGTGCCGTTTGTGCATTATGAAACTTTTTTTGATCCGAGTACCGACACTCGGAAGTCTCCTTGTTTCCTTTGTTCTTGGAATCGGAGAAAAGCTTTGTTCACGGTGGCAAAGGAGCAGGGGTGCAATAAGATTGCTTTAGGACATCATATGGATGATATCTTGGAAACTTTGTTGATGAATATTACTTTTCAGGGAGCGTTCAGTACAATGCCTCCTAAATTAGTGATGCGTAAATTTGAGATGACAATTATTCGTCCGATGTGCTTGGTACATGAAGCGGATTTAATTGAAATGGCACGTATCCGCGGTTTTCGTAAACAGATCAAAGATTGTCCTTATGAAAGTTTGTCGAATCGTTCAAATATGAAAGAGGTTTTATATTCTCTAGAAAAAATGAATCCTGAAGCACGGTATAGTTTGTGGAAATGCATGACAAATATTCAGGAAGAATTGTTGCCTGGGATGAATGAACACGATTTATAGTGAATATGGTTGTTTTGTTATTAGGGAATATAACGAAACTGCTTATAGTTAGTTGTTTGTACTTGTGTGCAGCTTAACCAACTATCAATATTATTAATGTATTTAGATGAGGAAGAATGTTATAAAGTTATCCTTCCTGTTGTTTGTTGTGCCGGATACAAGGTGATGTACATGTCTGGTTTGTTGGGGAAAGTGTAGAAATATTCTACAATGAAAATGTGGATCTTTTTCTTTGAAAATAGCTTATTCTTAATGTATTTAATTGATAATCAAAGCCTGTCTTGTTTTGGCATAGGCTTTGTTTTCTCTTTGTCATAAGAATAACCATTTAAATATATTAGGATATGAGAAAGTTTTTTGTTGTGTTAGTATGGGTAATGGGATTAGGACTTGCAGCGTTGTTTGCAAAAGATATAGTACGTGGAGTGAAGAATGTGATTGCGATAAATCATTTTACCCCTGTTGAGGTGAATAATGCTCCAACAGGATGGCATCAAGACTTGTGTTGTTATCTTAATTAATTTGCCGTCATAGAGATTTTGTTCATAATTGAAATTGGAAACAACTGTTTTTTATGGCAGCTGTTTCCAATTTATTTGTATTCAGTTGTCCTTATACTCTTTTCGCCAAGTGATTTTTGTACACTAGCCTAGGACAAATGTAAAATAGTAAAGGGGATTGGATGAATAGTTATTAATGAATGTTTTTAATGTCATCCTGTACTATCTGATCCATTTCTTTCATTAGTTTTTTGGGATTCTTTTTAGGGGAGAATCCTTTATCTTTTTCTTCATGCAAAAGATCTGTTTCAGTTATGTTCTCACTCCAGTCTTCGAACATATTTGTTGCCGGTTGTCCTGATAATGTTACATTCTCTTCTGCAATAGGGACATTTCTCTCAATAATTTTTTCCATAATCTAATCTATTTATTGTTTCCTAGATGACAAATACGGGTAGAAATGGTTTAATGATTTAATAAAGTTTGAAGTTTGTGATAAATAGAAAGTTCTTGAACAAGCTAGCAAGACTTGATTTGCGGGCAATGTTTTATTTCTTTTTTTAAATGACTTTGCCTTGTAAAGAGTGCTTCTCTGTCCTTTCAATTGAAAAACAAGTTTTTAAAAAGCGTTTTTTTCGGTCTGTTTGAGGTTCATCTGCAAAATCGTGGGGAAGGACTTTGGTTCTTGAAGGATTGTTTTGTTCTCTGATAGCTTTCAGAAATGTTCTTGACGTATCAGTTTTTCTCTTGAGGAAGTTCAGATGTTTATGCCCTCATGCCCTCACTGTCTGTATAACAGACTAATTATAAACAACTTATATGCATATAGTAAAAATATTTGTTCTCACTTATGCTCTCATGCTCTCATAGTGTTCTAAAATATGTTTTCGTGTAACATACTTGTCCTCAGTTATATACATATATTGTGGGCTATTTCAGGCTTGATAGGGAGTAGGGTGTTTTCAGGCTTTTTTCTCGCAAGAAGTGTGCATAAGGGGGGGATTTCCATAGAATGACGGTTTACAAAGTTCCGGTAACGGTAAAAAAGATCAAGACGTTTTTAAAAAAGATAACCGCCTTTTAAAAAAACGCCCTTGTCTTTGATATGGAATTTTATTTTGGACATATAATTATACATACGTCCGCACAAGTCTGTACGTATGTATAACTATATGGGAATATACGTGTACAAACATGTTTTCTGATGCGGGAAAAACATACTTTGGCATTCCCTATATTTTTGCAAGCAATCTTACTTTGGTTTTTGCCTTTTTCATTTTTAGCAGTGACACTTTTTTTTGGGGGGCTAACAAGGATAAAATAAAAAAGGCTATCTTCCCAGACAGCCAATCTTTTGTTAACCTTAAATCTAATACTATGAAAAACACAGTGCAAATATACGAATTTCTGAGATGGGTCCAAATTCTTAGAAAGAAAAAAAGCTTGTTATAACATGGTTTAGCAAATGAACTTTTTTCTTAACAAATAGCAGATTGAAAGAGTGGAATTGGTTGCTTTTTTGTTCAACGGAAATAAAACATGCTTGTTGCGGCAATAACTCATTGTATTATTCTTAATTCGATTATTTCCATTATCTTTGCACTCCCAAAATGCTTGTTGATATGCAGTTGTTAAAAGCATAATGGATATTATAGGCAGATTGTTTCCAGATAAAAAATAGATTAGAATATATGTTGTCTCATGGTATTTATTCAGTAATTTTGCTGATTTTTTCAAATGTCTTTATGACGTTTGCTTGGTATGGTCATTTAAAAATGCGACAAGAGTTCAGTTGGTTTGCAGCCCTTCCGTTGATTGGTGTGATTGCATTTAGTTGGGCAATTGCTTTTTTTGAATATTGTCTTCAGGTTCCTGCCAATCGTCTTGGGTTTAAAGATAGTGGAGGACCGTTTGATATTATGCAACTCAAGGTGATTCAAGAAGTCATCACATTGGCTGTATTTACATTATTTTCTGTTTGGGCATTTAAAACAGAACTGAAGTGGAACCATTTAGCGGCTTTTCTCTGTTTGGTCCTTGCCGTTTATTTTGTCTTTAAGAAGTAATGAGTTTTGGTTAATAATTGCTGAATCCTTTTTGATAAGCAAAGTGTCTTGTTTGGGCAATGAATCTTGTTCAGATACTTTGCTGATTCTAGGAAACAAGATGGAATCCTGTCGGGTTGGTACGTAACTTTGATAGATTTTCCAACCTTTGGCACGATTACGATTACGTCGGATGGCACGTCCTCGTTTGGTTAAAGATTCATACAGGAATTTGTCGGTATCCAGTCCTCCTATTAATGGGTTATTACTGGGAGTTACCGTTTGATCCATGCCGGCAGGTAATATTACATAGCCGTTTCGCAAACCGGGAATCAGTTTGATATTTAGTTTCCATGATATTGTCAGAGAGTCTTTTCTTTTCAAGAAAATGGGATCATTAACCGGATCTTCATGCCATGTGGTGTAAGGAGTGTAGGGAGTAAGACGCACAAAGTTAGGGCGTACCCATTTGGTTGTGTCGCCGAAGTTTTTAGGCAAGTCTTTCAGAAACTTCATCCACGGTTTGTCTTCGGACATGATTGGAGTACCTTTTATATTGTCTTTGTCCGATTGAAAGTCGAAATGGATAGACTTTACGGCTTCTGTGTTGATTTTTAGTTCTCCATCTCCATTCAATAGCTCCTGTAAACGAATCGAGTCCTGTTTGTTCCATTGTGCTTGTGCTGTCAGTATACTGATAGTGCAGAATAATATGCTAAAATTTACCCTTTGGGTCATTCGTTTTTTCTTTATGGTTATAATTGGTAACAAAAGTAATCTGGAGTGAGTTTAATGCTGGTTAAATTTGAGTTATTAATTGTTTATAATGTGAATACTTTAAATTTTATTTGGTTAATAAAAGGATTCGTTTACACCTCTTTTGTTGTCATGGAGCACATTTCATATAGACATTTAGATAGTTACTTCAATATTTGGTAATCAAGTTTTGTATTTTATTTTCAGATATAGTGACAGGGTTCATATTCATGGTATGTATTTCAATTGATGTCAGTACATTGGTCAGATAGGCGATATAGGTCTATATGGATTTATGGGGTCCATTCTGTCTGTGTGATTTATTTTCGGTATAGAATAAAAATAGCCCGTTAATTTTTAATAACGGGCTAAATTAGTGAAAATGATAATATTTATTTGGAGGAGAGTTGTGCATGCATGGAAGCAGCTGCTTTACGTCCGTCACCCATTGCAAGGATAACTGTAGCTCCACCACGCACAATATCGCCACCGGCATAAATAGTCGGGATTGACGATTGCATATTTTCATTTACGGCAATTGTTCCTTTGCGTCCCAATTCCAATCCCGGGATGGAACTGGGAACAATCGGGTTAGGGGAGACGCCTACGCTGACTATCGCCATATCAATGTCAATGGTTTCTGTTGCTCCTGGAATAGCTATCGGACTGCGACGGCCGGAAGCATCTGGTTCGCCTAATTCCATTTTCTGTAAAACGACTTGTTTCACACGCCCCTTTTCATCGGCAATATATTCTATGGGGTTATGCAGAGTCAGGAATTCCACACCTTCTTCTTTAGCATGTTTCACTTCCTCCAGGCGGGCAGGCATTTCTTCTTCCGAACGGCGGTAAATAATCATTGCGCGTTCTGCTCCCAAGCGGCGTGCTGTGCGGACAGAGTCCATAGCTGTGTTACCACCGCCGATTACTGCTACACGTTTGCCGAATGTTACAGGAGTATCTGAATCCTCACTGGCTGCATCCATTAGATTTACACGAGTCAGATATTCATTGGAAGACATGATATTGATAGAATTTTCACCCGGGATATTCATGAAGTTGGGAAGCCCGGCACCTGATGCTACAAATATACCTTTGAAATCTTCTGCTTCCAAGTCTTCCACACTGATTGTCTTTCCTACGATGCAGTCCTTCATGAATTTGACACCCATCTTGGATAAATTGTCAATTTCTACATCTACGATTTTATTGGGTAGGCGGAATTCGGGAATCCCATATTTTAATACACCCCCTATTTCATGTAAAGCTTCGAATACAGTGACATCGTATCCCTGTTTAGCCATATCTCCAGCAAATGAGAGTCCGGCGGGACCTGAACCGATAACTGCCACTTTTATGTTGTTCTTTTCCGCTACTTCCGGTACGGATATTTGACCGCTTTCACGTTCGTAATCAGCAGCAAAACGTTCCAAATAGCCTATGGCAACGGCTTCGTGTCCGGCTTTCAGATGAGTGCATTGTGATTCACACTGTTTTTCTTGAGGACATACACGCCCGCAGACAGCAGGTAATGCACTGGTTGCTTTTAAGGTTTTGGCAGCTTCAAGGAATTCACCGCGTTCTATATTTTTGATGAATTTCGGGATATTGATTCCTACGGGGCATCCGTTCATACAAGTAGGGTTGGGGCAGTCCAAACAACGTTTTGCTTCCGTTATAGCTTGCTCTTCATTCAAACCTAGATTGACTTCTTCCTTACGGCTATGTGAACGGTATTCTGCATCCAGTTCGTTCATTTTTACACGGGGGATAGCCATTCGTTCTTTAGGCTTCATGGCTTTACGTAAGCTTGCACGCCATTCGGCATCCCGGCCGTCCAGTTCTTTAGTCGCTTCACAAGTCGTCGGCTTTTCGGTGTCTAGTTTGTGAATTTCTTCTTTTTCTATATCTTTGAAAGCTCCCATGCGTTTCAACATTTCGTCAAAATCTACTTGATGGCCGTCGAATTCCGGGCCGTCAACACAAACAAAACGTGTTTTGCCTCCTACAGTGATACGGCAGGCACCACACATACCGGTTCCATCCACCATAATGGTGTTCAGAGAAACGTCGGTGGGAATTTCATATTTTTTAGTCAGCAGGCAAACGAATTTCATCATGATGGCAGGACCGATGGCGAAACATTTGTTTACCGTTTCACGTTTGATTACTTCCTCCACGCCTTCAGTCACTAATCCTTTGCGCCCGTATGAGCCGTCGTCTGTCATAATGATTACTTCATCAGAGCTTTCACGCATTTCTTTCTCAAGGATAATTAATTCTTTGGTACGTCCGGCCAATACGGTAATTACGCGGTTGCCGGCAGCTTTCAAAGCCTGTACGATAGGAAGCATCGGAGCAACGCCTACTCCTCCTCCGGCACAGACTACAGTTCCGAAATTTTCAATGTGGGTGGCTTTACCCAGCGGACCAACAACATCTGTAATATAATCTCCTTCGTTCAATTCACAAAGTCGTGTAGAAGAAAGACCAACTTCCTGTACTACTAGTGTGATGGTACCTTTTACGGGATCGGCACCGGCGATAGTAAGTGGCATACGTTCTCCTTTTTCACCGACACGGACAATTACGAAATGTCCGGCCTTACGTGACTTGGCAATCAGAGGTGCCTCTATGACCAATTTAAAGACCTTTTCCGAGAAATGTTCTTTTGAAATAATCTTATTCATTTTGCTATACTATAAGTTCGTTGTTTTTCTGAGTTGATTGTCAAATTGATAATTTATGCAAAGGTAGGATTATATTTTTTAAAGACAAAAGAAAAGCCGCCCTTTTGTGAGGGGCGGCTGATCCTATCATGATAAATCCGTTTTTGATTTTGTTGCAGTTTGTTCTTGATGTGAAAAAGAGATTATTTCTTTGTTCTGATTTTATATCCTATCATTCCATAATATAGGATGAAAAGGAAACAGGGAACACAGATCCAGTAGGAGGTCTGGAAGCTAGTTGCATCTTGAACCACACCGCGCACCCATGGCATAACCGCTCCACCGGCAATAGCCATGGTTAGCAATGAAGAGCCGGCTTTGGTGAATTTGCCGAGATCCGCCATTGCGAGAGGCCATAATGCGGGCCACATTAATGAGCATCCTAATGCCATAAAGAATATGCAATAGATTGAAATTTCAGCCGGCATGGTTGCTACTAATGCAGAACCAATGATGGCTATGATGGCACATATTTTCATTGCGGTAGCCTGGCTCAGATATTTAGGGATTAAGGTTGCGCCGCAAATGTATCCTACTACCATACCGATGGAAGGGATAAATCCGTAATTGTCACCCGGCAGCTCCAATGCTTTGGCATATCCGGTTGCAGTTGCCAAGGCTATGGTTTCCACACCTACATAAAGGAAAAGAGCAAGTACTCCTAATAGCAAGTGAGGAAATTGCATGATGGAAGTTTTACCTTCTGCATACGGACAGGCAACCGCTTCTTCCGCATCTGTGGCGGCATCCTCTCCGGCAGCTTTTACTTCAGGCAGTGGAGCCATTAAGGCAATAATGCCTAATACAACGAAAATACCGACAATAATACCAAATGGCTGGAACAAATCTTCCATTTTTATTTGGTCTATGGTTTTGCCGATTACTAAGGTAATAAAAAGAGTAGTAGCAGGCCAAGCCAGTTTGTTGCAAATACCCATGATGGAAATACGTTTTGCGGCAGACTCTATAGGTCCAAGAATAGTTACATATGGATTTACTGACGCTTGGAGTACTGCATTGGCGGCACCACAGATGAATGAGGCGAAAAGAAACCATACAATAGATTCTGTTGCGGCTGCTTGGATGAATAATCCGAAAGCGATCGCGAAAATGATGAATGAAAGAGCCATTGTTTTTTTGTAACCGATGGCTTCAATGCATTTGGTGGCCGGTATACCAAAAATTAGGAATGGAACAAACGTGGCGGCAAGCAGAAGATTGGATTCTGAAGCCGACATTTCCATTGACCGTTCTAATACCGGCATTAGGAAAGAGTTAATGCCCAATGCAAAACCAATTGCAAAAAACATCATGCCTACAAAGGCAAGAGGTACCATGAAATTTTTCTGTGAAGTATTCATAATAATAGGTTAAATGGTTAGTAATCAGGTTGAAATAATAAAAAAAGAATGTCATTCTGCATACAAGACAGAATCTGTCGGGAAAGATCGGATTCTGAATAATACTCAGAATGACATTCAATATATGTAATTAGCTGTTATTAGTCAATCATCTCGAATCCGCAATAAGGAACTAATGCTTTAGGGATACGGATACCTTCCGGAGTCTGATTATTTTCTAATAAGGCTGCAACAATACGCGGCAAAGCCAGTGCGGAACCGTTCAAAGTATGGCATAATTCTGTTTTCTTTTCGGCAGAACGGTAACGGCATTTCAGGCGATTAGCCTGATACGTATCGAAATTGGATACAGAACTTACTTCCAGCCAACGCTGTTGTGCTTCCGAATACACCTCAAAGTCAAAGCAAAGTGCAGCTGTAAAACTCATATCACCACCGCAAAGGCGGAGAATGCGATAGGGGAGTTCTAATTTCTTCAACAGGCCTTCTACATGGTCCAACATTTCCTGATGTGACTGTTTGGAATGTTCGGGTTTGTCAATGCGTACCAATTCTACTTTTGAGAATTCGTGCAAACGGTTCAACCCACGTACGTCTTTGCCGTAAGATCCGGCTTCACGACGGAAACATTGAGTATATGCGCAATTCTTGATAGGCAATTGTTTTTCGTCCAAAATCACGTCACGATAGATATTGGTTACAGGAACTTCTGCGGTTGGAATCAAGTACAAATCATCTACTTCACAATGATACATTTGTCCTTCTTTGTCGGGAAGTTGTCCTGTTCCGTAGCCCGATGCGGTGTTTACTACCGTCGGTGGCATGATTTCTTCGTAACCGGAAGCGCGGGCTTCATCCAGGAAGAAATTGATTAATGCGCGTTGAAGACGTGCCCCTTTACCTTTATATACAGGAAAACCTGCCCCTGTGATTTTCACGCCCAAGTCAAAATCTATCAAGTCGTATTTTTTGGCAAGTTCCCAATGGGGAAGCGCATTCTTGGGGAGTTCGGTTTCCATACCGCCCATTTTTTCCACCACATTGTCTTCAGCGCTTACACCTTCGGGCACACTGTCATAAGGAACATTGGGAATGGTGTAAAGCAGGTTGGTCATGTCTTCCTGTGCTTTGTCCATTTCTGCTTGTAAAGCTTTGCTGGTTTCTTTGATTTCGGCTACACGTGCTTTAGCTGTTTCAGCATCTTCTTTCTTCCCTTCTTTCATCAGTTGCCCGATAGATTTGGAGAGCGAGTTCACTTCTGCCAGGTTTTTATCTAATTGATTCTGCGTGCTACGTCTTTTGTCATTGAATGCAAGCACTTGTTCTATCGTTGCTTTTGCATCTTTAAAATGCTTCTTTTCCAGTCCGCGGATTACCTCTTCCGTATTCTCTGTAATTTGTTTAATGGTAAGCATATCTTTTCAGTCTTTTTGATATTTCTTGAATTAATGGACAAAGATAGATAAAAAAATGGTAAGGTGTATGAGTTATTCGTTACTTTTGCATCCGGATTAGAAAATGAAAAGTAAGAAAGATGAATTATCTTGAGATAGCGGGCGCTTTAATCGGTCTGCTTTATTTATGGTTTGAATATAGGGCGAGCATTTGGTTGTGGCCGGTCAGTGTCATTATGCCTGCCATTTATATAGTTGTTTATTATCAAGTGGGTCTGTATGCCGATTCTGTTATCAGCATCTATTATTTGTTGGCTGGAATTTATGGTTGGTGGATGTGGTTGCGCCATACGCCGGATAAAGGGGAGAAGCCTGTTTCCGGCACACCGTCTAAGCTGCTGTTGCCTATGTTTGTTGTGCTGCTTGTGGTGTTTGTGCTGATAGGGATTATTCTCGAAACTTGTACAGATAGTACGGTGCCCTGGTGGGATAGTTTTACAACAGCACTTAGTATTATTGCCATGTGGATGCTTGCACATAAATATGTGGAACAATGGTTGGCATGGCTGGTTGTTGATGTTGTTTCTTGTGGTATCTATATTTACAAAGATTTATATTTCACTTCTTTTTTGTATGGACTTTATGCGGTAATCGCTTGTTTCGGTTATTTGAAGTGGAAACAATTAATGAATTTATCTTATGAAAGAGTATAAATTACCGATAGGATGTGACGTGCCGGAAACAATTATTCTGGCTGATGGTGATTTCCCTTCCCATCCGTTGGCACTGGAGTGGTTGAGGCAGTGTCCTTATGTGGTTTGTTGTGACGGGGCAGCAAATACTTATATTCGTTCAGGTAGAATGCCGGAAGCCATTGTTGGCGATGGCGATTCTTTATTGCCGGATATTAAAGAGCGATATGCTTCGTTGATTCATAGTGAGGCAGAGCAGGAAACAAATGATTTGAGTAAGGCATTTCGCTTCTGCCTGTCACAGGAGAGGAAGCGTATTACTATCATGGGGGCTACAGGAAAAAGAGAAGATCATACAATAGGGAATGTCAGCTTGCTGGCGGATTATATGGAGCAGGCGGAGGTTAGTATGATGACTGATTATGGTATCTTTGTTCCCATAAGAGAGGACAGTATGTTTGAATCTTATATCGGTCAGCAGATTTCTGTTTTTAATATGAATAGTACGGCTTTATCTGCCGAAGGGTTGGCTTATCCTTTGTCTGTGTTTACCAATTGGTGGCAAGGGACTTTGAATGAGGCATTGGCCAGGCATTTTATAATCCGGACTGAAGGTAAGGTCTTAGTGTTCAGGGTATTCTAAAAGAAAAGACTCTTCAAGGAATGAAGAGTCTTTCAATTTTTTTATTTTGTAACTGATTATGCTTCTACAGCCGGAACAACAGAAACAGATCTTCTGTCATTGCGACCTACTTTGAAACATACTGTACCATCTACTAAAGCGAAAAGAGTATGGTCACGTCCCATACCGATGTTTTCACCCGGATGGAATTCTGTACCTCTCTGACGAACAATGATGTTACCTGCTTTACAAGCCTGTCCACCAAATATCTTAACGCCTAATCTCTTACTTGCTGATTCACGGCCGTTCTTAGAACTACCTACACCTTTTTTATGTGCCATTTCTTCTTAAATTTTAAATGATTAAGCAATAACTTGTTTAATAGTTAACTCTGTAAACTGCTGGCGGTGACCGTTCAGTTTTCTATAACCTTTTCTTCTCTTTTTGTGGAATACAAGTACTTTGTCGCCTTTTACCAGCGGAGATACTACTTCACAAACTACCTTGGCACCTTCTACAGTAGGAGCACCTACAGTTACTGTTCCATTGTTGTCTACCAACAATACTTTTTCAAATTCAACAGTTGCGCCGTTTTCTGCGTTCTGAATGTGGTGTACAAACAGTTTTTTGCCTTCTTCAGCTTTGAACTGCTGACCGTTAATTTCTACAATTACGTACATCTTTTTATAATATTAAACGGTTTTCTCCGTAAGGTGGAATGCATCACTGCCTTCACTTTTCTACCTCATCGGACTAAATCGGGCACAAAATTACTATATTTATTTATATCTGCAAAGAAAAAACATCTTCTTTTTTCTTGTACTCAATGTTTTTATTCATATTGCATTTTGTGGATGCGCGATTGTATAAATAAGGTTTGTGTGATTGTACTTTTATTTACCCCATTGTATAATATAGGCTATCAATACAATGATGCCTATAATGATAGAACAGACTAGCAACAGTCCCAAAAAGCAATACCAAAACATGATTATTGTACGGCAGAAGCTTTTCCACCAGGAAAGTCCGAACAGTTGGCGGTAATCCCAGACAAATAATATAAAGATTGCTTTGTAACTTAAATCAAAAATATCATTCAAATGTGCTGTTCCGGTAAATGGCAGGATCAGTAAAGAAATCCATAAGATTTGGCAGGCTATATAAACTTGTGCAAAAAAGTTTTCCGTCAGATTTAGTCTACGTCCGATAGAGGTCCGGCAGAAGCTTAACCGGGTGCTTATTGTAAAAAGAGGGAGCAGAGCAAGGATGCTGAAGGCTTTGTTGCCATGTATCCAACTTTTCATCAGGTTACCGACTGCAGAGAGAAAGCTATTTTCTGTGAAATAATTGTTAGTCATTTCGTTAAAGACATTTTTCATTTCACTTCCGGCTTCGCTCAAATCATTCCAGATATCTTGATCTTCATAGGGATTATCTTGTTGGGCCATGTTTGCCAATATGTTTTTTCTTATTTCCGATATGGTTGAGTCTTGTTTGTTGGCTTCTCTTCCTAAAGTGGCCATCCGTAAGCTATCTTGTCTTGCCAAAGTCGTACCAATTTCTTTCATCAGACCTCTCCAGTCATCAATCTCGCCGTTTTTTGCTTTTATTTTTTGTTTAAGCTCCTTTTTTATTTGTTTGCTTATTTCTTTTTTTAGCTCATTGGGGTCTTGATTGCTGAATTTTGCATCGATTTGTGCTTGTATTGATTCTGATAAACTGTGAGTTTGGGCCCACTGTGCACTGTCTGCATAAGTAATACTTTGTCCTAGATAATATTTGGTACAACTGTCTGATGTCTGTTCCTGTTGGTACTTGATGTCGTCCATCAGGCTGGCGATAGTAGGCTCTTCTTCCATTTCCTTTTCCGATAGTTTTATCGCTGCCGGGTCAATGAGTTGTACGCCCATGATGTATAGAGCAGCCAGAACGAACAAGGTTTGAAATGGTTTATAGTAATGTACACGTTTTCCCTTCAGATAATCCCGTATCATGTATCCTGGTCGGTAGAGTAGTTCTATCAGGTTACGGCTGAAACCATGGTCTATGTTAAAGAACCCACTTAAAATATTCTGAAAGGCATTTCGTATGGTAAAACGTGGCGTGTGGCGGTTTTGTCCGCAATGGGGACAATAATTTCCTTGAAACGTGTTTCCGCAGTTCTTACAGACGCAACATGTCGTATTCTCTTTTATTTCATGTTTCCCTCTTATTTGTTTTTGATGGAGCAGTTTGTAGAAGGCTACTATTTTTTTGGGAAAATAGGAAGAATAAAAGAACTTTTCCGGAAAATGTTTGTCTGGTTCGTAAGGGGTGAATTTATGAATTAATGGAAGTAACGAAAGATTGTCTAGTATTTGCCGGTGTGGGTAGACCATCAGTTCTTCACGGGTTGTCATGCCATTGAGCACACCTACGAAGTCTACTTTGGCTGCTTGGGCGGTTTCTGCGTCCACTGTGCTGTCACCGATGTAGAGTGTTTCGCTTTTCCGGCGATGCAGCCGGCGTAGTGCTTTTTTTATACCTTGGGGATCTGGCTTGGCTTGCTTTACATCCTCTCCTCCGATAATAATGTCAAAAAAATCTTTCGGAAAATGTTGGTCTACCATTTCGCGGATACGAAAACGGAATTTAGTGGAAATGATACCTATTTGGGCACCTTGGCTTTTCAGTGTTTTCAGTACGGTAACCGTTTCAGGAAAAAAGAAAGTGTTGACAGTCATGTATGTATCTGCTTCCTTTACATATTCTTTTTTATATTCGGCTAATGTTTCGGGAGTAGTGATTCCGCTCAAAATACTGAATGAATCTTCCAGTGTTTTTCCAATGGTGCGTTTTATGGCTTCATCACTGATGCCCGTATGCCCATGGCGTTCCAGTACATTACGAAAGCAGATAACGATGCCGCGTGAAGAATCGGCTAGTGTGTAATCAAAATCAAAAAGGTATGTTGTGTATTTCATTCTTTCAAATTAAATTCATTTTAGTGTAATGAATATATTGTCCGCAAGGATCTTGTCAAGGACGGCCTCCACTTAACCAGTGTTTACGGTAATAATCTTCATTCAGGCTGCTGATTATGACTCCCCGGCTGGTACTGGCATGGATGAACTTATTATCTTTCAAATAAATACCTACATGACTGGCAATCCGTTTTTTTCTGCCGTTATGGAAGAATACCAAATCTCCTTCGCGCAAGTTTCTCTTACTTACTTTATGGCAATCTTGGGTACGTTGGTCATCCGAGTTACGTTTCAATTTTTTGTGGTATACCTTTTTATATAAATGTGAAGTCAGTCCGGAACAGTCCACTCCCCGTTTGCTGTTACCACCGCCACGGTAGGGGACTCCCAGCCATGCTGCTGATTCTACGTACAGTTGGTGATTGTCTTTCATGTCAATATCCATATTCAGACGGATGGAGGCACGCGCCAGTTCTTTGTAGTTATAACGTGGGGCAGAGGTACCGCATGAAACCAACAACATGGCCAGTGTACCTAATACCAGCAAATGGGATAGTAGTTTTTTCATTCTGTTACATTAAAATAGTCCTCTAATTCCTTTTCGGCGGAATTCCCTTTATTGTCAATATCTCGGATAATCTTTCCGTTTTCCAGCAGAGCGATGCGTGGGCATATATCTACTGTGTGGTTCAGATTATGGCTGGATACCAGTATGGTGGCTCCGGTTTCTTCATTATAAGCTTTCAGTAAATGCTTGATAATGGACTGCGAACTAGGGTCCAGAAAGTTGAACGGTTCATCTAGAACCAGTACCTGCGGTTGGTGCAGCATAGCCGAAATGATACCTATTTTCTGTTTGTTGCCTGCCGAATAGTTACGAATCAGTTTTTTTTGTCCGATGACTTCGCCATTCATAAAACGTTCAAACCTAGCGACACGTTTATCTACTTCTTCTTTTGTTAACCCGTACATTTTTCCTACAAAGTAGAAATATTCTTCGGGGGTAAGATAATCTATCAGGAAACCTTCGTCAATGAAAGCTCCCGTTATATTTTTCCATTCCTCACTCCGGCTCACATCGATGTTTCCGATATGTACACTGCCTCCGTCGGCTTTCAGCAAGTCCAGCATCAGGCGGAACAGGGTCGTTTTTCCTGCTCCGTTATTGCCCACCAGTCCCAACATGTCACCGCTTTGAATGGAGTAATTTTCTATGTCTACAGCCACTTTCGGGCCAAAGTTCTTTTGTAATTGGTTTATTATGATATTCATACGCAATTCGTTTTAACGTGAGTCACGGAAGCCTTCCATATTCTCATAACGGCGCTTCATGAAACGGTTATAGATATTTTTTATCCAAATATTGTGGGTTGCAATCAGTAACAACCCTATAATCATCATGATGATGCAGGCTGTATCCTGTTCAAAGAAAGCTGTCAGAGCTTTGTTGATAATCAAGGGCAGGAAAAAAGCACATGAGATGATAATGGTCTGGAATAAGGAACTTCCCCGATTGCTTCGCATGACATTGGCGTTTAACGGGAGTGTCTTTTTATTGTACACAGCCAGTTGCAGCATCATGGCGAATACGAATCCTGCTGTAAACAGCATATAGGATAGAGCCATGAGGAAGGGTATCTTGCCCTTAGCTACAGGGATCATCATAATCAGGAAAGGGATGAACACGATGATGCAGTTCAGGTAATACTTGGCACGAAGCAAGTTATAGATAGATTCCTTACGGCTCATAAGACCATCCAGATAGTTGCCCTCAAAAGACATCACTTGCCCCAGGGTCATGATACTTAAAATGGCAAAATTGTATATGCAGATAAAATTTATCATTCCTGTTCCGTCATACACATCCGTGAAGGCAATCAGTGCCGAAAAAGCTAGCATGATGATAAATCCCATGCGGAATTGTGTCTTTACGGTTTTGTTACGGAAACACAGTTTTAGTTCCAGACGTAGATATTCACCTACGTCACCATAGCGGTCCAGGAATTTATATTCGGATACATGCTTCATCTTGGTGTCTTCCACTTTGGCTATTTCATTATAGATGAAGTGTAGCTGTAGCTTGCGATTTACTAGCAGAAGTAACAGAATGGCTGCTATGACACCTAGAAAGGCGAGTATGTTTCCTTCTATAAATCCTTCTCCCAAATTCATCATGAACGTGGAAACCGGGTTTCCTTCGGGAATAAATTCAGTTCCCGCTAATAATCCGTATACTCCGATCGGGAGAAGTATATAAAGCAGTTTCTCATTCAGTAAAGTTTTGCATATCAAATACCAATAACTGTTCATAACCATCAGAAGCCAAATGCCGCACAGATAGCATAGGATGCCCGTGAGTCCGTAGAAACGGATAATCGTAAACAGAGCAAAAGGTATGATCAGGAAAAACCAGAAGAAATTGTAACTGCTGATTCCGGATTGTAGTAACAGGGTATCCACCAGCTTATTCTTTTTTACCGGCATAAGCAGATAGGGCTTGATCTCTTGCGACATGGCCGGTTGGAGCATGAAGCGTAACAGGAAATCAAGTATCAGAAGATAAATCAATCCTTGGTTCATAATATGGTAAGGTTCCATGCTGGGAAAGATATCTTCAAAAGCAAAGGACAGCATGACCCCGATAAAGATGAGGTATGCTGCCCAAAAAGCGACCATAAAGTAAATTAAAAACTTGGCGAAGCGGTTCCTGTCAAATGCAGGATTCCGCTTGGCCGCAAGTTTTTGATTCTGTCTTATAATAGATAGAAGCATAGGCTTGGATTATTTTGTTTCTTCCGAGGTCATGCTTACTTCTACACGGTTATTCTGTTCCAACAAGGCTTTGGTAAATTCTTGCAGATCTTTAGCGGTAATGCTGTTTACGGTATTTGTGTAGCCGGTGTTCATATCTGTCCCTTCCCAGAAATATTCACCCAGTATATTTACCCAATAACTGTTTTCTTTGGCATTTTCCTTGTATTTCTTCAGCATGAATTCTTTTACCTTGTTCAAATTTTCGGCAGACGGTCCTTGGTCGACAAACTGATTCAGTTCATTCAAAATGATATCCGTCATTTTGGCACGTTTGGCAGGATCGGTATCGAAATAGATTTGCAGAACCGCTTTCTCTTTTGGATATTTGGTCAGACTGCCGAATGCGCTTACTCCGTACGTACCGCCTTCTTTTTCACGCACACTTTCGGTATACATGATATTCAGTATCTGTGAAAGCATACTCATCATGATTTGGTTTTTCAGAGTATATGCACATTTACCATTGTTGATAACCAGTACAGAGGCTTTGGGCGTTTCCAGTTTTTTGCTGAAAATGTTCTTATAGTCGCCTTGGCGCATATCAATGTGATTGTCACGGAAGGTTTCCTTGCGGTTGACAGAAGGCAAAGCTCCCAGATAAGTTGCAATTAACGGCTCTACTTCTTCCGGTTTGATGTTTCCTACAAAGATGAAAGTAAAGTCGCTGGCGTCTTTGAAACGGTCTTTGTACATCTCCATAACTTTGGCATAGTCAATCTTGTCCACCATATCGGCTTTCATACGGATAGTACGCGGATGTCCCATATAGAGGGCTTTTTGCAACGTATCCTGTAAGGCAGTCATGGGGTTGGCCTCTTGATTTGCCAAAGATGCTTGCAGACGGTTCTTGAATGAAGTGAATGCATCATTGTCCATTCGTGGAGCCGTGAATGACAAATAGACTAATTGCATCAAGGTCTCAAAATCTTTGGGTGAGCAGCTTCCGCTCAGCCCCTCTGTATTGCCACCGACAGAAGCACTTACACTCGCTTTTTTACCTGCCAATACTTTCTCCAGATCAACATTGCTGAAGTTACCCAAACCGCCGATACTTGCCACATCATTCATGACATTGATATTGATAATTTCATCATTCGGGAACAAGGAACTGCCACCCGGACTGAAAGCTCTCATTCTGATTTCATCCGCTTTGAAATCGGTCGACTTTAAGATAACGCGTACTCCATTGGATAGAGTCAGGATAGTAGAACCGAACGGACCATTTTCCTGTTTTGTAATCTTTCCACCTTGGGGCTTTTCAGAAATCAAAGGTTCATCAGAAACTTTGTCTTCATAAGCAGTCAGTGTCTCAGCTTTTACCTTATTGACAGCAGCCAAAATTTCTTCCTTGGATGGAACTTTCAATCCTTCCTTTTCTGGGAAGAATACATTTACTACCAGATTGCTGTCGGTAACCAAGGCCGGGATCAGACTGTTTACCATTTCCACAGACAGGTTGGGGACGATCTGATTCATAATGGCATATTCATTTTCAATACCTGGAATCGGTTCGTTGTCAATGAAGTGGCGTACATATTCATCCACGTATGCACCGTTTTTCACTTTATTGCGTTCGTTGTATGCAGATTCCAGCATACGCAGATAATCCGCTTTGGCGCGGGCATATTCGGACGCGGTGAAACCAAATTTATGGACCCGTTCAATTTCGCGTACAATGGCGGTTATTGCACTGTCAATTCCATCTTCCTTGCTTGCTACTATTCCTGTAAAGGCATCTTTTGTTTTGGAAATCAGGAATTCTTGGTCGCTGACTTGAGCGAAGATGAAAGGAGGATTGGCTGTTTGGGTCAGTTCGTTCAGACGGGCGTTCAACATATTTTCTATCATGGATTTCATGTAGTTCACTACCAGATAATCCATGTTTCCCTTTTGTTCATTAGGAATAGCTTCATGTTTGTAGCATAAATAAGCTACTGGGTTTGCCTGTTCTTTATCTGTTTCTATTGCTACAATAGTTTCCTTATTGTCGGGAACTTGGAAGTATTCTCGTTCTGCCGGGTTTTCTGGCATTTTAATAGGAGAGAATATCTTCTTAATCTTTGCCTCAATCTTGTCTACATCTATATCGCCTACTACGACAATACCCTGTTGGTCCGGACGATACCATTTTTCATAATAATCGCGTAATGCCTGATAAGGGAAATTGTCTACTACTTCCATAATGCCGATGGGAAGCCTATAGGCATATTTACTTTCCGGATAAAGGGTAGGGAGGGCTTTTTCGTACATACGCATCATAGCGTTTGTGCTGGTACGCCATTCCTCATGAATCACACCGCGTTCGCTGTCTATTTCCTTAGGATCCAGTGTCAGGTCGTCGGCCCAGTCATGCAAAATCAGCAAACAAGAATCTACAACGCCGTCACGTATCACGGGAACATTGGAAATATTGTATACGGTTTCATCTATGCTGGTATAAGCATTCAGGTTTTCACCGAATTTCACCCCTATGCTTTCCAGATATTGGATGAGGGTTTTGTCGGGAAAGTTTTTAGTCCCGTTAAAGCACATGTGTTCTAAGAAGTGTGCCAAGCCTCGCTGGTTGTCTTCTTCCAAAATGGAACCTACTTTTTGAGCGATGTAGAAATCGGCTCTTTTTTCCGGGAGTTCGTTGTGACGGATGTAATAAGTTAATCCGTTGTCCAATTTGCCGATGCGAACGTTAGGGTCCGTCGGGATGGGAGGCATTTGCTGTTGTGCAAAGCCCACCGACACGCTGCCTAGAATAATCCAGGCAGCTGCCATCTTCCTTAGAAAATGTGTCATAGTGTTTGTTGTGGGGTTAGTTTGTTTTTATTATAATAAGTCGTTGGCAGATAGGTATCTTTCTGCTTCTATGGCAGCCTTGCAGCCACTTCCGGCAGCAGTGATAGCCTGACGATAATGCGGGTCGGCCACATCACCGGCAGCGAACACACCGGGAACCTTCGTACGCGGAGTACCTGCTTCTGTTATAATGTAGCCTACTTCGTCTGTGTCCAAATAATCCTTGAAAATGTCTGAATTGGGTTTATGGCCGATAGCCAGAAAGAATCCGTCAATAGGCAAGTCATAACGTTCTTCGTTGCATTCACCCTGACGCTTTACCAAATGAACACCTTCTACGCCATTCTCTCCGTATAAGCCGACAGCGTTGTGTTCGAACAGTACCTTGATGTTAGGATGGTTCATAACACGTGCCTGCATAATCTTGGATGCGCGTAAGAACGGTTTGCGTACAATCAGGTAAACCTGTTTGGCCAGTCCTGCCAGATAGACAGCCTCCTCGCAAGCAGTGTCACCGCCACCTACTACAGCTACGGTTTTCTTGCGATAGAAGAAACCGTCGCAGGTGGCGCAGGCGCTTACACCCATTCCGGCATATTTCTGTTCGTCTTCCAAGCCTAGATATTTGGCGGTGGCACCTGTGGATATAATTACAGTTTCTGCCTCAATCACTTTTTCGTCATCAATGGTGATACGGTAAGGACGTTTGCTTAGGTCGGCGGAGGTTGCAATGCCATTGCGGATATCCGCGCCGAAGCGTTCTGCTTGTTTGCGCAAGTCCTCCATCAGTTGGGTACCGCTGATACCTTCGGGATATCCGGGGAAATTTTCCACCTCGGTAGTGATGGTCAACTGGCCTCCGGGCTGTAGACCTTCATATAAGACCGGGGCGATGTTGGCACGTCCTGTATAAATGGCGGCGGTGTAGCCGGCAGGACCTGAGCCGATGATAAGGCATTTAACTTTTTCTGTACTCATAATACTTATTTCTTTACTTAATTTAATTTGATGAATATTATATTATCTCTCTATCTTGAATTCTGCTTGTTATCGTAAGTCTATCACTTCGGCATTTGGGAATTTCTTTTTATCAAACTTGAATGTCGCATTGTCCAGCGGCTGGTTGGTTTGGTAAGAAGTGACGATAATCTCATTTGCCGATTTATTACTTTGTTCTACCTTTATATATAAAGGCTGATATGTTTGGGAAACGAACAAGGTGATGGATGTGATATCCTGTTTATTCTCCGGAGTCAGTATCACTTCAAACCCCTGTTTGCCGTTACGGCTTTTGATCCCTGTATACTTATAATTATATCCGCTTTTGTAAATGGATAACAGTGCATAAGGGTTGATGGTTTGCAACTCTTCCGGAGTAGGATTGCTCACATTCACTTCTTCGCTGCTTTCCAGATAACTCCATTGCGTTGTTCCGTCAAACCAGCTTTGTATTCCGCCACTGTTCAGATAGAACCGGTTGCCTTTTAGCAATAAGGTTCCATTTCCTGTCCCTCCAAAGGTGGCACGGATGCCTCCGGCCTGTTGCAGGGCATTGGCGGTTTTGTCCAATATCTCCCGTGCCTGTTTGTCCTTTTGTGCGGATAGGCTGACTGAAAGGAAAAGGATTAATACCAGTAAATATGTTCTTTTCATTTTTATCATAACATTATTAAACAACTTATTGTTGCAGATTGTTCAATTTCATTTCCAGGTCTGTTTCATCCATGCAGAGTACGTCACGCGCCTTGCTTCCTTGAGTGGGGCCAACAATTCCAGCTTTTTCCAGTTGGTCCATGATACGCCCCGCACGGTTATAGCCGATAGAGAACTTGCGTTGGATTAATGAGGTAGAGCCTTGCTGGTGAATCACGACCAGTCTGGCTGCATCTTCAAACATAGGGTCTAACCGGTTCATGTCTACTTCGCCAACGCTGCTTTCACTCTCTTCGCCTACATATTCGGGCAACATGAATGCGGTGGTGTATCCTTGTTGTTTACTGATGTAATTGGCTATTTTTTCCACTTCAGGAGTATCCACGAATGCACATTGCACACGTACCGGATCATTACCTTGCAAGTAAAGCATATCTCCCTTACCAATCAGCTGTTGTGCTCCCGAACGGTCCAGAATAGTACGTGAGTCCATCATGGCAGCTACACGGAAGGCAACACGTGCCGGGAAGTTAGCTTTGATAGTACCGGTAATAATGTTCGTTGTCGGACGCTGGGTCGCGATAATGGCATGTATGCCTACTGCACGTGCCAACTGGGCGATACGGCAGATTGGTAATTCCACTTCCTTACCCGCAGTCATAATCAGGTCACCGAACTCATCAATGATAATCACTATGTAAGGCATGAAGCGGTGTCCTTTTTCCGGATTCAACTGCCGGTTGATGAATTTCGCGTTATATTCCTTAATATTACGGCAACCGGCTTTACGCAGCAAGTCGTATCGGCTGTCCATCTCTATACATAGTGAGTTCAAGGTTTGTACCACTTTGGTAACATCGGTGATAATCGCGTCTTCTCCATCCGGCAGCTTGGCCAGAAAATGCTTCTCAATCGGAGCATAGATAGCGAACTCCACCTTCTTGGGGTCTACAATTACAAACTTAAGTTCTGCCGGATGCTTCTTATATAATAAAGAGGTCACGATGGCATTCAATCCTACGGACTTACCCTGTCCGGTAGCGCCGGCTACCAACATGTGGGGGGCTTTTGCCAAGTCCACCATAAAGACTTCGTTCGTAATGGTCTTGCCTAATGCCACAGGCAGCTCATAGGTGGTTTCTTGGAACTTTTTGCTGTTCAGGATGGATTTCATCGGTACAATGCGCGGATTGGCATTCGGAACCTCAATACCGATAGTGCCTTTGCCCGGTATCGGAGCAATGATGCGGATACCCAGTGCCGACAAACTTAATGCGATATCATCCTCCAAGTTCCTGATTTTAGAGATACGTACCCCCTCTGCCGGAGTAATTTCGTATAATGTGATGGTAGGACCTACACTTGCCTTGATGGAGCTGATTTCAATACCGAAGCTACGTAAAACCTTGATGATGCGGTCTTTGTTGGCGTTTTGCTCTTCCATGTCAATATTAGGACCATCATCTTCATATTCATTTAGCAAATCCAAACTAGGGAATTTGTAGTTTTCCAAATCCAGACGAGGGTTGTATGGTGGAAGTACGGGACCTTTGTACGCCTCGTCTTCTTCATTTGTTTCTTCACTGATTGAAAAATCAGGTTCATCTGTATTTTCAACTTCCTCTTCTTCGTTTGTGTAGGCAGGTTCTTCTATCACTGCCGGTTCGGTAACCTGCTTGCTCTCAAAAGGGAAGGGCACTTGTTCTTCCACTTCCTCTTCTTTCTTTGTCGGCTGTTCTAATTCGAAATCTACGATAGCAGGACCGGGATTAGAGAATTCTTTCCTGGATTCTTCCTTCCGGGGAGCTTCTTTAATCGGATTTTCTTCAGTCGCAGAAATTGTTTGATCCTCTTTTTTCTTTCGTCTGAAGCTGGGACGCAGTGCTTTACGGATAACCAGTATGGTTTCGTTACTTAAATAGATAAAGAACAATAGTGCCGCTATGAACAGCAATAATCCCAAACCTGGAATCCCAATTTGTGAAATCAGCCAATTGCTTACATTATGTCCGTGCAATCCTCCCGGATAGATAAAACTATCCCCAAAGGTGCCGTCAAAAATAAATCCCAATGTGATAGAGAACCAGATGAGCAGGATAGAACAGGACATAAACCATTTCCAGATACGGAACTGGTAAGCTTTCATTAATTTCATACCCACTACGGCCAGGAATAAAATGATAAAATAAGCAGCTAAGCCGAAACATTCGTTTATAAGGAATTCGGCAAGTTGTGCACCGCGTGCTCCGGCGTAATTTTTTACATGATTGGCGGTTTGCATCAGTTCACCCGGCTGCTGATTATCCAAAATACTTTGGTCGGCGGCCCCCGTAAAGAAGAAAGAGGTAAATGCCAGTAACAGATAAACTGCAAAAATTACACTGATCAATCCGATTACAAAATGTGTGGTTTCGTTCTTTAAAAAAGCGGAGAATCGTTTGGTAGATACCTTTTTAGGCTCTGTCTCCTTATCTGATTTTTTCTTTGCCATAGGTCTTCGTTCTATTTATTATTTCGCAAATGTACATGAAAAACATTAATTATTGCCTTATTTAATCTCTTTTTTCTTAACTTTGCGATTCAATTTTAATGTTTATGGAAAAGTACAGTCAGGTGATATTTGACAAAAATACAGTAGAGTTTGTAACGGTAGCCGCCGAATTTTGTGGCTTTCTGGAACGTGCCCGTGATATGAAACGCTATGACTTTGTAGATACCGCCTTAAAAATACTTCCGTTGCTTTATTTGAAAGCGACTTTGTTGCCTCCGTGTGAGCCGATAGGAGAGGACGAACCCGAAACCTTCGTTACCGAAGAAGATTATGAACTGATACGTAGGGCTATAGCCGGTGTGTTAGGAGCCAAGGATGATTATCTGGAAGTGTTCTTGCCGGATATGGTGTACAGTGACACGCCCATCAAAAAATGTATTTCAGAGGATTTGGCAGATATCTATCAGGATTTGAAGGACTTTATCAGTGTGTTCCAACTGGGACTGAATGAGACGATGAACGATTCTTTAGTGGTCTGCAAGGAACATTTCAGAGAGTTTTGGGGACAACGGCTGGTAAACACTATGCGTGCTTTGCATGATGTGAAGTACAGCCCTGCCGATGATGGCGAGGAGGAAGAAATGGAAGATGAGAATTCATTATTATGAAACAAATAAAGAAAACGATTACTAAAGCCGAGATAGCAGCAATGCCCAAGGTGCTTTTTCCGGGACGCATCTTCGTGATTTATACCGAGAGTGAGGCCGAAAAAGCGGTAGCCTATTTGAAAGATCAACGCATAGTGGGAGTGGATACGGAAACACGCCCTTCTTTTAAACGCGGTACTACCCATAAGGTAGCTTTGTTGCAAATATCTACGCAAGATACCTGTTTCTTGTTTCGCCTGAACCGGATAGGTATGCCCGATTCTCTGCAAGAGTTTTTGATGAGCGATACCTTGAAGATAGGTTTGTCTCTGAAAGACGATTTTAACTCGTTGCGGAAACGTGAGGATGTGCATCCCGACCGGGGAAACTGGATAGAGTTACAGGACTATGTAGGACGATTCGGCATAGCTGACCGGAGTCTGCAAAAAATCTTCGCTAATTTGTTTGGCCAGAAGATTTCAAAAAGCCAGCGTCTTTCCAATTGGGAGGCGGAGGTGCTCAGCGAGGGACAGAAACTATATGCAGCCACGGATGCGTGGGCTTGTGTGGAAATTTACAATTGCCTGACGGAATTGGAACGTACGGGCGGTTATGAGATAACAGAGGAAGAACCAATAGAAACAACAGTAAATACAAATGGCTTATAAGAAAGTATACCTGAAACCGGGTAAGGAAGAGTCGTTAAAGCGTTTTCATCCGTGGGTATTCTCCGGAGCTATCCAGCGCATTGAGGGAGAACCCGAAGAAGGCGAGATAGTGGATGTGTACACTTCGAAGAAAGAGTTTATAGCTTGCGGGCATTTCCAGATAGGAAGTATTGCCGTGCGCGTGCTCTCTTTCAAGGAAGGTGAGATTGATCATGAATTTTGGAAGCATAAACTGGAAGTGGCATACGATTTGCGCCGCAGTTTGGGTTTGGCCGGTAATCCTGCAAACAATACTTACCGTCTGGTTCATGGCGAAGGAGACAACTTGCCGGGCTTGATTATTGATGTATATGATCATACAGCCGTGATGCAGGCACATTCGGCCGGAATGCATGTTTACCGTATGGAGATAGCCGATGCCTTGTCCGAGGTGATGGGGGATGTAGTCCGGAACATTTATTATAAATCAGAAACCACATTGCCTTTCAAGGCGGATTTGGGACCGGAGAATGGTTTTATCAAGGGGGGAAGCTCCGAAAACATAGCGATGGAATACGGCTTGAAATTCCATGTGGATTGGCTGAAAGGTCAGAAAACAGGCTTTTTTGTGGATCAGCGTGAGAACCGCCATTTGTTGGAGCGTTATGCCAAAGGGCGTAATGTATTGAATATGTTCTGCTATACAGGAGGCTTCTCTTTCTATGCCATGCGTGGAGGCGCGAATCTGGTACATTCGGTAGACAGTTCGGCAAAAGCTATTGATCTTACCAATATGAACGTGGAATTAAATTTTCCGGGTGATACCCGTCATAAGGCGTATGCTGAGGATGCTTTTAAATACCTAGATCGTATGGGGGATCAATATGATTTGATAATTCTTGACCCTCCTGCATTTGCCAAACACAAGGATGCTCTCCGCAATGCATTGCGCGGCTATACGAAATTGAACGCTAAAGCATTTGAGAAAATCAAACCGGGAGGCATTCTGTTTACTTTCTCTTGTTCGCAGGTGGTGGATAAGGTGAATTTCCGTAATGCGGTATTTACAGCTGCCGCACAAAGCGGACGTAGTGTGCGTATTCTGCATCAATTGACCCAGCCGGGAGATCATCCCGTAAATATTTACCATCCTGAAGGAGAGTATTTGAAAGGGCTGGTGTTGTATGTGGAATAATTTGATTGGTTTGTATAATCATATGTAGTACAAAGGCGTTTTTACAGAATTTGAAACTGTAAAAGCGCCTTTAAAATTTAAATGATGTTAATTGAAAGCAAATAATTGTAGTGCTATTATGTTTGATAACATAAAACTGCTTATCTTTGCACTGTGTTTTTCATGGTATTAGATTTAAGGTTAATGAAGATTGGGTGTCTGGGATAGATACCCTTCTTTTTTTATATATGATATAGGTCGTTTTTTTAGGCTTCTTCTTCCTGAAAAAAAGATTTGCTCTGTTTTTTCTTCCACTTCTTACATTTTCTCTTTTGGGGTGACAGCCCTCTGTTGGTTCTTTTTCAATGTTGGCGGCATAGTTTGTTCTGCCTGGGTTTAAAGCTTTATATACGCTCTCCTAAGTCTTTTCGGGCTGATGATTAAGGGGATTTGTACGGTTATGTAGTACAGACTCCGGCAGTGGACTATACAGTCGCCTATAGTAGACTGTATAGTCTATTCCAATCGTCTGTACAGTCCACTGCCGGAGTCTGTATTAGGTGGCTGGAAGAAAAAGCTTAATGTAACAGAAGAAAATGCTTAGATGACGGGTTATAACATCTTGGTAATTATAGTATTGGTATAAACATGAAAGTAGTATAAATGGGTTGCCTCAATCATGAAGCTCACGGTGGCGCGTTATATAGAAACAGGAGGTGCTGAAGTAATTTCTGATATATTTTAACTGTGCCAGTACAGGATATAATTTTCGTGGCCGCAGATGGAACTTTTGTTGGTAGTGTGGGTTGATGAACCATAATTGTCTGTCGGTTATTTCGTATCCATACTTTTCAGCAAGTTGTTCAAAGGTGTCTATGGTCATGCGGCAGCGTTTGATGTCTGATAATTCTTCAATACATGATGGCGTTTCATGGAAACATCTGAGCAGAAACCGATAGAATATACCGGGACATAAATGAATGAAAGGGAGAGAGGAGACGAACCGGTTGTGGCAAATTTGCTGATGTCCGCCAAATGGCATTTGCCAAGACGGGAATCCCCAGAATATGATGCCTCCCTTAGCTAGAAGAGGAGAGAGGCAACGGAAGAATTCTTCTTTGTTACTGATGTGTTCAATAACATCGTGTATCAGGATGAGCTGGTAACGGGAAGCTGAGGAAAAGTTGAAGAAATCCGTTGTGGTGAATTCTCCTTTGTAGCCGGAGGCGGCGAAGAAGGTTTCTGCCTGGTGTATGCGACTGGCTGCACGGTCTATTCCTGTTACCTTGCAGCCTAGTTCGGCAAAGGGAAGCAGGTTGCCTCCTTCTCCGCAACCTATTTCCAGTATGTGGGTGGAAGGGCTGAGGGAGATAAATTGCTTCACATAGTCTATATAGAAACTACGGGACGTATTCGCCAGCTCGTTAAAATAACATTGTCTGTCTTTATGTCTTTTTTGCATGGTTGTTTTTTTTATCTTATAGATACAAGGATGGACAAAAGACTGCATGAAGTTTCCTTAATAATTCCAGCGCACCCCCAATTGCAGGTTGAAATGGAGCGGGTGTTTGTCACGTATGGTGTTTTTAAAGCTGCCGTCCTTGAAATAAAAAACTGTTCCGGGCTCAATGAAAGCACCTAGGGTGGGATTTATATTATATTGTATTCCCAATGCGGCGTGTAGGGAGAATTGGAACGGTTTTATTTTCAGATTCTCTGTACTGGAATAGATTTTCTCTTTCTGAACGATGAAATCTTGTTCCAGTTTACCCGAAACGGATTTGTCTATTGTGCCTCCTCCTGTGGCATAAAAGGAAAAGGTGCGGGTGGTATAAAGCCGGCGGTCTAATTTCACGGACAAGCCTATGTAGTGGAGCTTTTGTCGTTTAACCCACTTGGAATCTTCTCCTATGGAACTCTCGGACGACAGATAGGTGTATTGCAGTCCCGCGCTGACCCCCCAGTGCCTGCTTATAGATTTACGGAGCGAAAGCTCAATGCTGACGGGGAGATTATAATGGGTATATTCTGTCATGGGCCGTCCCGTGTTGTCATTTGCTATTTGTAGTAGAGCTTCGTAAGCTTGTGCATCGGGAAAGTCCGATGGATATTCCTGCAAATAGTCTTTGAAGTCACTCCAATACATAATTTCATCCTTATGAGAACTCCCTATGTCTCCCCGGGAAAAAGTTTTGTTTATGAAGCCGGTACTTGCTCCGTTATTGCCGGCAGATATGGCAAGTGCCAAAGTATATCCGGAACGCTTATACGGTAATGCAAAGTGCTTGTGTCCGGAAGGGCGCTTGTGTACAGATTCTGTATTCCGGATTGTATCTTGTACCGGGGGCATACATTCTGTTTCTATATTATTTGCCGTATCGGTGTGGATACTTGTTTGGATTGGCGGCCTTGTCAAGGAAGCTGTCTTTGATTTGGTCCTGTCCTGTAACAGTTTGTTTTCAGGCATAATGGAAGGGCTGCCTGTAATGCTTCTTGGCTGGTATGCCGGTAAGGATACAACAGGTGAGGCTGCTTCATGTTTTTCTGTCTGTAAAAAATAAAAAGTAGTGGCAAAAGGTATGAATATCAAGAAGAAAACGGCTGCTATACGCATCGTTTTCATCCTTCTTCTCTTATGTAGATAGGGAGTGAAAAATTCCGTTTGAAAATGATTCCAATCATTTTCTGGGAGTGGCTTTTCGTATTCGTTAACCCGTTGTTTCAAGTGGTCTATCCACGGTTCTTCTTCCTGTTTCATAATGATTGTCGAGTTAAGTATTCTTTAATTTTCTGAGCAAGTATACATTTGGCGCGGTACAGTTGTGAGGAGGATGAATGTTCGTTAATGCCTAATGTCTTCGCAATCTCCTTATGAGGCATTTCCTCGAATACGGCCAAGTTCAGTATGGTGCGATAGCCTGTCGGTAATTCAGCTATGAATTTCATCAGGGTTTCAATAGGAATTGAAATCATATCTTCTTCGTCCACAGGTTGCATGTTTTCTTCCAGGTCATCTACAGAAAGGAAAGAGCTGTTTTTCTGTTTGCGGAGATGGTGCAAGGAGGTGGTTACCATGATACGGGTGATCCAGGATCTGAATCCATGCAGGTCGGTGGCATGTAGCTGGCCGATGGCGGAAAACACTTTGACGAATCCATCGTGCATGACGTCCAGTGCCGAATCTTCGCCTACATAGCGATAGCACACTCCATACATTTGGCGGGAGAAGAGCCTGTATATGGTTTCCAAAGCTTCCCGCTTTCCGGCTTTACATCCCTCTATTAGTTCTGTGTCATTCATTCTTCTTTTGTCATGTTATTATATGAAGATACAGGAGGAGGTAAAAGACTGCATGGAAACAGAAGTTTTTCTGAAAATAAATGTAAAAAGAAGATAATTGTCTGCATTTGTTAGGTTAAAACAAAACAGATGAAAAATATGAGAATACAACTTTATGCAACACTGGCTTGCTTTCTTTTAACTTTGGTCACAACTTACGGGCAGGGCTGAAAACCTTATGTGGAAGCAGGGATGAATGATTGTATGGCGAACGTTTCATTGTTTATAATCCGTACTGCATATGGTCCGGAAGCGGAAAAGATAAATCTGCTTGCAGGATTGTTGCAGGAGGCAGGATTACAAGGCGAGATTAAGGTTGCCTGTGGAGTGGAAGCACTAGGTTGTTTGTTTGGGCTTAAGCACTATCAGTCAGTTATTTTTGGATTTTCCTATCATAGCGGGGCAGACAGGAATATCAGCCTGTCAATACGCTGGATGGTAAAAAGATGGTTTTGAAAGAGAGGAAGCGACAGGGTAAAAATTGGTTGAAATGGTTGAAAAGTTGGTCATCCTTTGAAAAAGGGAAGGCCGGCTTTTCTTATTTTCCATCGGAGGATTTACATTTGTGGTATTTAAAACCTATAAAATGAATGATATGAAAGGAAAACAGGGTATGGTTTGTATGGGCTTGTTGCTGGTGCTCTCTTCTTGTCACACCGGTAAGCAAATCACAGCTTCTGGATTACAGCGGAAGGATTTTCAAACAGAAGTGAATGGGCAGCATACCGATTTATTTACATTGAGCAACAAGCAGGGAATGGAGGTCTGTATCACAAACTATGGGGCACGGGTGGTTTCTATCCTTGTCCCCGACAGAAATGGAAAACGGGAGGATGTGGTGTGCGGATTTTCCACGATTACTGAATATATGGAGCAACGGCAGAATTTTGGTTCTACGGTGGGGCGTTATATAGGACGTATTCTGAATGCGCGTTTCACGCTGGATGGAGTAGAGTATAAGCTGGTCCCTAACAATGGGAAGTCCGGGCATATATCACATGGAGGGAATCCCGGCTTTGCCGATAGAATATGGAAAGTGGAGCAGGCAGATACACATAGGGTCTGTCTGTCTTATCTTTCTCCTGATGGAGAAAATGGTTTCCCCGGAAACCTGAAAGTGACGTTGGTCTATAGTCTTGGTGAGGATGATAATGCGTTGGATTTGACATACGAGGCAACTACGGATGCACCCACGGTACTTAATCTTTCCCATCATTCTTTTTTTAATATTTCGGGAAATTTTACGAAAAGCGTGGAGGACCAGCAACTTTGGGTAGACGCAGATCGTTTTACTCCATACGATGATAAGAAATGTGTTATAGGAGAATATCTTCAGGTGGCCGGTACTCCCCTTGATTTTCGTATGCCGCATGCTATCGGAGAATGTATAGATGCGGATCATCCTCAATTGAAGGTGGTAAACGGATATGATCATACTTGGGAATTGAATACGAAAGGAGATGATACAAGGCCGGCTGCCTGGGTGTATGATCCAGCAAGCGGGCGTAAGATGGAGATCTTCACCACCGAGCCGGGAATGCAAATTTATACCGGTAATGGACTGAAAGGAAAAATGACAGGTAAAGGGAGGATAGCTTATCCTTTCCGTTCGGCGGTATGTTTCGAAACGATGCATTTTCAAGATAGTCCCAACCAGCCCGGATTTCCTAGTACTGTACTCCGTCCGGGAGAGGTCTTTCGTAGTCATACGGTTTATAAGTTTGAATAATTGGTGCATCCGTCAACTGGCTGATGTGCCAATTAGCGGTGCTATATATGCCCATACGGTTATTGGTATATTGGTAAATTGACATGTCAGCAAATTTTTTTTTCATTTTGATGTAACGTTTCCCTACCTCTATGTGTCATACTGGTGAACATGGAACAAAATAGATTTGAAATAGAGGCAAAACGAATGCGGCCGGCTTTGTTAAGAATGGCTATCCGTTATTTGGAAGACTCCGACGAGGCAGAAGATGCAGTGCAAGATGCACTGTTGAAACTTTGGTTTCTTCGCGACCGTCTGGACCAATACCGCAGCGTGGATGCATTGGCTATTGTTATAACCAAGCATTTGTGCATCAACCGTCTGCGAGTCACTCGGATAGAGAAAGTCGATTTGGAGCAGGGCATCAGCATTGGTGGAGGTGAAAATCCTGAAATGAAACTGGTAGAGGAAGAGAATATGCAGGAGATACTGGAAGTAATAGGTACTTTGCCTGACTTGCAACAGTCTATTCTCCGCATGAAGCACCTGGAAGGTTTCGAAGTAGAGGAGATAGCCCGTCTCACAGGAAGTACGCCGGTGGCGGTACGAACCAATTTGTCGAGAGCTAGAAAAAGAGTAAAAGAACAATTTATGATACACAGTAAGGTATGGAATTAGATAAGAGGAATATAGAAGAATACATTAACCGTTTCCTGGAAGGGGAGACCACGAATGCTGAGGAGCAGGCTATTTATCGCTTCTTCCATACAGGGGATGTACCTTCTCATCTGATGGGATATGCTCCGATGTTTGCCTGGTATGAGGGAGGTATGCAGGGAGAACCGGGTATGTCGCAGCCAGACGGTCAGGAGGAGGTTGCCGGAGGGAAGAGATCGGAAAAGATACCGGTGGTTGGAAAAGAAGGCTTTTATCAGCGTATTCCGGTAGCTGTCTGGAGTGCCGGTATAGCGGCAATGATGGTCATTGCGCTGGGGTTAGGCTTGATTTTCTATTCGGAGAACCAAGCAGGCGGAAGTGGTGAATGGTCGTGCTACGAAGGTAGTTATGTGGAAGTGGGAGGCAAGCGAATTTCGGATGTGAAACAGATTATGCCTTGTATTATTGAAACACTGGAAGAGGCGGAACGGGTGGAGAAACTGGCTCAGGAGCGTGTGGAGGAAATTTGTCGTTCCGAGAAAGAGATAGAAGAAAAGGAATTATTGGTAAGCGAATAAAAAACATAAAAAAAATAAGATATGAAAACAAGATTTATTTTAGGAAGTGCATTGGCGGCTGTTTTGCTGATGTGGGGTGGAACAGGTAAGGTTATGGCCCAGAAGAATATTGATAAAATGGCGGCGGAACTGGAAAAACGGGATGATGTGGCTATCAACTCTGTAACGAAACGTGACCCTAAAACCCGCAAAGTGGTGAAGGTGGTGAAAAGTTTCTCGTTAAAGGATGAGAATATAGGCGCAAGGTTGATTGAGGCTTTCGAGAAGGATGAGGAATATGCCGAAACTGCCATCAAGGATATGCCGAAGGGAAGAGGCAAGGCGCAGAAAGCGAATTTTACGTTCATTTATAAGACGGATAATGAGAAACGTACTTACACCCTTAATGTCAAAGAAAGCGGAAGTGTAAGCATGACCGTCATTATCAGTCCGATGAAGGATGGGCAAGAAGTGTGTTCTGTTGTCCTTGACCCGGAATATTGGGATTCGTTCAATGAGCAGATGGCCGAATTAGGGAATAATCTAAGGGATTCCGGTATAGAGGTGCGCCAAATGAGTCGGGAAGAGATGGAGAAGATGCAGGAAACTATCCGCCAGTCATTGAAAGGACTGGATGCTTATGCCATAGCTGAATAGATGATGGCATTATTTTTCACGAACACAAGATAATAAAACACTCTCTTTTAGTTAGATTACAAAAACTTTTTAATTGTCTTGCCTTTCCGGAAGTTGTGAAACTGCCGGAAAGGCTTTGTTTTTTAAGATGAATCTCCATGAAAAATCGAATTGTTTTATATCTTTGCAAGTAATATAAAAAACACACATTAAAGAAGAAAGATGAAAAACGAAATTACCGGAATGAAACTCAGACTGATAGTCATGAACTTCTTGCAGTTTGCCGTATGGGGGGCTTATCTTACTTCCATGGGGACGTATTTGTTTAATATTGGCTTGGGGGCCAAGATAGGTCTGTTTTACGCCATGCAGGGGATTGTTTCCTTGTTTATGCCTGCCATAATGGGAATTATTGCCGACAGGTGGGTGCCTGCTCAAAAATTATATGGTTTCTGTCATTTTATGGCTGCCGTGTTTATGGTGGCTGCCGGGTGGTATGGCTATGTGGATGGTGAAGCGGTTAATTTCGGTACTTTGTTTACATTTTATTCTCTTAGTGTAGCTTTTTATATGCCAACATTGGCATTGACAAATTCGGTAGCCTATACCGCACTGGATAAAGTAAAACTGGACCCTGTCATCGCTTTTCCTCCCATCCGTATTTTCGGAACGATTGGTTTCATCTGCTCCATGTTGCTGACGGATATCTTGGGATTCCAAAATAATTATATGCAGTTTTTTTCTTGTGCTTGCTTTGGAGTGATACTGGCGGTTTATGCGCTTACTTTGCCTGAGTGTCCTGTAAGTCGTGGTGGAGAACAGAAATCGTTGGTAGATGCTATGGGATTGCGGGCGTTTACACTGTTCAAACAGAAAAAGATGGCTATTTTCTTTATATTTTCTATGTTGTTGGGGGTTTCTTTACAGATAACCAACGGTTTTGCCAATCCGTTTCTCAGCAGTTTCAAGGGAGTTCCGGAGTATGCCGATACGTTTGGAGTGAATCATGCCAATGCATTGATATCTTTGTCGCAGGTGTCGGAAACATTGTGTATCTTATTAATACCGTTTGTGTTGAAGCATTTCGGAATCAAGCGTGTTATGCTGATAGCCATGTTGGCATGGGTACTTCGTTTCGGATTGTTCGGACTGGGGAATCCTGGGCCGGGTGTCTGGATGTTTGTACTGTCCATGATTGTGTATGGGGTGGCTTTCGACTTCTTCAACATTTCTGGTTCGTTGTTTGTTAACAATGAAACTGATTTATCCATCCGTTCCAGTGCTCAGGGATTGTTCGTGATTATGACAAATGGTATTGGCGCTACGGTGGGAACGTTGGGAGCTCAGGCAGTGGTAAATCGTTTTGTTGATATGAACAGCAGTGCTCCGCAGATGGAGGGATGGAGCATGACATGGTTTGTCTTTGCGGGATATGCCTTGGCGGTTGCGGTATTGTTTGCTGTCATATTCAAGTATAAGCATCGTCCCGGGCAAGTTTGATAAATTATTTTTTGACCGTTTCCGATGTAGACGGGAATGGTGGAAGGAAAGTTAAATTATGGATGAAATAGAATTGAAGGTACATGATATGTCCTCTACATTGCAGCCGGCGGATGCATATGCGTTGGTGTTGGAAGAAGTGAACGGCAACCGTAAGCTGCCTATTATTATCGGTTCGTTGGAGGCGCAGGCTATTAAGGTGGTAATGATGGGCTATAAGATGCCCAGACCGTTGACGCACGATCTTTTTCTGACGGTGACCAAAGAGTTGGGGACTGCTTTAAAGAAAGTATTGATATATAAGGTAAAGGATGGAGTCTATTATTCCTATCTGTTTTTGGAAAAGGAAGGTGAGGTATTTAAAATAGACTCACGTACTTCCGATGCGATTGCGTTGGCTATGCGTTGCGGGTGTCCTGTCTATACTACTGATGAGATTATGGAAAGTGAGCAATTGCATGAAGTTGGGAGTACGGCATTTTCTGTCAATGTAAATACAGTTGATGTGGTGATGCTGAAAGAAGCATTGTCAAAGGCTATAGAAGAAGAGAATTATGAGCAGGCATCCCGTTTGCGTGATGAGATAAAACGACGGGAACAAGAGGAGGAGAATACAATAGCTTGATATATAAATTGAAAAAACAAGAAGAACTATGCATGTTTTTTATACCCCTGATATAGCGAGTAACCTTGAGCTTCCGGAAGAGGAAGCAGGACATTGTTTACGGGTTTTGCGCCTTTCCATAGGCGATGAGATTATGTTGACCGATGGGAAAGGTTGTTTTTACAAAGCTGTAATCAGTGCTGCAAGCGGTAAACGTTGCCAAGTGAAGGTAACGGAAACGATTCCGCAGGAAAAAGGGTGGAACGGTTGGTTGCATATTGCCATGGCTCCCACTAAAAATATGGATCGTACTGAATGGTTTACAGAGAAAGCGACTGAAATAGGCTTTGATGAACTGTCTTTCCTGAACTGCCGTTATTCCGAACGGAAAGTAATCAAGAAGGAACGTATTGAAAAGATTCTGGTATCGGCAGTGAAACAATCGTTGAAGGCGACTATGCCGGTGCTGAATGAAATGACGGACTTTAATAAGTTTGTTTCACGGGATTTTAAAGGGCAGAAGTTCATCGCCCATTGCTATGAAGGGGAAAAACCTTTGTTGAAAGATATATTGCGTTCCGGAGAAGATGCTTTGGTGATGATAGGTCCGGAAGGAGATTTTAGCGAGGAAGAAGTGGCTAAGGCTATAGCGGCGGGTTTTCAGCCTGTCAGTTTGGGAAAGTCCCGTCTTCGCACGGAAACAGCTGCATTGGTAGCCTGTCATACGCTGAATTTATTAAACCAAAAATAAGAATATGAGAAAAGGTATTTGGGGATTTGCACTCGTAGCGATAGTGCTGCTTATGGCTTCTTGTTCGTCTGAAAGTGAGTATGCCAACGCTATTCCTAAGGATGCGGCAATGGTTATGTCATTCGATTTCAAGACGATGGCGGAGAAGAGCGGCATAAACGGTAAAGGAGGAGAAAAGGTTGTGGCCAAACTGACGGACGCATTGAAAAGCGGTTTGGAGGGTGAAGCTTACAAGACTGCCGAGAAGATTATTCAAAATCCGTCTGAATCGGGCTTGTCTTTTACCGATAAGGTGTATATGTTCATCACTCCTCATTCTAATGCTTTTGCTTTATTGGCGAAAGTGGATGATGAAGGTAAAGTGGAAGCTTTGCTGGAGGCATTAAAGAATGAGCAGATATGTACGGAGTTGAAAAGTGAAAGCGGATGTACATGGACACAGATGGGTACGGCGCTGTGCGCTTTTAATAAGGGGACTTTCTTATTGATGGGTAGTAATAAAGGAGATGCCCTCAGTTTGAAAGGAAGTTTGCTTTCATTGATGCGTCAGGATGCTGAAAACAGCTACGTAAAGACTACAGACTTTGGTAAGTTGGCTTCGGCAAAAGGTGAAGTCGTTACAGTGATGAATATGTCGTTCATTCCTAATGATATTACCATGCAGATGCGTATGGGAATGCCTGCCGATTTGAAACTGGAAGATATCAAATATCTGGTTTCCGCTACTTTCGAAAAAGGCAAAATTGTAGTGGACGTGGAGACTTTGATTGAAAACAAGGATTTGATTGCTATGTATGAAAAACAGTCGGCTGCTTCCTCATGTATTAAAGGAGCCTGTTTAGAGTATTTCCCTGCCAATACGTTGGTTTGGGCAGGAGGTAATATCAATGGAAAGGGTATTTATGATTTGCTTTGCGAAAATCCTACCATCAGGCAAGCGTTGGATAATCCGATGTTACCAATAGATATTGAAGGTATATTCTCTTCTATTCATGGAGATGTTGCGGTTGGCTATAATTCCTTGTTGAATAATGACTTGCTGATTTATGCTGATGTAACGAATAAAGACTTTTTGCAGTCCTTCGAAGACCTGAAACCTTTGTTGGCTATGACCGGTGGGCAGATGCAGTTGAACTCTACGGGTAAAGACCAATACGAGTTCCGTATGTATCGCCAAAGCATTTGGTTTGGTGTGAAGGACAATCTGCTTTATATCTCGAACAATGAAAGACTGGCAGATGAGGCAGGCCGCCGTTACGGAGTTTCTTTGCAGAATACTCCTTGGGCCGGACAGGTGACAAAGAACCGTTTCTTTATGGCGTTCAATGCGGCGCAGCTGGTGAAGGATGTTCAGGAGAATCCCCGGTTAAGCCGTATGCTGGGCAGCGATGCCGCCATGTTCAATGCCATCCTGGGACCTTGCGACTATATGGATGTGATGGCTCCCGATTGGAAAAGCGCCCAAATGAATATTGTTATGAAAGATAAAGAGGTCAACGTGCTACAGTTGATTGTACGTGGATTGGAGAATTTATGAACACTATAGAATTACAACAGACCCTCCCTGCCGTTTTTGCAGGGAGGGATTCTATTATATCTGATGTCTGGCATCAGTCGTTGACTCTGAAGCGTGGAGAAGCTTATTTGGTGGAGGCAGCGTCCGGTACAGGAAAATCATCGCTTTGCAGCTACATATACGGATACCGTAACGACTATCAAGGTATCATCTGTTTTGACGGGAAAAATATTCGTACGCTTTCGGTGCGCGACTGGGTGGAGATTCGGAAATGTTCCATCAGTATGTTGTTTCAGGAATTACGTTTGTTTACAGAACTGACAGCGTGGGAGAATGTGCAGTTGAAGAATTCGCTGACCGGATTTAAATCTAAGAAAGAAATCAAGGCTTGGTTTGAACAGTTCGGCATTGCCGATAAATGGGATACGCCAATAGCTAAAATGTCTTTCGGACAACAGCAGCGTGTTGCGTTGGTCCGCGCCCTTTGCCAACCTTTTGATTTTATTTTTCTGGATGAACCTATCAGCCATCTGGATGAGGAGAATGGACGGATTATGTCCCGGATATTGGTGGAGGAAGCGGATAGACAGGGGGCAGGTATCATTGTGACCTCTATTGGCAAGCATTTGGAGTTGAACTACACAAAAACGTTGAAGCTATGAGGTTGGTCTGGAAATTATTACGTCAGCATATCAGCTTTTCACAATTGGCGGGTTTTTTCTTTGCCAATCTGTGCGGTATGGTCATTGTGTTGCTGAGTGTTCAGTTTTATAAAGATGTGTTGCCGGTTTTTACAGAAGGTGACAGTTTCATGAAGAAAGACTATGTGATAGTAAGCAAGAAAGTGAGCACATTGGGTTCTTTTGTCGGTAAAAGCAAGACTTTTTCCGAACAAGACATTGCTGAAATCAGCGAACAGCCGTTTACCAAAGGGGTAGGGGCTTTTATCCCTTCCCAATTTAAAGTGTCGGCAGGCATGGGGATGGAGAACGTGGGATTGCACATGTCTACAGCCATGTTCTTTGAGTCTGTTCCCGATGAGTATGTGGATGTGAACCTGGATAAATGGGAGTTTGATGAATATGAACGGGTCGTTCCTATTATCATCCCCCGTAATTATCTGAATCTGTATAACTTCGGTTTTGCACAAAGCCGGAGCCTGCCGCAATTGTCGGAAGGGGTGATGGGTATGGTTAATTTGGATATACGTATTACCGGTGTGGGGCGTACGGAAAACTTTAAAGGAAAAATAGTTGGTTTCTCTAATCGTCTGAATACGATTCTTGTTCCGGAAACATTTATGACGTGGGCCAACAATGAGTTTGCCCCGGGGCAGAAAAGCGAACCGTCACGACTGATTGTTGAAGTGAACAATCCTACGGACGACCGTATTGCCAGGTTCTTTAAAGACAAGGGATATGATACGGAAGATGACAAGTTGGATGCGGGAAAGACTACCTGGTTCTTGAAAGTGATTATAGGAATTGTGCTTTCTGTAGGTTTGCTTATCAGTGTGCTCTCTTTCTATATTTTGATGCTCAGTATTTATTTGTTGCTGCAAAAGAATACATCCAAGTTAGAGAATCTGTTATTGATAGGTTACAGTCCGGCTAAGGTGGCGCTCCCTTATCAAATGCTGACATTGGCACTCAATGCTGTGGTGCTGTTTTTATCAGTGGGAATTGTGATTTATGTGCGGAGTAACTATATGGATATGATAGGAAAGTTATTCCCACAATTGGAAGAAGGAAATTTAGGACCGGCCTTGGTTATAGGTGTTTTGCTTTTTGTGGGTGTATCCTTATTTAATATAGTAGCGGTACGTCGTAAAGTGGCATCTATATGGATGCATAAAGGTTGATAATAGTTATGGTATCTCAGACAGAATTTACGCTTCGTCCCCGTACCAGGGGATTTCACCTGATTACTGATGAAGTGGTGCGCAATTTGCCGCCACTTCCCCAAACAGGTTTGCTTTATTTGTTCATCAAACATACTAGTGCGGCATTAAGTATCAATGAAAATGCCGATCCGGATGTCCGTACGGATATGGAATCTATTTTTAACCATTTGATAAAGGAACGTGAGCCTTATTACGAACATACTTTAGAAGGTTGGGATGACATGCCTGCTCATGCAAAAGCAACAATTATAGGCGTCAGCCTCACTATTCCTATTACAGAAGGTCGGTTGAATATGGGTATTTGGCAGGGAATTTACCTTTGTGAGTTCCGCAACCATGGAGGTGGTCGTAAAATTGTAGCTACTGTAATGGGGGAATAACTTTTTCAGATGTTCATCCGGGTTATTATTTATTTAAAAAAATAGATTAATTCCACTTTAATCAGAACTCTTTTTTTAACTTTGTACCAATTCTTGAAAACAGATGAAAATTCATTTGAAAACAAGAAGGAACATATATAATTAAGAGCGTTTAAAATATTACCTTGTCTTAGAAAATCCCCAATTTTCAAAGCTGCACAAGTGTAATACAACAAGCGCTCACGTCTTGTGTTTATACTCCTTAACAGGATTAGTATATTCATAAAGACGTGGGACACTGTTGTTATTATTTGTGCAGCTGGTATGGGGATACCTCTAAGGCAGATAAAATATTAAGCAGGTCCCACGTCTCTTTTTTATGTCTGTACCATAAAAATGAACGGATAAAACTAGCCTGAGTGATGAAAATTATTGTTTGGAATTCGCAGGATAAATGTGTGGCTGATTATCATAAATTGATAAGAGGCTGCGATGTGTTGTGCCTGTTGGATTGCGGGCAATGGACGGTTCCGGTGTATGCACTTCAGATACAGAATGGTCTGTTTCACTGGAAAGATGAGCATGAAGGCCTTTCCTATGATATATTTTATTGCTTGGAGAAGGTGGCGTTTATATGTCGGGATGGTTTGTACAGCGGAGAATCTGTTCTATATAGCATTCATTCCAATATAGGATCTTTGGTAGGTATTCGTTTGCAGGATGATTTTTGGCTGTTTGCCAACCATGAGTCTAATCGGAGCAATGCCTGTCATATAGGTGAGTTTTATTTGCGTGAAATCTCAGATCGTTTCAGAAAGGCAGCTTTTGTAGCCGATTTTAAGGAAAAGTCTTATTCTTGGGCACAGGAAACGATAGGTAGATTATATTGTATCGCTCCTCCCAAAGGATACCATCCGCATACCATCAATTATTTATTTACCATTCATGTGGCCTGTACGGATTTCTATTTGTTGGAAGGCTATAGTAGGGCTTCCAATCAGCCTACTTTCTTTAAATTGGAAATTTAATATGTTCCGGATTATAATTTTTCACTTTTTCCTTTGATAATAAAAGAATTAGTGTATATTTGCACATGAACAGTAACATTTTATAAGGAATTTACGTTATGGGCAGAGAACTTATATTTGACCGGTTTTCGCAGCAGGCTCTCCAGACCTTGCACCGGTATCGTGCCGTTATGTTCAGTCCTACGATGCTCATGTCTTTGGTTGTTTACCTATGATTTTTTTATCCTTAATTCTTACACATTAACATGAGTTTACTATGGACAACAGACCGACTATCGCTGAAGTACAAGAATGGGTACTGAAGCTTTATAACACGTGTGAACAAACCATCACTAGTGAGGAACGTAAAGAACAGCATAAATATGCCGTTATGGTACAACGGCCACAGGACAAAAAGTTCCTGGTGAAGATGCTGGACGAATCTTCTCAAATTCGTGATCGTAAGAAATTGGCAGAACGTATCAAGAAGCTGATAGACCGTTATGGTGTACCTGAGTTCTTGAATAAGCGTGATGCTTTCCTTTTTAAAATGTACCAGGCTTTTGGCCACCATTTTGATTTTATTGCCATACCAATCATAAAGAAGCGCCTTCGTATGGATACTTCTAAAGTGATTCTGGATGAGGCGCGTCCTAAATTAACAGCCCATCTGGCTGCCCGTTTTAAGCAAAAGATTGGTCAGAATGTAAATTTGCTGGGTGAGGTCGTATTAGGAAACGGAGAAGCAGACCATCGTTATTTCCATTATTTAGAAGCTTTGGAGGCTCCCGATATCAATTATATCTCCGTGAAAATATCGGGTATCTACGCACAGACCCATGCGCTGAATTATGAAGAAAGTTTTCCGGAACTGGTGAAACGTATGTGTGCGCTATATCAGAAAGCGATTGATTTTCCTTACGTAGATGAGAATGGTGTAAAACGTTCCAAGTTTGTCAATTTGGATATGGAGGAGTATAAAGATGCTCACTTTACATTGCGCTTGTTTAAAGAAGTGTTGAGCAGACCGGAATTTAAAAACTATTCGGCAGGTATTGTTGTACAGGCTTATCTGCCCGATGCGTATGAATTTCAGACTGAATTGTTGGACTTTGCCAAAGCGCGTATGGCTGATGGCGGTGCGCCATTGAAAATGCGGTTGGTAAAAGGTTGTAATCTGGAAATGGAAACGGTTATCTCTTCTCTTCGTGGCTGGCCTAATCCAGTGAGGACATCGAAAACAGAAGTCGATGCCAATTATTTGCATATTCTGGAACGGGCTTTGTTACCGGAGAATGCAAAAGCCTTGCATGTGGGGGTCGCTTCTCATAATTTGTTCACTATTGCATACGCCTATCTGTTGAGTCGGAAGCTGGGAAGCGCGGAGTACATGACTTTTGAGATGTTGGAAGGTATGGCTGATCATGTATGGCGTGCCCAATCCCAATTGGGAAATCATGTGATTTTATATGCACCGGTGGTAAAAGATGAGCATTTCCTGAATGCAGTATCTTACTTGGTCCGTCGTATGGATGAAAATACGGCTCCGGACAACTTTCTGACCCATTCGTTCAATTTGAAGCCGGGTACGGATACTTGGCGTTTCTTGCAGAACCAGTTTGAGGAAGCTTATAAGATGAAAGATGTTATTACGCATATTCCTACCCGTACACAAAACCGCTTGCATCGTTATACTCCCGTTCCACCAGCTGATGTAATGAAGAATGAACCTGATACTGATTTTGATTTGGCTCAGAACCAGGAGTGGGTTCGGAATATTTTTGCGAAGTGGAAGAAGTCACCGGCGGATTCACCTGAAATCATTCCTTTGCAGATAGGAGCTGAAACGGTGGTTTGTGAGAAGCGTCATAAATATATGGACCGTTGTCAGGATGATGAGGTTTGTGTATGTGAAATGTCACAAGCTGATGCCGGACAGGTGATGAAAATTTTGGAAATAGCCGAAAAAGATCCTGCCGGATGGAGAAAGACCACATTGCAGGAACGGCATAAAATAATGTATGAAGCTGCCAATAGACTGGGTGAGATGCGTGGTGATTTGATAGGTTGTATGTGTGCTGTGACAGGGAAGACAGTGGTGGAAGGCGATGTGGAGGTATCGGAGGGGATCGATTATGCTCGTTTTTATACCACTAGCATGAAGCAGTTTGCGGAATTGCCGGGTGTGGATATTGCTCCTAAAGGGACTATTTTGGTTATTTCTCCGTGGAACTTTCCGTGTGCCATACCTATTGGTGGTATTGTGGCAGGACTGGCAGGAGGAAATACTGTGATTCTGAAACCGGCTACTGTTGCCGCTCCTGTGGCATGGTTGTTTGCCAAGGCATTTTGGGATGCAGGTGTGCCTAAAGAGGCTTTGCAGGTTATCATTACAGACCGTGAGGCATTAAAGGTATTGACTACTGCTCCGGCTGTCAAACATATTATTCTGACAGGAGGGACAGACACTGCCCAAAATATTGCACGCAGTAATCCGGCTACTCCATTGTCGGCAGAAACCGGTGGCAAGAATGCAATTATCTTGACAGCTTCCGGTGACCGTGACCATGCTATTATGAATATTGTGGCTTCTGCTTTTGGCAATGCCGGTCAAAAATGTTCCGCATGTTCTTTATTGCTGGTAGAACGCTCGGTCTATGAGGACAAGAACTTTCAAGATAAGTTGAAAGATGCCGCAACTAGTATGAAGGTGGGTAGTGTATGGAATCCTGGGAATGTGGTAGGTCCGATGATTACCAATAAGAATGATAAATTATTGAAAGCTCTGGAACTGGAAAAAGGGGAGTCTTGGCTGGTTCCACCTCGTTTTCTTGATAAGCATAAATATGTATTGGCTCCTACAGTGAAGTGGGGGGTACGTCCCGGCAACTATTCATTCAGAACGGAATTGTTCGGTCCGATGCTGAGCGTGGTTTGCATTGAGAATTTGCAGCAAGGCATTGATTTGGTAAACAGTTTGGAATATGGTTTGACTTCGGGCTTACAGAGTCTGGATGAAGGCGAACAGAAATTGTGGAAAGATTCAATTATGGCAGGTAACCTTTACATCAATCGTGGTATAACGGGGGCCATTGTAAATCGTCAGCCGTTCGGTGGAATGAAATTGTCGGCTTTTGGTGGAGGTGTGAAGGCGGGTGGTCCTAACTATTGTGCTTGTTTTGTAAATATTGCAGATAAGCCAGGCAGTACCACCGACTATACACAAAGTTATGTGAAGGCATACGAGCAGGAATTTGCGCATGCTCGTGATGTCAATAATCTGTATGGCGAGCAAAATGCATTCCGCTATCTGCCTTTAAAGAATATGGTTTTGCGTCTTTTCCCGGGAGATAACAATGAAGATGCAAAGATGATTGCTTTGGCTGCCAGAATTTGTCATACTCCATTGAGTATTAGTTTTGAACCTGGTGATGACCGTACCGCTGCATTGGCTTCTTTGGGATGTCCTTTAAAAGAAGAAGCGTTGGCCGGATTCCTGAAATCAATGAAGAATTATGAACGTATCCGCACTTGTGGGGCTGATATTCCGATGGAAATGTACGAGGAAGCTGCACGTATTGATAAGTATATTGCTACAGCTAAACCGGTGAAAGACGGACGTGTGGAATTGATTCATTACATCAAGGAGCAAAGTATTTCATTTGAATATCATCGTTATGGTAGTATTCTGGAGGTGCCGCCGGTAGAATAACTGTTTATATTATCGGGCGGAAACATTCCGTCCGATAATTCTTTTCAGTGTCTTTATATTTTTATGGAGTGCTTTATTATTTCATCAATAAGGGCAAGAGTAAAGGCAGATAAATTTTTAAATCAATACGTAATTATTTTAAAACTTGTTGGACCTGATAGTCTATAAGTTTTAGAAGATATTCTAGTATTCTGACAATTTTTTATAACTCATATTTTTTAACGATGCATTAAAAAGCTTTGTTATAGGATTTTGGCATAGAAATAAAATGGTACAATAATTTGTCCTGTTACTTGGCGGAATGAATATTTTTTCGATCTTCCTTGTTTGTCGGATAAAGCAGATTTGTGTAAAAAAACTTAGAAATAAGTAAGAAGGATAATATGGTGTAAAAGCAGTCCGGCATATGGATGAATATCTGTGCCGGACTACTTTTTTATATTGTGGCGGAAGAAATGGAACTTTTGATAAACCTTTCGGACACACGCTTGTTTATGATAAGTTCATGTTTTTGACATGAGTAACATAAATCTATTGCAAAGACTAATGAAAGAAAATAGACCTCCTTTTTTGCCGTTTTCGCAATCTTGCTTTAATTATTTTAAAGTAAGGGGCTTTATTGGATTTTCGGAATTGTGTATCAGAACATTTCATCCTGATTCACAAAGATATATATGTCCCTATTTGCCTGATGCGCATATTTTGGAGTTCCGGCTTCCGGCAGCGACTATAGAGTGTGTTATCAATAAACAAGGTATATGCATTGAGGCTATCATGTTTACCGATTAGTAAGTGCTTAATCTTCCTTTTTCATTTCTTAATAATTAAGCCAAAGCTTGAATGAAGAAAGTTTTTCTTCACTGATGGTGATTTGGGCTTTGTAAGGAGGAAGGACACTGACTACTATCTTGCCATTAAAATAAGGTTCGGCATGGTCTATGGAAGCAATGCTGATAATAATCTGACGGTTGGCGCGAAAGAACTGTTCTGGGTCCAACTGTTCCATTAATTTATTCAGAGACAGGTCGATTATGTGTTCTTGTCCTTTTTGGGTGACGGCAAAAGTTATTTTATTTTCAGAATAGAAATAGGCTATGTCCGTTACTTGAAGAGACCAGAAACGGTCGGCTCCATAAATAAGGAAGCGTGTACGGTAACGTCTTTCTTTATGTTGCAGGGTATCCAGCAATGTATCCAGATATTCTTGGGGGCGGGAGATTCCTTTGTTTTGTAAAGTTTCGTATTTGATGATGGCATCGAGCAGACGTGTTTCGTCGATGGGTTTCAGTATATAATCTATGCTATTTACTGTAAATGCGCGGATGGCATATTGGTCGTAGGCAGTTGTAAAAATAATTATAGAGGAAGGATGCACGGCCGAAAGGAAATCGAATGCGTTTCCATCTGCCAATTGGATATCGAGGAAGATCAGGTCGGGTTGTGGATTATCTTTAAACCAAGCCACAGCTTCGTCCACACTGCCCGGTATAATGGTCAGTGTCCATTGCGGGCGCAGACGGGTAATCATGGAATGTAACAAACGTGCTGCTGGCACTTCATCTTCTATAATGATTGCGTTTAGTTTATTCATATGCTAAAGGTACTTTTACGGTAAACAAATTGTTTGCTTTAGTGACAATGATTCCTTCGCCGAGCAGTAGTTTGCAACGGTTGGAAAGATTATTCAATCCTACTCCCGAAGAGGTGTCATTACTCTTTTTAGGTTGGATAGGGTTACTTACTGTCAGGTAATAATTTTCAATTTCTATATTAATTTGCATAGGCTTGTTTGAGGTGATGGAATTATGCTTGATGACATTTTCTACCAGCAGTTGCAAAGTTAGTGGCGGGAGCATGGCTTCAGGATAGTCTTCGGGAAGATGACATTTGTAACTGATGCAATTTCCTAATCGGACTTCGTGAAGAAAGAGGTAGGATTTCATAAATTCCAATTCTTCGCTTAAAGGTACCAAGACTTTATCTTGACTTTGAAGGACATAGCGGTAAACGCTGGACAGATGCTTAGTGAAGCGGACTGCATTGGCGGGATTGTATTCTATTTCTGCAATCAGCGTGTTAAGACTGTTGAACAGAAAGTGTGGATTGAGTTGGTTTTGCAGGGCGGTGTAACGGGCTGTGTTATTTTCTTTTTGAAGTTCGGCAGCTTCTTGTTGCAGTTTTAATGTGTTCTGAATAGAACGGTTAGATAAAAGTAGTCCTACAATAACTAACTCCACCAACCATACCAGAAAGAGGATGCGCCAGCCGCCATTTGGGAAAATAAATATGTTGTAGGAACCTACCAGAAGTTTTCCGACAATCAATAAACTATAATTCAAAAGAAAGAACAGAAGAGTTACGGCTATATAAATGGTAATAATTTTCCAACGTTTGCGGATATTCAATGCATATTGACTGTTTAGCCAGGAACTGAGCCGCAACGTTGAGTAGCCAAGAATATTGAAGGCTGTGATGAAGAAGATAAAAGCACCTTTGGAAAATAGCATATCTGCCACATGGGGTGACAAATCGGAATAATTGGCTAGAAGAAGATAGGAAAATGCTCCTAGTCCGGAGAATAAAAGGCCATATAATGTAACATTCCATTTCATGTGAACAAAGCTACAATATTTTACAGAATAATCATAGACTGGAGAGGTGTTAAATTAATATTTTCCATTCACTATAGGTACGGATAAATTCCGTTCCTTGGTGAATGGAAGAATATGCTTTTCATGATGGTTGGTTTTATCTAATATTTGTTTAAAGCTTTCAGCAATGCGGAATAGTGTCCTTGTGCAGAAACTTTGGCTTGTACATAGTTGGTTTGTGAAATCTGCCGATAGTTTTGTGCCTCTATCATTTCCACTATTGATACTTTCCCTTCTGTATATCTTTCCAATGCCATTTGTTCGTTTTTGCGGGCTTTTTCCAATGAGTTTCTAGTTAATTGTACTTGTTCCATTGCTTGAGACAAGGATACACGGGCTGTCTGCACTTCCAGATTTACATGGTCACTTACTTGGTGCAGATTATCAGTCGCGGCACCGATCTGGAAAGAGGCTGCCCGTTTTTCGTTGCGTCGTTTCCCCCATTCAAAAATAGGTACAGATAACTTAGCATAAACGGCATAGTTGGGATCAAGGTCGGATTTAAAGTTATATCCTGGTGAAGAGTAACTTCCTTCTATGCCGACATACAGTTGCGGTTTATATTTTGAGTCAGTCAGTTTCTTTGAGCTTTCGGCTATGCCTATTTGGTCGTATGCTATTTTTAGTTCCGGTCGGTTAGAACCGTCTTGCTTCCATAACTGCTCATTCATTACGATGGAAGGAATGGTATCTTCCACTTCCGTTATTTCATGAAGTGCCGTGCCAATCAGTGAATTAAGTGCCATTCTTCCTGTTTCCAAACTGCTTTTTGCTTGGAGCAATTGGTATTCGGCTTCATTTAGTTTTACTTCTGCCATAAGCAAGTCTTGCGGGTCAACTAGTCCTGCTTCGACTCGCTCACGGATAGTTTTGGTGAGTGAGGCGATAGAGTTTCGATAGTCGGTAGCAACTTGCAGAAGTTCGGCACGGGCTACGGTATTCCAGTATTGCATATCGGTTTGGTAGCACAGGGCGGAACGAAAGTATTCCGCCTGATGTGCTGCCAGACTATGTTGATGTTTTGCCATCCGGATGGTTTCCAGCAGACGCCCGCCTGTATAGACCGGCTGTAATAGGGTAAGTGAGGCACCATATTTCATGTCCTTGCCTTCGAACGTCAGTGGGTTTTGCATACTGGGCAAGTCCAGAGTGAGCTGGATGGGGTTGCCGGTATATTGAAAGTTGGCGTCACCCGAAAGTTTGGGACGCAAATCTTTTCGGGCGGCTTTTTCCAGTTCGATACTTGCAGAGATGTGTTTATCCGCCGCCTTCAGGTCGTGGTTGTATTCCACAGCCATCGACCTGTACTTTTCCAATAAATCACTTTGTTGGGAGAAAGTAGCGGACGGAACACTAAAAATAAAGATAAACAGTATATTAATTCTTTTCATAGGATGCATATTTAGAATTACTCTTAATTTTATAAAACATGGCATATAATGCCGGGGTTACGAATAACGTTAGCAATGTGGCAAACGTCAGTCCGAAAATAATAGTGGCTGCCATACCGCCGAATGCTATATCGAACAATAACGGAACCATTCCTAAAATAGTAGTGGTCGCTGCCATAAGTACAGGTCTTGTTCTTGACACTGTAGCTTCTATGATGGCGGTATAAGGTGCGATTCCATTTCGGCGCTGTATATTTATTTCATCCAGTAACACAATCACATTTTTAATAATCATACCTAATAATCCCAGCCATCCGGCGATGGGGAAGAAGCCGAAATCGAATCCGGTGAGCAGCATACCTATGGCAACCCCGATAAGGGAAAGGGGAAGGATACACAGGATAATGACCGGTTGTCTGAAGTTACTGAATAATGCTACAAGAATTACAATGAGCATCAGAAAAGCCAAAGGAAAGAACTTGGCAATGGCCTGCATCGCTTCGCCTTGGTCTTTGTATTGGGCATCCCAGAAGAAGGTATATCCTTCGGGCAATTCTATTTCTTCTATCTCTTTTCGTATTTCTCCGTGTACTTCCGCCATGGTGTGTCCCGGTTTTACTCCACACATGGCTGCCATGGATAACTGACGGTTATAAGTACGTATTTGCGGAAATTCCCAAGTGGTTTCAATTTTTTCCGTTACTTGTGACAGAGGTGCCGAATGCTCCCCGTTCCAAACAGAGAAATCCCCTAAAGATCGCTCGTCTGTAATATGAACCCCTTCCGATTTTAGTAATACAGGTACTTTCTTTTCATTATCCCGATAAATTCCTACAGGAGTTCCATCACTGATAGACTTGACGGATTGCATCATTTGTGCTTTGGTGATACCCAGTGCTCCGGCTTTTACCGGATCGTAAACAGGGCGGATCATTAAACTCATGTTGCCCCATTCGTTGCGGGCGTCCGCTACTTTGGGATTGCGGCGCATGATTTCTATTGCTTTCCCTGCCAGTGAATCTAGTACAGCAGGATCCGGTCCTAGAAAACGGGCTTCGATGACGGCTTCTGTCAAAGGGCTAAGCTCGAATTTGTTCACTTTTATCAGGGGTTCGGGATATTTCTGGCGAATGGAGTCTTGCAGTAGCGCATGTAATTCCTTTGAATCTTTGGAGGTCTTGCATTTTACCAGTATTTGTGCATAATTGGATTGAGGACCGAAAGATACATTGGATAAATAATAGCGGGGTGGCGTGCGACCTATGTAGGTAGAAACCATTTCTGTTTCTTCGTGTCCGCGTATATAGTCTGCCAGACTGCTTGCCATGCGGTCTGTTTCGTTAATGTTTGTTCCTTCGGGCAGCCACATATCTACGGTAAAGTATTGTTTTTCCAGTGCGGGTACGAATACTTTAGGAATAAATTTGAAACTCCAGGCAGAGAGTATCAGCATAATGGCCAGTGAGCCGATGGTGACCGACCGGTGGCGGAGCACCCAATGTAAAGCATTGCGGAAACGGTTGTAATATTTTCCGTCGAACAGTGCCGCTTTCAGTTCCTCGGGACGTGGGCGGCGGACAAATTCCTGTATAAAGAAAGGTGTCTGTGTCAGTGCGAACACCCAGCTGAACATCAGGGATACTCCGATAACCACGACTAATGAGGATAACAGTTCACCTGTGATATGTGGTGAATAATAGATAGGAAGGAAAGTAAGAATAGCGATTACGGTTGCTGCCAACAAGGGCAGGGCGGTAGTCGAGCAAGCCTGCATGATGGCTACACGTTTCCGCATTCCACGCTCCATATTGATTAAAGCGGAGTCTGACACAACAATGGCATTGTCTACCAACATCCCCATGGCGATAATGATGGCGACCAGTGACATTCGCTGGAGTGCGATGCCGCAAGCCATCATGACAATGAGAGTGGCGAAGATGGAAAAAATCAGTCCGCTACCTATCAGCGTGCCATTCTTGAACCCGATGAAAAATAATAGAATGGCTATAACAGTTAAAACGGAAATGATGAGATTCAAGACAAAGCCTTGATTGGCAACGGCTGATTCATATCCTTGATCGTAGATAGAGGTCAGTTCATATCCTTCAGGCATGGATTGGGATAATTCGTCAATGCGTTTTTTCACAGCTTCTGCCATATCCACTACATTTCCGGTGGGGACGGTGGAGATGGCAATACCTATGGCCGGATTACCGTCAATGCGCATCAGATTGCTGGCAGGTGTCTGATAACTTTCTTCTATTTGTGCAATGTCGGCAAGGCGGAAATGTTCACCGGAGCGTGATACGATAGTCAGGTTTCTTATATCATCTAATGAATAAAAATTTCCAGTGGATTCAATGCGCAGCCGATTTTGTCCGGCATCAATACCTCCGGCATCCACCACTTTGTTTTGTGCTTCGAAAGCGCGGGCTATATCCGAGGTCGTAATTCCGCTTTGTGCCATGACGGATGGGCTGACAGATACGTCAATGGTAGGTGTCTGTATTCCGTAGATTTCTATTTTAGCAACATCTTTTATTTTCAATAGTTCGTTTTTGATAATCTTGGCTTCGTCTTCCAGTTCCCGATAGGTATGGCTCTTTCCAGTCAGTCCATAGAAAACTCCCAATACATCTCCAAAATCATCGTTAACAACAGATGGACCTGCTCCGGCGGGAAGTTTGCTTTGTACATCATTTACTTTACGGCGTAATTTGTCCCAAAGTTGTTGCATTTCGTCTGCCCGGATTTCCTTTTTTACATAAACGGTTATTTTTGAAAGTCCTGTTCGGTTTTCTGTTTTCAGATAATAAAGTTCACCAAGAGATTGGATGGATTCTTCCAGAACATCTGTTACTTGAGATTGTACCTCGGAGGGGGATGCTCCGGGATACGGAGTCAGTACGAGTGCTTGTTTGATGGTAAAGGGGGCGTCTTCCAGTTTTCCCATTTTGATATAGGAGAACAGCCCACCGGCCAATATCAATACCAACAGCAAGATAGTGACTGCTTTCTTCTGTAGAAAATATTTTACAAGTTTCATGATTGTTTATTTCTGTGATATTATTCGTTTTCTACACTTATTTTCATTCCATCCGATAGGAAGCGGAGCCCACTGTTTGCTACAGTTTCATCAGGATACAAGCCTTCGGTGATAGATACATAACCGTTTGGCAATAGATCCCCTTTCTTTACTTTTCTCTTAGTTACTTGTTGGGTTTTGGAATTTACTACCCATAAATAATCTCCTTCTGTAGGGCGATGGCAAAGGGCTGTTTGAGGGATGGCTGCTCCTTGGGAAAGAGTTGAAACGGAAGGGGCATTTAGGCTTGCTTTACCAGACATACCTGCCAGTAATTTCCCTTCTTTATTGGGAAGTAGAGCGGTCAGCAGATAAGAGAGGTTATTGCGGGTAGTCCCTTTGGAAATTTCCATTATCTTAGCATTATATACTTTATCGGGTTGGGCGTCAAATCGTACTTGTATTGTATCTAGTGCTTGCGCTGCACGGGCAATGTCTTGAGTGACATAAATCTCCAGTTTAAGTTGGTCTATATCAATAAAAGAAATGATGGGCTGGGTTGCTTTCACATCTTGAAATTTCTCTATATATACTTCACCCACATAACCATTGAATGGAGCGATAAGGCGTGTGTCTTCCAGTTCATAGGAAGCTGTATTGAAAGTTGTTTTTGCAGTGATATAGTCTGCTTTTGCTTTTTCATAAGTACTTGCAGAAACATTTCCTTTGCCGTATAACTTTTGTATACGTTCGAATTCCGCTTTTGCCTGATGGTAGATTGCTTCGGCACGTTCTTTACGGATGCGGAAATCGCGCGGATCTATTTCGGCTATGATGCTGCCTTGTTGGTATCGGTTACCTGCGTATACATCGAAACGGTCGATGGGACCGCCTACTCGGAAAGATAACTCGGAAGTGCGAAAAGGTCGGGCAATAAAAGAGAATTCTTTGTCACCCTGATGTGAAACTGGAACAGCTTGTGTTGTTTTTACAATAAGGTCTTGTTTTTATCATTGCCTTCGGCAGCACAGGAAGAAAGTAGTGCGGCAAGGCTTAATAATAGCATGGAATGTACGTTTATCTTCATATTTTGTCTTTTAAGTTTGAAACAAAAATAAAGATTGAAGGGAGAACAGATGGGGAAGAAAATGCTGAAACCGGAAAAAGAAGACCGGAAAAAGGGAAAATGCATCCTGAATAATTTTATCAATGAAGTAAAAAAAGATTTATTCAGGCAACTTTTTATACAGAATAGCTGTTTTTATCAGTAAGATGATTAACTATAAACTCTAAAGAATAAAGCGTATGTATTTTATTTGGTACATTATTATCGGAATTATTGCTGGTTTTGTTGCCGGTAAGTTGATGAGAGGGGGAGGTTTCGGACTCTTTATTAATTTATTGGTTGGTATTGTTGGTGGTGTCCTGGGCGGCTGGGTATTCAGTTTGTTTGGTATTGCAGCAACTGGTATTATTGGCAGTCTTGTTACCTCTATTGTGGGAGCTATATTATTGTTGTGGATTGTTTCTTTGCTCAAGAGGTCTGATATTTCTTGAATTATAAGAGTAAAAAAGAACCGTCCTGACGACACGCTTGCCGGGGGCGGTTCCTAACCAAACAAATCAAAAAATATAAGTATATTAACTAATTGCTTCCACCTCCTAAGGCACGGTAAAGCATGATATGCAGTTTACAAGATTCCACATTCAGAGCGATACGTTCCAATTCACAATCCAGGAAACGTTCATCGGCCGACAGTACATCCAGATAGCCTGCGAATCCTACTTTAAACATTTCATTTGCATTATAAATAGATCGATGATGGATACGGCTTTCTTCTTCTTTCAACTTTTTGCGCTGGTGCATTTGCGATGATGCAGTAATGAGGTTTAATACTTCTTCATAGGCTTTTAATACCGTATCGTGATATCCTAACAAAGCGATGCGTTGCTGGCTTTTCGCATCATTCCATAATGCACGTATAGTATTTTGTTTGAATATAGGTGCTGTTATACCTGCACCGAGATTGTAAACCAGGGATGCAGGAGCAGTAAACCATTTATCCAGATCAAATGCGTTAAAACCTCCGTTTCCTCCAATCACGATGGATGGGAAGAAAGCTTTTCGCGCTGCAGATACGTCGGATTTACTAGCTAATAACTCCAGTTCGGCAGCCTTTATATCCGGGCGATATTGCAAAAGTTGTGACGGGATTCCTGCATCTGTGGGAAACTCATAACTACATGCAGTTTCAAATGACACTCGTTTCACCTTGAAAGGCAGTCGTCCTAATAAGGTGGCGATGGCACGTTCCTTTTCACTTATTTGCTGTTCGTTTGCAAGCAGCATTTCTTCCAATTTAAGGCGTCGTGACCGGAATTGGTCTACAGAAAGTCGGGTTACTTCACCTTCTTTCATCAGTTCATCGGTTAAATTATAAGCATCTCTGGCTGTTAGGATGGCTTCGCGTAGCACATATCGCTGTTTATCCAGTCCTATTAATTCAAAATAGTGTGTACCTACTTCTGATATCAATAAGGTGCGTGCTAGACGCATAGCTTCTACAGACTGCATCCAGCGGGATACGGTCGATCGTTTTTTATCGGTTAGCTTACCCCATATGTCAGCTTCCCATTGAAAATTGAGTCCTAGGTTGAAATTCCGGTAGGGATCTGGAATATGTTTGTCTTTTTCTAAATCGGGAGTGTTGGTGGTGCTGTTACCAACTCCGTCCATAGTGTACTCGCCAAAACGTTGTACTCCACCATCAATGCCTAATGAAAGATCGGGCAGCAGCGCTCCTTTTCCTACTCGAACTTGTGAACGGGCAATGGATATCCGTTCTATAGTTTGAAGGAATGAATGATTGTTATTTAACGCTTCGGCTATATAACTTTGCAATAACGTATCTGGAAAAAATGTTTTCCATGACATGGAAGAGATAGTAGTGCTGTCCGTTTCCCTATCCATATAGAACTTGGGTAACTCTATCTTTTCTGTCGGAGTAAGGGAAGGGGCTTTGCAACTTACCATAATCAGACAGAAAGCTCCTATTATTAAACCTGTTTTGTTTATATTGTTATTTTTCATCTTCTTCATCATAGCTGACTTTATTACGGTTAAGATGTGCAGACCAACTCTCGAAAATAAGGTAAAGTCCAGGTACAAGGAAGATTCCTACGAATGTACCGATAAACATACCTCCGGCGGCAGCTGTTCCGATGGAACGGTTGCCCAAAGCACCGGCTCCGCTTGCCATTACCAACGGGATTAGTCCGCATATAAATGCAAAGGATGTCATCAGGATGGGGCGCAGACGGCTTACGGAACCTCTAACGGCAGCATCAAAGATGCTCATTCCCTGTTTGCGGTACTGGTTGGCCATTTCCACAATAAGAATGGCATTTTTGCCTAGCAGACCAATCAACATTACCAAGGCTACCTGGGCATAAATATTATTTTCCAAGCCTGCCAGTTGCAGGAAAAAATAAGAACCGAAGATACCTGCCGGCAATGAAAGTATGACGGGAAAAGGCAGTAACAGACTCTCGTATTGTGCTGCCAGCAACAAATAAACAAACAGCAGGCAGATACCGAAAATGAGAACGGTTTGTCCACCCGAATCTTTCTCTTCACGAGTAACTCCTGACCATTCTATATCATAACCGCGAGGTAATGTCTCTTTGGCAATTTGTTCCACTGCTTCGATAACCTCTCCTGAACTGACTCCTTCGGCAGGTTCACCTGTAATCAAGGCCGAGGTGAACATATTGTAGCGTGTAATCTGGTTAGGACCGAATATACGGTCCATCGTCATAAAGTTAGAGTAGGGTACCATATTCCCGTCCTTGTTCTTGGCATAGAACTTATACAGATCTTCAGGATTCATACGATACTCTGGAGAAGCCTGTAACATCACCTTATACATTTGTCCGAAACGAATAAAGTTGGATGAGTAGAAACTGCCGATATAGGATTGGAGTGTTTCCATGGATTCATTTAGATTTACTCCTAATTTAGCTGCTTTAGCAATATCCACTTTCAGCAGATATTGTGGAAAATTAGGATTGAATCCTGAGGTTGCTCCCACAATGCGCGGATCTTCATTCAGTTTTTCTACTAATGTATTGGCAACATCGGCAAATTCTGCAAAGCTGCCTGCTGTTTTATCTTGTAAACGAAGTTCGAAGCCGCTGGCATTACCGAATCCCGGAACTGTAGGAGGCAGGAAGAACTGAATATCCGCATCTTTGATATGCGAGGTGCGGTCTTTGTATATCTCTATAAGTTCGGCTGCTGTTTGATCGCGTTCACTCCACGGGGTGAGATTAATCATACCCATACCGAAATTGGCACCTTCCGTTTCAGTCATCAAACTATAACCTGCTAATGTGGAGATGCTTTCAATTTCTTTGAAAGGAAGCAATGCAGCTTGTACAGCGTTCAAGGCTTTTTCGCTGCGTTCCAATGTTGCTCCCGGAGGCGCATCTACATTGACATAAATCATACCTTGGTCTTCATTGGGAATAAAGCCTGAAGGAAGTACCTGGCTCATGCCGAAAGTGGCAAGGAAGAAAATAATCAGTGTGGCATAAGTGATTATTTTCCGGCTCAAATACTTGTGTAATCCGATATTGTATTTCTTTTCAAAGCGGTCGTACCGGCGGTTGAAAAAAATAAAGAAACGACGTAGCCATCCTGCTTTTTTCTTCTTTTTTCCATCAGCGGGTTTCAGTAACAAAGCACATAGGGCAGGCGAGAGGGTCAATGCGTTTATTCCTGAGATAACAATGGCTACCGCCAGTGTCAATGAGAATTGCCGATAGAAAATACCTACAGTTCCCTGCATGAAGCCCACCGGAACAAAGACTGCCGACATGACTAGCGTGATGGCAATAATGGCTCCACCGATTTCATTAATAGCTGCTACAGATGCTTTATAAGGAGAGAGTTTCTCATGATGCATCTTTACATGGACAGCCTCTACGACGACTATTGCGTTGTCTACTACAATACCTATTGCGAGCACAAGGGCGAATAAGGTCAACATATTTATGGAGAAGCCCAGCATTTCCATAAAAAAGAATGTACCGACCAATGAAACTGGTACGGCGATAGCCGGAATTAAGGTGGAACGGAAATCTTGTAAAAATATATACACCACAATAAATACCAGTATGAATGCTTCGAGCAGTGTCTTCAGCACTGACTGTATGGAGGCGTCAAGAAAGCGTGATACGTCATAGGAGATATTGTAATCCATGCCAGGCGCAAAACTGCTTTCTTTGATTTCTGCCATTTTGGTTTTAATATTTTGGATGACTTCCCTTGCATTGGAGCCGGGGCGTTGTTTGATCATAATAGATGCCGATGGCCTTCCGTCGGTCATAGAGGTCATGTTATAATCTTCAGAATCGAATTCAATAGTGGCAACGTCTTTCAGACGTAGCAGTGAACCATCGGGAAGAGCTTTCAATACAATCTCTCCATATTCTTCTGCTGTGCTGAACTTTCCGGTATATTGTAATACATATTGCAGTTGTTGGGGTAATTTGTCTGAACTGATACCTGTCTTGCCGGGTGCTGCTTCTATGTTTTGATTACGGATGGCTTCAGTTACATCTTGAGGTACCATGTTGTAGGCGGCCAGCCGATTAGGATTCAGCCATACACGCATGGCATAATCACGGCTACCCATGATTTCTACCAAGCCTACACCGTCAATACGTTTTAATTCGCGCAAAATATTGATATCGGCAAAGTTATAAACAAACTTTTCGGTATGTGCACTGTCCGTACTCATGATGTTCAAGTACATCAACATACTGTTTACTTCTTTTTCTGTAATAACTCCGGCACGGATTACTTCTTCAGGCAATTCGTCTAGTACGGTAGTCACACGGTTCTGTACATTTACGGCAGCTACGTCCGGATCGGTTCCCACTTTAAAATAAATAGTAGTAAGGGACATACCGTCGTTGGTACAAACAGTGGTCATGTAGGTCATGCCGGGTACTCCGTTGATGGCACGCTCTAACGGGGTGGCGACTGTTTTAGACATCACATCGGCACTAGCCCCGGTGTATCGGGCGGTTACCGTTACAGATGGGGGTACGATATCGGGAAACTGAGTGATGGGCAGTGTCAAAATAGACAGTACGCCCAAGCAGACGATAATGACGGAGATTACTCCTGAAAGTATCGGTCTTTTTATAAATAGCTTAAACATAAACTGTCCGTTTTATTTTACGATAGGTTGTTTTAATTCAACTTCTTTTCTGATTGCTTCCATATCAATGGTATCAGTCTTGATGGTAATGCCATCCTTCATCATTTGCACTCCCTCGTATACGATGGCAGTGTTAGGAGAGAAGTCTTGTGTCACATAGTAATTATTATAGCGTTCCAGCGGTTGGAAGCTGCGTACTTTTACTACACTGGCACTATCAACGGTATATACATAGGTGAAATCTTGAATTTCGAATGTTGATTTCTGGGGAACTAGGCAGATGTTGTCCATTTGGGTCATCATACGTACTTTTCCAGTCACTCCATGTTTCAGCAGTCCGTCCGGGTTCGGAAAACGGACACGGAAGGCAATGGAGCCGGTTCCTCGTTCAAAGTCACCTTCTACAGTTTCTAATGTGCCTTTGTGGGAGTAGATGGAACCGTCTGACAAAATCAGTTCCACATTATTTTCTTCGTGCTGTTTTTGTCCGCTAAGTTGTTGGCGCTTGTATTCCAGATACTCGCTTTCGTTCACTTTATAGTAAGCAAAGATCTCGGAAATATCACTTACGGTAGTCAGTAAGCTTTGCGGATTTACCAGACTTCCCGTCTTATAAGGAATACGGTCTATGTAGCCGTCAAAAGGGGCAGTGATAGTGGTGTAAGAATAATCCATCTGTGAACGTTGCATTTGTGCTTTTGCCTGTTCCACTTTCATTTGGGCTACTTCTTTTTCTTTATTGGCTTGGTCGAGTCGGATTTTTGATAAGATTTGTTTGTCAACCAGCCGGCCTATTCTTTCGGCTTCATAATTTGCCATTTCATATTGTGCCTGTGCTTGTTTGTAATTAGCTTGCGCCTCTTTTACCGTTTCGCTATATTGGTCGGAACTGAGTTGGAATAGGGGCTGTCCTTTTTTGACTTTCTGTCCTTCGTCTACATATATTTGTTGAACAAATCCTTCCACTTTGGGTTTAATTTCTACAAACTGTATAGCTTGCACATCAGCTACATATGAGCGTGGAAACTCAATGGTTGTGGGGTGAAGAATGGTGATGGGAATGAATTCTTTGTGATGTTCCTGCTTGTTGTCCGATTGACCACAAGAGCATAGCAATCCTGTGCATGTACACAGGACCGCAATTTTCTGAAAATTACTCTTCATGAAATTACGAATACAATTTAAAAAGATTAATAATTGAGTTTGAGTAAATAAAAGATCCGGCTTGCATTCAAATCTTTCAGAATACAAGGCCAATATGTATGAATATGCTTTAATGTGACATATTAAATGCGGTACACACAAAAGATAATGTGATGATGTACCACTTTCCCCGGATTTTCACTGACAGGTGTGTAACTTTGTACCGGAACTTGGGGAATAGCAAAAAGATTGACCAGCATGTCGATAGTGCAGGGTAAAAAACGACTGTTTGGCAGTTGTGCACGTCCCGACTGGAAATAATAAGTTTCTTCTCCTCTGTTTTCTTCATTGTTGTCAGAAGGCAGGGTGGGTTGTTCCATCGTTTCTACCATAGCCAGATTGGCATCAATCAGTGGAGCGCATACATCAAATTGTACGAGTAATAACATAATTACGCATACTATTCTTACCACATATTTTTTGATACCGTTGAACATGAAAGATACTTTGTTTGTCAATTCGTTTGCAAATTTAATATAATTGAACACTGTTTTCAAACTAATCATCCAAAATTAGTGAGTTTTAATATATCCTTTCTCTTTTTTGGAACTACTATCCTTTATACTGACTGAAATCTGTTATTTTTGTACTCAGTATTTTAAATAATCAGATAATATTACTTATGTTACAACCCGAATTGAAATTTCGTCGAGATAAAATACGCTATTTGATGGCTCAACAAGGCATTGATGCTGCCCTGATAGCTTGTAATGTAAATTTGCTTTATACGTATGGTGAGATAGTGAACGGCTATCTTTATTTACCGCTTCATTCACCGGCACTTCTCTTTGTAAAACGTCCTAATAATATTGTGGGAGAATTTGTATTCCCTATTCGTAAACCTGAGCAGATAGTGGACTTGTTAAAAGAAAATGGTATACCTGTAGCTTCAAAGATAATGTTGGAAGGCGGGGAACTGCCTTATGCGGACTATATGCGTCTTGCATCTCTTTTTCCTGAATCGGAGGTAGTGGATGGAACTGCTATTATTCGTGAAGCGCGTAGCGTAAAGACTCCGCTGGAGATTGAACTTTTTCGTCGGTCGGCTGCTTTACATGCTCGAGCATATAGTAAGATTCCCGATGTATACCATCCGGGGATGACTGATCGTGAACTATCTGTTGAGGTGGAACGCCTGATGCGACTGGAAGGTTGTCTGGGAATATTCAGAGTATTTGGTCAGAGTATGGAGATATTTATGGGAAGTGTGTTGGCCGGAGATAATGCAGCTACTCCTTCGCCTTATGATTTTGCCTTAGGTGGTAAGGGATTGGACCCGTCTTTGCCCGGAGGAATGAATGGAACTTTGTTGAAAGAGGGGTATAGTGTAATGGTGGATATAGGGGGAAACTTTTACGGATATATGTGCGATATGAGTCGTGTGTTCTCCATTGGAAAATTAAATGATGAGGCTTATGCAGCTCATCAAGTCTGTCTTGAAGTGCAGGATAAGGTTGCCTCTATGACGGCGCCTGGTGTGGTGTGCGAGGATCTTTATAATGCGGCCATTGAGATCGTGACGAAAGCCGGATTTGCCGATCGTTTTATGGGGGTGTCCCAACAGGCACGTTTTATAGGACACGGCATCGGGTTGGAAATCAATGAGGCACCAGTGTTGGCTCCGCGTATCCGGAGGGAGTTGGAAGAGGGAATGGTGTTTGCCCTTGAACCTAAAATCGTATTGCCGGGAGTAGGACCGGTCGGCATTGAAAATTCTTGGGTAGTTACAGAAAACGGAGCCGGCAAACTGACCATTTGTAATGAGGAGATTATAGAGCTTTGATTCCTTGGATGTAAATATTGAAGCGGAAATATCAAAAAAACGAAAAATTTTATGGTTCTTGTTCTAGTGTCATTGGGGGCAAAGTGAAGAACTTGAATATAAAAAAGATCCCGAAACTAAAAGTTTCGGGATCTTACATGGTTTGAAGTATATTTTTTATTCCCACTCAATGGTCGCATTGGGTTTGGGCGACAGGTCATAGCATACGCGGTTCACATTCTTTACTTCTTTTAGAATACGGTCGGTAATTTTCATCAGAATGGACCAGTCTATCGGTTCGATAGTAGCTGTCATAGCATCTACGGTGTTGACAGCTCGGATAATAACAGGCCAGTCAAATGAACGGGCATTGTCACGCACGCCTACTGATTTGAAATCGGGTACTACGGTGAAATATTGCCATACTTTCTTGTCCAAGCCTGCCAGTTGGAATTCTTCACGCAAGATGGCGTCCGATTCGCGAACAGCTTCCAAGCGGTCACGAGTGATAGCCCCCAAACAGCGCACTCCCAAACCAGGACCAGGGAACGGCTGACGGTAGACCATGTCGTATGGTAAACCAAGTTCCACTCCGCAGGCACGGACTTCGTCTTTGAACAACTGGCGTAAAGGTTCTACTAATTCAAACTGTAAATCCTCGGGTAAGCCACCTACATTGTGATGGGATTTAACCATTTTGGCTGTTTTAGTACCACTTTCTACGATATCAGGATAAATTGTACCTTGTCCCAAAAAGTCGATTCCATTTAGCTTACGGGCTTCCTCTTCGAACACACGAATAAATTCACCACCGATAATCTTGCGTTTCTGCTCCGGATCAGTTACATTTTCCAGTTTACTCAGGAAACGGTCTGTAGCATCCACGTAAATCAAATTAGCGTTCAACTGATTTTTGAAAACTTCAATTACTGCTTCCGATTCACCTTTGCGCATTAATCCATGGTTCACATGTACGCAGACCAGATTATTGCCGATGGCTTTCAGCAACAGGGCTGCTACTACAGAACTGTCTACACCTCCGGAAAGTGCCAATAATACTTTCTTGTCGCCTACCTGGCGGCGGATCAATTCAATCTGGTCATTGACAAAGTTTGTCATATTCCAGTTAGCCTCTGCCTTGCAGGTATCAAAAACAAACGATTGTACAGCATTCTTTATTGCTTCCACATCATCCGTCAGTTGGGGAAGCTTCACTTCGCAACATGCTTTGTCATGACCGGCAGCCATTACGGGGATCCCTGCTTTGTAAATCTCGGGAAGCACGTCAATATCCACTCCGTCAATTACATGGTTGGGACCGCCATTGATAATGACACCCTTTACATTGGGCAATGCTGTCAGCTCGGCGGCTGTGATATCGTGCGGGTAAATTTCACTATATACACCCAAAGCACGAATGGCTCTGGCAAGCACGGTGTTTTCGGTGCTTCCCAAATCCAAGATAACAATCATATCTTGTTTCATTCCGTTATGTTGTTTTTAAGTTATTAGTTGGTTGTCTATTATTCCCACTCAATTGTGGCAGGCGGTTTGGACGAGATATCATAGCATACGCGGTTTACACCTTTTACTTTATTGATTATGTCGTTTGAAACCTTAGCCATAAATTCATAGGGAAGATGAGCCCAGTCGGCGGTCATGGCATCCGTACTAGTTACGGCACGTAGGGCAACGGCACGTTCGTATGTACGTTCGTCCCCCATTACTCCCACACTTTGTACGGGTAGCAAGATTACGCCTGCCTGCCATACTTGGTGGTAAAGGGATGTTTCGTTTCCGTCCGAGTCTTTCACTTTCCAGTCTCTCAATCCTTGGATATAGATATCATCGGCGTCTTGCAGAATACGTACTTTCTCAGGAGTGATATCACCCAAAATACGTACCGCAAGTCCTGGTCCGGGGAATGGATGGCGTGTAATCAGATGTTCCGGCATACCCAGTTCACGACCTACGTGGCGTACTTCATCCTTGAATAGCAGACGCAGAGGCTCGCATAGTTTCAAATTCATTTTTTCGGGCAGTCCACCTACGTTGTGATGACTTTTGATTACAGTGCCGGTGATACTTAATGACTCGATACAGTCAGGATAAATGGTACCTTGTGCCAGCCATTTCACATCTTTAATTTTATGAGCTTCTTCATCGAATACGTCAATAAAACCTTTGCCGATAATCTTACGCTTCTTCTCAGGTTCTTCCACACCTGCCAGTTCACTGAAGAATTTTTGGCTGGCATCCACTCCGATTACATTCAGTCCGAGACATTCATAATCATGGAGTACATTTTTGAATTCGTTCTTACGCAGCATGCCGTGATCTACAAAAATGCAGGTAAGATTCTTGCCTATCGCTTTATTTAATAATACGGCTGCCACAGATGAGTCTACTCCGCCACTCAGCCCCAGTACTACTTTGTCATTTCCCAGTTGCGCTTTCAGTTCGGCTACAGTCGTTTCAATGAAAGAGGCAGCGCTCCAGTCCTGTTTCCCCCCGCAAATGTCGACTACAAAATTTTTCAGAAGCTGGGTTCCGTCTTCACTGTGGAACACTTCCGGGTGGAACTGTACTCCCCATACTTTCTCTTCCTTTATTTGATAAGCAGCGATGGCTACTTTATCTGTTGAAGCGATAATTTTGAAATTCTCCGGAATGGCGGTGATGGTATCTCCGTGGCTCATCCATACTTGTGAGTGTTCACGGACGTTCTTCAATAGTGGGTTCTCTTGGTCGAAAGTGGAAAGGTGTGCACGTCCGTATTCACGTGTGCCGGCCGGTTCCACTTTCCCACCGTTTGTATAAGACATGAACTGTGCACCATAGCAGATACCCAAAATAGGATACTTTCCGCGAATGTCACTCAAATCGACTTTAAAGGCGCTTTCATCATACACCGAGAAAGGGCTTCCCGAAAGGATAACGCCGATTATGGACGGATCATTGTGTGGAAATTTGTTGTAAGGCACAATCTCGCAATAAGTATTCAGTTCGCGAACGCGACGGGCTATGAGCTGTGTGGTTTGTGAACCGAAGTCGAGAATAATGATCTTTTCTTGCATATATATATTAAGATATGTAAATGATTTCGTGCCGCAAAGATACTCAGAAAAAATAAAAATCCGTCATGCTGTTGAGGCTTTTTATAATTGAATTGGAAAAACTTTGTTCTTCCTGCTTCCTTGTGGAAAAATATGCAAAAAAAAGATTGGAATGTTTAGGAAATGTCGGCTGGTATATAAATCACGGGCTGTCCGACAAGCATTTGAGGGCAGCCCGTTTTTTTGTGTGGATAATATTTTATTTTTTGCCAGCCTGTTCCTTCAACAAGTCACGGATTTCTGTAAGTAATACCTCTTCCTTGCTAGGGGCAGGTGGGGCGGCGGGAGCAGGAACTTCTTCTTTCTTGCGATTCAGCTTGGCAAGTAATCTTATAAATAAGAATATAGAAAAAGCAATGATGATAAAGTCGAAAGTAGCTTGTAGGAAGTTGCCATAATTCAACGTTACGGCAGCTTTTTCAACTCCATCCACTACTTCGGCCGGCTTTAATTGTAGTTTCAAATCTGTAAAGTTCACGCCACCTACCAGCAATCCGATGGGAGGCATGATGACATCGGCCACAATGGAAGATACTATTTTACCGAAGGCTCCGCCGATGATGACACCGACTGCCATGTCAATGACGTTTCCGCGCATTGCGAACGCCTTAAAATCTTGCAAGAAGCTGCTTTTTCCCATTTTTTTTTATTTTAATATGAATTTATGTGCGAATATAAAAACAAATTCTTATTTTTGCACCGCGTTTAGGAAATAAATACTAAACGTTTAACAACATTCCAACGTAGAGTGTTTAAAAGCTATATTATAAAACCTTTAAAATTTAAACAAAATGATTAAAGTAGGTATTAACGGATTTGGTCGTATCGGCCGTTTTGTATTCCGTGCAGCTCAGAAAAGAAACGATATTCAGATCGTAGGTATCAATGACCTTTGCCCGGTTGATTACTTAGCATATATGTTGAAGTATGACACTATGCACGGACAATTTGACGGTACTATCGAAGCTGACGTAGAAAATAGCAAATTGATCGTGAACGGCAATGCAATCCGCGTAACAGCTGAAAGAAATCCGGCTGACTTGAAGTGGGATGCAATCGGTGCTGAATACGTAGTTGAATCTACTGGTTTGTTCTTGACTAAAGAAAAAGCTCAGGCTCATATCGAAGCTGGTGCTAAATATGTAGTTATGTCAGCTCCTTCTAAAGATGATACTCCGATGTTCGTTTGCGGTGTAAACGAAAAGACTTATGTTAAAGGTACTCAGTTCGTTTCTAACGCTTCTTGTACTACTAACTGTTTGGCTCCTATCGCTAAGGTGTTGAATGACAAATGGGGTATCACTGACGGTTTGATGACTACAGTTCACTCTACAACAGCTACTCAGAAAACAGTTGACGGTCCTTCTATGAAAGACTGGAGAGGTGGTCGTGCTGCTTCTGGTAACATTATCCCTTCATCTACTGGTGCTGCTAAAGCTGTAGGTAAAGTTATTCCTGAATTGAACGGTAAATTGACTGGTATGTCAATGCGTGTTCCGACTTTGGATGTTTCTGTAGTTGACTTGACAGTTAACTTGGCTAAACCGGCTACATATGCTGAAATCTGTGCAGCTATGAAAGAAGCTTCTGAAGGTGAATTGGCTGGCGTATTGGGTTACACTGAAGATGCAGTTGTTTCTTCTGACTTCTTGGGTGATACTCGTACTTCTATCTTCGATGCTAAAGCTGGTATCGCTTTGACTGATACTTTTGTTAAGGTGGTTTCTTGGTATGACAACGAAATCGGTTACTCTAACAAAGTATTGGATTTGATTGCTCACATGGCTTCTGTAAACTGCTAATCAGTTAAAAACCATATAGCGAAAGCCGTCTGAAGTAATTCAGACGGCTTTTTTTTATGTAGTTTTGCGTGCTAAGTTGCACATTTTCGTTATCTTTGTGCGACTGTTACAAAAACTTAGGATGGAAAAGTACGATTTGATAACGATATTAGGACCTACCGCTTCAGGAAAGACTCCTTTGGCAGCGGCTTTAGCTTACAAGTTGGATACCGAAATTATCAGTGGAGATAGCCGGCAGGTATATCGCCGGATGGATTTAGGTACGGGAAAGGATTTGGAAGACTATGTCGTGAATGGACAGCAAATACCTTACCATCTGATAGACATTGTAGACCCCGGATATAAATATAATGTATTTGAATTTCAACGTGATTTTTTGAATGCTTATGATCAAGTGAGATGGAAAGACAAACTTCCTATATTATGCGGAGGTACGGGGATGTATCTTGAGTCCGTGTTGAAGGGATATAGGCTGCTTCCTGTTCCAGAGAATCCCCAACTTAGGGACTCGTTAGCAGATAAATCATTAGCGGAACTCACCCGGTTGTTGTCAACTTACAGGAAACTTCATAACTCTACGGACGTAGATACTGTAAAGCGGGCTATCCGGGCCATTGAAATAGAAGAGTATTACAAGCACCAATCAGCGGAATACCGTGAGTTCCCGCAAATTCATAGTTTGATCATTGGAGTAGATATAGCTCGTGAGTTACGTCGTGAAAAAATATCCCACCGTTTGAAGCAGCGTTTGGATGAAGGGATGGTAAACGAAGTGAAGGCTTTGTTGGATAGTGGTATTTCTTCCGAGGATTTGATTTATTACGGATTGGAATATAAGTATTTGACTTTATATGTCTTGGGTAAACTTTCTTTCAATGAAATGTTTCATCAATTGGAAATAGCTATCCATCAATTTGCCAAACGGCAAATGACTTGGTTCCGGGGCATGGAGCGGCGAGGGTTCACTATACATTGGCTGGATGCTTGCCTGCCTATGGAAGATAAGGTGGAAAAAATCATTAATTTGTTACACACTAAAAACTAAATGTTATGGCTGTAGAACCAAACAGATGGGGGATTATTTATAATCCGAAAGCCGGAAGCCGTAAGACTCAGAAGCGTTGGAATGAGATACGTAGCTATATGGAAAACCGTAAGGTGGTTTTTGACTACGTACAGTCCGAAGGTTTTGGGTCGGTGGAACGACTCGCCCGTACCTTGGCTAATAATGGTTATCGAACCATTGTGATTGTAGGTGGAGACGGAGCGATCAATGATGCTATTAACGGTATTATGACTTCTATGGTGGAGGATAAGACAAATATCGCTTTTGGAATCATTCCTAATGGTATTGGTAATGACTTTGCCAAATATTGGGGGTTGGATGAAGATAATTATAAAGCAGCGGTAGATTGGATTATCAATCGTCGTCTGAGGAAAATTGATGTGGGGCGTTGTAATTATTTTGATGGAGAGAAGCACACCTCCCGCTATTTCCTGAATGCCATATATATAGGTTTAGGTGCGCGTATTGTACAGATCTCAGATGGTACTCGCCGTTTTTGGGGAATACGTGAGTTGTCTTTTGCCGCTTCCATGTTCCTGTTGCTGTTTGAACGTAAATTGTACCGTACACATCTTTGTATCAATGGCGAACATATTCGTGGACGTATCATGACGGTATGTGTGGGAAGTGCCCGTGGATACGGTTTGACACCTAGTGCAGTTCCTTATAATGGCTGGTTGGATGTGTCGGTTATTTATCGTCCGGAGTTAATTCAACTTTTCTCGGGTATGTGGATGCTGTTGCAGGGACGTATTTTAAATCATAAAATGGTGAAACCTTATCGTACACGGAAAGTAAAAGTACTACGTGCGCAGAATGCTTCTGTCAGTTTGGACGGGCGTATTTTAGACCGCCATTTTCCTTTGGAAATTACGATCCAGCCGGAAGCTATAACTTTGATTATCCCTAATTAAAAACTATAGATATCCATTTCTTGCTTTAAGGATAGAGGCAGAGTAGATATCTCAATGAATAGACGTAAGATAATGACAATTTCAGATTTAAGAAAGACAGATAATTTCTTTTTACTGGCTGGTCCTTGTGTGATCGAAGGAGAGGAAATGGCTCTCCGAATAGCAGATCGTATTGTGAAAATAACAGATAAACTGGGTATTCCCTATGTGTTTAAAGGATCTTATCGTAAGGCTAACCGTTCCCGTTTGGATTCGTTTACAGGAATAGGTGATGAAAAGGCCTTGAAAGTACTTCGTAAAGTACGGGAAACTTTTGGAATTCCTGTGGTAACCGATATTCATAGTGCTGGAGAAGCTGCTATGGCCGCTGAATATGTGGATGTGTTGCAGATTCCTGCTTTCCTGTGTCGCCAGACTGATTTGCTGGTGGCGGCAGCTCATACCGGAAAGATTGTCAACATCAAGAAAGGACAATTTTTATCACCTGGCGCCATGCGTTTTGCTGCTGACAAAGTGGTGGAGGCGGGTAATGATCAGGTTATGCTGACCGAGCGGGGAACGACTTTCGGGTATCAGGATTTGATTGTAGATTATCGGGGTATTCCGGAAATGCAGACTTTAGGTTTTCCTGTAATTCTGGATGTGACACATTCTTTGCAACAACCTAATCAGACTGCCGGTGTGACAGGTGGTATGCCGCAGCTTATTGAAACGGTAGCCAAGGCTGGCATAGCGGTAGGAGTGGACGGTTTGTTTATGGAAACCCACGAAGACCCTTCTGTCGCTAAGAGTGACGGAGCGAATATGTTGAAACTGGATTTGCTGGAAGGGCTATTGACCAAACTGGTAAGAATCCGCCAAGTGTTATAAATGTTATTCGTTGGGGATTCACAGGTAAGATGGGTTAATTTATTTGGACTATGGGGCAACTTGCATGAATAGTATAAAATAAGGTCGGTTTTTGCAGTAGAAACCGGCCTTACCTTTCTTTCTCCGTCAAAACAGAAAAAAGAATAGAAGCAGATGTGGATTATTTTTTTAGAATATAAGCCTTCATGCGGGCTATATCATTTAAGTAATCTTGCAAATCTTGTTCATGGTCCTCTTCTTCTGCCATAATATGTTTGGCAATATCACAAGTGGTGAAGTCAATTCCGTTTGTGAATTCAGCAATTTGCTGATAGCGGTAGATGGCACAACGTTCGGATTCTACATTTTGTTTCAACAAGATTTCCGAACCGAAATCTACGGGCGCATCATATTTGCAGCGAGCTAAATCAAACCATTGTTTAGGGTCAAGTACGGGTACGCCTTCCAATTCAATGATACGGTCGGCCAATAATTTTGCATGGTTATATTCCTCGGCTGCATGTTCTTGAAACTCGCGTTGTACATCACCGCGCATAGCGCCTTCTACTACGAATGAACCTACCCAGTATTGGTAGAAAGCCAACCATTCTTCGGACAGAGCTGCATTCAGCTGAGCCAATAAGTCCACAATGTCAATTTTATCCTTCAGGATATTCACAGATTCTTTAGCCATAATGTAAAGTTTAAGTTAGTGTTTATTATTATTTAGTCCACAGCGGGTATAGTCATGTCGTCTAACACACCTATGCCTTCCTGGTCTACATCTTTTTTTACGTCAGAACTGGTATAAAGCCAGATACCGAATCCCAGCACAAATAAAATAAGGAGGATGATTCCCCATAATTTACCTTTACTCATAGTTTCTTGGTTTTAGTTTCTTTAATAACAGCTGGTGCTGAAAAAGGTTTTGTAAGTAGAGAAAAAAACAGGCGTCTGTTATGGAAAAACGGACGCCTGTGTGTGTGAAGTATGAATTGATATTAGATTTTATCCTATTTTGCTGATTTTTTTTAGTTTCTCTTCATCAATGATTTTAATTTTTCTACCGTCGATGGTAATCAGTTTTTCAGTTGCAAAGTTAGAAAGCGTACGGATTGCGTTCGAAGTAGTCATATTTGATAAGTTTGCCAAATCTTCTCGTGAAAGGTAAATGCTTAGTGTAGATTCATCTTCTTCTACTCCATAAGTATCTTTCAAAAATAACAGAGATTCCGCCAATCGTCCACGAATATGTTTTTGCGTAAGATTTACGGTTCTTTCATCAGAAATTCCCAAATCTATAGAAAGTTGGCGGATAAAGAACAAAGCTAATTCAGAGTTGTCTTTTATCAGTTTCATAATGGCCGGCATGGGAATAAGGCAGATAGTGCAAGGCTCGAAAGCGGAAGCAGCTGTCACGAAGTTCCCTTCGGCAAAAAAAGCTCGGTATGCGAAATATTCTTTCGTCTTTAATACGCGGATAATCTGGCTACGTCCCCCCACACCTTCTTTGTAGATTTTTACTTTTCCACTAAGAAGACACATAAGGTGCATCGGAGTTTCTCCTTCGCAGTATATCGTCTCATTCTTTTTATACTTCTGTATCGTAAAGTTCTGAGCCAAGAACTCTCTTTGTTCCTGTGTTAAAGGTTGCCATAAGTCTGGTATACTTTCAGCAATCTCAGTTTCTGATAATTCTTTTCTAACCATAAACGTGCTATAAAACCGTGTTATAGAGCACAAATATAAGAAGAAAAAATAAAAGGACGAAGTAATCAGAAGAAAAAAGAAAGATATATTATTAATTTATCTTCAAAAAATAACAAAAGGATAGGTTCTTATCTCCTATCCTTTCTTTTTTTGTGAAATTTTATTTGGTGAACAGTAATTCACGATATTTAGGTAATGGCCAAATCTCATCGTCTATTTCTAGTTCCAAATGGTCAATATGGTCGCGGATTTCTTCCAGATATGGACGCACTTGTTCCTCGTAACTGAAGGCTTTCTCTACTTGGCTTCCCAAATGATTTGCTACTTTTCGGGCTTCTGTCATGTTGTGCACGGCTTTTTTAATAGCAAGTATGCGGTTTTGAATTTCACGTACCAAATTCTTCCGGTCTTCGGTCAGCTCTTCGTATTCTTCGGTGGAGAATATCTCTTTCAGACCACGAAGATTTTCTAATAGTCTGTTCTGATAAATTACAGCTGTGGGAACAATATGATTGATAGCTAGATCGCCTAGTACACGACTTTCAATCTGGACCTTTTTAGTAAACTTTTCCAGTTCCACTTCTATACGACAGAACAATTCATTTTCATTGAATATTTTTTCGCCTATCAGTACTGCACGAGATTGCTCATCGTTGAACTTCAGGATGGCTTCGGGTACATGGCAGATATTGGTCAATCCGCGTCGCGCGGCTTCTGCTTTCCATTCTTCCGAGTAGCCGTCACCTTCAAAACGGATGTTTTGTGAAGCGATGATGGTTTCTTTTAATACCTTATACAGAGCTTCTTCCTGTTCCATCCCTCCGTTTACTAATTTATCTATCTGGGTCTTGAACTCATTCAACTGGTGTGCCATAGCGGCATTGATCACAATCATTGATGCGGCACAGTTGGCAGATGAGCCTGCAGCACGGAATTCAAAACGGTTTCCGGTGAAGGCAAAAGGAGAGGTACGGTTACGGTCTGTATTGTCTTGCAATATGGCAGGTATGCGCCCGATACCCAATTGCAATGCTTTCTTTTCATCAGGGGTCAGTTCGGCGTCATTCAGACGTGCCACTACTTCGTCCAACATATGGGAAAGATGACGTCCTAGGAAAATAGACAGAATAGCGGGGGGGGCTTCATTTGCTCCTAGGCGATGGCTGTTTCCGGCACTGACAATAGAGGCACGTAGTAAATCTTGGTTTTTATAGACCATCATCAGTACGTTGACTATGAAAGTCAGGAAAAGCATATTTCCTTCCGCAGTCTTGGCAGGAGAGAACAAATTGATACCTGTGTCTGTACAAAGTGACCAGTTGTTGTGTTTGCCCGATCCGTTTACTCCTTTGAATGGTTTTTCGTGGAGCAGTACAGTAAAATTGTGTTTGGAAGCGATACGTTTCATCAGGTCCATTACCAGCTGGTTATGGTCGTTGGCCAGATTTACATCTTCAAAAATAGGAGCTAGCTCAAATTGGTTGGGAGCCACTTCGTTATGCCGTGTTTTTACCGGAATCCCTAGTTTGTGACATTCCAATTCCAATTCTTTCATAAAACTGGTTACACGTGGAGGGATGGAACCGAAGTAGTGGTCGTCTAGCTGCTGGTCCTTGGCAGACGAGTGTCCCATCAAGGTGCGTCCGGTCAGGCAAAGATCCGGACGTGCATTATATAGTGCGGTATCCACTAAAAAGTATTCTTGTTCCCAACCCAGATTGGCGAATACGCGTTTTACGTTTGGATCGAACATTCTGCAAACCTCAGTTGCCGCTTTGTCTACAGCACCTAATGCCTTCAACAAAGGAGTTTTGTAGTCGAGTGCTTCGCCTGTATAAGAGATGAAGATAGTAGGAATACAAAGTGTGCTGTCTACAATGAAAGCCGGAGAAGAAACATCCCATGCCGTATAGCCACGTGCTTCAAATGTGTTCCGGATACCGCCGTTGGGAAAACTGGACGCATCCGGTTCTTGTTGGATAAGCAGTTTGCCCGAGAAGCGTTCTATAACATTACCGTCGTCACCGAATTCAATAAAGCCGTCGTGCTTTTCGGCAGTTCCGTCAGTCAGAGGCTGGAACCAATGAGTGTAGTGGGTAACATTAAAGGTCTTTGCCCAATTCTTCATGCCATTGGCTATCATGTCGGCCATTTCACGATTGATAGGGGTACCTTTCTCGATTGCGTTTATTACTGCTTTATAAGCCTCACTAGGCAGATATTCCTGCATTTTTTTACGGTCGAATACGTGGTTGCCGTAATAATCAGCTAACTTTTCAGAGGGGTAGTCAACTTTAACGGGGCGTCTGTTGGCTAACTCCTGTAGAGCAAAAAATCTCATTTTGGACATGTTGTCTTTCTTTTACTGGTTGTTGGCTGCAAAAATACTGCTTTTTGATTAATAATTCGCTATATCGCTAATCATTTTTCATTTCTGTTAAGGATGTTAATTAAGTATTATCATGCGTCAGCCTGTTGGTTTTTGTTTATATTTGCTCTTCAAACAATGAAAAGAAAGTACATTGATGCACTATATACGGATTGTCAGGTTGATTATATTTTGTCTTTTGTTACCTTTAGCTGTTCAGGCTAAGAGGGAAAAGGTTGATATGCCCGACAAGCCGATGGTGTCCGATTCCATTCTTCAGTGTATTTTCCAGTTTTCGCCGTTCTATTCCCGTATCATTGATGAGTATAAGGCTGATTTATATATAAAAGGAAAAGTAAAGGTACATAAGCGCAATCACCTTATCCGCTATGTACCGTCCATGTTTCGTTTCGAAAAACACATCAATGATTACCTTATGGAATCTCTTAGTGAGCTGCATTATACGGCCCCTGATATATACGACCGTAAGATAAAAGCGGTATCCACTACATTTCCACGTAACAGGGGACAGATAACGGATGTGATGGATTATTTGAACATGAATATCTATTCTTCTTCATTGATGTCCGATAAACTTCTTTCTCCTTTGGATAAGAAATCTAGCAGATATTATCATTATTTATTGGATTCTATAGCCGGTCCTCCCGATTGCCAGCGGTATAAAATACTTATTATTCCCAAATTCCGTGGTACACAGTTGGTCAGTGGATATATGTGGGTTAGTGATCAGATATGGACTATTCGTGAACTTTATATTGAAGGCGTTTATGATGTGATCCGCTTCAAGGTCCGTGTCAAGATGGGAGAGGAGGGCGATGTGGAGTTTCTGCCGGTGCAGTTTGATTTGAATCTTGTTTTTAAGTTTATAGGTAACCATCTGGAAATGGATATGGGAGCCTGGTTGAAATACAATGAAATTAAATTTTATGAAGGAGCCGCCCGGCGTAAATCTCAAAAGAAGCATCGCCATGACCTGACGGAATCCTATAAGCTGACTTGTGACTCGGAACAGCTGATAACAGATAAGGAAAAGTTCAATGAGCTGCGTCCCATTCCGCTGTCCGCTTTGGAGGATTCTTTGTATAGAAGTTATGCTTTACGTCAGGATACGCTTTTACGCGTACCGAAAAAAAAGAAGAATGAACATTTGGAGTTTTGGGGGGAGTTGGGTGACATGCTTATCAGTAGTTACAATGTGAATTTGTCCAGTATGGGGAGTGTGCATTGTTCTCCACTTATTAATCCGGTGCTGTTGGATTATAGCCACAGCAGGGGCTTTTCGTATAAGCAGAAGTTTAAATACAGTCGGCTTTTTCATGATGGACGTATACTTAGAATCAGTCCGCAGATAGGTTATAATTTTACACATAAGGAACTTTATGTGAAAGCGGATGCCGATTGGCAATATTGGCCGGAAAAGCAGGCTAGTTTTGAGGTTAGTGTAGGTAACGGTAACCGCATATATAGTAGTGTCGTATTGGATCAGCTAAAGCAATTGCCCGATAGTACCTTTAATTTTGACCAATTGGAATTGGACTATTTCAAGGATGTGTATCTCAATCTGTTCCATAATATAGAAATAGTGAACGGCTTGTTTATTAAAGCAGGTGTTTCCGTACATTGGAGGTATCTGATAAATAATTCGAAAGTCATTCTTGAAAAGCCGTTGCCTGATAAGGATTGGGCTGCATTGCGAGGTATCAGATCAGAATACAATAGTTTTGCACCTCGTATACGTATTGAATGGACTCCCGGTATGTATTATTACATGAACGGTCGCCGGAAGATGAATGTAGGTTCCAGTATGCCTACTTTTATGCTGGATTATGAACGGGGCATTAAAGGTGTATTCAAGAGTACGGGTGCTCATGAACGTTGGGAGTTTGATATACAGCAAAACTTGAAACTGAGCGGAATCCGAAGTATCGGTTATCGCATTGGGGGGGGGATGTTTACCAAGCAGGAAGATATGTATTTCGTGGATTTTGCTAACTTTGCCCGTCGTAATCTTCCCGAAGGATGGAATGATGATATTGGTGGCACTTTCCAATTGCTGGACGGACGTTGGTATAACTCCTCACGTCAGTACTGGCGGGGGAATTTCACCTATGAGTCTCCTTTTATTCTCTTGAAACCCTTAAACCGTTGGCTGGGATTAGTCCAGCAGGAGCGTTTGTATGGTGGTATCCTGTTCATGCCACATCTTAATCCATATATCGAGTTGGGTTATGGCATCGGCACACATATATTTGATGTGGGGGCTTTTGTAAGCACTATCAACGGGCAATTTGATACCTTTGGTTTTAAATTCACTTTCGAGTTATTTAATAAATAATCCTGTTCAAACAATCTGTTTGGTTTTCTGTTTATTACAACATAACAGAAACTAAACAGTGTATGCATTATAAAATATTTTTATGTGTTCTTTTGTTCCCGGTTTCATTATCAGCTCAAAACGGGGAATTATCTTTAACATTGGAACAATCTGCCAGCCTGATGAACAAGGGCAGCCGCACGTTGCAAATGGCGGATAAGGCTGTAGATATAGCACGCAGTGAGCGACAAAAGATGAATGCTTTTTGGTATCCGTCTTTGAATGCATCGGGTGCATACGTCCATTTGTCCAACCATATTGAGGTCAAGGAACCTTTAAGGCAATTTACCGATCCGGCAAAAGACTTTGTACATTCCATTGTGCCCGATGATAAATTTATTTCTTCTATTCTTGATAATATAGGTGCGCATACCCTTACTTTTCCTTTATTAGAACGTAACCTGACGACCATAGATGCTAATGTGATGTGGCCGCTTTTTACAGGCGGAAAACGAATTTTTGCAAGCCGTATCGGCAACCGTATGGTAGATTTGGCCAAAGCAGGTAGGGAAGAGGCGGGAGCTACTTTGCTATCGGAGTTGGTGGAAACTTATTATGCTTTGCGTCTGGCGCAAAGAGTGGTGGATGTACGCGAGCAAACCTTTTTAGGCTTGCAGAAACATTACCGTAATGCCATGAAGCTGGAGGAGAACGGTATGATAAATAAGGCCGAACGCCTCTTTGCTCAGGTCACTATGGACGAGGCCAGACGTGAGTTGGAATCTGCCCGGAAAGATTTGAATGTGGCGCAAAATGCCTTGAAAGTCTTGTTGAATGTGGAAGACGCCATATCCATCAACCCCAGTTCTCCTTTGTTTATGAACCATGATCTGCCCGATGAACTTTATTTCAAGAATCTGGTAAGTACCGGCAGCTATATAGTAAGTAAATTGCGAATACAGGAGGCGATGGCAGATAATCAATTGAAAATCAGTAAAAGTGCATATATTCCTACCATTGCATTGTTTGGAAAGCAGACACTTTATGCAGAGAATCTTCCGAAAAACCTGATGCCCCGTACTTTGGTAGGAGTGGGTTTTACTTGGAATATATTCGACGGACTGAACCGTGAAGCCAATATCCGTCAGACACGTCTTACTAAACAAACTTTGCAACTGGGAAGGGAAAAGGCTCAGAATGAATTGGGTGTTTTGGTAGACAAGTTATATAGCGAAATTCAGAATGCAAAGGATGATGTCGCCGCACTCAACACCACGATTGAGATGAGTCGTGAATTGGTACGTATCCGTAAAAAATCCTTTCAGGAAGGAATGGCTACCTCTACTGATGTGATTGATGCGGAAACGATGTTATCCAAGGTGCAGATTGCTTTTTTGCTGGCTTATTATAAATATGATGTGGCACTGGCATCTCTGCTCTCTACTTGCGGAATGCCCGAAAGTTTTTGGCAGTATAGCCGTACCGGACAAACCGAGAACTTTATATTCGGGAAATAATAAAAAAAGAAAACAATATGGAAAAAGAGAAGAAACAGTTAGGAGTCGCTTTTATCGTTGTTCTTGTGGCCATTGTTATGGTGTCTGCCATTGGGATTATAGCTATGAGCAATAAACCGGTTGTATTGCAGGGGCAGATAGAAGCTACTGAAATACGGATTTCCGGAAAACTTCCCGGTAGAATTGATACCTTTTTGGTCCGGGAGGGACAGTATGTAAAGATGGGTGACACCTTGGTTGTGATTAACAGTCCTGAGGCTTGGGCGAAGTTCCAGCAGGTAAATGCCTTGGAAGATATTGCGAAATTTCAGAACAAGAAAATAGACGACGGTACACGTCGGCAGATAGTCCGTTCGGTAGAAGAATTGTGGAACAAGTCAAAGAGTGACTTGCAACTGGCCACGGTGACGTATGACCGTATTCAGGCACTTTACAAAGATAGCGTGGTCACCAGCCAGCGGAAAGATGAAGTGGAAGCCATGTATAAAGCTGCTGTTGCCGCCGAACGGGCGGCGCATCAACAATTCCTGTTAGTGAAGGACGGAGCGCAGAAAGAGGATAAAGAGAGTGCCCGCTCCTTGGTGGATGCGGCTCGGGGCACTGTGAATGAGGTTCAGGCCTTGTTGATGGATGCCCGCCTCACAGCTCCCGAAGACGGACAGATATCAACCATCTACCCCAAGCGTGGAGAACTGGTAGGAGCGGGGACTCCCATTATGAGTCTGGTAGTATTGGATGATTGTCATGTAGTGCTTAATGTCCGTGAGGACTATATGCCTTATTTCCGTATGAACGAGAATTTTATGGGAGATATTCCGGCTCTTGATGTAAAAAACAAGGCATTTAAAATCAATTACATCAGCCCGTTGGGGAGTTTTGCCACTTGGCGTTCTACCAAGCAGACGGGGACATACGATATGAAAACTTTTGAAATTCATGCGCTGCCTGTAGAGCCGATGGAGGGATTAAGACCGGGTATGTCCGTCTTGGTAAATCTGGATGAATTGAAATGATAGAAGGATAGCTATGTTATTCTGATTGCAGTGAATGGTAAATATAAATGAACTACTTGAATGAAAGAATCTCCTTTTATAGCGGTATTGAAACGTGAACTGGACCGTATGGTTTCCCGGCGCATTTATTTTGCATCGTGTATCGTCTTGCCTTTGTTTTCTATCTTCTTTATGGCTACAATTTTTGGTAACGGACAGATGGAGAATCTGCCTGTGGGTGTTGTGGATGGTGATAATACAGCCACTTCTCGTGAGATAATTCGTATGACCGAGGCTGTTCCCACTTTCCGCATCACTCGGCATTATGCCGATGAAGCGGAGGCCAGGGCAGATGTGCAGCGGAAAAGTATTTATGGATACCTCAGTATTCCGTCTGGTTTTGAAGCAAAGGTGATGGATGGTAAGGAAACAGCTCTGACTTATTATTACCATTATGCATTGATGAGTGTGGGAAGTGAGATTCACGGAGCATTTCAAAGTTTGTTGAAAAGCATCTCGGTAGTTCCCATTGTCACTCATGCTGTGGCATTGGGTATAAATCAGGAAGAGATAGAATCTTTTCTGTTACCGGTCACCACACAGAATCATCCGTTATTTAATCCTGATATGGATTATTCGGTCTATCTTACACAGCCATTCTTCTTTGTTTTTCTGCAAGTTATCTTGTTGTTGGTCACTACATACTCCATTGGCAGTGAAGGGAAATTCCATACTTCAGCCAATTGGCTGGCAGTGGCAGATGGGAATATCTGGGTGGCGGTCACTGCCAAGTTACTTCCATACAGTTTTATCTTCATCGTTATGAGTATTCTGGCAAACTATGTCTTTTTTGGTGCCATGCATATACCGATGGATTGTGGTTTTTGGGCGTTGAATCTTACTTCGGCACTATTGGTCATTGCTACGCAGGCGCTGGCGGTTTTTCTGTTCTCTCTTTTTCCTGCGTTGAGTATTATTATCAGTATCGTTTCCATGGTAGGATCGTTAGGCGCTACCCTTGGCGGGGTTACCTTTCCGGTGCTTCACATGTTTGCACCGGTGTACTATGCCTCTTATCTTTTCCCCGTCCGTCACTTTGTCGAGATTGGACAGAATCTGCTTTATGGCAACTATGGTTATGCGTATATGTGGGGCAATGTAGCCTGTCTGCTGTTGTTCCTTATTCCTCCTTTATTGTTGTTACCTCATTTGAAACGCTCTTTAATCAGTCGGAAATATGACGATATTGAATAATATATTAGCTGTATCTTGGCACGAGTTTCGTGTGATGTGTACCCGCTATTCCATTTTATTGGTACTCAGCGGTGGCATCTTTGTGTATGGATTACTTTATAACTATATGTATGCTCCCAATGTGGTACGCGATGCTCCGGTGGCAGTAGTGGATATGAGTCGCACTCCGTTAAGCCGCAGTTACATCCGTTTGCTGGATGCCACTCCGCAGGCACGGGTATTGACAAACAATGCTGATTTGCCTGCTGCTAAGGAATTGATGAAATATGATGAAGTGGTGGGTATTGTTTACATTCCCGCGGATTTTGACGCTCGTGTGGGGCGTGGTGAAGAAGCGATATATATTATGTACAGCACCACTACGGCTTTCCTTTATTTTGCTTCCATGCAGGAAGCGTCTGCTGGAGCCATGCTTGCTGTGAATGATGATGTCCGACCCGAGCAAGTGGTTTTTCTACCTCAGGATGATATACAATCTGTGGTTCAAACAAGGTCTGTCGATGTGGTGGGTACTGCCCTGTATAATTATACCGATGGTTATGGTACTTATTTGATACCTGCCGTTTTGATGGTTGTTATTTTTCAGACGTTGATATTTGTTATCAGCATGTTGAGTGGGAAAGAGCGTGAAACTGGAGATATACTGATGTTTGCAGGCCCTGAAGGAAGGGATCTTTCTTTTTTACGTATGGCATCCGTAGTGATAGGAAAATCATTTACTTATTTAGTCTTTTATGCTTTATTCTCTGTCTTTTTGTTGGGGCTTCTTCCTTTAGTTTTCCAATTGCCTCATTTAGCATATCCGTGGAAAATTGTGGCACTTATGATACCTTATATTCTTGCTACCAGTTTCTTTGGATTGGCCTGTTCGTTATTTTTCAGTGATAGTGATGCTCCATTGTTGTTGGTAGCTTTCTTCTCTGTAGGATTGATTTTCCTGTCCGGAGTTTCTTATCCGCTGGAGTTAATGCCTTGGTATTGGCAATGGATTCATTATATGGTTCCTGCGGCTCCCGGAACTTTGGCCTTTGTTAAGATAAATTCTATGGGAGCTAGTATGTCTGAAATCAGTCAGCAATATATTATCCTATGGATACAATGTGCGATATACTTTGTTTTGGCTTGTCGAGCCTATCGCTACAATATAAAGAAAGCAAAGTGTGAAAGACAATAATTTTATGTGTGATTGTTTTTTATGTAATTCGTTTTGCTGATTCTCTATTTTTTATAAGGTCTGTTTGGAGCTGGAGCGAGGGGCCTGAAAGTTGTTGATATTTTAATTCTTGGTGATTATTCTCTTGTTGTTTCTTTTGTTTTTTCAGCTCCTTTTATGAGATGATGCAAGGGGGAAACTTGCAAACTTGCACAACTTGCAGTCTTTCCACACACACACACACACGATCGCGCGCGATTGCGCGTATGCGTACATTATAATGGCGATGGATTATTATATCCTGGTAAAGTAATGACATACAATCCGATGAGAGTGTGAAGGGTAGAGTGGAGGAAGAGGTGGAGTGGTGTGTTGGCTTCCATCTTTTTTCCTAGTTCTAGGTAGTGAATGGTCTGGTTCTATCCTGTTTTTTTGTAATGGGGGGATGAAGAAAATCTTTCTGGAGGTTATGGTAACCGATGAGCGGTAGGTGAACAGCAGCCGGCAGCTTTTCTGACGGAGTATCTGGGTATTGGACGGGATGCTATGTGCTTTTGTATAGTTTGTGTGTTCCGAAGGGTTAGTAACGTGTGTTCCGTAAGGTTAGTAATGTGTGACCTTGTACGTTACTAACATAGAGGCCTGTATGTTAGTAACGTACCTTGTTTAAAGTAGCTAGGAGGTTTTTCGCATGCAGGATACGTGTCTTCCGCAGAATTATGTGAATTGTATTGGTAAGGTTAAAGTGTGTGGTTGCCGCAGATTCAGGGAGTCGGTCCTTTACGGTCAGTGTCTGTTTTGTTCTAGTCCTTGTCTTCCGCTTTCTTATTTTCTCCTTGTCAGGCTTTCCTGCTCTTTTCCACCGGAAGTCTTGTCACGTATCTCCCTTTCCGCCTTTTGCATTCTGTTATCCTTTCCTCCGTTGTAGTTCTCTCCGGTATCGTCCGTCTGTCTTCCGCTCTCTTTTTTATGCTTTATTATTTTTTCATATTATAATGTACGCGCACGTGTGTGGGTGTGGAGATGCTGCAAGTTTTGCAAGTTTGCAAGTTTGCCTTCCGTTTTTCCGTCTTTTCTTGTTTTCCGTCTGCTGTTTTCGTATGGGTCCCTTCCTTTTTCCGTCCCTATACGCGCGTGCGAATATTATAATGTGTCTGTCTTTTTCCTCCGGTGTCCTCCGTTATAAAAACATGCTTTGTAACACATCTGTCATTCAGAGTATTACAAAAAAGTTTCAGGAAATCCGTATAATTTTTCCTTCGTATGTTTGCTGGTTATCGTTAAAAGGTCTACCTTTGCATCCGCAATCGAGAGAGATGCGGCACTTCAGACAGTGTGTGACTGACTTGGTGAAACAAACGTAGGAGAGTTTTCCTTGACAGTGTCTGCACCCAGTATCTTACCTTAGCGGGGCTAAGGGAGCGAGAACGGATAAGACGTGGGGAGGATGGACGTCCCGCCTTTTATGGAAGTTTCGAAAAAAAAACTTTTTCAAAAAAACTTTCGAAAACATTTGGCGGTTACGATAAAATCTCTTACCTTTGCATCCGCTTTCGGAAACGATGGCAAAA